>Ga0075366_10001823_pt1 | contig 10759 bp, 9 predicted proteins | sample EndMethybrTD3031_FD_72351 | JGI IMG/M metagenome (GOLD analysis project Ga0075366, IMG submission 72351) | Populus endosphere microbial communities from Tennessee, USA - Endosphere MetaG P. TD hybrid TD303-1 | ecosystem: Host-associated > Plants > Roots > Endosphere | place: USA: Tennessee... | reverse complement strand
ATTCTCGACGACCATAGTGCCTTGGCCCCACGCCTTCCCATCCCGAACAGGACCGTGAAACGAGGTAACGCCGATGATAGTGTGGATTGCCCATGCGAAAGTAGGAAATCGTCGAGACCTATCACCCAAAACGCCCAACCTCATACCAGGTTGGGCGTTTTGCTTTGGGCTTTTAGGCGCTTAGCTCCTAGGCTCCTAGCTTCTAGCTCTTAGGCCTCGGGGCTCTTGCGCACACCAGTGACAGCAGATGATTCTGCTGAACGAAACAACGACAAAACGCGACCTACTCCCGGCGCTTGCCCCAGCGCATGGCAATCGTCACATCCTCGGCGCATAATCACGCCGCTGGATAACTATAACGGGAGGAAATGGAATGCTGACGGCGCGTGCGCTTTTCGTCTTGTCGACCCTTGCCGTGGCTGGCTGCGGCAGTGTGCCTAGCTACACGCCTGAGGAGAGGGCTGCCATTGCCGATTCGGTTCAGCCTTTTTCTTCCGGCCAGCCAGGCAACGCCGTCCCGGCTGCATGGAAGCCCTACATCCTGTCGCGTCTCAAGCGCAGCACGGAATATCACATCGTTCAGCAGGAAGGCAGGACAGTCGTCAGGGCTGTAGCGGACCGCTCCGCATCGGGCATTTCGCAGCCGCTGTCCGTGAATATCACGCCGACTCCCTACATCACGTGGAGCTGGAACGTTTCCGGCATCCTCGCCGAGGCAAACAATGCCCAGGGTCCCGACGACGCCCCGGCACGCGTCATAGTGGCTTTCGACGGCGACAAGTCCAAATGGGATTTCGAGGATCGCGCGTTTGCCGATCGCATCCGCGGATGGACCGGTCACGACATTCCTTACGCCACGCTCATGTATATCTGGAGCAACAGCGAGCCGGTCGGCACCGTCATCACGAACCGGCACACCACCAGAATCAAGATGATCGTTGCTGAAAGCGGTCAGCAGAACCTGCGCACTTGGGTCCGCGAACGATGGAACCTGGTCGAAGACTTCAAACGTGCCTTTGGAGAGGATCCCGGCCGCGTTGTCTCGGTCGGCATCATGTCGGACACCGACAATACTGGCGAACGCGTGGTCACCTACTACGGTGACATCGCGTTCGCTCCAAATGCCAGCAACTAGCCATTAACCGCCAGCAGCGGGAAAGTCTTTAGTGTGGAAGGGGCTGCGAAGGTTTCGGCAACGCTGCTGACGTTCCCGTGGTGGAAGGTGCAGTGGAGTCCGCTGTTTTCACATCCCCCGACAGTTCGCCGCCTTCTTCGATCACCAGTTTTCCGTAGCGGATCTTTCCCGACACTTTGCCGGTCGCCTGAATGACCAGTTTTTTGCGTACGGTGAGTTCGCCGGTGAATTCGCCCTGGATTTCCGCGACCTCGATGTCTGCCTGGCCGTTGAACGTGCCCGGCTGCGCGATATGTAGCGCGCGGCTGCTCACAGTCGCCTCGACATGTCCTTCAACGCTGAGCACGTCGCAATTGGAAATCTCCACGCCCTTGAGCTGAATGTTGGGCCCGACAATAAGCTTGCTGCCTTCGCCCAGACTCCCGGGTTTTGGTTCAGCGACGGGCTGGGCCTGCTGGTGTCCGCGAGAGAGGTCACTGCCGGGTGACGGTCTCACCGCGTTTGACGGTTGAACAGGTGCTGCTGCTGTCGATCCCGTCGGTGGAAGCAGGGAATGCTCCTTGCGACCCGCCTCTTCAGTCTTGCGCGTGAACAATCCGTCTCGGTTGAGCATCTTGCTTCCTTTCGCGTGGGTTGAGTGACATCGTTGCCTCGCAAGGGATGTGCCGTCGGTGATTTATGCAATGCCGATCAGGTAGTTGAGCCCCCGCAGCACCAATCGTCGACTCAAAAAGGGGCGGCAACGTGTCTGCAACGTCGTGATCCGGCAACACTTTGCGGCGGAAATCTGCAGACGCTTGTTAGCGTTGAGAAATAGGTGTCGCCATCAAGCGTCGCCGAGCTCGGTAATTTTTTCCGCCGAGAGTTTTTCCGCTATGTTTGCAGCAAGCTTGAATGCCGAAAGCGGCGCCGATCCTTCGGCCTTGTTGTTGATGATGAGAATGACGGACTGCTGTTGCGCGAGCGTTGCAGCGCAAGCGGTTGCCAGGGCTTCGCGAGTTGTTGGATCCTCGTCCACCAATTTGTTGAACGGTGAATATCGCGACTTGGCTTGTTCATACACAAAGCCGCCATGCAGGTTCCATCGCGCGACAAAGGGGCCAGTCATCATTGCGCGCGACATTTCGATTTGCCTCTCAGCGGCCGGCATGCGCGCATGCACGCCAACGCAGTAGCGCGCGCCGCCGGCATCCAATGCCTTGAAAAAGCGCTCGACCAGGAGCGCGGGATCGCGAACTTCCACCGCGTACAGCGGCCCCGGAGGCAATGCGCGCAGGAAACGATAGATCTGATTGGCGAATCGGTCCGGTTCCGCAGTGACGGCTTTGCCCAGAGGCGAAAACTGAAAGAGAAGGACGCCGCATTTTGCGCCCAGGCCCGCCGTGCAGGGTGCAATGAATTGCTCTTCGGCGAAGCGCGGATCAAGAAAGTGCGCGCTGCGAACGACACCTTTTGGCCCGCGCAGAAACGTGTTGGTTATCTCGGCAGGCGCTTTCACCAGGAATCGGAAATCTTCCGATACCTGAGCCGCATACTCTTCGAACTGCTCCCGCGAAAGCGGCGAGTAAAACGAGCGATCGATGCCGACGGTGCGTAGCAGCGGATGCTTTGCGTAAGCGATCAGTCCTTCACGGGATGCAGTTTGTTCGCTGATCTTGCGATCAAAAACGATACCTTCCCAGCCTGGGAAATACCAGGACGACGTACCGATGCGAAGATCACGCGGAAGCCTCGACGCCAGCTGCAGCAACTCGGCGGGCACAGTAGCAGGGCCGACTGCGGCGGACGTGACCGGCGGCGCACCGAACAGGGAAAGCTGATCTTCCACGTCTGCGGTCTCGATCAATCGTTGCGGTGAAACTCGATGTGCCCCGATCGCTGCGAATCAGGGGGCGAGTCTTTCAGTTACCCAGTTTCCGCCATCGAGCCGATACCGGATGCGGTCGTGCAGACGGCTGCGCCGTCCCTGCCAGAATTCCATCGTGTCCGGTTTGATGCGATACCCGCCCCAGTGCGGAGGCCTCGGCGGATTGAGCGGATGCTTGAGCACCTGCGCCGCAAACCGCCCTTCCAGCCACAGACGGCTCTCGATCACTTCGCTTTGCGGCGACGCCCATGCGCCCTGGCGGCTGGCCAGCGGGCGGCTTGCGTAATATGCATCCGACTCCGCGGGCGCGACCTTTTCAACTATTCCTTCGATACGGACCTGCCGCTCCAGCTCGACCCAATGGAAGAGCAGTGCCGCGAATGAACCGTCCACCAATTCACGGCCCTTGCGGCTTTCGTAGTTCGTATAGAACACGAATCCTGCGGGATCGCGTCCTTTCAGCAGGACGATACGGCTCGAAGGACGTGACACGCCTCCCGCGCCGGTACCGATCGTCGCAAGAGACATGGCAGTGGGCTCGGGCAGTTCCGCTTTGACGGCCTGTTCGAGCCAGCGATCGAATTGCAGCAGCGGATCGGCGTCCACGTCTGCCTCCGACAGCGAGGCGAGCTTGTAGTCCTTGCGTAAGTCGGCGATATTCATGTTGCTTCCTTGGGTTTGGAGAAGGCCTGCTTGCGCGCCAGCCATCCGCCCGCGGCGAGGCAGAGCCCTGTTGACCAGAATACCGGCAGCATACCCAATGTACCTACCGCGCCGAACAGGAGCGGCATGATGGTCTGGCTCATGTTGATGAGAAAGATCCGCACACCCACCGCTTCCCCGCCGCGCCCTGGTGGCGCGGCGTCGTGCAAAAGAGACAGCACCATCGGCTGCGGTGCTCCGAGGCCCAGCCCAAGCAGGAACAAAAGCGCCATCAGCGGCAGCACGCTCGTGGCAAACGGGATCAGGAAGAAGCTCGTCGCGGCGACGAGACTGGATGCCATGATCAGCGGCCAGGCCTTTATTCGTTGCGAAATCCAGGGCATGGCGAGGCGGATGGCGAACGTTGCCGCCGCAAACGTCCCCATGACGAGACCGATGCGCGAGGCGGAGAGGCCGATGCGCACGCCGTAGATGGGCACGGCAAAGTTGTAGACGTCCCAGGCGACAGAAAACAGCGCAACGGCGATGTAGATGCGGCGCAAGTCCCGATCCCTGAAGAGATCCATCAGGGCCGCATCCGACGGACGCTCGATATGGTGATGGCGGGGCGGCAGCGCAACCGGCTTTATCGCCATGGCGAGCGCGGGAAGAATCGAGAAAGCGGCCAGCACGATGAAGGTGTTCTTGTGGCCGAAGTAGTCGATCGCGAAGCCGGCAAGCATGGGGCCGGAAAAGCCGCCGATCGAGAAGCCCAGCGCGAGCACGCTGAAATGCGTGGGCCTCGTATCCGATGTGGAGAGGTCGCCGACAACCTGATAGACGCAGACGCCGACCAGCATGAACCCGGTCCCGATGGCGGCACTCGCCACGTGCAATGCGGCAAGACTGGGCCAGACAAACGGGACCGCGCAGCCCAGGGTGGCGACCAGCGATCCGACGATCATCGGCCCGCGTACGCCGACCCGGTCCACGATTCGGCCTGCCTGGATCGACAGCAAGGCTGGCAGCAATGCGTAGAGGCCCATGAGCACGCCCACGGTGAGCGGCGGGGCATGCAGGTGAATGGCGAACAGCGAAACGGTCATGCGGCTGCCGGTGAAGGCGACATGGCCGAGGACGGTGAGAAGAACGATGTAGTAAAGGCCGCCCAAAGGGCTTACTCGTGGTGGAGGACTGCGGGGATAGCCTGCATTCTAGCGGCTAGGCAGCGGATGCGCGTTCCGCCGGTTTTGCGCGCTAGGTTTTCGCACGCCTGAACGCGACCAGCGCAACGCCCGCGCACGTCACCGCGATGCCGGCCACGCTGAGCGCGGTGGGAACGACGTCGAAGAAGACGTATTCCAGCACGACGGCAAAGATCGGCGTGAGGTAGATCATGCTCGTGACGCGCGTCGCTTCCCCATGGCGCATGAGAGTATGGAGCGCGTTCACCGCGAGAATCGATGCGAACACCACGAGAAAACCGATCGACGCGAGCAACTGCCAAGACCATCGCACGACCGCGCCTTCCACCGCGAAGGCCAGCGGCGTCAGCACTGCCAGCGACAGCGCGAACTGGATGAGTGCCGCACTGTAGAGATCGACTTGTGGACAGAATCGCCGCTGATACAGCGTGCCGGCAGTCATGCCGGCAAGGCCGCACAAGATGGCGATCAGGCTGCCGGCGGTCATCACGCGTACATCGATCTTGTGCCAGACGACGAGGCCCACGCCTGCCAGGCCAAGCACAACGCCCAGCCATTGGATGCGTGACAGCGGCTCACGCAACCATTGCGCCGCAATGAAGGCGGTGATAACGGTCTGCAATGCCATGATGACTGCTGTGATGCCGGCGGACAGTCCGAGGTACTGCGCGTAGTGGCTGCCGCTCAGGTGAAAAGCGTGAATCAGGAACCCGACGACCAGCACATGCGGAAATTCGGCGCGCGTGGGCCACCTGGGCCTCAGGATGATGACAAGCGGGATCATGAGCGCCACACCGAGCGCGAAACGCAGCGCCAGGAACGTGAAAGGCGCCGCGTACTGGATGCCAGCCTTGGTGGCGATGAAGCCGGACCCCCAGACACTGACGAAGTACCAGGCCAGGGCGATGTCGAGCCAGCGGCGGGATTGGGGCATGAATGACGGCGGATGACGGCCGGGATGGGATCACGGTCAATTTAACCGAATGTCGACGCATTTGCGGTGAGGTCTGTCAATGCGTTCGGGATCAAGCTGTCGCGTTGCCCAAATCCGGCTGTGGCAGGCAGAATAGGGGAACCCCTCACTTTTCCCTCTCATGCCTCTACCCGCGCCGCTAGTCCACGTTGCCAAGCTGCTTGCGCGTTCGCCTGCGGCTCGCGGCGGCCTCCTCTTTGCCGCGACTCTCATCATCGTCGCGATCATGGCGCTTGTGCCGCAGTCCAAGACATCGCCGATCGCCTCTCTTGAACGCAAGATGTTCGATCTGCAAATGCGCCTGCTGCGGGAACTGGCGCCGCAGCCGCTCGCGAAGGACATCGTGCTGATCGGCATCGACGAAGGAAGCGAGAAACGTTTCGAAGAGCCCCTGGTTCTCTGGCACAAGCACTACGCCCGGGTGCTCGAGGCACTGACGCAGGCGGAGCCGGCCGCGGTCGGGGTCGACATCACGCTGCCGGAGCGTTCGTACAACGACATCATGCCGGGCCTCGACAACGCGATGGTCCGCGCGATCTTTGCGCTAAGGCAGAAAACCGCCCTGGTGTACGTTCAAGGCGTGATACCGGCCGGCCCGGACGCGGGCAAGTTTTCCCCCACGCTCCCCATCTATCTGCGCGCGTTGGACAACGAGCGGTATTTTGGGATCGATCAGCAGATCAAGGATCCCGACGCCGTTGCGCGATACTTCAGCGAACGCGAGCTGGGCGGGGGAACCGCGCTCCCCACCTTTGCCGGCCAGATTCTGCGAGGGTTGAATCGACCGGTACACGAGGGGCTGATCGATTACAGCGTAGGCGGCAAGCTGGATTATCTGCCGATGCAGAATGTCATCGACTGGCTGGACGCCAAGGATCTGCGCAAGCTCAAGGCCGCATTCGATGGGCGCATCGTGCTGTTCGGCAGTCTCAGTACCGACCGCGACCGCTGGGAACTGCCGGTAAAGGTCGCCACGTGGGAAACGCTCGGGAAGGAATACGAGATTGGCCAGCCCGGCGTGGTGCTGCACCTCCAGGTCCTGCGCAGCCATCTTGCCAATGGCTTGATCCAATGCGCCCCCGACTATGTCCGCTGGCTCCTCTGCATCCTGGCTGCGGGCGCCGTCTGGCTGCGTTTCCGGCCTTGGCTCATGGTCGCCGGCATGCTGGTGCTGCCGGTTGCGCTGGTGGCTCTCAACCTCGTGTCCATCCGGGGTTCCCAGCTGATCTGGCCTGTCGCGTCGATCACCGTCACGCTATGGCTCGCGTTCCTGCTCCGTGCGCTGCTCGACGCCATCGAAAGCATCATCGAGCGCACGCGCCTCAAGCGGAATTTCTCGGGATCGGTCAGTCCCGCGGTCCTGAACGAAATCATGACCGGCGGACTCGACCCGGAGAGCGACGCCCGGACGGTGGACGTCTGCGTGATCTTCAGCGACATCCGCGGCTTCACGACGCTGTCGGAGGAAATGCCGCCGGACCTGGTGATGAGCGTCCTGCAGCGGTACTTCGACCGCATGGTGAAGTCCGTCCACCGCTTCGACGGCACCATCGACAAATTCATCGGCGACGGCATGATGATCCTCTTTGGGGCGCCCCGGCAGACGCCGGACCCTTGCACCGACGCCGTACGCTGCGCGCTGGACATGCTCGAGGAGTTGGACGAGCTCAACGTCGAATTCGAGCGCGACGGCTTGCCGAAGCTGGAAATCGGGATCGGCGTCAACTACGGCAAGGTCGTGGTGGGCAACATCGGCTCAACCGAAAGGCACAACTATTCGGCTATCGGGGATGCCGTGAATGTGGCAGCCCGGATAGAGGGACAAACCAAGGAATTGGGGCGTAGAATCCTCATAACCGAATCTGTCGTGAGCCGCATCGGGGAGCGCTTCAATTTCGAGCCCCTGGGCGAACGGCTGGTAAAGGGGCATAGCCCTGTAAAAGTGTGGGGAATCCGGACCACGCGGACCAAAAGGGCAATCGCAGGGGAACAGGAGCAGGGCAGCCGACCGTCCGCTCCGGTCATTGGAGGTAGATCATGAAAATCATTACGCGCGCTTTCACCATCGGTTTTTCGTTTGTTCTCCCGCTGTTTTATGCCGTAGCCGCCCAGGCGGACGGTGTGGCGTTCCTCACCAATCTCAAAGGTGAGGTCGCGCTGGATGGCGGTGCCCGCCCCCAACTCATGTCCGAACTGTCCAAGGGGCAGAAGGTTACGGTTGGCAAGGATGCGACCGCCTCCGTCATGTTCATTCAGTCCGGCAAAGAATTCGTTCTGAAAGGTCCCGGCGAGTACGTGGTCAACGCCGCGGACCTGTCTGCCGCCAAGGGCGCCAAACCCGGCGAGCGCCAGACGGAATGGCGCACCAGCCAGCAGGCGCTGGTCAAGGTCGCGCAGAGTTCCGCGGCAAGCGTGCGCATGCGCAGCATCGCCCCTCAGAAGACCGATGAGCCAAGCAAACTCGTCTTCCCGGCCCCTGGCGCTATCGCAACCTTGCAGCCGACATTCCGCTGGGCAGCCGCACAGCCCGGCCAGGAGATCGTGGTTTCCACCGCTGCCGAGCGCGACAAGCCGGTTCACAAAGGCAAAGTCACCGGCGACAGTTTTCGCTTGTCGCACAAGCTGAAGCCGGATACCGAATACACCTGGTCGATCGTTGGCACCGCCGGCGAATACGCGAGCGGCACGTTCAAGACGCTGGGCGCCGAAGCCATTGCCCAGACTGAAAAACGCAAGCCAAGCGACAAGGCCGAGTTCTCGGACCGCTTGCTCTATGCGGTCATGCTCAACGATCTCGGCGCCGCGCAGGAAGCTCAAGTAGCCTGGGCCAAGCTCGCCGCAGAGCGCACCGATCTGCCCGAGCTGGCAGCTCTCGCCAAGACCCGCTGATCGACCGGCCCGCCCGGATGATGCAGAACCTCCGCATCATCGCCATCGCGCTACTGACCGGGGTGGCGATCTTTGCACCGGGCGCAATCGCCGCGCCCGGGGTGGCGTTTGTCACCGATCTCAAAGGGGATGCCACCGCCGATGGCGCGCGGCTCACGCTGATGACTGAGGTCGCAGACGGCCAGAAAGTCATCGTTTCTCCCAATGGCAGCGCCTCGGTCATGTTCGTGCAGTCCGGTGACGAATACGCACTCGCGGGCGGCGGTCAATACTCGATTCGCAAGAACGAAGTCACGCCGGAAACCGGTGGCGGCGTGGTCAAGCGGAGCACGGCGTGGCGCCCCGACCTCGGGCGTGTGGCGGACATCTCCAAATCGGCGACGGCCAGCCTGCGGATGCGTGGCCTCCCAGCGCAGCCGCCGGCATCGGCACCTGACGGCAGCTTCCAGGCCATCTATCCGTCAGCGGGTAAGATCGCAACGGTCCAGCCCGTACTGCGCTGGTCGCCCATTGCGGGGCAGAAGAGCTATACGATCAGCGTCAGTCTTGGCGACAAGCAGGTTCACACCGCGAAGGCGAATGGCGACTCGTTCAAGCTCCCCATCAAGCTCGCTGCCGACTCGCAGTACACGTGGACCGTCTCGGCCGGTGAGCAGCAGGCGAAAGCCCAGTTTGCGACGCCTTCGGCGGATGAACTGAAGAGGTTGGCTGCGGCCAAGCCGGGTACGCGTGCGACGTTTTCCGATCACCTGCTGTATGCCATCACGCTGCAGACCCTTGGCGCGATGCAGGACGCGAAAGCCTACTGGCAGACGCTTGCCGTCCAACGACCGGAGGTGCCCGAGCTTGCCGCCCTTGCGAAGTAGCCGAAGCCGCCATCGATGCCGTCACCTATGCCGGCGTAAGTGCCGGTATGTGTGCGGTATAAGCGATAATTGACGCATGAAACTTTCCGTCGCCGTCGTTTTCAAGCAAGCATTGCGTATCGCAGCAACGATCTGCTGCACCCTGTTCGCTTCGCAAGCCGCCAACGCGGCGAATCAACGTGTCGCGCTCCTGATCGGCAACAACAACTATTCCACGGCGCCGCTACGCAACGCGGTAAACGATGCCCGCGATCTCAGCGAAGCGCTGAAGGAGCTGGGCTTCACCACCATCCTGCGCGAGAACGCGACGCGCCAGGAGATGATCAACGCGATCCGCGAATTCGGCACGCGGCTGGAAGGTGCCGAGTCCGCGCTGTTTTTCTACGCCGGCCACGCGATGCAGTTCAAGGACCGCAACTACCTCATCCCCACCGACGCGGAAATGAAGTCGGAGGACGACGTAACCTTCTCCTCAGTGGAAGTGAGCCAGGTTTTCGACCGCATGGAGCGCGCCAAGACGCGCTTCAATTTCATCGTGCTCGATGCATGCCGCGACAATCCCTTTGGATCGAGCTTCAAGGCATCCTCTTCCGGGCTGGCGCAGATCGCGAATGCGCCCTCGGGAACATTGGTTGCGTATGCGACCGCTCCGGGGTCGGTGGCGGCGGACGGGTTTGGCCGTAACGGCGTGTACACCAAGAACATCCTCGCGCAGATCAAGGTGCCGGATCTTCCCGTCGAGATCATGTTCAAGCGCGTGCGCGAGGGCGTCGAGCGGGACACGCGCAAGCTGCAGACGCCGTGGGACGTGTCGTCGCTAAAGGGTGACTTCGTATTCAACAGCGAGGCTGGTATCAAGGCAGCCAGCGCCCCTGCGGCAAGCGGACCTTCGTCCGACGCCCAGTTGGCGATCGAGCGCGAATTCTGGGTGAGCGTGCGCGACTCGAACCGCGCGGAAGACATCCAGGCCTACATGGAGAAATATCCCAGCGGCCAATACACGGTACTGGCCAAAGGCAGATTGGAAGCCATCCTGCGGCCTGCGCGCACGCAGGTGGCGGCTGCTCCCGCATCCGCAGCGCCGGCGCAGCCTGCTGCCCCCACGGCGGCCGAGCCGCAACCCGCAGCGGTGCAGCCGTCCTCGCAGCCCGCCGCCGCGCAGCCGGTTTCCGCTGCGCCTTC
>Ga0075366_10001822_pt1 | contig 10765 bp, 7 predicted proteins | sample EndMethybrTD3031_FD_72351 | JGI IMG/M metagenome (GOLD analysis project Ga0075366, IMG submission 72351) | Populus endosphere microbial communities from Tennessee, USA - Endosphere MetaG P. TD hybrid TD303-1 | ecosystem: Host-associated > Plants > Roots > Endosphere | place: USA: Tennessee... | reverse complement strand
TGGTCCAGGTTTCGTTGTACTGGTCTATTTCTGCCGGTTTTTGGGCGTAACAGTTGAGGTATGCGAAAAGGATAAGACAGATGAATACCAGTTTTTTCATGATGCAAATTTAGAATGATGGCTATTGCCCAATCAGGCGTCCACGCCTGATTGTAAACTTTGGTAAGCGTCTATGCTTACATTTAATGCTTTTAACGGGAGCGTAGGCGCTCAAAATAATTAACGATCAGGCGTGGACGCCTGATCGGGTGATGGAATTGCATGTCATGCCGAACTTGTTTCGGATCCCATTACACAGGTCGGTGCAGAGACTTGCAAGTGAGATGCTGAAACAAGTTCAGCATGACGTAATTGCTACTGCAAACTCAAAACGGCCAACTGAACCTACCAATCATCCGTGCGGAATGACGATGCGGGTAAACCATTATTTCCAAACAGATCGCCTACAACAAAATCCTGGAAAGCATAGCGTACCGCAACCGGATCCTTAACCAATGGCGACGACAATATAACCGTACTGCCCGATATAGTGGCTAAAGCCGTATGAAATGATTTGTTTTTCCCGGCAATTTCAAAATTTTGTAAAGGTTTACCAAATGATGTCAGGCCATAATCTGCATTAAAAAACCGAACAGTGACAATATTGCCCGCAACCGTCATATCGCGGTATAGCGGACTGGAATAGTTAAACGTTTTTACCGCGAAACCATAAGTATCGGATAAGGCTAAATAACCCAAACGCGTGCCGGGTTCTTCTTTATGCGCCGGGTGGATGGTAGTCTGCTCGCCTACGTCCATCAGTACAGCCATGCCGCTGTTAGGGATGTATTTTAATGCTTTGCGTTGCGCATCGCGCAGGTAGGCCGAATTGTATTTACCACCCGAATTGTACGGCGGTAACTGGGCATAATCGTAAGGGGCTATTTGGGTGTAATAAAAAGGGAAATCGCCCTGGCCCCATAGGTCGCGCCAGCGTTTAACCATAGCCGGAAATATCTTTTCGTATTGGTCGGGCCGCTCATAGTTAGATTCGCCCTGGTAGTAGATACAGCCCTTTATAGCATAGCCAACAACCGGGTATAACATGGCGTTGAACAGGGTGGTAGGCGTGCGGTTAACAACTTTAATAGAGTCAGTTTTGGCAGGTATGTGCACCTCGCTAAAATCCTTCAAGCCTTCGGCATCCATCCATGCTTCAGCGGTTGAGCCGCCGTAGTTATCGCTAATTAACCCGATGGGTATATGCAGCATATCATTTAGCAGGCGGCCAAAAAAATAACCGGTAGCGCTAAAGTTAGCTACAAATTCAGGCGTGGCTACGTGCCAGTCGGATGGTTTGCTGTTTTCCTGCGCTGTGGTGGTTGAACCACGCGGCACCGTGTAGATATGAATATTGGGATTGTTTGACCTCAGAATAGCTTCTAACGAACCAATAACCGGCGCATTTTTAAAACCTTTAACCGGCATTTCCATGTTAGATTGGCCCGCGCACAGCCACACCTCTCCGATAAGGACGTTGTTTAGTTTAATAGCTTTGCCATCGCTAATTGTTACGGTATATGGCCCGCCAAAAACAGGCGTAGCTACTTTTACCAGCCATTTGCCGGTAGTGCCGGCGGTTGCTTTATACTTTTTCCCGTTCCATGATGTGGTAACGGTTACCGATTTCCCCGCATCGTCCCAGCCCCAAATAGCGGCATTGGTTTTTTGTTGCAGTACCATGTTGTCAGTAAACAACGAGCCTAATTTTAATTGCGCGTTTGCCGCGATGCTGAATAAGGTAAAAGCCGATAAGGCTAAAGCTTTAATTTTCATTTAGTTTTACGAATTCTTTTCTTCCAGTTTACGGCTGCGTTTAGCTTCCAGCCAGCCGCTATATAACAGGTTTTTATCAAGCACAGGTTTTGGGAAAAATAAGCTGGCCAAATAACCAACGCCTATCACCACAAAATGGCTGTAAACCCCCAGCATATATTTATGCTGCGTAAAGTTATACTTTCCTAAGTTTACCAGGATATGTTTTTGATCGCCGAGGCCAATTTTTGTTGAAGTTAGGAAAGCCCAGGCAGTAAAAATAATGCAGGCGATAATGCCAATATTCAAGCCCTGGCGGTTAGCCCGTGCGCTGAATAAGCCCAGCAGGAAGATCCCCACAATACCGCCCGAAAATATGGCATAAAGTGTAAATACAATGCCCAAGGCACCCTCGCCGCCCACAACTAAATACAATGTTGCAATTAGTATGGCGCCAATACCTGCCAGTACAACTATCCAACGACCCGCTTTCAGGTAGGTTTCATCTGATTTTCCCGGTCTGAATTTCTTATAATAATCTTCAACCCCAATCGCCGAAAGGCAATTCAGATCGGCACCCAGGCTGGAGATTGCGGCTGATATTAAAGCAGCTAAAATTAGCCCCACCACACCCGGCGGCAGTTCGGTCATAATAAAATAAGGGAATACGGCATCATCCTTAATCCCGGCAGGCAGTGGATGTTGCTGATAGAATACAAACAAGGCTGTGCCGATGAACATAAATAAAGCCCAAAGCGGAACAGTTAACGCCACACCCAATAAAGAAGCGCGGATAGCGCCTTTATCTGTTTTAGCGGTCAGGTAACGCTGCACCATGGTTTGGTCGGTGCCGTATTTTTGGATAGCGTAGAACAAACCGTTGATGACCATTACCACAAACGTCAGCTTTTTAAAGTTCCACGTATAGGGGCCAAAGTTTGTTTTATGATGCAGGGTAGCCACGTGCCACAATTCAGGGAAACCGCCTTTTATGGAGAAAACTAAAATAAAGAAAGACGCGATACCGCCGGCGATCAGCAAAAAACCTTGCACTACATCGGCCCATATTACGGCTTCGATACCACCGATTAAGGTGATGACAATGATGACAAAACCGATGATCCAGATGATGGCATAAGTGTTACTGTTGGTCATATTGGCCAAAGCTAAAGCCAGCAGGAAAAACACCGTACCCATCTTAGAGAAATGCGTCAGCACAAAACCTACCGAACTATAAAAACGGGCAAACAGGCCAAAGCGTTTCTCAAAGTATTCATAAGTACTAACGCCAATAACTTTTCTATAAAGCGGTACCACAAACCATACCATGCAAAGTAGCACAATAGGCACCATCAGTCCTTGCACCAGTAGTATCCAGTTAGATGAAAAACCTTCGCCCGGATAAGCCAGGAAAGTAACGCTGCTAATGAGCGTGGCCATCAGCGACATGCCAATGGCCCAGGCTGGCAACGAACCGCGGGATACAAAGTATTTTTTGGTAGAGTTTTGCCCTTTTGAAAAACGCAAGCCAATGGTTAGGGAAGTAGCCAGCGCCACAGCAATTATAATGTAATCGATCAGGTGCAGGGTTTCGTGCTTCATTTAATGTTGGTTAATTGGTTGGTTGCCAAACCGCGGCTGGCCATTGGTAGCTGCCGGGTTTTAAAGTTACATATAATTGGTTATTGCCCGGTACGCCGGTACATATTACGCCGGGCGCAATTTGCTTAACAGGGGTTAGTTTTGTAATGTGCATGTGCTGCAAAATAGCGGTGGCTGTTGCGCCGCCTTCTATCAGCAATTGGTGCAGGGTAATTTGCTGATGGATGCGGTTTACCAAAAAGCCCATCTTATTGGTAAGCACTGCAGGTTCAACACTTTTTTGGCTGGTGGCATCGGGGTGTATGGCTATAATGCAACCGCCCTGCTCTTTTAAAGCAGTTACAACTTGCTGAACGTATTTTTCGGCAATTGCCACGGGCATATTATCGCTAAAAATAACTTCAGCCGGTAAATACAATACCGGGATATTATTTAACCGCCCATTGGTAATGGTATAATTGTCCTTATTAAAAGTGCTGCCCAATACAAACAAACGCGGCGCGGTAAATTCCTTTCCAGGATGGCCAACATTTGAAGTTGCCGGTTTTAAATAGTTTAGCAGGCTGTTAAATAAGCCCGCCGCGCCGGCTACCAGGGTTTGGTTGTCCAGTTTTTCAACCCAGCGGTCAAAATCGGTTTCTTCCGCAACTTCGCCCACAATAATACCAGTTTGGGGTAATTCCTGATGTTGTTTCAGTAATTGTACACTGCCATTAGCGCGCAGCATCTGTTTTACATCTGATGTTGTTACCGGGAAGCCCGGATCGTTAGCGTAATTGCTTAAGTGCACCGGCTTATCCTGGTAGTAGTAAACCCCATCAACAATGGTTTTACCATGCAGCGGGTTGCCGGGAACAATCAGGGCGCGCTGCAAACCTGATGCTGCTAACTGACTGCCTACTTCTTCCAGCACATGGCCGCGCAATACCGAATCTATCTTCTTAAAGATAAGGCTTGGGTTAAGCTGCAGCAGTTGCCTGGTGATATCTGTAATAACCTGTTTGGCTTCTTCTGCCGGTAGCGACCGGGTATCAGTTGCTATAATAAGCAGTTCGGCTTTGGTATCAGGATCAACAACGGTGTTGATCTCGGTTTCCAGATGATAATTTAACCCGATACCCGCCAATTCCGCCGCTCCTGTAAGGTCATCTGCAATAACCGCTATCATACTATATTTTGTACTGATCTGTATTTGCTCAATTGTATGGCCGATTCAATGGCCAATATCATGGCGTCGGGACTGGCCACGCCTTTGCCTGCTATCTCGAAAGCTGTACCGTGATCTACCGAAGTACGGATAATAGGTAAGCCCATGGTAATGTTTACACCTTTCACGCTATCCATCTGCTGTTTCTCGCTGTTCCATTTAAAGCCCGTCAGCTTAAAAGGGATATGCCCCTGGTCGTGGTACATGGCAACCACGCCGCCGTAATACCCGGTTGATGCTTTAGAGAACATGGTATCGGCAGGCACAGGGCCTTCCACATCATAACCCAAACGGCGCGCTTCTTCAACCGCGGGTAGTATTTCCATATCATCTTCGGTGCCAAACAAACCCGAATCGCCCGCATGCGGGTTTAACCCGGCTATGCCTATCTTCAGGTTTTTTTCACCTAAGGATATCAGGCCGTTGTGCAGCAGTTCGGTTACTTCTACAATGCGGTCTTTTTTAACCAGGTCGCAGGCCTGGCGCAGCGATACGTGAGTAGAAACGTGGATCACCTTCATGTGATCTTCTACCAGCAGCATGGCGTATTTTTTGGTATTGGTATAGTGCGCGTAAATTTCGGTATGCCCCGCAAAATGATGCCCGGCTTCGTTAACCGATTTTTTATTGATAGGGCCGGTAACGGTAGCGTCTATCTCGCCGGCCATGGCCAGTTCAATCACTTTCTTCACCGCCTCAAATGATGCGCCGCCTGCCATAGCCGATATTTCGCCGAACTTAAACTGGCTCATATCTACGTTCTTCAAGTCGTACACATCGGGTTCGCCGTAAATAAATTTGGCGTCTTTAATATCGGTAATGGCGTTTATTTTGGCCTTCGATCCAAAGCGTTCCACTATGGCTTCAAACACGGCGGCATCGCCAATAATAACCGGGCGGCAAACCTCAAACAACCGTTCGGTTAGCAGGGCCTTTACGGCAATCTCCGGACCAATACTGGCCGGGTCGCCCATGGTAATTCCTATAATGGGTTTGTAGCTGCTCATTGGTAAAAAGGTAAATTAAGGTTCTCTTTAGCGATGATATTATGCAGGGTGCGCTGCAATTCGGCGGCATCCAGGTCGGATACCGGTTCCAGCGGCGGCATCATATAAGGCTGGCATAAACCGGCGCTTTGCATTAGCGATTTTAAGGCCGCCAGCGAACCGCCCAGCAAGCGTTTACTTTGATAAAGGTTACCCAGCAAGTCTGAATGTGCCTGCAGCATAAAAGCAGTTTGCTGATCGTCACGTTCAACCGCGCCAATCATTTCCTGGTAAATATCCGGGCAAAGGTTGCCGGTGCTTGGCACTAATCCGTCGCACCCGTTAATTAACGCCTGTGCAGATTGTGCTGCCCAGCCCAAAAAGTGACTGAAATCGTTGCGGCCGGCCCATAGGGCTAACGACTGGTTTAGGCGCTCCTCGCTGCGTTCTGAATCTTTTGTGCCTACGATATTGCCATGATGGCTTAACTCGTCTATCAGGTTTACCGGGATAGAGATATGTGTTGTTGATGGGATATTATAAATGATCAAAGGCAGCGGGATCATATCTGCCAGCACCTCAAAGTATTTTTTAATCTCGTGTTCGGTAAGGTTAAAGTAAGCGGGCAAATGGGCTACCACCGCATCTACGCCTTCATCAGCGCAAAACTTAGCCATATCAACCGATTCGGCTACGCAATTGGATGATATACCAGCGTACAGCATTTTGCCGGGCTGTTTAAGCTTTGCGGCTAACTGGATAAAATCTTTCTTCACATCAACAGGCAGGGACGAAGCTTCGCCGGTGGTACCCAAAATAAAAGGTACGCCGCCAAAGTTGTAAAAGCTGTCGAATATCTTTTCAACGGCTTTATGGTCCAGTTTGTGGTTTTCTGTCAGGGGGGTAATGGATGGAACCACCAAACCATTGTATTTCTTTTTCACTTTCATTCTTAATTAATAAGCCGCCTCGTAAATCGCAACCGCGTCTTCCAAATTTATCGGGCGCGGGTTGTTTTTTAGTAAACGGGTAATTTTCATGGCATCAACTGCCATTTGGGGTATTGAACTTTTATCTATACCAGCCGCGCTAAGCGTTGCGGGTATGCCACATTGTTTAATTAACTCTTTTATTTTATTGATGCCAGCCGTAGCCGTTTCCTCGTCGGTTTCACCGCTGTTGCAACCTAAGGCGCGCGCTACAGCGGCATGCCTTGCGGGCGATGCCGGCATATTATATTCCATTACGTAGGGCAGCAGCAAAGCGTTTGATAAACCATGCGCCAAGTGGAACATACTACCCAGCGGATAGGAGAGCGCGTGCACTCCGGCGGTATTTACCGGCCCTAAACAAAAGCCGCCCAGCATACTGCCAATGGCTAATTGGGTGCGGGCATCTTCATCAGTGCCATCGGTTACGGCCTTTACCAGGTTTTCGCTGATCAGGCGCATACCTTCATACGCATACATGTCAATAAACGGGTGGGCAAACAGGTTGGTGTAAGCCTCTAAGCAATGCGTTAGCGCATCTAAACCGGTAGCCGCGGTAATTGCCGGGGGCAAACTAACCGTTAGCGCGGGGTCGATGATCACCACATCAGGTACAAGATACGGACTAATTATGCCTTTTTTCTGATTATCAGTCTCATCCACTAATATCGCGTTGGGTGATACCTCGCTGCCGGTACCGGCGGTTGTCGGGATACATATTAGCTTTATGCGGCGTTGTTTTAGCAAGCCGTTGCCTACAATATCATTCAGTGTTTGGGTATTATCCAATTGGGCGGCTATCAGTTTCGCTATATCCAGCACACTGCCGCCGCCAATACCTATTACGGCATCGGCTTTAACACCGTTAAAGCTTTGTAGCATGGTATTAAAATCGGCAAAGGATGGTTCCTGTACTATCGATGTATCAACCCTTACACTAATGCCCTTGGCTTCTAACTGCTGTATTACAGGCTGAAGCTTGGACAATAGCGGACTTATAGTAACCACAATTACATTGGTATATCCGGCAATGGATACCTCATCAATTAGCTTCAGCAGCGCGTTTTTCCCGATAACTATCTGGCCGGGAAACCTGATGGTGATGTCCCGGTAAGTATTAGTATCTGTTAGTCCCATACGGTTTATAATAGCAATCAGTAAAAATAGGCAACAATTATACATTCACTTTCATAGGCCGTCCTTGTCTATGCAAATTTTACAATACAAAAAAGCCCTTATCAACTTATGCTGATAAGGGCTTTTTTGTAGACAAGGTTACTACCACATCAGTACTTTCATGTATGCCGCGCCTTCTTCCCGCCAATCTTTCAGGGCTTCATTAAGCTTAATTTTAAGCTCTTTATTATTTACCGGCTTGCCTTTAGTTGGCGGGTTTAGCGCGTTTGGCGGCGGGTTGGTATCGGTTACCTTAGTGGCAAACCAGGTGTAATCATCGTGTGGAACGGCTACGCCTAAAATCATACCCGGTAAACCGGTGAACGATTCTGGTCCGCTGCTTACCGGTATCTCTATGGTATAAAATGCCACTACGTAAATAGAATCCATAATAAGGGCATTGGCACGGCGGCAGGTGTACCCGGCAATATCGCGTGTTTCATCGGTTATTTTCCAATTGATCTTGCGCGTGCTGTCTTTTAATAAAAATATCTCTTCAAAAGCCTTTTTCTGGATGATACTCATGCCCGTATTCAGGTCATGATAAGCGGTATTGGGCTGCTGTACGGTTGGCGCGGCATTCCAAACATAAGTATTGTTGGTAACCTCGTCAGGTATCGGCACATATAACGATTTGTCTTTTGAAAACGACAGCACACTTTTCTGCACCTTAAATTGCGGGTTTGTTTTTTTGTAGTTATCATACATCTGCTGCATGTAGCTTTCATTATCCTTGTTTATCTGCTTTTTAAGCACGCTGAACATATTAAGACGGCGCTCGAATTGAATAGTGCCCGAGGTGGTGAAATGTTGGCTGCCCTGGGCCAAAAGGATATGGCCGGTTATAATGAATGCTAAAAATATAATGATCTTTTTCATTGTCAAATGTTATTTGGTATTAGGTTGTGGCGCGCCGCCCATTTTATTAAAATCCCAGGTAATGCTAAACAGGAAATACCTGCGGATGGTAGTGTAACTGTTTTGGGTAATGCTACCGCCGAACGAGTTACGGGTGAAACCCTTGTTTTGATCGAGCAGGTCATTCCCGCTAAGCGATAGCTTCAGGGTCTCCTGCTTAAGCAGGGATTTAGTAAGGGAAGCATTCAGTAAAAATTGTGAAAAGGTATCATTAAAAGTTTGGGTTTTGCCCTGGTATTGGTAACTGCCATCAGAACTTACCTGTATTTTGCCTGGCAGGTATATATTAAAATAACTATAGCCCCGGAAAGTGTAGCCATTATTATTAACATTTGGTTGTAACGATGTTTTACCAAAGCTATACCCCGGACCGGCGGCAATGCGGATATCATACTTTTTTTGTTGCGATTTGTAAAAGCTTAACTGGCCGCTATAATTAGTTGATGTGGTAGTATTGAGCACGCCGTTTGAAAAATTGTATGATTTATTACCGTTACCTGCCAAAAATAGGCTGGCGTTGATATTAAGGCCGGGTATTTTTTTACCATAATTGCCATTAAAAGAAAAATTATATGGCTGGTGACCAGTTAGGTTTACCGACTGATAAGTATTCACACCATTTTTATAAGTATTGTTATTTACAATGGCATTGCTGGTAAACCCATACGATCCGCTAAACCAGATAGATTCATCGGAAATTACCTTATACGAGTTATAGTTGATACTAAACCGGTTATTGAATGCAGGTGATAGCAAAGGGTTACCTGCCTGTATGTTCAATGGGTCGGTATTTACACGTACGGGTTGTATCTGATCAATACTGGGCTGGTTAGTAGAACCAAAATAGCTTACCCTTAAGGATTTTTGCTGGGTGAACCGGTATTGATAGCTGGCATTTGGGTTCCAGTTAAGGAAATTGCGGGAAAAATCGGTATGCGCTATTTCATCGGTTTGTTTAAAGTTAACCGCGTTTGCACGTGCGCTGATATTAAGTGTAGAATTTGGTGCGCGGTAGTTTAAGGTAGCACCAAAGTTGTTTGATAGCTGGTTTACCGTATAATCGTTGCTGTACTTAGTATCCAATGCATTGTACGCCCCGCCATTGTTGTTAAACGATTTTCTATCGGAATTGCTATTGATATCACCCAAGCCATAATTGAACACCATCGATGTTTTTTTATTCAAGGGTTCGGTATAAGTAGCATTACCATTGAAGTTATGGCTTTTAGTAACCGTTGTTTTGTACTGATCGATTTTTTGGGTGCTGTCCAGCAAGGCTGTGTTTTTATTAAAAAAATCAATTTCCGATTTCAAATAGCCCTTCGCATCGCTGTTATTCATATTGCCGGCTACATTCACGGAAATAGTACGCCCCGTTTTTTTGAATTTTTTAGTATAAAAAGCACTGGCGTTAAATATTTGGTTATTTACGTTGTTGGTGAGTGTGCGCTGGTTGGTGTTCAGCAGCGTATCGGGGATACCGGCAGTGAACGACGGACTGCTACTGGCAGACCTATTGTTGCTGTTGATCTTGCTGTTTTTCTGTGTACCATCTACTGATAGTTTCAACGTAGAAGTGGTGTCCAGTTTAATGGTGTAGGTATAATCCAGTTTTTGCCTGAACACGCTGTTTTTAAAGTCCTGGTTAGTATTGCTGTTAAAGCTGCTGCCTGGTAATGTTCTTTGTGTTTGGTTGTTTGAACTTCCATTAATTTCCAGGTAACCTGCTTTGTAGTTAGCGTTAGCGGTTTTTTTATCGTTATCCCATTTATTATCGTAGTGTATACCGCCTGTTTGCGCAATGGGGATACCCTGGCCGTTATAACGGCCATCAAATGAATCCAGGTCGCCGCCATCACCGCCGGAAAAGAAAATAGTGCCGTCATCACCTACAGAAGTATTTGATGTGCCATACTTATTACTGTCTTCCCAACCCAAACCGGTTTTGCCCGTGTTTGACGCGATACCATAAGCCGAGAATTTCTTTTTACCCGAAAAGCGGTTGTACATAGCCTGCGCCGAATAATACCCGTCGTTACCTATGCCGGCATCTACTTTGCCAAAGTAGCCGTTCTTTTTATCCTCTTTTAACT
>Ga0075366_10001820_pt1 | contig 10769 bp, 10 predicted proteins | sample EndMethybrTD3031_FD_72351 | JGI IMG/M metagenome (GOLD analysis project Ga0075366, IMG submission 72351) | Populus endosphere microbial communities from Tennessee, USA - Endosphere MetaG P. TD hybrid TD303-1 | ecosystem: Host-associated > Plants > Roots > Endosphere | place: USA: Tennessee... | reverse complement strand
TGAGTTGTGAGTTGTGAGTTGTGAGTTGTGAGTTGTGAGTTGTGAGTTGTGAGTTGTGAGTTGTGAGTTGTGAGTTGTGAGTTGTGAGTTGTGAGTTGTGAGTTGTGAGTTGTGAGTGGGATTATGTTAAATAGTTAAAACAAATACCAGCAAGGCGAATTGCCACTAATGACTAATGACTAATGACTAATGACTAATGACTAATGACTAATGACTAATGACTAAATTAATGTTTCATATTGATTTGGTTGATGAGCGCCTGTTGGTGGAAATCGTTAACACGCTGCTTTAGCTCGTCGAAGGTAAATTCGCCGGCTATGCCGCAATCAAAAAGATGTACGTAGGCGCGTGGTTTAAGGCTTTCAAAATAATCTATCAGCGTACAGCTATAAATCACCTGGCATGGCCCTTTAATTTGCTGTATTAATTTATAAGTCCCTTTTTGTATTTCGATATGCGTTTCATGATTTGAACGGATCTCGCCCTGCGGGCACATCATCACCAGGTTACGCGGATCGTCCAATAATCCGGCGGCATATGTTAATGACGAGTCGCTTTGGCGTGCACCCCTAATTATTGAAAACATGCCTACATAACGCAGGTAAGTATATTTAAGGGCATGGTCATGATGCATCATTAAATGCCAGCGCCGTTTTATAGCTTTAACCGCCACATAATTGGATAAAAATGACTCCCACCAGCTAAAATGGTTGCACAGCATCAATACCGAATGGCCTGGCTTTGCCTCAAAGGGCATTATGTTTATTTCCTTAAAATGGCGGCCCAGCCACCAGCTTATACCTCGCAGGTACAGGGCGCTTATAAAGTCGGATTTTCGGGCTTCTATCATTTACGTTCACCTGTTAAATATTCGTCCAATGCCTTTGTAACCAGCCAATGCCCCATTTTAACCTCATGAATTTCGGGGTTATCAACCTTAGCAATAAAGTTTTTAGCCACCGATATAGGGAAAAGATGATCGTCGGTACCAAATACCAGCGTGCATTTTATTTTATACCGGTTAATAAGCGTCGCCACTTTTTCAACATCAGGGTTTAGCAGCTTAATCAAATTTAAGGTATAATAAGTATCGAGCCGCTTTTTGGGGGTATCAATTTCGTTATAAGCTATCTGGTAAAGGCTTTCATCTATCACCCCAACCGCTTTTACCGTTTTTAATAAAAAGGGCGCCAGCCAGGTGCTTTTGGTGGCCAGCCTAAAAAGAGGCTTACCAAGAACATTGTGTGTTAAAATATGAAAGCCGGTGCGCGTGGCAAGGCCGTCGGGCGCCATCAGTATCAGGTCGTCAATTAAATGGGCATACTCCTCAACCAGGGTAACGGCCAGGTTAGCGCCAAGCGAATAGCCTAATAAAGAAATACGCTGTTCGCCATATATTTTAAACCACTCCTGCAAATAGCCATGCAACATTTGCTTGGTCATTCCGGTGCGTATTTGTTTATCTGTCCACCCATCCAACCGGCTCTCGCCATGAAAAAAATGATCGAAACCGTAAACATGGTATTTGGTTAACAGCGATTTTTCGAGCACATGAAATTGTTTTCCCGTCATCCCATAACCATGGAACGCCAGTAACGGTTTTGGGCCGGTACCATATTCATGAAAATGCACTTTGCCCAGGCCGGGCAGCTGTAAAAAACCCATTGCCGCAATAATAACAATTATAGCGGAATATATATGATTCCTGTTTTACGGGGCAATGTATGTATACATGTTTTAAGAAAAACCCCAGCGGGGTTGAATGTCGGTAGAAAAAGATCAAAAACCGCTTTACGTGCCGTAGGTACGTCACTAAGGAACTTTTCGGGTCAAGGAGGATTGATAAACAGCAAAATTTGGTGGTCAGTTTCGTACCTACGGCACGAAAAGAGAAGGTGCTTAATAATTCTACCGACATTTCACTCCTAACGGAGTGACTTTTCAAAATTACAAACTCATATAAACTCGTACACGGAAGATTTACATGGGGAAAATCGCATTTGACTTTTTGATAATGCCTTTAATGTTCAAAAAGGGTCCCCTTAGAGGCGACCTGTTTCCGACGATAAGTCTTAAAGGTGATTCCTCTGTTTTGTACAAGACGACGGGTTAACCAAGTCCTCGAAAAAAACTTGAAACGTGATGACTTAAATCCTGAAAATGTCGTAGCGTATATGGTACTATTTTCGATACACCGGTAAGTTTAAAAACTATACAAAACATTACCGGAACACACGTTCATTCGGTATCGATTATTTCATACTAATTAATATTTTTGATAAATGGATAAATTTGGCATCGCCTTTGTATTTAAGTTTTCACATAAACTTAAAAAACATTTACCCATGGCAACTACCAAAACAAAAGCTCCTGAGCAAACAGAAGATGTACAGGACTCGGCATTAAATGAATTATTTATAGATGAATTGAAAGACATTTATTGGGCCGAAAAACATTTAACAAAGGCTTTACCAAAAATGGCAAAAGCGGCAACTTCTGATGAGTTGCGGGCCGCTATTGAAAACCACTTAAGCGAAACCGAAAAGCAAATTACCCGCCTGGAAGATGCTTTTGCATCAATAGGCGAAAAAGCTGTAGCCGTAAAATGTGAAGCAATGGCCGGTTTAATTAAAGAGGGCGAAGAAATTGTTGCCGAAACCGAAAAAGGCAGCCTGACCCGCGATGCCGGTATTATTTCGGCCGCTCAAAAAATTGAGCATTACGAAATTGCCTCATATGGTACCCTCAAAACTTTGGCTACCGTGCTGGGCTACGGCGAAGCTGCTGAGCTTTTAGATTCTACCTTGCAGGAAGAAAAAAACTGCGACAGCCTGCTTACTCAAATAGCCGAAGCCGGCATTAACCAGCAATCAAAAGCCGAAAAAGCTTAAGAACATTTGCCTGATAAAACAAACGCCGTTGCGCTATATAGCCAATGGCGTTTTGTTTTAAATTTAAGCTTGCTTATTTAAAAGGCAGGTAGGCCAATGCTGTAACTTGTTTTTTGCTGTTATTAGCATCGGTAACAATTAAAGCGCCGTGGCGGTAAAGTGTTAGCCCTTCCCAGTTGTTCCGGTAGCCGTCAAACGTGGCTACTTCTTCCCATTGGGTGCTTTGCGGGTTTTTAAGTGTTACAATACGGGCAAATGTGTGGGTGGTTAAATAAGCTGCATCTTTATTAAGGCTATCCTTAAGGCTGGGGATGGCTTTTTTAATATTGTTTTCCTGGTGGTTTAGCTTATCATTGTCCAGGTAGTATTTATAGTCGCCATTATAAAAGTAATTGATGCCGAATAACTGACCGGTATTGTCGGCCGTTACATCAGTAATCCTAAAATAAAGTTGCGGCGTTTTAATAACCTCAGGTTGTTTGGTAAATGAGGTATCTATCAAATATCCCTGCCCACCGTTCGGCATACCATTGTATTCGTAAAAAGCCAATAGTTTTTTTTCGGCAGGCAGCCAGGTAGCTGCTTCAAAGCCGGCGTTGTATATCATTTCGGGCCTTTTCAGGCTGACGATGTGTACAGGGTCAACTACTATTTGGTTGTTAGCAAGGTCGAGCTGGGCTTTAAGCACGTAGCAGTTTTGTGCTTTATCACCGGTTTCTATTGATAAAAACACCGTATTATTTACAATGCTGATGGCTTCAAAACCCTCGTATTCATCGCCTATGTTACCCGGCAGTTTATCCAGGTTAATCACTTTAAGGCTTTTATAGGTCGATAGCGCGGTATCCTTACCACCTACCACCCGGTCAATACTATCGGCAAGCAAACTGTAAATTAAAAATTCGCCTTTCAGGTTATCCTTTTTAACAAGCGTTTTATGGTCGCCAAATTGCGGTAGCAGGTATACCCTATCCGCGTAAGTACACATGCCCGAATATTCTTCGCCAACACCGCTGATGGCTGCGGGCAGCGGGATGTTTTTGTATTTTGTTTGACTGTACAAGTCAGTGCACAAAAGCAAAATCGCGGCAAATAGTAAAAAGAACTTTTTATACATATGGTTATAACATCAGCACAAAACTAAACATACGTTTTATTTCGGAGATTAGGGTAATGTTAAATGTCGGTTGCGGGATTCGTGGGAGCAACCTTGTTGCACGAAAATATCAAAGTCAAATTTTAGATTTCCCAACGTAGAGACGCATAATTGCGTCTCCCCCATGCAAATCACACATGCAAATCGATCATGCAAGTTACATATGCAAATCAATCATCCAAATCAATCATGCAAATCGGCCATGCAAATCCTGAATGTCCTGCGGGAGACGCAATTATGCGTCTCTACGGAAAATACCGTTTAAAATCATGTGATTGCTATTTAGCCACCTCGGCTGGCCGTAATCCCAACCTCCGACCACAGGCATCAGACCTCCGACCCCAGATTCCCCAACCCCAATAAAAAACCTATATTTACAGCTAACACATAAAGATTTAACAAATTTTAACAATTAAACATGGAATTTTTTTAGCAGAAAAAAGTTTGTGTGTTTAAGTTTGCTCTCGAAATAAAAAAGGGTTCATGGAAGAATTTAAAAGTAGTACAGAAAACGTTTCATCGGGTGCTGTTACCGTCAGCACATCATATTCAACAGATATCAGGGCGCTTAACGAAATGATACAACGCGAGAGCGCTTTTATCGATCTGCTTAAAATGGAGATGGATAAAGTGATCGTGGGTCAGAAATATATGGTTGAACGTTTGCTGATTGGTTTATTGGCTGATGGACATATTTTACTGGAAGGCGTTCCGGGGCTGGCAAAAACACTGGCCATTAATACGCTGGCCAAATGTATCCAGGCCGATTACAGCCGCATCCAGTTTACCCCCGATTTATTACCTGCCGATTTGGTTGGTACCATGATCTACAACCAAAAGAAAGAAGAGTTCATTGTCCGTAAAGGGCCATTGTTCTCCAACTTCATCCTGGCCGATGAAATTAACCGCGCGCCCGCCAAAGTGCAAAGCGCGCTGTTAGAGGCCATGCAGGAGCGCCAGGTAACCATTGGCGATAACACCTTCCCGCTGCCCAATCCGTTTTTGGTACTGGCTACCCAAAACCCTATTGAGCAGGAAGGTACTTACCCGCTGCCCGAAGCGCAGGTTGACCGTTTTATGCTGAAGGTAGTTATCACCTACCCCGAGCGCGAAGAGGAAAAAAGAATTATCCGTTCCAGTATTCTGCCGGGCGGCATGCCAAAACCATCGCCGGTTATTAAGCCTGAAGAGATTGTAAGGGCCCGCAAGATTGTTCGCGAGGTTTATATGGACGAGAAGATTGAGCAATACATTATCGATATTGTTTTCGCTACCCGTTTCCCCGAGCAGTACAAACTGGCGCACTACAAAAACCTCATCACTTTTGGCGCATCGCCAAGGGCAAGTATCAGCCTGGCGCTGGCAGCAAAGGCCTATGCCTTTATAAAACGCCGCGGCTATGTAATACCTGAGGATGTACGCGCCATTTGCCACGATGTAATGCGCCACCGTATCGGCCTCAGCTACGAAGCCGAAGCCGAGAACATCACCAGCGAAAATATTATTACCGGGATACTGAACGCGATAGAGGTGCCGTAAGGAGCCTCACCCCGGCCCTCTCCAAAGGAGAGGGAGGAAAGCCGCATATCTTCCCAATTGTCATTTCGATAGAGCGGATGGGGAATGAGCGGTGGGAGCGAAAGAGAAATCTTATACAACTATGCCCGGATGCAAGTCGTATATAGCAAAGTCCACAAGTAAGGCGTATAAGATTTCTCACTATCGTTCGAAATGACATTAGTTAAAACACATACTAATCAAAAGTCCTCTCCTTTGGAGAGGATTTAGGTGAGGCCACTTATGGAAACCAAGGATCTGTTAAAAAAAGTAAGGAAGATTGAGATAAAAACCCGTGGGCTAAGTAACCACTTATTCTCGGGCGAATATCATTCGGCTTTCAAGGGGCGAGGTATGGCCTTTAGCGAGGTGCGCGAGTACCAGCTTGGTGACGAGATCCGTACCATCGACTGGAATGTTACCGCCCGTTTTAACCACCCTTACGTAAAAGTGTTCGACGAAGAGCGCGAGCTTACCGTAATGCTGCTGATGGATGTAAGCGGATCTGAAAATTTTGGTACCCAGGGCCAGCAAAAGCAGGATTTGGCTACCGAGCTTTGCGCCGTGCTTGCCTTTTCGGCCATCCAGAACAATGATAAGGTTGGGGTGATATTTTTTAGCGACAAGATTGAAAAGTTTATCCCACCAAAAAAAGGGCGGTCGCATATATTGATGATCATCAGGGAGCTGATTGATTTTAAGCCCCAAAACAAGGGCACCAATGTTGGCGTGGCGCTTAAATATTTTACCAGCGTTATTAAAAAGAAATGCACCGCCTTTATCCTGTCGGATTTTGTAAGCCCGGCGTTTGAAAACGAGCTGAAAATAGCCAACAAAAAGCACGATATTATTGCGGTAAGGTTATTTGACAAGCACGAAGAAGTATTCCCTAACCTGGGCCTTATCCCGATGAAGGACGAAGAAACCGGCGAGGTAGTATGGATAAACACTGCCGATGAACAGGTGCGCTACGCATTCAGCCTCGAGGCCCGTAACCGCACCATAGCCATGGGCGATACTTTTAAAAAATGCGGTGTTGATTTTACCAGCATCGGCACACACGAATCATACGTAAAACCATTAATGACACTATTTAAAAAACGGGAAGGCAGGAGATGATTAAGTGTATTAAATATTTCCTGGTATTGCTGCTTACAGGTACTTTTTATATCGCTTTTGCCCAGGCCCCGCAGGCCGAAGCAAAGCTGGATAAGGCCACTATTTTAATTGGCCAGCAAACCAAGCTTAACCTAAGCATAAGACATAATATAAAGGATAAAATAGAGTTCCCGGCCCTGGCCGATTCTATTGCCGGCAAAGTGGTGATTGTAAACAGCAAAGCCGATACTGTTTTTGATAAGCAGGATCAAAGCATCGAAACCATTCACCGCGCCTATAACATTACTTCGTTTGATAGCGGGGCGTATGTAATACCATCCTACGCGTTTAAAACCACCATTGGCCCTGTTTATACCCAGCCATTAACATTAACAGTGCAAACCGTTGCTGTTGATACCACCAAGGGATTTTATGATATTAAGCAGCCGCTTGTAGTCAGTTATTCGTTTTTTGATTGGCTGCGCGATAACTGGCAATGGGTGGCCATTGGCGCTTTGGTGATGTTGATTATTGCCGGCATTATTTACTATTTTGTAAGCAGGCCTAAAAAGGTAGTGGTTGTTGAGCCGCCGAAACCCAAAGTCCCGCCGCACATTATTGCCCTGCAAAAACTACAGGAATTACGCGGCAAAAAACTGTACGAGCAGGATGTTAAAATATACCATATTGAACTAAGCGAAATACTGCGCGAATACCTGGAGAAACGCTACGGCATTAAAACCCACGAGCAAACATCCGACGAGATTTTTGCAAGCCTGCGTACGCTGGACATTGCGGAAGATAACAAAAACCTGTTGCGCCAGGTATTGATACTTGCCGATTTGGTGAAATTTGCCAAGGAGAAACCGCTGCATTTTGAAAACGAGCAAAGCATGGATAACGCCGTTAGCTTTGTAAATAAAACCCAGCAGGCCTTCCAGCCACTGGCCGATAAACAAGAGGAGGGCAAATGAGCTGGTTTAAAGGGATAGAGTTTGCACACCCGGGATTTTTCTGGCTGTTCATCAGCATTCCGCTGATGGCGGGCTGGTATCTATGGAAACAGCGGCAACTGCAGGGCAACCTGAATGTGCCTACGCTGCGGGGCTTTACGCTTAAAAAAAGCGCGCTGCCAAAATTCAGGCATAGTATAATTGTAGTGCGGTCACTTGCTTTGGCGGCTATTATTGTGGCGCTGGCCAGGCCGCAATCGTCATTAAGCTGGCAAAACAGTACTACCGAAGGCATTGACATCATTATTGCTTCGGATATTTCGGGCAGTATGCTGGCCGAGGATTTTAAGCCCAACCGCATGGAAGCCGGCAAGCAAATTGCCATCGACTTTATTAAAGGCCGCCCGGACGACCGCATAGGCCTGGTGATTTTCAGCGGCGAAAGCTTTACACAATGCCCGCTTACTATTGACCACAGCGTACTTATTAACCTGTTTACCGATGTAAAAAATGGAATGATAACCGATGGTACCGCTATAGGTATGGGCCTGGCAACCGCGGTTAACCGCCTGCGCACCAGCCAGGTAAAAAGCAAGGTGGTGATATTATTGACCGATGGCTCAAACAATGCCGGATCGATACCGCCTATAACCGCTGCCGAAATTGCCCGCCAGTTTGGTATCAGGGTATATACGGTAGGTTTGGGTACCAACGGCTTTGCGCCTTACCCGGTACAAACCCCAATGGGTATCCAGTACCAAAAAGTACCGGTGGTAATTGACGAGGGCACACTATCAAAAATTGCAAGCCTTACCGGTGGTAAATACTTCAGGGCTACCAATAACCAAACGCTGAAAAGTATTTACGAGCAAATTGATAAGCTGGAAAAAGCCAAAATTGATGTTACCCAATACCACAAAAAAACAGAGATGTTTTTGCCCTGGGCAATTATAGCCCTGGCTTTATTATCGCTTGAATTTATATTAAAAAACACCCTGTTTAAAGGGGCTTTAACTTAATAGATGCTACGTTTTGCACATATAGAATATTTATGGGGATTGGTAATTATACCGGTGTTCATTATCGCGTTTTTGGCGGTGAGCGTCTGGAAAAGAAAAGCCATCTCGTCATTAGGCGATAAAAAGGTGGTGATGATGATGATGCCGCAGGTATCGTTATCAAGGCCATGGTTTAAATTCGTTTTCTTTTTGCTGGCTTATGCCATGCTCGTCATCGGTGTATCCGACCCGCAGATTGGTTCAAAAACCGAAGAAGTAAAACGCAAGGGCGCCGATTTGATGATCCTGCTGGATGTATCAAACAGTATGCTGGCGCAGGATTTGGCGCCAAGCCGCCTGGAAAATGCCAAGCAAGCCATTGCCCAGTTGATTGACCGCATGCATGATGACCGTATCGGTATCATTGTGTTTGCAGGCCAGGCTTACGTGCAGTTGCCTATTACTACCGATTACTCGGCCGCCAAGCTGTTCCTGAACACTATTAATACCGAGATGGTGCCAACGCAGGGAACTGCCATTGGCGCGGCCATTGAGTTGGGCATGCAGTCGTTCGATTTTAAGAACGGCACGGGCAAAGCCATGATAGTGATTACCGACGGTGAAAACCACGAGGATAACGCCGTTGAGGCTGCCGCCGCCGCCAAATCAAAAGATGTATCAGTTCATGTGGTGGGTGTTGGATCGGCCAACGGCGCGCCCATACCAATGTATGACGAGCAGGGGCACCAAACAGGATTCCGTACTGACCATGAGACCGGCCAGCAGGTAGTTACCAAGTTGAGCGAGGATATGTGCAGGGAAATTTCGGCCGCAGGTGGCGGCGTTTATGTACAGGCCAACAATTCCAACAGCGGCCTGGGCATTGTAATGGACCAGATTAATAAACTGCAGCGCAAAACGGTAGATAGCCGGTCGTTTAAGGATTTTGAAGACAGGTTCCAGTTCTTTTTGGCTATCGCGTTTGTATTGCTGCTGGTTGAGTTCTTTATATCCAACCGTAAAAACATGCGTTTAAGCGGCATTAAATTATTTGAAGTAAAAAAGCCATGAAGCAATTAATTATAGTTGTATTATTAGTACTGCAGGCTTCATTCCTTTTTGCCCAGCAGGAAAAAAGGGACATCAGGAAAGGCAACCGGCTTTACGAGGCCAAAAACTATAAAGAGGCCGAGGAAAACTATCGTAAGGCGCTGGCAAAATCAAACAACAAAACAGTAGAGGGTAATTTTAACCTGGGCGATGCTTTATACAAACAAAAAAAGTTTGACGAAGCGCAGCAGCAGTTTGATAAAATAGCGGCGGCATCAAAAGACAAACAGGTACTGGCCAATGCGTACCATAATATAGGCAACTCGCTGTTAGAGAAGAAAAAGCTGGAAGAAAGTATTGCCGCCTATAAAAAATCGTTGCTTAATAATCCCGACGATGAGCAAACCCGCTATAACCTGTCATATGCCCAAAAAATGCTGAAAAAACAGCAGGACGATAAAAAGAACCAGGACAAGAATAAAGATAAGAACAAGGATAAAAATAAGGACAAAAACAAGGACGACAAGAATAAAGATAAGGACAAAGACAACAAGGATAAAAATAAAAAAGACCAGGACAAGAAAGACCAGGATAAAAAAGATAAAGACGACAAGGACAAGAATAAACCTGATAATAAAGATCAGCAGCAACAACAGCCGCAGCCAAACAATGTATCAAAAGATGATGCCGAGCGGATGCTGGAAGCCTTGAAAAACGACGAAAAAGCAACGCAGGACAAACTAAAAAATAAAAAGTTAAAAGGCGCCAGGACCAATATAGCCAAAGACTGGTAAGCCTTATATTTATAGCACATGAAGTTAAAGTACTACATATCGTTGTTTCTGCTGTTTTGTACCACCGCGCTTTTTGCCCAGGGCGTAAAATTTATCTCGTCGGTTAGTAAAACAGAGGTTGGCACTACCGAGCAATTTGAGGTTTCGTTTACCATAAACAGTAATGGCGAAAAATTTGTGCCTCCAAACTTCAACGGTTTTTTGGTGGTATCGGGGCCAAATGTTTCCCAAAGCATGACGGTTATTAACGGTGCGTCATCATCAAGCATGGC
>Ga0075366_10001818_pt1 | contig 10777 bp, 7 predicted proteins | sample EndMethybrTD3031_FD_72351 | JGI IMG/M metagenome (GOLD analysis project Ga0075366, IMG submission 72351) | Populus endosphere microbial communities from Tennessee, USA - Endosphere MetaG P. TD hybrid TD303-1 | ecosystem: Host-associated > Plants > Roots > Endosphere | place: USA: Tennessee... | reverse complement strand
ACCGCTAAGCAATTGTTATCGGCATTGGCAATGTATAACATTTTTTCATCCGGCGATAAAGCCAGTCCGTTAGTAGTAGATCCGGTTAACGTGGTAGGATATAAAGCCGTTGAAAATGTTTCGATAACCGCTTTGGTAACTGTATTAATTACCGATACTGAATTATCATTCGCATTGGCCACAAAAAGGACAGTGCCTTTTTTATTCAATAACAACTCGTTAGGGTGGTCGCCGGTTTTAATGTGGCCGGTTATCTGCTGTGTTGCGGTATTATAAAGTACTACTTCCTGCCCGCCCCAAATAGAAACGTAGAGTATTTTTTCATCTGGCGATAACAAGCAACTATAAGCTTCGGCCGGCAATTTAGTTTTATTCAGGATGCTTTTGCTTGCGGGGGCTATTGTATAGATGTAGTTATCTTCTTTTGTAGCCGCATATAGCTTGCTGCCATCTTTGGTAATAGCTAAACCTGTAGCGCATACCTTATCATCAGGCCAGGGCTTGCCTAAAACAATTGTATCGGCTTTCCCTAATTTATTGTTTTTTATAGGATAGGCCACAATGCAGTTTTTGTTACCGCCCGACGCGTACAGCGTTTTCTCGTCATTGCTGAATACCAATCCATACCACGATAGATCTATCACCCGTGTATCCAGTATCTTTTGCGCTTTGGCGTCTATTAACTGTATCGATTGCGTGCTTTGCCCGTTATTGGTAACCGCCAGGTATTTGCCGGATGATGAAAGCTGGATGTTTAAAGGTAGATCGCCAAGCGGAAGTGCGGTATGACCGGCGGGGCTCAGTTTCCAGCCATTGGGCAATAATACCTGGTTGGTACCAGTTATTTTACCGGGTAATTGTGCCAGGCATATTTGGATAGCACAAAGAACAAAAACGGAAGCAATGGAAAGTTTCTTAAACATAATATTAGCAATGAGAAACCAAAGCTAATGAAATGAAATGAGGGAATAGATTAAGTTTCTGTTAAATCATTAATATGTTACAAAGCACAATACCTAAAACTTTATTGAGCGGTTTTTATGGACGAGCGGATCACCGAATCTTTTTGAGCCTGAGTAAGTTTGTAGTCGAATTTGTATAATGCGCCTTCCCAATCTCCATATGACGGATTGGGCAACACAATATACTTATTGCCAAATTGCTTTAATAGTTTTTTAGTAGTTGCTTCGCGGGTTTGCTCGGTAGGGTGATTGTCGTATAATACATCAAAATCGGCCAGGTTATCGCCGCATAATAACACCACATTGTATTTTTTTAACACTTCCTGCCTGCGGTTTTCTTTACTTGATGAAGTGGTTTTTAGCAGCAAGTGCGCGTTATCGGCATTTGGTAGATGGTATAATTGCAGATTTTTAAGCGTGCCTGGTCGTTCATCCTCATCACGGTTAGTAATATAAAAAACCGTTACACCCTTCGATGCAGCATATTTAAAAAATGCCGGAGCGCCGGGTACGGTATCGGCAATACCCTGACTGGTCCACTTTTTCCAGGCTTTGGTATCAAACTCCTGGTTATTAATGGCAGCGCGCGCGTCCTCGGGGCTGTTGTCTAACAATGTTTCGTCAATATCGGTAATTACAGCCAGTGGTTTAGTGTGCTTATGCTTTACGGCTTCGGCAAGACGTAATCGGGCTATATTATAGGCCTGGAAACACAGTGCTTTATACTCGGCCGAGCGCTGCTGCCAAAGCGACGACCATACTTTGCCGCCATTGGCTGTGGATAACTTTTGGGATTGCGCGGACGAATTTATGGCAATGCAAATTAATGCAATGCAGATAACCGATTTAATTTTCATAGGTAATTTGATGCAGGGCTAACCTGTTAGTAATGATAAACGGTAGTAGCTTTTTCCTGTAAGCTTTGTGCCATTAACTCCTCAATAAAGGCCGAAAGGTTGTAGCCGGCCATGCTGGCAGCTTGTTCAATAGTAACTTTCCCGGTGTCATATAGCCTGGTAGCTACAGCCGTTAAAACATCTTTTTCAGATATTTTTAGTCCTTCGGGAAGGTTAATATTCAAAGTTTGCATAGTCAAATATAATAATATTTGACAATTACAACAATTCCGGTTTAATTTTTTCCACAAATTCCTTAACAAACTTGTTCAGCTTGGGTTGTATCACCACCATGCAATACGGTTTCAGGGTGTTGTCGTTATAGTAATTCTGATGATAATCCTCGGCTTTATAAAACACATCGGCCGAAACAACCTGGGTGACAATAGGCTTGTCAAACACATGTTCATTAGTCAGTTTAATGATCATATCCTTAGCCTGCTGGCGTTGCCCAGCGTTGTGATAAAATATGGCCGACCGGTATTGCGTCCCCACATCGTTACCCTGGCGGTTAAGCGTAGTAGGGTTGTGCGATTTAAAAAAAGCCAGCAGTAATTCATCATAGCTGATCACATCGGCATCAAACTCAATCTCAATAGCTTCGGCATGGCCGGTATCGCCATTACAAATTTCCATATAAGTTGGATTAGCGGTTTGTCCGCCGGTATAGCCCGACGTTACCGATTTTACCCCTTTAAGTATTTGAAATATAGCTTCGGTGCACCAAAAACAGCCGTTAGCAAAAGTTGCTTTTTGAATATTCATATATGCTAAATTAATCACAAATTGCTACATTGGTTTAATAAAACCATTACTACCAACCCTTATAAGCCGATAATTACTTTTACATGATGTTTAAAGCATCTGCCTGTATTAAAATAATGTTGCTGCTGCTTTTGTTTTGCGGTCGGGTGTCGGCGCAAATAAATACTGCCGTAGTTGATAGTATTGTAAAGCACACTGGATATTATAGCGCAAAAAAATCGAACCCATTATTATTTGTGCACCTGGATAAAACGGTATATATTAATAATGATATGATGTGGTTTACTGCTTACCTGTTAGGGGCAGGTTCAAAAAACATCCAAAAACATCAGGTTTTATCGGTAGCGCTGGTGAATAATAACGATCAAAAAATTGCGGTACAGGGTAAGTTTGCAATGGCCGTTGGCCTGGCTTACGGCAACGTGATGATTCCCGATAGTGTGCCACCTGGTCATTACAGTTTCATAGCTTACACCAACCGCATGGTGGGTGGCAGGCCCGAAGCATACTTTTTGCAAGCTATTACACTTAAAACCGCAACCGACCCCGCGTTTAGTGTGGAACTGGTGCTGGATACCTTATATAAAAGCGCTGCCAATGTGCGCATTTTGTTGAATACGCGAAGTAAAAATGGCCCGCTCGCCGATGCTGTGATAAATTATTACCTGGGTAAAAATGCTAAAACGCGTATAGCCGGAAAGGCAAAAACAAATGTAATAGGAAGCTATACGCTAATGATCCCTAAAGATCATGTCACTACCGCGCAGCATAATTTGGAAGTTCAGGTAAAATCGGGATCGGAAACTAAAACCCTGCATTTGAATATTCCCATAAAGCGCAACATAGCCGATGTTAAATTTTATCCCGAAGGTGGTCACCAGGTAGCCGGTTTGCCGGGCAGGGTAGGGTGGGAAGTTAAAACGCCTGGTGGCACAGCTATTAAAACTGCCGGTATATTATATGCGGGCAAAAGCCCTGTAGACACCATTGTTACCGACAGTTATGGGATGGGTGCGTTTTACATAAATCCTTTAGCTAACGTAAATTATACGGTGCGGCTGTTGCTGGATAATGTATCCGATTCGGTATACACGTTACCTGCTGTCCTAAATGATGGGGTAAGTATACGAATGACCCAGGCCGTAGTTAATGATACGCTGAAATTTCAGGTGAGAAGCAAGATTAGCGGCAAATTTTACTTATTGGTACATAATTATAAGGAGATACTGTCATCAACCTTAATAAATGGATCACCAAAGGGGCAGTATGTGAAAATAACGTTGAGGGATATACCGCGAGGACTTAATACCATCACCGTGCTGGACAGCCTGCAAAGACCTTGTGCAGAGCGTTTATTTTTTGCCCATTATAATCAACGGCCGCGATTAAGCATTGCAACGGATAATAAAGAACTGGGGACTCGCCAAAAAATGCACGTTAAAATAAGGATCAATAACTCGGCAGGGAAACCGGATAAAGGTATTGTGTCGGTAGCATGCGTACAGGATAACCGACTTGAACTGAGGAACGACAATAACATTGAACACTACGTGTACCTTCAAAGCGAACTGGATAATCTACCGCTAAAAGATAACTTAATGGGCAATGAAGAGATTGACCATCAATACCTGAATGAACTGATGCTGGTCCGGGGCTGGAGTAAATACAAATGGCCTGAATTGGTTCAGGCATTGCCGGCAGATACAACAAAGAAATATAACGATTTGCTACTTGGCGGTGTAGTTACGCATTTGCAAAGCACATTAAAAAAGCCGGTACAATTGGTAATGATGAAAGATTCGGCAGGTATGATAACTATTGATAGCGATAATAAGGGCATGTTTGCTTTAGATAACAGTAGTGTTTACACGCTACCCGATAAAAAAGCCAGGTTGATAGTAAACGGGAAAAGCGATGAGTACGAGATTAAGATTAACGACCCTTACCCTGATGTAAACAAAACCTTAGCTAAAAATATAGATCCGGTTCCGTTTGATGAACCCATTATTCAAAACACAAAAGAATTGGTGCTGAAAGGCTTTGAGCATGCCACTAATTTAAAAGAAGTAGTCATTAAATCATCTAACAATAGTTTCAGGCATGGCTTTGGATTTAATTCAAATGCCTGCGGCGATTACGTTTGCAAGTTTCATATCCTGAATTGCAGGAACCACACAAACGATCCGGAGAACCGTCCGCCTATGCAAGGCGAGATGGTAATGCAATCCGGACTGGGCTTATCACCATATCGGGGTTGTGCAGATGGCAGTCCCACAGCGGGGATGTTATCCTTTACGGGGATATATACAGCTAAGGAATATTATGGTGCGAATTATGCTTTGATCAACCCTACCGAGCCTGATTATCTTTCCACTATCTGCTGGAAACATTCAATTGTAATTGATCCGGGTAAGGAAACCGACATCTCCTTTTATACCAGCGATATTACCGGTAAATTCAGAATAGTGGTACAAGGCATTACTAATGAAGATGTAATATATGGAGAGGATAGTTTTACAGTAAGAAAGAAAACACCATAATACCCCGCTTTTATACCTTACAATGTTTTTAAAACTTGATAAGTTTAATTGCACTTTATTTATACCTTAGTGTCCACTATACAATTATTAATATAAAACCTATAATAATGTTATTTAATAAAACTTTTGCATTAAAAAGCGGGCTATTGCTTTTAACCGTCATGTGTTTATCTGTTATAAACGGTTACAGTCAGCAAACCCGGTCGGTTGTTGATTTTGACCGCGACTGGCGCTTCCATTTAGGCGATGTAGGTAATGAGCAGGAAGCATCAACCACCGATAACGATTGGCGCAAACTAAACCTGCCGCACGATTGGAGCATTGAAGGCGAGTTTAGTAAAGATAATCCCGCAACACCTGAAGGCGGCGCACTACCAGGTGGTATAGGCTGGTATCGTAAAACGTTCACCATGCCGGCTACAGCTAAAGACAAACAAGTTTATATTGACTTTGACGGCGTTTACCAAAAAAGCGACGTCTGGGTAAATGGGCATCACCTGGGCTTCAGACCAAATGGCTATATCTCGTTCAGGTATGAATTAACACCTTATTTAAAATACGGCGAAGCAAACGTGATAGCCGTAAAGGTTGATAATGCCAGTCAGCCAAATTCGCGCTGGTATTCAGGCTCGGGCATTTACCGTAATGTATGGCTGGTAACTACTAATAAGGTAGCGATCGATCATTGGGGGACGTTTATCAGCACCCCGCAGGTAAGTAAAAGCCAGGCAACGGTTAATGTACAGGTGAAACTACGTAATACCAGTGGTAAACCGCAGCAGGCTACGGTAACTACTATTGTATATGATGCTGCCGGCAATCCCTTAAAAACATTAAGTAATAATGTAACTGTTGCCGATACTTCAGCAATTGCAACTCAGCAAACTAAGATTATAGCACCCCAATTGTGGTCAGATGTGCACCCTACGCTATATAAGGCAGTAACCAAAGTGTCGGTAGGTAAAACATTAACCGATACCTATACCACTAATTTTGGTATCCGCTATTTTGATTTTGATGTAGATAAAGGTTTCAGCATAAACGGGGTATCGGTAAAACTGCGTGGCGTTTGCGATCATCATGATCTGGGTAGTCTTGGTGCGGCCATTAACACTCGTGCGTTGGAGCGCCAGCTGGAAATATTAAAAGATATGGGCTGTAATGCCATCCGTACATCGCACAATCCTCCGGCTCCTGAATTGCTTGAACTTTGCGACAAGATGGGCTTTTTTGTAATGGACGAAGCCTTTGACGTGTGGGAGCGTGCCAAAAAGAAATACGACTACAGCCTGTTTTTTAAAGAGTGGCATAAACGCGATTTGGAAGACCAGATACTGCGCGACCGCAACCACCCAAGCGTAATAGTATGGAGCATTGGTAACGAAATACCCGAACAGCGCCGCCCTGTAGCTGCAGAAATAGCTAAAGAGCTGGCTGCTATTATCCACAACCTTGATAAAACACGCCCTATTACAACGGCCAACAATAATCCCGATACTTCAAATAAGATCATCAGCTCGGGTGCTATTGATTTGGCAGGGTATAACTATCATTATAAAGATTATCCAACTTTCCAGCAACGCTATCCCGGTAAAAAATTCATTGGTACCGAAACAACTTCGGCATTAGAAACCCGGGGCTATTATGATATGCCGCCAAATATTGATAGCATACGCCGCTGGCCAGTCAAAAACAACTATAACGACCATGTGAACATGAACGCCGATAATACCGTTTCGGCCTACGATAACGTTTCAGCGCCATGGGCTTCAACGCACGAGGAAAGCTGGAAACCTATTAAAAAATATCCTTTCCTTTCAGGTATGTTCATCTGGACTGGTTTTGATTACCTGGGCGAACCAACCCCTTATACCTGGCCGTCGCGCAGCTCGTACTTTGGAATTATCGATTTAGCCGGTTTCCCTAAGGATGTTTATTATATGTACCAAAGCGAATGGACAGATAAAACCGTGCTACACCTATTGCCGCACTGGAACTGGCAAACCGGAAAGACCATACAGGTATGGGCCTACTATAACCATGCTGATGAGGTGGAACTGTTCCTGAATGGAAAATCGTTAGGTAAGAAAGCTAAGAAAGGGGATGACCTGCATATTTCGTGGGCAGTACCGTTTCAGCCCGGCACATTAAAAGCCATTTCCTATAAAGACGGGAAAACTGTAAAAGTTGCCGAAATACATACTGCAGGCAAACCCGCCAAAATTGAATTAGTTGCCGATAGGAAAACTATTAATGCTGATGGTAAAGACCTGTCTTTTATCACTGTGAAAATATTGGATAAGGACGGCAACATAGTGCCTGATGCCGATAATAAAGTTGATTTTAAAGTGAACGGCAGCGCCTTTATTGCCAGTGTAGATAACGGCGACCCCGTAAGCCACGATCCGTTTAAGGCAGATTACCGCAAAGCATTCCACGGTTTGGCGCTTGCTATCCTGCAATCGAACGAGAAAGCAGGTAATATTACGTTTACCGCTACGGCCAATGGCCTGGCTCCGGCAGTGTTGACGCTACAAGCGAAATAAATTGTCATTGCTGCGAGGAGCATAGCGACGCGGCAATCCCGTAGTAGGCAAATCAAACTACGAGATTGCCACTCCGTCCACTGACGGAGTGCAATGACAAAATAATATAACAACAAAAGCCGCTTTGCATTATGCAAAGCGGCTTTATATTTTTAAACCATCTCCAAAAGGAGAGGTAGGGGTTATTGTTGCTCTTTAGCGGGGTTACGGTAGTAAACCTTATCCTCTAAAAACTCCTGGATAGCAACCAATGTTGGTTTTGGCATCCGTTCGTAGTGTTTAGAGATTTCAATTTGCTCGCGGTTTTCAAAAACCTCTTCCAGGTTATCGTTAGATGAAGCAAACTCCGATAATTTTTGGTGCAGCTCTTCCTTAATGTTGTTTGATATCTGGTTGGCTCTTTTAGACACAATTACAATCGACTCGTAAATGTTGTCTGTTTTCACGTCAAGCTCGCGCAAATCGCGGGTTACGGTGCTGTTAGCCACAGCTGGTTTATTAATAACGTTTGTCATATCTTTATCTATCAATTATTATCTGTCAAATTATTACTTAGGTATTTTTTGCGAATTGTTTTTTTCTGATGGCAACTGGGTTTTATTTCCCGTGCTGTCAATCTTAGCTAACTTACGGTAATACTTCGCATTTTTTTGTAAATCAGCATAATAAGTTTTCACATCCTTTATACCTTGCTGGCTGTCTTTCTTCAAATTAGCAGTTTCTTTTAAGTATTTACTGCTCGGATACTTCTCAGCAAACTGGTCGGCAAAAGTAATTGCCTGGTTATAACGTTCTTCCTGGCGGGCCTCGCTGCTATTTTTAGCATACATATATTGTGCCCTTACAGTTAAAAACTCAATTTCCTCGGCATACTTGGTGTCAGGGTAATCACGCAGCATATTACCAAAAGCAATAACCGCCGATTGGTAATCCTGTATAGTTAAATATAATTTAGAGTTTGCGTAAGCTTTATCCTCTAACTTGTCGCGTAAATCCTGTATCAGTTTGCTTGCCTCGGCCACACGGTCGCTTTTAGGGTATAAGTTAATAAACAACTGCAGGGCCTCAATAGCCTTGGTGGTATTCTCCTGGTCAAGCGTGTAGTTAGGCGAATCAAGATAAAAGCAATAAGCGGCCATAAAACGGCACTCTTCAGCTTTGGGACTGCTTTGATAATTTTCGGCAAAGTTTTTAAACTGGTACCTGGCCGATGTGTAGTCCTTTAATTTGTAATTAGTATAAGCATAATAATAAAACAAGTCCTCGGCAGCCTCGCGTCCGCGATAGCGCGGTGCCAGGTCGTCAAACAATTCAAGCGCCTTGGTATATTCCTTTTTATTATAAAGCTTAATAGCTTCCTGGTATTTCTTCAAGTTGTCGTTACCGGCCTTAAGCTTTTCAAACTTGCTTTTGCAGCTCCCCAGCACCATCATCAACACAACCGACACACTAAAAAATACGAGACTTAGTTTTTTAAACATTTTGCAAAGATAGTTGATTAATACAAATCAGTCAATTATTTATTTGGCTACTAATATATAAAGGTATAATCGCTCCTTTGTTATGTATAGGCGGCATTTAACATCTTTTAACAGTAGGTAGAGTACAGGCGCGGGAGCGGCACATAGTAGTGCAAACTGTACATGTAAAACGTGCATTAATTTATACCTATATATAAGGTATGTGTTTTACTCAATAATATGCAGGTGTTTTTTTTGAAAACGAAAAGGTAGTGGTGCTTTGGTACAGTTAGTCCCGCTTTCTGCTCCAAATCCTCCTTCGTCCGGGTTTTCCACTACAATCGGAGTTTAAGTTTAACAATCCCTGCTACTATTACAATAGGGTATATTATTAACCCCTATATCTTCCAGACTTTCCACCTTCCCGTCTTCCAGGCTTTCCCCGAATTTTTTTCTGCCTTATTTGCAGTGTGTTACAAATACAATAAGTAATTAGTTGCGGTAACGTTTGTATAATCCAAAATCATGCGTACCTTTGCAGCCCGCAAATAAGGAAAGCGGGATGTTCTCTGAAGTATTAAAAGAAAGAAGTTTTAAGCTGAAAAAAGTTTAAAATAAATTTCACAGAAAGCAAAAAAGGTTATACCTTTGCAGCCCGCAAGTGACGAACGAAAAAGCCTTCAGGGGCTTTAGAAAACGAAGAAAAACGGGAGCGAAAATAAAAACAAAATAAATTTTGGGAATGTAAAAAAGGTTCTTACCTTTGCAGTCCCAAAAGGAAAAAAGAAAAGCTGGCCGCAATGGCAGGTGGGAAAAATCAGAAAGTTTAGCATCGCAATGATGCACGAAACATAAAGCCGGTACCGTGACGGGAAAGCGCAAAAGTTCTTCAAAACATAAAGAGAAAAAAAATAAATCATGAAGCAAAGCGGGCTTTTACAAGGATGCAAATCCGAATAAAAGTATCTGTTAATTAAGCTTGAAACACAGGATCTGTATAAAGATACAAACGATGGTTGGGAAAGACGGATGAGCGATCAGAAAGTAACTACCAATACATTATAATACAGATTTCTATTTTGAGTAATAGGGTCTGGATACAAACAAAACATTTTACAATGGAGAGTTTGATCCTGGCTCAGGATGAACGCTAGCGGCAGGCCTAATACATGCAAGTCGGACGGGATTTGGGAGCTTGCTCCCAATGAGAGTGGCGCACGGGTGCGTAACACGTATGTAACCTACCTTTGTCAGGGGGATAGCCTCTCGAAAGAGAGATTAAGACCGCATAACATTACAATGTGGCATCACAAAGTAATCAAATATTTATAGGACAAAGATGGGCATGCGGAACATTAGCTAGTTGGTAGGGTAACGGCCTACCAAGGCTACGATGTTTAGGGGATCTGAGAGGATGACCCCCCACACTGGTACTGAGACACGGACCAGACTCCTACGGGAGGCAGCAGTAAGGAATATTGGTCAATGGGCGCAAGCCTGAACCAGCCATGCCGCGTGCAGGAAGACGGCCCTACGGGTTGTAAACTGCTTTTGCAGGGGAATAAACCTTCGTATGTATACGAAGCTGAATGTACTCTGAGAATAAGG
>Ga0075366_10001817_pt1 | contig 10779 bp, 14 predicted proteins | sample EndMethybrTD3031_FD_72351 | JGI IMG/M metagenome (GOLD analysis project Ga0075366, IMG submission 72351) | Populus endosphere microbial communities from Tennessee, USA - Endosphere MetaG P. TD hybrid TD303-1 | ecosystem: Host-associated > Plants > Roots > Endosphere | place: USA: Tennessee... | reverse complement strand
GTCATCAGGTCGACCGTGATGCCCGGCCAGTTGCCGACCCGCGCCGAGGCGCCGGTGAGGCGGTTGAACAGGGTTGACTTGCCCGTGTTGGGCATGCCGATCAGGGCGACGCGCTTCATGCTTTGCTGCTGTCTGGCGCAGCGCCGATGGGAGCGGGTTCGACCTCGCGCAGTTCGACCTCAATATGCGCCGCCTCGGTGCGGCGCAGGATCACGTCGGTGGTGCCCAGGCGCACCTGCACCGGCCCGGAAAGGCTGCCGCGCCGCTGCACCTGCAAGGGCTTGCCGCTGCGAAAGCCCAGGGCGGCCAGGCGGTGCGCAAGATGCTCGGCCGCATGCACGGCTTTGACCAGGGCGGGCTGGCCGGGCATCAAGTCGGAAAGGCGCAGGGAGGTGGTAAGTGCTGACATCGAGCAGACGAAACCCGGTTCCCCGGATTCGATAATGAGAACCAGTATCAATATTGTAGCCGGAAAACCCGCTGCGGCGCCCGCGGCCACCTTGCCACGGACTCCGCCGCGCAGGCCGCGCGGATGCGCCGCGCAACGAGTGCGGCTTGATCCCTCGCTCAGAGATTGAGCAGACTCAGGTCCAGCTTGCCGCCTGTCATTCCCGGGCACCAGAAGTAGCCGCCGTTCAGCACCCGGCTGAACTGGAACAGCGCGTCGGCGATGCCGTCCTCGGCGCCGGTCATGCGGTCCATCTGCGCCTCGAACGCATCCAGGGTATTGCAGAAGGAAGTGAACATCAGCCCGCCGCGATTGCCCTCCACCCAGGGCAGCGAGCGGCGCAGCATGAAGGCCTGCGGATCGAAACTCTCCTGGGCGGTGCGCTTGACGTGCGCCGACTCGGGCGCATCTTCAAGCTCCTCGTTGTCGCTCTTGCGCCGGCCGATCATGTTGTCGCGCGTGGCCGGATCAAACGATTCAAAACTCTCGAAGTCGTGCTCCCATTGCTGGATGGCGAGAAAGGTCGAGCCCTCCATGCCGGCGCCCTGGCCGGTCACGGTCACCACTTCGGTGGCCGCATTGTCGTGCGGGTTCTCGGTGCCGTCCTCGTAGCCGGTCAGGTCGCGGCCGTGGTCGTGGCGAAAGCCGTCCTGGCGCAGCATCACGCGGAACGCCGGCTTGAGCAGCGCTTCCAGATGGCGGCCACGGCCGGTGATCTCGCCGCGGTCCTCGCCGCGCAGCCAGCACAGCAGCGCCGCCGGGGTCGAGGGCGTATCCAGGCCGCGGCCGATGTACGGCGGCATGCTGCGCAGCCCCGGCACTTCGCCATCCATGCGCAGCACCAGCGAGCGGCCGATGCCCACCACCAGGCGCTCGCCGTCGGCGACCTCCAGCAGCCGCGCGAGCACCGCACGCAGGTCCGCGTCGCTCACGTGGGTGAGGGTGAAACTGAGATAGCGCCCAGCGGGCGCGGGGTCGGCGAGGATACCTGGCTGTACAAGCTTCATGACGGGTCCGGAAATGCGGGTTGCGGGAAGCTGCGAATATACAAGAGGCGCCCCGCGTTCGTGCGGTGCCTGATCTCCGGCTGCTCAGTGCGCCGCGTACCAGGCCCAGCCCGCCCAGGCCAGGGCGACCCAGACGATCACGATTGCCGCCGCCCCCCACCAGTTGCGCGGCTTGCCGCGCTTTTCGTCCATCCAGCGCTGCGCGGACGCCTGGCATTCGGACCAGACATCGGCGGGAATCAGGCGGATCGCCAGCAGCACGCCGAGCGGCACCAGGATCACGTCATCGAGATACCCGAGCACCGGGATGAAATCCGGAATCAGGTCGATCGGGCTGAAGGCATACGCCACTACCAGCGCCGCGAAGGCCTTGGCGTGCAGCGGCGTGCGCGGGTGGCGCAGGCTGAACCACAGGGTCAAGACGTCGCGCTTGACGCGCCGCGCCCATTCGCGCAGCTCACGCATTCTCACCGAGATGCCCATCCAGCCTCCAGCCCGCATGGCGCCCACGCTGCCGGGCGCTGTTGTAGACGGGCGGTAGTTTAGCTGGCCGGCAGGCGCGCGACGAATTCTTCCTGCGGCACCGGTCTGCCGAAGAAGTAGCCCTGCAGCAGCTGGCAGTCGTTGTCGAGCAGGAACTGCGCCTGCTCCATGGTCTCGACGCCCTCGGCCACCGTCTTCATGCCCAGGTCGTGGGACAGGCGGATCAGCGCCGCGACGATCTTGCGGTCCACTTCCGAGTTGTGCAGGCGGCTGACAAAGCTGCCGTCGATCTTCACCGCCGAAATCGGCAGGCGCGCCAAGTGGCTGATGGAATTGAAGCCGACGCCGAAATCGTCGATCGCGATGGTCACGCCGTAGTCGCGGATCAGCGCCATCAATTCAGCGGCCTGGGAAAAATTCTCCAGCACCGCCGTTTCGGTCAGTTCGATTTCCAGGAATTCGTTGGGCAGGTTCAGCGCCTTGGTAGCGCGCAGCAGCGCGCGCAGGTAGGCCGGGTTGCCGAACTGCACCGGCGAGACGTTCACCGCGATGTTCCAGGACGGGCTGCTGATCTTGCTGCTGATCGCCAGGTTCAATTCGCTGACCCGGCGCAGCACCCAGGCGCCGACCTCGTGGATCAGCCCCGAGGCCTCCATGCCGGGAATGAAATTGCTCGGCGGCAGCACGCCGTAGTCGGGATGCTGCCAGCGCAGCAGCGCCTCGGCGCCGACGATCTCCGCGGTGGTGGTCAACACCTTGGGCTGGTAGTAGACGCGAAACTCGTTGCGCTCGAAGGCGCGTTCGATATCGGCGGGCTGCAGCGCAGGCAGTTCGGGCGGCAGCGTGCGCGTGGTCGCCACCTGCTCCTCCTGCTCGCGTTTGAGCAGGTTGCGGAACACGGAGGTGAAGCCCAGGGCGTCGTTGCTGCTCCCTTGCGACATGCCTTGCAGCCTCTTTGAAGTGATTGTTGTTGCCGGAGCACCGATTGCAGCGGGGGATGGTAGCAGCAAAAAATCCCGCCGCAGCGCGTATCGCACCGGTTTAAACATAATTGACAATTGGAGGCGGCGGTAGCGGTGCAAAGCCGGCAGCTTGTACTGCAAACGCGGTATATATATCGGGGGCTGCGGCGGGATATACTGACGCTTGCCGCGCTGCACGCCTTGCCTTGAAGCCGCGGGAATACAGAACAGCAAAAATACAGGAGTCAAATTGGACCGCCGCCCGATACTGCTGGTCGAAGACAACCCGGACGATCAACTGCTCACCAAGATCGCGTTCCAGAAGGCGCGCCTGGGCAACGAGCTGGTGGTGGTCGGAGACGGCGTGGCTGCGCTTGATTATTTGTGGGCGCGCGGCGAGTTCGCGCACCGCGACGCGCGCGACCTGCCGGCGCTGGTGCTGCTGGACCTGAACATGCCCAAGCTGTCGGGCTTCGACGTGCTCGAACAGCTGCGCGCCAATCCCGCCACCGCCACCCAGCCGGTGGTGGTGCTGACCTCTTCGGCGCAGGACGAAGACGTGGTGCGCTCCTACCGCAACGGCGCCAACAGCTACATCCGCAAGCCGGTCGAACTCGACGCCTTCATCAAGGCGGTGTCCCAGTTGCAGCTTTACTGGATGGTGCTCAACGTCAATCCGCAGCGCGCCAACTAGCGCTCGCAGCGCCCGGTGCCGGCATGCGGCTGCATTACCTGTTCGATCCCCTCTGCGGGTGGTGCTACGGCGCCGCCCGGCTGGTAGAGGCTCTTGCCACGGCACCGGGTCCGGCGCTGCCCGTGGAACTGTGGCCGGGTGCGTTGTTTCCCGATCCGGTGCGCATCGCGCCCGGCATGCGCGCGCACATCGTCCAGGCCGACCAGCAGATCGCCCGGCTCACCGGCGCAACCTTTGGCGCCGCCTACCTGGCGCGTATCGGCGATCCCGCGCGGGAGGTGATGCTCTGGTCGGTGCCGCTGATCGCGACCCTGGCGGCCGGTCCGCGCGAGCGGCAGCGCGAATTGCTCGCAGCGCTGCAGCACGCGCACTATGTCCTCGGCCGCGACCTGGCCGATGGCGAGGTGCTGGCTGAAATCGCCGCGGCGCATGGTGTTGACGCGGCGCTGCTGGCAAGCGCGGCCCATGCGCAGGCCACCGGCGCGTGGATACGCGCCGCGCGGCAGTTGATGGCGCGTGCCGGCATCGGCGGCTTTCCCGGTTTCGTCCTGGAGCGGGATGGGCGGCTACAGGTGCTCGACCATCAGGCCGCCTATCGCGACCCGCAGATTCTCGTCGAGTACATTGCCTCCATCAAGTAGTTGATGTCTTGTTTGGAAGACGCGATTCGCCGCGCGCGCCGCCGCAATGCCCCCAAGCGGCTGATTTTTGCAAATTCTTGTTTCTTCCCGCGATGCGCTATTGCGCGGCGCAGGCAGGCTGCTAGCATCGGCTGCGCGGTCGTTTTTATTGTACGCTGCGGCGTTTTGGCGACTTCGGGGCATTGATCTTCAGCACGCGGCGCTCCGGTCCCGCAGCCAAAAAAAAGGAGGAACAAAAAGATGCGCATCCTCACTCGTGCGCTGGCCGCCATGGCCGTTTGCTTTCCGCTCGCGCTGATCGCCGGTGCCGCGCAGTCGCAGGACCTAGTGGTTGCACAGATTGCTTCACACACCAACATCGCCTCGGCGACCAACGCCAAGGGCCTGACTGCCGGCCTGAACGCCTATTTCGCCTATGCCAATGCGCAGGGCGGCGTGAACGGCAAGCAGGTCACGCTGCTTACCCGCGATGATGACTTGAATGCCGGCAAGATGGTCGCCACCACCAAGGAACTGATCGCCAACAAGGATGTGCTCGCGCTGGTCGGCTTTCTCAACACCGGCGGGCTCACCGAACTGGCCAAGCAGAACATCCCCGGCGAGGCCGGCATCGCCATGATCGCGCCCCTGCAGGGCAACAAGAACATCGTCGGCGCGGACAACTTCTTCCCGTTCCGCTCCGGCTTCACCGAAGAAGTGACCGCCCTGGTGGCCGAAGCGAAGAGCACGCAGAAAAAGCGCGTGGCGATCTTCTACTGGAACACCGCCTTCGGCCCGCCGATGAGCCAGTTCGCGCAGACCGCCGCCAAGAACCAGGGCCTGGAGGTGGTCGCCAACGTGGCCGTCGATGTCGCGCCCGACAAGTTCGAGGCCAACATGAAAGCCGCGGTCGCCGAGATCGCCAAGTCCAAGCCCGATGCGGTCTTCCTGATCAGCGCGGGGCGCTTTGCCAACGCCTTCGTCACGCTGATCCGCGACAGCGCCGCCGCCGACACGCAGATCTACGCCATGTCGGTGGTGCTCGCCGAGGACGTGGTCAAGGCGGCCGGTGCCGCCAAGGCGCGCGGCATGGTGATCGCCCAGGCCACGCCGTTTCCGTTCTCGCCGACCCTGCCGGTGGTGTCCGAATACCTGCGCGTGATGAAGCAGCACGCGCCCAACGAGGCGGTATCGTTTTCCAGCTTTGAAGGCTTTGTCGGCGGCAAGATCACCGTCGAAGCCTTGAAACGCGCCGGGCCCAACCCGACGCGCGAGAAAATCGTCAAGGCGCTCAACAACCTGGGCGAACTGAACCTGGGTGGGGTCTACGTCAACTACAGTCCCAAGGGCCGCACCGGCTGGGGCAGCGTGGACCTGACCATCGTCGGCGCCAACGGCAAGCTCTTGCGCTGATCCCGCTAGGTCGCTTCGAGGCGCTTGTTCAGTTCCTTGAGAAGCTCTTCGATCTGGCGTTGTTCCTCCGGGGTCGGCTTGTAAGGTGCAGGCGTGGCGGGCGCAGCCGGTGCTGCAGGACTGGCGGGTTGCGCTGGCGCGGCCGGCGCGGGCTGGGCGGGTGCGGCCGGCGCCGCGGCTGTCGGGTCGGGCGCCGGTGCCGGCGGGGTCGCAGCAGCGGGAGCGGAAGCCGCTGCGGCTGGGGCAGCGCCGGCGGCCCCGGGCAGCACCGGCACCTCGTAGGCAAACACCCATTCGGCGATTTTGCCTTTGCCCTCCAGGTGCTTGAACTCGGGCGGAAAGGCGAACAGCTTGACCGCCTTGGCCGGCGACAGGCTATGCACCCCCATGATGCCGCCGCCGGGCGCCGCCACCGTCGCCCAGTTCGCCTGCCCGGTGAGCGGGTCGCGGTAGATCTGCCGCAGGTGGCGCTTGACCGGTGTGACGCGCGTGTCGGCCAGCAGGTCTTCGAGCTTGGCCGGGTAGGGTTGCTGGCCCGGTTGCAGCTGCAGCGAGGTCTCGACGTAACTCTTGAACGCGTTGCGGAACTCGGTGCCGACGTAAAGCAGTTGCTCTTCGCCGGTGCGCCGCTGCAGGATGCCGCCGCTGATGATCGCCGAGCCGGCAAAGATCGCGAAGCCGCCGAAGAACACGATCAGCGCCATGTAGACGAAGCCGCGCTGGCGGCGCGGCAGGTAAGGAAAGCCCGGAAAACCCGGCAGACGCCGCAGACCCGGAGCACGCGGACGCAGGGTGCTCACCATGACGAGTACGGCGCGCCGTTCAGGCCGGGCCGCTCCGATTTCGAATGGATGTCGAACACGTCCTCGCCCGGCTGCGGGTTGAACGGATCGCTCGCGTAGGAACGCTTGGCCCAGGTGTCGGCGGGTGACTGGGTCTTGTCGCGCTCCATCGGGTCGGGCGGGATGCGGTCGAGAAAGCGCATCTTCTTGTGCTCGGGATCAAGCGCGTCCTCCACGCCGTCGACCAGCACCTGCAGGTTCTTCGGGTAGCCGCTGAGCACCGGCGCCGGCGTGCCGGGAGGTACGGGCGGCAGCGCGATGCGGCCCGCATCAAACGCGCGCTTGTGCGCATCGAGCGCGCCGCGCACCGCGCGCAGCGCCGAGTAGAGTTGCTGCTCGCGCTCGCGGGTGGCCATGATCTCGGCCAGGTGGTTGACCATCACCGCGATGATCGCCATCACTGCCAGCGAGATCATCAGCTCGATCAGGGTGAAGCCGCGAGTGTACGGGCGTGTCCGGTACGGGCCGATTTGGCGCGGGCATGCTTGCATGGCATCAGCCTACCTTGTTCCGCGCCGGGTTGCAGGCGCTGGTCTACACTGGTGCCCGAATCCCACTTGATCCTACCGGAACTCCCATGAAAGCCGTCGGCCTGACCCGCTACCTCCCCATCAGCGACCCGCAATCCCTGTTCGATACGGAAATCGACACCCCCAGCCCGAAGCCGCGCGACCTGCTGGTCAAGGTCGAAGCCGTTTCGGTCAATCCGCTGGACACCAAGATCCGCCTCTCCAAGGGCGCGCATGCCGCCGAGGCCCAGCCGCGCGTGCTCGGCTGGGACGCCGCCGGCATCGTTACCGCGGTGGGCGCCGAGGTCACGCTGTTCAAGCCGGGCGATGCGGTGTATTACGCCGGCAGCGTGATCCGCCCCGGCGCCAACAGCGAGTACCACCTGGTCGATGAGCGCATTGTGGGGAGTAAGCCCGCCACGCTGGACTTTGCGCATGCGGCGGCGCTGCCGCTGACCACCATCACCGCATGGGAGGGCCTGTTCGACCGCCTGGGCATCTCGCCGCGAGGCGCGCACGCGGGCCAGTCGGTGCTGATCATCGGCGGCGCCGGCGGGGTCGGCTCGATCGCCATCCAGCTGGCCAAGCAGCTCGGCAAGCAGACCGTGGTGGCGACCGCCTCACGCCCGGAATCGGCCGCATGGTGCCGCAGCCTGGGCGCCGATCACGTCATCGATCACGCCGGCGACCTGGTGGCGCAGCTGCGCGCGCAAGGCCTCAAGTGGGTCGATGCGATCTTCTGCTGCAACAGCCTGGACCGGCACTTTGCCGCGATGGTCGAGCTGCTGGCCCCGCAAGGCCGCATCTGCTCGATAGTCGAACATTTCGATTCGCTGCCGATGAACCTGCTGCGCCCCAAGTGCGGCACGTTCGTCTGGGAGGCGATGTTCGCGCGCTCGACGTTCGGCACTCCCGACATGATCGAGCAGCACCATCTTCTCGATCAGACCGCGCGCCTGATCGATGCCGGCGTGCTCCGCACCACGCTGGGCGAAGTGCTCGGACCGATCAATGCTGCCAACCTGCGCCGCGCGCACGCGCTGCTTGAAGGCGGGCACACCGTCGGCAAGCTGGTGCTCGCGGGGTTCTAGCGGAACTGCCGGCGCTCGGCGCCGGCGCGGCGCTGCTACTTGCCGGACTTGGGCGGCGCGGCCGGTTCGTCGGCCGCCGTTTCCGCTTCGGCGCTTTCGCCGGGTGCGAGGGTCTTCATGCGCCGGGTCGCTTCCAGCGGGTTGGGAGAGCGCACGTTGATCACTTCCATCCCCGACCCGCGCTCCGCTTCAAGGTGAAAAGCCAGGTTGCGCAGCTCCTGGTTCTCCGTGCGCATCGCGCGCTCGATCACCTGGAAGGCATAAAAATCGTTCTCTGCGAATTCAGCGGGGTTGATCACCTCGTTGAACGCCTTGTTGAACAGAAGCGCAAAGCGCAGTTCACGCTCGTCGGGCTGGCGATTGCTCATGTGCTGCGGACTTTCCTCACCTGTTTTTTGGTTTTGCCCGTGCGGGCCGGCGCTGCCTTTGCGGCGGCGCTACTTGTCTTGAAGTATGACAAGCTCCGCGCCTGATTGCAAATCGCGCGGCGCTAATACTGCATTGTCATGGATTCAATACATGCGCCGCGGCGGGAACCCGGCGCATGGTTTGGCGCTCGAATCCCTCACGGTGCATATGCCGATGGCGTAAGGCAATGGCATACTGCGCCTCTCCTCAAATTTCGTTGTGACCCGAACAGGAAATCATTCCCATGAAACTGCCCTTCCAGAACGACGCTGTCGGCAAGCTGCTGTTGCGCCTGACTTTAGGCATCCTGATGCTGCTGCATGGCATTGCCAAACTGCTGCACCCCTCGGCGCTCGAGTTCATCGGCAGCAAGCTTGCCGCGGTCGGCCTGCCGACGGTGCTCTCGTACGGCGCGCTGGTCGGCGAGGTGCTCGCGCCGGTACTGATCATCCTGGGCATCGCCTCGCGCATCGGCGGCTTGCTGGTGGCGATCAACATGGTGTTCGCGATCTGTCTGGTGCACGCCGCCGAACTGTTCGCCATGACCAAGAACGGCGGCTGGGCGCTGGAGCTGCAGGGCTTTTATCTGTTTTGCGGACTCGCGATATTCTTCCTGGGCAGCGGCAAGCTGGCGGTGCGGCCCGACTGATGCTTTTTGGTCGCAGTGACAAATGAACCAACCTTGGGAAGAAACATGATCAAAAAGATGCGTGCCCTGGGGCACATCATGGTCGGCATGCCGCTGATCGCGGCTTGCCTGGTGCCCGGCTTGGCCGCGGCGCAGAGTATCGAAACGGTCAACGTGGAAAACCGCAGCCTGCGCCTGCCGGTGCCGGCCGGTTACTGCAAGTTCACTCGCGAGTCGCAGCTGGAGATCGAATTGGTGCGCATGCAGGACACCGCGCAGGCCGGCAAGAATCGCGTGCTCCTGTTGTTCGGCGACTGCGCCCAGTTGCAGAAGATCCGCGCCGGTGCGCTGGCCAGGATCGCCAACTACGGCATGTACCTGAGTCCGCTGGCCGGCGGCAAAATGATGGCCGTGCCGGCCAACCTGTCGCGCGCCAATGCGCTGCGCGAAATCGCCGCTTCGCTGCCCGCGCTGGACATGGCGCAGATCGAAAAGGACAGCAGCGCGCGCACCTCCAGCATGGGGGTCGGCATGGAAAAGCCGGTGATGGGCCTGCTGGAGACCGATGCCAACGCGGTCTATGCCGGCATGGGCGCCACTTATACCGATCAGGCGAGCGGTTTCAAGGGACGCGTCAACGGCGTGATCGTGATGACCGTGCTGCAAACCACGGTGGTGACGCAGAACCTGTACGAGCCCGCCGGCACCGGCGCGCCGTTCCAGCGCCTGCTGAAGGCGCAAAAGGAGAATGCGCGCCTGCTCATCGAGGCCAATGCAGTAAAGTAGCGGTGCTGCGGCGTGCTTGCATGTCGCGCACGGTTTCGCGGCCTGTTTATTGCTTTTGGGTCATGAAGAAATCCGCTTCAACCGGGATGCGGGGCGGCGCTTGTGTGCTGCCGCGCCGGCCCGGCAATCCAACCGATTGGACCCCCCAGCATGAGCAACCTGCATTTCATCGGCGGTGAGAAGGGCGGCGTCGGCAAGTCGCTGGTGTCGCGCATCCTGTCGCAATACTGCATCGACAAGGGGCTGCCGCTGATCGGCTTCGACAGCGACAAGTCGCATGGCGCGCTGACGCGCTTCTACACCGACTACGCCGCGCCGGTGGTGATCGACAACTACAAGAGCCTGGACCGTATCGTCGAGACGGCGGCCGAGAACCCGGAGACCCGCGTCATCGTCGACCTGGCCGCGCAGACCCACCACGCGCTGGTGCAGTGGCTGGAGGATTCCGGGGTGCTGGAACTGGCCGCCGACATCGGCGTCAAACTGACCTATTGGCACGTGATGGACGCGGGGCGCGATTCGGTGGACCTGCTGCGCCGCCTGCTCGACCAGTTCGGCGGACGCCTCAATCTCGTGCTGGTGCTTAATGCGCTACGCGGCGACCGCTTCGACATCCTTGAAGCTTCGGGCGAGCGCGAGCGCGCCGAGGGCATGGGCGCGCGCGTCATCACCCTGGGCCACCTGCCCGACGCCACCATGCAAAAGATCGACGCGCGCAGCACCAGTTTCTGGGCGGCGGTAAATCACACCGGCGAGGACGGCGCCCTCGGGCTGCTGGAACGCCAGCGTGTCAAGGTGTGGCTCAATCGCGCCTATGACCAGATCGGCAGGCTGGAGCCCTAGCGCGGGCCTGCGCCACGCACCTCCTCAAACCAGGCCCGGCGCGTT
>Ga0075366_10001816_pt1 | contig 10780 bp, 8 predicted proteins | sample EndMethybrTD3031_FD_72351 | JGI IMG/M metagenome (GOLD analysis project Ga0075366, IMG submission 72351) | Populus endosphere microbial communities from Tennessee, USA - Endosphere MetaG P. TD hybrid TD303-1 | ecosystem: Host-associated > Plants > Roots > Endosphere | place: USA: Tennessee... | reverse complement strand
CTGTACGCTGTGCGTAAGGCCCAAAGCGGTAATGCATTCTCGCCTGATAGTTACCTTCAAACCGAACTGGAAGCATCTTTTATTTACGAGGATACCCCCGACCAGGAAAAAGCCACAGCTGATTTCAAAAAAGACATGGAGTCGCCACACCCGATGGATAGGCTGATCTGCGGCGATGTGGGTTTTGGAAAAACCGAGGTAGCTATCCGTGCGGCATTTAAGGCCGTAGCCGACAGTAAGCAGGTGGCCGTATTAGTACCAACTACCATTTTGGCAGCCCAACACTATAAAACCTTTACTGATAGGTTGAAAGATTTCCCGTGCACCATTGATTATGTGAACCGGTTTAAATCCAGCAAACAGATCAAGGAAACACTGGAGAAACTGAAGGAAGGAAAGGTGGACATCATCATCGGTACGCATCGTTTGGTTAGCAAGGATGTTAAATTTAAAGACCTTGGCCTGATGATCATCGACGAGGAACAAAAGTTTGGCGTATCTACCAAAGAGAAGCTAAAACAAATGCGTGCCAATGTAGATACGCTGACGCTGACGGCTACACCGATACCGCGTACCCTGCATTTCTCGCTGATGGGTGCACGGGATCTGTCTATCATATCAACCCCGCCGCCAAACCGTCAGCCTGTGGTAACGGAGCTGCACGTGTTTAACGATAAATTGATCAAAGAGTCAATAGAGTTTGAGCTTGACCGCCAGGGGCAGGTTTTCTTTATTCATAACCGGGTGGCCGATTTACCACAACTGGGTGGGATGATCCATAAACTGGTGCCGAAAGCACGTATCGGTATAGCTCACGGTCAGTTAGAAGGCGATGCGCTGGAAGATGTAATGCTGAAGTTTGTTAGTCACGAATACGACGTGCTGGTGGCTACAACCATTATCGAGGCCGGCTTGGATATCCCCAACGCCAATACCATTATTATTAACTATGCCCACATGTTTGGCCTGAGCGACTTGCACCAAATGCGTGGCCGTGTAGGGCGAAGCAACAAAAAAGCATTCTGTTATTTACTGAGTCCGCCGTTATCGACGCTAACCAGCGAAGCCCGCAAACGCTTAAGCGCGATAGAGGAATTTAGCGACCTGGGCAGCGGCTTCAACGTAGCCATGCGTGACCTGGACATCCGCGGAAGCGGTAACCTGCTGGGTGCCGAGCAAAGCGGCTTTATTGCCGAGATAGGCTTTGAGATGTATCATAAGATATTGGACGAGGCCATACAGGAACTGAAAGAGGATGAATTTAAGGGCGTATTCCCGGATGATAAACCACGACCGTATGTCAGCTTTACGCAGATTGATACCGACCTGGAGATATTGATCCCCGATGAATATGTGACTAATATCGGCGAACGTTATAACCTGTACACCGAACTGTCAAAACTTGAAACCGAAGCGGAACTGCGCGCTTTTGAACAGCAATTAATAGACCGCTTTGGTCCCATCCCGTCACAGGTAAACGACTTGCTGAATACCATGCGCCTGCAGTGGCTGGGCAAGCTGATCGGTTTCGAAAAGATCTCACTGAAAAAGAATGTGCTGCGCGGCTATTTCATCGCCAATCAGCAATCGCCATATTTTGAAACTAACGCCTTTCAGAATGTGCTTACATTTTTGCAATACAACCATCGCCGGGCAAATCTAAAAGAGATAAAAAACAGCCTGCGATTGAGTATCGAGAATGTGCCAGGTATTAATGAAGCTGTTTCTTTATTAGAAGAAGTTGCCGGGACGGTTGATATACAATAACTTATATTGTTATTTATATTTCAGGCACGTATCTTTAAATAATTAAACCCAACACCATGGCAAAGCCCCTTGATCACGATAGCTATATTAGCACCTTTCCGCCGTCGACTCAAAAAGAATTGGAGGAATTGAGAGCAACGGTTAATCGCACTGCTCCTGGCGCTGAAGAAATCATCAGCTATAGCATGCCGGCTTTTAAGTATTTCGGCAAGGTGCTAATATGGTATGCGGGTTACGAACGGCACGTTGGGTTTTACCCGGGCTCTTCGCCAATAGCTGCGTTTCAAAAAGAGATATCGGGGTATAAAAATGCCAAAGGTTCGGTACAATTCCCGTTACATAAACCTTTGCCTGTAGAGCTGATCACTAAAATGGTCCAATTTAAAATGGCAGAAATTATGCAGAAAGCGGAAACGAAAAAAGCTGCACCCAAAAAGAAAGCCACAATATAAATTGTAGCTTTAAGTAAATCGGGCTTTATTTATTCAAACTTCTGTTTAACCGTATTATCCAACATCACCAGTTTTATTTGTGATGGATCGGTCACCACAATTTCAGGTTTGCCTTTATATTCAATGATCTTCCCGGTAACCGTCACGTCTTTACCTTTATAATCAACCTCGGGGTTGCCCTTAAATTTTCCCTTATCGGGGCCGGGTATCATTAAAGTAAGCAACTGATTAGGGTTATAACCGCCGATATCCAACAAGGTCATTTTATTGTTCTCAAAATATTTACCACTAAACACCTTGTCGGTTATGGTAACGGTTTCGCCAATGTGCTTGGCTGCCTCTTTAGCGGGGATTACGGTTTGTGCCGACGCTTTACCGCCTATTGTCGCAAAAAATGCCAGGATGATAATCGTTTTCATACCGTGAAGATAGGGAATTACTTGTGAATTTTATTTAGTCCCGGCTAAGCGAATACTCCCTGTAATTTGCTTTTGACAGTAATTTATAAAATTATTAAGTTTGCTGCACGCTTCGGGATGTAGCGTAGCCCGGTATCGCGCCAGCATGGGGTGCTGGAGGTCGGAAGTTCGAATCTTCTCATCCCGACGAAGAAAGTCGAAAGCCTTTAGATGGAAGTCTAAAGGCTTTTTTATGCCCCGGTATCTCGTCCCGATAGGATCGGGAGGTCGAATCTTCTCATCCCGACTTGAACAGAGCCGGTAGATATCGTGCTTTTTTAATATCTATTTATTTCACATATAGCAATAATAAGCTAATAATAACCGATATAATTATTATGTTTATAATATGATGCTTAATCTATCTCAGGACAGATCTTAAAATCATGGATGCAATTCGCTTCCAGGCTAAACTTTGAATGCGCGTTGCACAAAGCTATTTTGAACCGTAAAATAAGTCATTAACCCTTATCCTGCGCATGAAAATTATCGCATCAAGGCTTTACCTATTTACCCTTACCCTTTTGTTGTTTACATTAAACGCCTGTAAAAAAGCGGATAATAATGGCAGCACCAGTTTGAAAAGTTTATTGATAGGTACACCGGATAAGGTATGGAAGCTTGAAAGTGTAGATGTGAGCACCGTATGGGAAGACCAAATGCCTAATGGATGGAAACAGTACACCAATCAACCCGGGGTACTTACCCTTAGCGAATGTGTTTTAAATAACGACTATGTTGTTTTTAATGCTGATAATACCTATACGCAATCTACTTATACCTGTAATTTATCCGAAACTAATTTTATCCTGTTTAAACAAACTGGAGGTCCCGGAAAATGGACTCTGGCTTCAGACAACACCCTTCGCTTTGAGAATTATGCAACCTATCGGTTAATATCGGTAACGGCTACCGATCTTTTTATTGCTGATCTTCATGGTACCAGTCATTTTAAAAGTGTAAGTAAACTACCGTTTATTTCACCCACGCAACATTTGGCCGGTACAGGCGATAGAACATGGAAGATTGATAAAATAAAGCGTGGTGGTGTAGATCAGCCATTATCAGCCGCCCAATTAGCAAACAGGTTGACTTTTAATATCAACGGAACTTTAACAAGTGCCTATACTAATAACACTTACGGACAACCTGTTACGGGTAGTTGGAATTATGACCTTGGCCAAAGTAAATATGCTTTTACTTTCCCGGCTACGGGTCAAACAGCGGCTTTAACTCAAAACTGTACGGTTTTTGAGTTAACTGAAACTGCCTTTACCTATTATTATTTTGATGCGCAAAACAATTATTTCACCATATATCTTGTTCCGCAGTAATTTACCCGGCATTAACCCCAATTAACCTTGTCGCTATGTTCAAAAAAATCTTTTTCCCCATTTTATTAATTATAGCCTGCCAATCCGGCTATGCCCAAAATTCCATTTTAGATGTGGGTGTTCGGATTCAAAAAGATATCGGTTTATATACTGAAAACGGTATCACAATTAACTATTCAAGCAAAAAATACGCGCCCGATAAATTGTATGTGGGGTTTAGTTATTTTACAAGCAGGCTGGGGACGGCTATCAATTCCAACGCGATTAAACAAGATAATTTTTTACTGTCGGGCGCCTGGTATTTTAGGCAGGGCCATCTTATCCGCCCACTTTTAAGGGCCAACCTGGGTTATTTTTCATCAGAATATCCGGCTATATTTAGTGCGCTTCCCCATCAGTCTATGTTATTATCGGCAGATGCGGGGGTATGTATTCAAACCCATACTCCTTTAAAAATCACAACGTCGCTCGGTTATAACGCAATTTCCGGCAAAGGCAATAACGACGTGCCCGGTACACTATACCCATTTTTTTATCAGTTTACACTTACCTGGAATATATTAAAACCTGCTAAATGAAAAAAGCACTTCAAACAATAATAATACTACTATTAGTTGCAGGCTGTAAAAAAACACCAGCAATACCCGATGCAGAATTAGGCAGCGGGAAACTCGCCGATCCGTCGCTTACTAACCCGGCGGCTTATCGCATATCCGTATCGCAACCGGCCCCAACTGCTGCCCAGGCTAAAATACCGGTTATTATTGCCTGTCATGGGTACAGTGCCACTACGTTTGAATGGGATGAATTTAGAAAATGGTCTAACGGGCGTAGTGATTACTACATCGATCAGGTATTATTAGCGGGGCACGGCACTACCTACGCGGCTTTTGCTGGCTCTACCTGGCACGATTGGCAATCCACTATTAAAGATGAGTATAACCTGCTGGTTAAGGAAGGCTATCAAAACATTAATTTTGTCTGTTCATCTACCAGTTGCCCGCTTTTGTTAGATATGATCCATTCCGGTTTTTTTAATACCGCGGCCACAACTGTACATATTTTTATGGTCGACCCCATTATTATCCCCTCCGATAAGTTCCTGTCTATCATTGGTATTGTTGGCCCTATGCTGGGTTATGTAACTTCGGACAACGCGCCGGGCGAAGACGTGTATTACTATCATTATCGTCCGCAGGAAACGTTGCAACAGCTGAACAACGTATTAGCAACGGTACGGGGCGAGTTGGAAGATGGTATTACCTTACCTAAAAATGTTTATTTGAAAGTGTATAAATCTATTAAAGATCCTACTGCCGACCCGGTAAGCGCCGTACTTATCTATAAAGGCATTAAAACAAGTAGCGGTAATGATATAGACGTAAACATGGTCAATTCAACTTTGCATGTGTTTACCCGCCTCAATCTTGTTCCCGGGGCTACCGATCAGGACAGGCAAAATCAAAACAATACGTTTACAGATATTACTACTTTGTTATTTAAATAATTTAATTATTACGCTCAACACAAAAAACTTCCTTAAAATGAACTGTTCTTGCAGCTTCCCTTAAAGATCTCTTCATACGTTGTAGGCCCGGACTAGCGGTTTCATAGCCTTTCTTAAACGATTTCGTAATTAAATTACCTTGGTTTTTAAATTAAGGGTAGCTTAGTTAATACATTCGTGCATCAATTATAAAGGCTGATAAGCAATCCTCGTTAGTCAACGTAAATTTACCGATGGCCGTTAAACCGAATAAGTTGATCGGCATAAACAAAAAATGAAGAACAAGTACATATTCATTGTTTACCTGCTAAGCATGGTAACGGCGGCTAAATTAAGCGCGCAGGACCTGGTTTCGTACGTTCAACCCTTATCGGGGACAGCACCGGCTACAACCCGGGCGGCTTTAAAACATGGTAACGGCACCGAATTGAATGCAAATACTATCCCTGCTGTAACACTCCCTTTCGGGATGACACAGTGGACAGCTGAGACCAGGCAATCTGAAACTAAATGCCAGCCACCTTATGTTTATGCAGATAATAAACTTACCGGCTTTAGGGCCACTCACTGGTTAAGCGGTTCGTGCACGCAGGATTATGGCAGTTTTACAATTATGCCGCTTACCGGCCATCTTAAAACATTAGCTGCTGAATACAGTACCGCGTTTTTGCATACTAACGAAACAACAACACCGTATTATTACCGGGTTGGCCTGCCGGCATACCATTTAACATCAGAAATAACCGCTACCCGGCGTTGTGGCATGCTGCAATTCACTGCTGAAAAAACCGATAGTCTTTATTTACTAATTACCCCCAATAGCGACCGCGGCGAAGGGTTTATAAAAATTGATGCAAAAAAAGGGCTGATATGGGGATATAACCCGGCGCATCGTATTTACCAGGGCTGGGGGAAACCTGCCGGGTTTAGCGGATATTTTGTTATACAATTTGAAAAAGCCATCGCCTTATCAGGCGTATATAAAGGTGACCGGAGGCTTAAGGCGAACAGCCTGCAAAATGAAAAGGATATGGGTGCCTATGTCGGCTTCAAAGTGCCGCGGGGCCAAAAAATACGTGTCCGGATAGGCACATCGTTTAGCAGCTTGGCCGGGGCATTCAACAACCTGAAAGCCGAAATAAAAACCTGGGACTTTGCAGCGCTTTCGGCACAAAATAAAAAGGTATGGCAAAAAGCCTTAAGCCAGGTAACGGTGCAAACAAATAACCGACAACACAAGCGGATATTTTACACCGCCATGTACCATAGCATGCAGCTGCCCCGCTTGTATAATGATGCGGATGGCGCTTATCCGCAGTTTTCGGGCAATTATCAGATTAACCATATCACCGGCGAGTATTTCGATGATTTTTCGATGTGGGATATTTATCGGGCCCAACTGCCACTGTTTGAAATATTAAAGCCGGGCCTTATTAATAGTTGTGTACAATCTATGATCCTGAAAGGACAGCAGGGCAAATGGTTGCCTATCTTTCCCTGCTGGAACAGTTATACCGCCGCCATGGTTGGCGATCATGTAACCGCTTTTATAGCATCGGCCTGGGTTAAAGGTATACGCAATTATGATATCGCATCGGCTTACGGGCTTATGCGTCAAAACGCGTTTGATACCCCCGCCGAGATGGATTATAAAGATGGCAAAGGCAGGCGGGCGCTCGCTTCGTATCTTAAATATGGTTATATCCCGATGGAGGATTCTGTGCCCGAAGCCTTCCACAAAAAAGAACAGGTAAGCCGCACACTTGAATATGCTTATGATGATTACGCGCTATCCCGTGTAGCGGCAGATCTGAACAAAACAGCCGATAAGGAAACGCTGCTGGCACGCAGTTTCAATTACCGCAATGTTTTCGACCCATCGGTGAATATGGTTAGGGGACGCTATATTAATAAAAGCTGGTACCAGCCCTTCAGGCCGGCATCAAAAGAGCCTTACATTACCGAGGGTACGCCACAGCAGTACACGTTTTATGTGCCGCAGGATGTAAAAGGGCTTGCCAAACTAATGGGTGGCCCCAATAAGCTGGAAACAGCGCTGGACCAACTTTTTGAATCGGGTGAATACTGGCACGGTAACGAACCCGGGCATCAAATACCCTTTATGTACAATTACACGCCATCGCCGTGGAAAACCCAATTAAGGGTAAAACAAATACTGGAAGATGAATATACCGATGGCCCGGGCGGTCTTAGCGGGAACGATGATGCGGGGCAAATGTCGGCCTGGTATGTTTTAGGTTCGCTTGGGTTCTATCCCCTAAACCCTGTTTCCGACCAATATTTATTAACTACCCCGCTGTTTCAGCAATATACTATCAGACTGCCTAATGGTAAACATTTTAAGGTGCTTGCCCATGCGCAAACCGGCGGTGCTGCTTACATTGCTTCGGCCAGATTTAACGGCAAAACGTATCGTAAAAACTATATTACCCATAGCATGATTATGAATGGGGGTGTTTTGGAACTATTTTTAAAAAATAAGCCCAATATTACGTGGGCAACCCAACCAGCCGATCAGCCGGCATCATTAACTCCATAAAATATGTTAAATCAATATTTTAAACGTTACGCGCCTTTGCTGCTCCTTATACTTATCGGAGTACAGGCATTTTCACAAAAGAAACAGTCTCGCGATTTTTATATTACCGATTACGGGGCTATAGCCGATAAGAAAACGGATAATGCCATAGCCATACAAAAAGCGATAGATGCCTGTACCGAAACCGGTGGCGGGCGGGTTATTATCCCTGCTGGCCAGGAGTTTATGAGTGGCCCGTTCAATCTTAAATCAAATATTACGTTTGAAGTTGAGGTAAACGCCCGTGTGCTTGCAAATCCCCATGAACAGGCTTACAAAAAAAGCGCTTTCAGAGATAATAAAGGCGAGGGTACCATCTGGATAGGAGGTGAAAACTTAAGCAACGTCACTATTTGCGGGGCTGGCACACTTGATGGTAACGGCATTAGTTTTATGGGGGCCGAACTGGAAGACTCGTATGTGTTAAAGCCCTTTAATATCGTAGATCCCCGGCCGCATTTGTTAACCATTGTAGGCGGGCAAAATATCCGCATCCGCGATCTCACTATTCGTAACTCGGCCTATTGGACGGTACACCTGATAGGATGCAATGATGTGGCTATAGATAATATTACCTTACTGAACAGTGTAAAGGTGAGGAACAGCGATGGTATAGACCTTGACCATAGTAAAAATGTGCGTATCAGTAATTGCTATATCGAATCGGGCGATGATTGTATCTGTTTGAAAAACCGGCGCGAATTTGAAGAATTTGGCGCCTGCGAAAACATTGTTGTCAGCAATTGCACCATGACCTCCCGCTCCTGCGCTATTAAGATCGGTTCAGAAAACATGGACCGCATTAGCCATGTAGCGGTTAATAACTGTATTATTAAAAACAGCAACCGGGGTATTGGCATCCAAAACCGGGATGAAGGCACCGTAACTGATGTAGTGTTTTCTAATATTATTATTAATTCGCACCTGTTCTCCGACGTGTGGTGGGGAAAGGCCGAGCCCATTTATGTAACAGCGTACAGGCGGGCAAACGGCAATAATAAAGATGCTAACTGGCGTTTTCCGAAAGGGAAAACAGAAGGTAGTGTAGGCAAAGTAAGCAATATATACTTCAGCAATATTAAAGGAGTAAGCGAGAATGGCATTTACGTAGGTGCCGAATCGGCTGATAAAATATCAGGTGTCGTATTTGATCAGGTCGACCTGCTGATCAATAAAAGCACCAGCATAATTGGCGGGGTATATGACCGCAGACCGGCTAAGATAGAAGGGTTGCTGGCCGCCGGTACATCTGGTTTTTATTTAGATACAGCAAGTGATATTAGCATCCGGAACAGTTCGGTAACCTGGGGAGACAGCCGGCCGGCTTATTTTAAGCATGTGCTGGAAAGCCATGGCATAAACAACCTTAAAACAACCAACCTGGATGGCGCGGCTGCTTTCCCGGGCAAAACACAAGCGATTATAAAGTATTGAAAGTGATAGGACTTTGTCTACGATTATGCTTTGTTAAAATAGCCCGCTGTTGAATTCCGGATATTAAGCGTTGAAGGGATAACCGTACATTCCTCTTTCACTATTAATTCGTTGTTTTTTAAAAGTTTAAGCAATACGGTAGCCGCGGCTTTCCCCATTTCAAAAGCCGGTTGGGTAATGGTTGTTAAAGTAGGGTTAAGTATAATAGCCGAAGACTGGTTAGAGAAACATATCACTTTTACCTGACCCGGAATATTGATATTTAATTGCTGGCAAACCAGGTAAATTTCGGTGGTCAGTTTTTCTACGGTTGCCAATATGCCATCGGGGCGGTTATTATCCAGCATCAGGTCTTTTATCAACTGGTAGTTGTGCTGGGGTTCTTCTGTGCAGTTAACAATTTTACACTCATCTTCGTTAAGGCCATACTCGGCTACTGCCTTTTTAAAGCCCTTGCTCCGTTCAGATATTATTGATAAACTGTTTGATATCGACAGCAATACAATTTTCCGGCAACCGGCTTCAATTAAATGCCGGGTGGCGTTATAGCCGCATTCAAAATCGTTAGTAGTAATTTTGGCGGCATCTATATCTTCGCACACGCGGTCGAAAAAAACAATGGGCAGCTGGCGGTTAAACTCCCTGATATGGTCTATTGAATCGGTTTCTACCGTTACCGACATAATAGCTCCATCTACCCTGCCACCGGCAAGCGCGTTTAAAATAGCTTTTTCCCGCTCCAGTTTTTCGTGCGTTAAATAGATCAGCGTATGGTAACCCTTTGCCAGCGCTACTTCTTCAATACCATTTAAGGCCTGCGAAAAAAAACTGTCGGAAACTTCGGGGATCAATACCGCGATGGTTTTGCTTTTATTTCCCCTAAGGCTACCCGCATAGGCATTCGGTACATAATTAAGTTCGCGGGCAAGTGCCAATACACGCTCTTTGGTACTGGCGCTTATCTCGTGGCTATCGCAAAGCGCTTTAGAGATTGTAGCCGTTGATAATTGCAACCGTTCGGCAAGTAGCTTAATTGTTATAGCGCTCATAAAAGTGTGTCAGAATCAATAGTATTAAGGGCTTGCTTTGTGTATCTACGAAATCGTTTACGTAAATATTATTACGGCATATTAATAATATAAATAACTATTTATTGAACTTAGCGCATAAACCAATAATAGGCTGTAGCAATATAGTCCATTAACCAATAACTGTCAATATCACAATAT
>Ga0075366_10001815_pt1 | contig 10786 bp, 7 predicted proteins | sample EndMethybrTD3031_FD_72351 | JGI IMG/M metagenome (GOLD analysis project Ga0075366, IMG submission 72351) | Populus endosphere microbial communities from Tennessee, USA - Endosphere MetaG P. TD hybrid TD303-1 | ecosystem: Host-associated > Plants > Roots > Endosphere | place: USA: Tennessee... | reverse complement strand
GTCCACGCTCTATCGCGATCTCGAGAATTTCAACCTGCTGCAGACGATGCGCGTGCATCCGCTGACGGGTCAAGGTTTCGGCCAACCGTTCGTGGAAACCGTCGTTCTGCCGGACATCTCGAGGATCTTCAGGGAATACAAATACTTTCCCCACAACGCCGTCCTCGGCTTGTGGGCATTTACCGGTCCGCTCGGCTTCAGCGGTCTGATGATGGCGATCGTGGTCGCGATGTTCTTCGCGATTCGAAGTTATCGAATGGCGACGTCCAATGACGAACGGACTGCCGCAGTGCTGGTGATCGCCATGTTCGTGATCTACTTCGCGCATTGTTGGGGAGATATGGGTTTCTCGGAGCGGCGCCAGATCTTCCTCGTCGGACCGGCATTGGCCATTGCTGGCCAGCTGGCCTACGCCACAGGGGCGTACCGGGCTCGAACTCAAAACGCACGGCTGGCGCGATAACAAAGGGCGATGAAACTGAACTGGAAGTTCGTGGTCGGTGTCCTGAGTCTGTTCGTCATCCTGCTGGGCCTCTACCGGCAGGTGTCGCCACAGCCGTATCAAGCGCCGGACTTTCACAACACCTATCGGGCGTCCACGGCGTTGCGCGACGGTACGAACGTCTACGAGCACGCCCTCGCGTGGGTCAACGGGTACAAGCGCGGCGACAAGCTGACGGATCAGTACTTCTACGCGCCGACCTACGCCATGCTGTTGATCCCGCTCACCTACTTGCCCTATCAGACCGCCATCGCGGTGTGGGGCACGTGTCTCGCGTTCTTTCTCTGTCTCGCGATCTATGCCTTGTTCCGCGCCGCTGGTGGTGACGCGCCGATCTGGCTCGTGCTACTCGTCGCCGCCGCCGCCTCGATGATGAGCGCGGTGCGCGCCGAATATTTCCTCGGACAAGCGAACCTCTTCATGCTCGCGTGCATGTGCCTGGCGATCTGGGCACGGCAGGCGCAACGTCCACTCCTCGCGGGTGCGCTGCTCGCGTTAGCGCTGGTCACCAAGCCGATGCTGCTCTTGATCGCCGGCTTCCTCTTCTGGAAGCGCGAGTTCAAGTTCGCGTTCGCGACCGTCGGCGGGTTCGCGTTCTTGTTGCTCGCGCCGTTCGCGTGGCTGGGCGCGGAAGCGTTCGGCCACTTGTTGAAGCTGTGGCGCTTCTACGGGAGCCAGTATCTGAGCTTCAGCGAGAACATCACCCCCCGCGGCATGCTCGAGCGGCTCTTCACCGTCAACCCGTTCGTCGAGCCGATTGCCGAAGCGCCGGGCGTGGCGGTGGCAGTGTGGTTCGTGCTGTTCGCGGTGATGCTGTTCACGCTCCTCGCGGTCGTGGCGCCTCGCACCATCAAGCGTGAACCTGCATCGCTCCTCGAATTTGGCGCGATCCTGTCCGGCCTGATGATCGTCAGTCCGCTGACCGAGCCGCCGTATCTCGTGCTGCTGATTCTGCCGATGACGGCGACGCTGATCTATCTGCGATCGGTTCGCTGGACGGAATCGCCGGCACGATGGGGCACTGTCGGACTTGTGGCGGTCTGGTTCGCGGAGCTCGTGCCGCGCAGCCTGATCGAACCGCACATCTGGGCGAATCTTGACAAGACGGACCCGGTGCAGACGGTGTTCCTCGTGATCCTTGCGCCCACACACTTCTACATCTTGTTGGCGACGTTCGTCCTGCAATTGTTCCTGCTCCGCGTAGCGTCGGGACAAACGACCGCCGTGTCGATGTCGCGGCTCGTGCGCGAAGGACCAAGGCTCGTTGTGGACTGCATCACAGAAATGTTCACGGGCACCACGCTCAAGCAGAGGAGGATCGGTGGGTAAACGGCACGTAGGCGGACTGCTCACCGCACTCGTCGCGGCGGTGGCCTTGACTGGCACCGCCATCACCGGGCAAACCGCGCCCCAAAGTCAGGGCTGGACGAACGTGACCGGCACGCTCGCCTACAAGCTTTCTGAGTGCGGCAACCTGACGCTCGTCACGCCGGTGCCGGATTCGAATGCCGTGATTGCGGGCGTCGCCGGCCGCGGCCTGTGGGTGAACACGAGCGGGACGACGTGGACACGGCTGTCCGATGTCTCGTCGGATCGCATTGCGAATCGTCCGACCTGGATCGTCTTCGACCCGACCAATCCCGCGATCTTCTGGGAGTCCGGCATCTACGGTGCGGGCATCTACAAATCCACCGATGGCGGCAAGACGGTCCAGCGCCTCGGAGAGATCCAGCACAACGACCACATGGCCGTCGATTTCACGGATCCCGATCGAAAGATTCTGTTGGCGTCAGGGCACGAACAGAGTCAAACGGTCAACGCCTCTTTCGACGGCGGCAAGACGTGGAAGAACATCGGCCAATCGCTCCCCCCAGGCAGCGGCCTCGCGTCGCATCCGTACGCGATTGATTCGATGACCTACATGGTCAACATCGGCACGCCGGACGGAGCGCCGCTCAACGGAATCTATCGCACCGTGGATGGCGGAGGCACGTGGCAGCGCGTCTCGAACGTCGGCCCGAACGGGGCTGTGCTGAAGACGGCGAAAGGCGTGTTCTACTGGGCCGCATCCCATCGCATGTTGCGATCGACGAATGGGGGAGTCTCGTGGACCGCGGCGGTGGCCGAGGGGCTGCGAGCGATTCATCCCGTCGAGATGGAAGATGGCAAGCTCGTCGCCGTTGGAGACTCCAAACTTTTGATCTCAGCCGACGGGGGAACGACGTGGAGCCCGATGGGGCCGACCCTTCCCCACTTCCCGCAACCGCCCGACGGACTAGCGTACTCGCCGCAGCGGCGAGCCTTCTTCGTCTATCGCGGGGATTGCCGGGAGCACGTGCCGGGCAACGCGATCTTCATGCTCCAGCTCAGTCAGTAAGACAACGCGCAAGGGCGTGCTCGACGCGCCGGAACTGATCGAGCTTGTTGAATTCCTTGGTCACGCGGGCGCGTCCAGCGAGGCCCATTCGCTGCGCGCCCTCTTCACTCGTGAGCAGCTGAATCGCGGCACGAGCGATCGCATCGACATCGACCGGATCGACGAGCAACCCCGTCTCGCCATCGACGACTGCATCCGCGCAACCGCCCTGATTTCCCGCGACGCTCGGTTTCCCGCACGCCGCAGCCTCGAGATACACGATGCCAAAACCCTCGACTTGTCGAGTCTCCGGGTCGAAGCGGCTCGTCATCACGTAGACGTCGCACGAGGCGAACAATACCGGCAGGCTCTCGGTCGGCACGTAGTCGATCACCGTCAAGCGATCGCGGACCCCAAGCTCGTTCGCAATACCGTGAAGACGCGAGGGATCACCTTTCCCGACGACCAGGTAGTGCACGTCAGGTACTGCCGCCGCAATCGCCGGCAACGCTCGGACGACCATGTCATGGCCTTTGCGAGCGTCCATTCGCGCGAGCGTCAGCAATAACTTCTTGCCTTGCAGGCCGTAGCGCGCACGAAGCGCAACAATCGCACTGGAAGGGACGTCGAGATACGGTGCCGGATCGATGCCCGGTGAGATCAGCAGCACACGATCGCGCGGAACGCCGAACCACTCCGCCTCGCCGGCGCTGAACCGGCTGTTGCACATCACCACGCGTGAGGCTTTGAGCGCGTTGGACAGGATGCCACGCCGCGCCTCCGTTCGCGCGGCAATGACATCCTCGCCGTGGGTATAGACGGCGTACGGCACACCCGTCACCGCACGGACGACGCGTGCGAGGATGGCCATGGGTGATGCGAAGCCACAGAGGATGATGTCGAATCGTTTGCCCGCACTCAGCGTCAGCATGCGGCTCAACATCGCGATAGAGGATCCACCCTTCACGGGCCAGGGCTTGACGCGATGGATGCGATACGGTTGCCGCTCGTCGAATGCCCGTGAGCCTTCAACCATCGGCAAATCGAGGGTCATGACCTCGACGTGGTGTCCAGTGGCGTGGAGATGATCGACGATGTCCTGCAGCAGGCGCGCGCTGCCGCTGACAAATGGACTATAGAGCTGTGAGGCGAGCAGAACCTTCATGTCAGCGTATGTCGTAGACCGCGAGCCACCAATCGCGACCCGCGGTCTACGAACAACGCGCTACTGCATGATACGGAGATTGGTCGGCGCCGTCGGACGCGGGCCGGCGCCCGGCACGGGAGCCGCGGCGACCAACACGATGTTCACGTTCTGGAACAGAAAGGGGATGTTCGCCGACAGTTTGATGTTGTTCGGTCCATTCACGAGCTGATTGAGCGGCACCGGCAGCGCCATAGCTCGCCACCCGATCATGCCGCTCGGCTGCGGATTCGGCGCGGTATTGACGTTCCCGTTGATCGTGTAATTGAACGAAGTGGGCGTGAAATCCTTGCCGAAGTGAAACAGCAGATAGGCGTTGCTCGCGGCGTTGATGTTCGCGGTCGTCATCGGCACGGTGTTCAGATTCGCTGGCGCTGTCGGTGTCGTCTCCCAGCCAATCTTGTACACCCCCGCACCGTTCGGCGTCGTCCGGTCCAATACGTCGAAGCTCAAGTCGCGATACGTCGCCGGGCCGTCGAAGGCGACGTTGTCCCACGTGTAGGTGTGGTTCGTCTGATCCGGAATCTTCGGATCCTGATCGTGGGCCTTGGACGCGTTGTAGTGATAATCGCCGATCCAGATGAGCCCCTTCGAGAACGAGAGGTTCGCGTTCCGAATCGTGTTGATCAGCTTGAGCGTCGTAGAACCTGCATCGCTCGCGTATACGTCGATGTCTTGCTGGGAGATCCTGATCTCGACGTGATTGAGACTGCCATTCGGGCCGCTGCTCAGGCTGGCGCACCCCTTCTCCCGAATCATCATGCCCGACGTCTCGGTCCCGAAAATGCTGTGATCATCGATCACCCAGTTGCGCACGACGACAGCGCCATCGGCGCGCCAGCCGTTGGGACACGAGCCGCGGTCGGCTGCGAACCGAATGCCGAGGGCGTGGCGTGACACCGTGCACGTATCGCACGGAATCAGGTGCGCGTTCGGTGCGGGCGTCGGAAGGTCCGTAATCCAGAACTCCGGCCAGGCGCCGTGCGCGCCGCTCGTGTCGTTCGTGACGTCGAACGACACAGTGCCGGTGCGGCCAGCCCAATCGAACGGCTGCTTCGGGTACATCGCCATCGCGGTGACGTCGTGGTTGTCGTCTTGGCTCGTCCGAAGGCGGCCGTTACAGATGATCACGTCCGACGCGTTCGTCGCCGACGCCGCCTGAGGGCCGTTGCATCCGTCCAGGATGGAGTCCTTCCAATCGACACCGCGGCCGGCGACGCGCGACACGCCCCAGATCACGCCATCCAACTGTCCGGACCGGTTGGTCACGGCACGTGGAAAGTCGAAGGTGTCGCAAAAGATCACCGGCTGCTGATTGAGCTGCATCCCGCATGGGTTCGCGCCCTGGCCGGAGGCTGTCTTTTCATTCGAGATCACGGCCAACGCGATCGCTATGCCGAGTAGCGCCCAGAAATTCTTCGAAGTCCTAGTCATTCGCCTGCTCCGATCGTCCGCTCGTTCACCATCTGCAATAACGGTCGGGCTCCCGGAAACGTACGTGCGCCATCCGCCGGGAACCACAGGATTGTCTTGGGTTTCACGATCCCTATAGCAATGGGGGTGCCGTTCGCAAAATCCTGACCGCTTGCCGTGATCGACGAGGAGGTGGATTTTAGCCCAAACTCCCCCAACTTTCGCGGGAATGCGCAGATCGGGACTCGCAAAGGATCACGATTCCGTCAGGCTCTCCACCAAACTCGCCGACGCAGATCTCAGGTCCTCGCGAACGCGGATGCGGGAAAAGTCGTGCAAAAAGGTGAGGAAGCCACGGATGAGCGATGTAAAGACGGCTACGCCCGATCGACCGCGGTCTGGACGTCGGCGATGGACGTCGCATTTGCTAGGAGATCGACATCCACCGGGCGCCCGAGCGCATCTTCGAGCGCGAGTAAGAGCTTCAGCGCCCCGAGCGAGTCCCATTCCGGAATGTCCTGAGGGCCCTCGTGGCTCGCCGGAGGCGTGGACAGACCGAAAACTGCGGCAGCAATGCGCGCGGCGTCCGGACGCCCGGAGGCGTCTCCGAGAGACTCGTGGCCGCCGGTGGCGGAACCGACGCGCGCGGGCACGCCAGCCGCGTACACGTTGGGCGGAATACGCCCATTGACGACCGACCCTGGCGCAATCGTCGCCCCATCGCCAATCGTCGATCCCTTCAGGATTGTGACCTGCGGCCCGATTCGCACATCGCAGCCGATCGCGATCGGCGCATATCCGCTCCCTGCTCCGACGGCGGTATCCGTTGTGATCCGCGCGCCGCGCTTGGCCCGCTCCCCGTGAAAGTCCGTGTCCATCAGGAGAAGGAACGGTCCGATCTGTGTGCGATCGCCGATCGTCACGCTCTGCGTTGCCGCGATCGCCGCGCCATGACCGATCGTGACATCGTCGCCGATACGCAGCAGGCCGGCGGAGTACATGTGCGACGCCACCGGGCGCGACGCAAAGGTGAAGCGATCGCCGATCTCGATCCGTCCGCCGAACCACTCGACGATTGTTGGCGTCCCGTCGATGACGAGCGTGTCCCCGGCGCGGCTCACGAGCTTGCGAAAGGCCGCAACGTGACGGCGCGCGAGCCACGTTCGCAGCGCGCTCATGCCTCACGCTCCAACTGAATCGCCGAGGGCAGCACGTACTCCTGATCGGTGTTCCATTCGAACACGCTGTCGATCGGCGACTCGAAGCCCGAACGCTGCCAGAACTCCAGGCACGGCTTGTTCTTCGTCGTCTGTTGGTAGTGGGCCTCGACGGTCCGCAGTCCCATGCGGCGCGCATGCTCCACCGCGACGTGCAACATCGTGTTCTCGACCTTGCGGCCCATGACGCGGCAGCTCAGGATGAAGTCGACGATCTTGCCGCGGCCGTTGTCCGCCTCGAAACTGAGGATGCCGGTCAATCCCGCGTCGCCAAAACGATCCGAGACGGTCAGAGCCCACAGCTTTCGGTGCTGGTGCGACGACCACTCGACCAGCTCGTCGGCCGTCAGGCGGCGCGTCGAGAGATTCATCTGGTTCGTCTTGTTGAACAACTGGGTGACGCGCGGCAGATTCGCCTTCGACAAGGCTTCCACGCGGACCTTCATGTCGAGGCTCTGCAACCAATCGTCCAGCGATCCGACCTCGGTCTTGAGCCGCTCGCGCTCGCGTTCAGCAGCGTACTGTTCCGAGCGATTCGCGTCGGACTGTGTCAAAGCCGGCACGTCGAAGCAGGTCAGCGCATGCAGCGCATTGCGATACTGCATCGGATCGGCGGGCCACTCGGGAACGAGCACTTCCGGCAACGCCTCGCGGACGCGGGCGCGCTCGACATGATCGTTGTCGAGAAAGACGAACGACTGCAGACCGAGATTGAGCTCCGCGGCAAGATCCGCGATGTTCTGCGCTTTGTCGGTCCAGTTGATTCGCCAGCTCGCGAAGTCTTTGCGACGGAGGAGCATCTCCGGATGTGAATCGATGGCCTCGAGTGCCACGGACTCGGTGTTCTTGCTGACGACGACGAGCAAGATGCCGCGACGCGACAGCGCCTTGAGCGCTCGCTGGAAATCGACGAAGCCCTCACCCTGCGGATCGTGGCCGCCCAGACGAAGACTCTGCCATCCCTGCTCGCCAACAGTGCCGCCCCACATCGTGTCGTCGAGATCGACGGCGATGACCTTGCGCGCGAGCCCCGTCAGCGCGCCAATCGCGGCCTTGATGTCTCGTCCCGCCTCCTCGAAGACTTCGATCGGGAACGCAAGCTTTCCCATGTACCAGCCCTTGGGGCCGTATGACGGAGCTGCCGCGCGGCTGATCCAGCGTTGCGCGTCGAGGACGTGAATCTTGTTGCTGTCCGCCAGCTTCTCCATGAGGCGAAGGTTCATCGCCGTCAACGCGCGGAGGACTCCTTCCCTACCGTCCAACAGGCCAAGGCCGCGGTGTGAATCGGGCATGGTCCATGTCGGCACGAACACGAAGCGATACTCGGCGGCGCCGCGCGCGATGAGATCCGCGAACGCGTCCACCTCGGAGAGAATGTCCGCGAGCGGCGCCGCCTCGGAATCCACGAGCCGGCCAAACGCGGGAATCGCCGCTTCGGGCCGTGTCCACACCACCGCGAAATCACGCGCGTCCGGCGACGGCCCGCCAAGCAGCGTCTGCGTGACGTTATTGAACGGTGCGACGCGCACATCGACGAACGGCCGGTTCGGAGAGCGACGCAGTACCTGTGCGAGCTCGTCGATCGTGAAGTCGGCGATCAGCGTTCCTCGATGCTCTGGCGTCTGGGGTGCGGCCGCGGCGGCGACTGGCGCGTGAGCCAGGACGGGGGCGGCATCGGTGGGCACAGCCGTGCTCTCCGCGTCGCTTGCCTCGTCAACCTCGAGCGAGCGAATGACGCGCGCCGGAATACCTCCAGCGACGACGCGGCGAGGAATGGTGCCGGAGACGATGCTGCCGGCGGTGATGACGGCGCCGTCGCCGATCGTGGTGCCTGGGAGCACGGTCACGCGCGCCGCAAGCCACACGTCATCGCCAATCACGATGGGCGCGGGATCGGCCATCTTCGTCTTCGCGGCACTGTCGAGCGGGACCTCCGAATCCGCGATCACCGTGAGGTTGCCGATTTGCGCGCGGTGGCCAATTCGAATGCTTTGACGGGCGAAGATGAGCGCACCGTAGTTGATGTTCACGTCGTCGCCGATTTCGAGCGACGCACCCTGGGTGGCTGTGAGCTGAACGGGATTCCACGTCGAGGTCAGACGAAACCCTCGTCCGATGACAAGGCGTCCATCGTTTCGAACGATCGGCCGGCCGACCGATCGCGCGCCCGACCCCACGCTCGTGCACGTGCGGAGAAAGATTGCGGCCGACGTGAGTTCAGTGACCCGCTCGATGACCTTGCGAACGATATGTACCGGTGACTTGAAGAGTGCGCGAAACATATTCCCTAAAGTGCCTCGACTTCCCTAGAGTGCCTCGACCCGACGCTGACGGTCGAGGAGCGTATCGACGCCAAACGCCGCCAGGAGTACCAGGCACGGGAGAATCGGCACCGAGTACCGGCCCAGCGGAATCAGGGCCGCAACCAAGACGTTCGTGATGACTATCGGCAGCAACAGCAGCCACGCAGGACGTCCTTCCGCGTGCGACCGCTTCCAGCCGATCAACGTCAGAATCCAGCAGACCACCGCGAGACCAGCCGGGATCATCGAATTGAACAGCGTCGTCATCTCGTACCAAAAGGTGAAGAGGCCGACGACGAACTTTCTCGCGGTGTCGAGCGGCTGCTCGCGGATCATCCGCTTCATCACCGCTTTGTTGTTGGCCTCATCGACAATCTCGTCCTGCTCCCACGTCGTGCCCGCATCGGCAGCGATCTTCTTGAACCAGTTGTTCGATTCGGTCTCGGCATCGACGTAGGGGGAACGTTTGAACGTCGCGAATTCCATGCGCGTGAAGATGTAGCCGCGCAGGAACGAATCGGCGGTGCCCGGCGTCAAGAGGACGAATCGTCCGCTGACGCGATAGTTGCGATACGTCCACGGCGCCACGACGACCGCCATCGTGACGACGACCGCGAGCGCGCTCACCAGGATCGGCAGGGCGACGCCGTTGCGGCGCACTTCGCGCAAGACGATGAAGGCGACATAGGCCAGGACGATCGGCAGCGCCACCCCTTTGATCAGCGTCGCGATCATTCCAACCGCGCCGAGCAGGATGCCGTTGGCCACCGTCGGCCGGTCATAGAACCGGATCGCGCACCAGACGAGCACCATGGTGCCGAACACGAGCAGTGTCTCGGTGTGCAAGTCGGCCACGTAGCGAAGCAGCATCGGGTGCAGGGCGGTCGCGAGGCCGCCGAGCAGGGCCGTCCGCACGTTGTAGAGGCGCGTGCCAATCACGAACACCAGCACGCAGGACGCGACGTGCATCGCGACCTGGATCAACTGAACGGTGAAATTGGTGCCGCCCGCCCAGTACACGAACCAGAGCAGGTGCGGATACAGCATCGCCGCCCGGCGGGTGACCTTGTCGAACCCATTCTCGAGGAAGCCGCGCGCAATCTCCCCATACTTGTAGGGATCGTCGATATTGACCACGAAACCTTGGCGATCGAAGCCGATGAAGACCATCGCCAAGGCCGCGGCCAACGACACGCCCGCGACGGTCCAGAGAGCCTTTTTCGATGAATACACGATGTTGTACCCGGCTTCAATGCAAAGGCCCCGCCTTCGCGGACGAGGCGGGAGGCGCGTCTAGTCACCATTTGCGCCGACTGCTTGGCCCCAGACCCCTGGATCTACGACAAAAGTCAGTCTACTAGAGGACTTCTGTCGCTCGCGTAACACCCCTAGGCTCCGCGCCGGGCGCCGCCAGCCGGGAACCCGGGCCGGACGCGCCCGGATCTCGCCGATCGGCCCATGTTTCCCACATTGTTTGGCGAGGATGTCTCGTTCGCATGACGGCCGCACATTTGCTATGGATCCAGGCACAGCCCATCGCTGACAGATTTGGAAGTGTCTCTGACCGGTATGCCGTTTCGCGCCAAGCAGCTCAAGGCGATCGTGTTCGACGTCGATGGGACGTTGTACCGCCAGAGCCCGCTGCGGCGCACCATGCTGCTGCGCCTGCTCCGATGGACAGCGGCGCGGCCGGTCGAGGGCCTTCGGACGTTCCGGGCGCTCCAAGCGTATCGTCAGGCGCAAGAGGAGCTCCGCGGCGAGATTGATGGGGACATCGCCGCCGCGCAACTG
>Ga0075366_10001814_pt1 | contig 10789 bp, 6 predicted proteins | sample EndMethybrTD3031_FD_72351 | JGI IMG/M metagenome (GOLD analysis project Ga0075366, IMG submission 72351) | Populus endosphere microbial communities from Tennessee, USA - Endosphere MetaG P. TD hybrid TD303-1 | ecosystem: Host-associated > Plants > Roots > Endosphere | place: USA: Tennessee... | reverse complement strand
CGGCTGACTAGACCATGCGGCGCCTGTTCAGCCGTGGCGCTGCTTGAGTTTGTCGAGCAGGGCCGTAATCGGGCTCACCACCATCAGCACCAGCGCGCCGGCGATGACGCCAGCCAGCATGTCGAGCAGGGCGGGCGCGATTGCGCCCAGCATGGATCCGACGCCTGCAACGGCGTGGGCCGCTTCGGCGATGTGATGTGAAAGTCCGGAGGCAACGGGCACGCCGTGCACGAGAATGCTGCCGCCCACCATGAACATGGCCGCGGTACCGATGAAGGACAGGCTTTTCATCAGCCTGGGCGCAGCCGTCAGCAGTAGCTTGCCGAGCGCGCTCTTGAGGCGACCGCCTGCCTGCACGAGGTGAAGGCCGATATCGTCCATTTTCACGATGCCACCCACGAGGGCATACACCCCGACCGTCATGATGATGGCAATGCCTGCCACGACTGGAATCTGCTGCGACAGCGGTGCGTCCTTCACCGTACCCAGAGCAATGACGATGATCTCAGCCGACAGGATGAAGTCGGTGCGGATCGCGCCGGTAATCTTCTCCTTCTCGAAGGCCACCAGGTCGATTGTCGGATCGGACAGCGCCTGTATCTTGTGGGCGTGCGCCGAGACGTCTTCCGCATGGCTGTGCAGGAATTTGTGGGCGAGCTTCTCGAAGCCTTCGAAGCACAGGTAGGCGCCACCGAGCATGAGCAGCGGCGTGATCGCCCACGGCGCAATCGCGCTGATCGCAAGGGCCGCCGGCACGAGGATCAGCTTGTTGCGCATCGAACCCTTGGCCACTGCCCACACCACCGGCAGCTCGCGCTCGGCGCGAACGCCGGAGACCTGTTCTGCATTCAGCGCCAGATCGTCGCCAAGCACACCGGCCGTTTTCTTGGCGGCGACCTTGGTCATGAGCGCGACGTCGTCGAGCACCGTTGCGATGTCATCGATGAGGGCTAGCAAACTGGATGCGGCCACGCTGGATTCCTTCGGTGAATAAAACGGAACGACACTTTAACAGCGCGTTGCGGGCCGATGACGAGAGCGGGCGTGAAACCGTCCGGAGCGCTTAACATAGCGTCTTCATCGCGATCATTTCTCCCGAACCATGACGACTTTCTACTGGCACGACTACGAAACCTTCGGCATCGTGCCGCGCCGCGATCGACCCTCGCAGTTTGCCGGTATCCGTACCGATGCCGAGCTGAACGAGATCGGCGAGCCCTTGATGATTTACTGCCAGCCGGCGCCCGACTATCTGCCTGACCCCGAATCCTGCCTGCTTACCGGCATCCTGCCGCAGACTTGTCTGGAGCGCGGCTTGCCCGAACACGCATTCGCTGCAGCAATTGAAGCCGAGCTGGCGACACCCGGCACCATCGGTGTTGGCTACAACACGATTCGTTTCGATGACGAAGTCACGCGGCATCTCTTCTGGCGCAACCTCATCGACCCCTACGCGCGCGAATGGCAGAACGACTGTGGTCGCTGGGATCTGCTCGATGTCGTGCGTTGCTGCTACGCGTTGCGCCCGGAGGGCATCGAATGGCCAAGTCATGACGACGGCCGTCCTTCCTTCAAGCTCGAGCACCTCACCAGGGCCAATGGTCTTGCCCACGAAGCGGCGCACGATGCCTTGTCCGATGTGCGCGCCACGATTGCCCTGGCTCGCCTGATCAAACAGAAACAGCCGAAGCTCTTCGATTTCTGCCTGCGCCTGCGCAAGAAGGATGCGGTGCTGGCCGAGATCGATATGCGGGTTGATCAACGTGAGCGCAAACCCTTCCTGCATATCTCCGGCATGTTTGCGGCAGAACACGGCTGCATCAGCCTCGTCTGGCCGCTGGCGCAGCATCCGACGAACAAGAACGAAATCGTGGTCTGGGATCTGGCGCACGATCCTTCAGAGTTGTTTACGCTTGATGCTGCAACGGTGCGTGACCGGATGTTCCTGAAACAGGCCGATCTGCCCGAGGGCGTGACACGCCTGCCGATCAAGACAATCCACATCAACAAGTCGCCTATCGTCATCGGCAATGTGAAGACGCTGAGTGCGCCGATGGCGGAGAAGTGGGGCGTGGATATCGAGCAAGCAGCCCGGCACGCGGAAATCATCAGCCTGGGGCCGCAATTGAGCGGATTGTGGGCCGCCGTGTTTGCGCGTCCCGCACTGGATCGTGCGCCGGACGTGGACGAGGATCTGTATGGCGGCTTCATCGGCAACAACGATCGCCGCACGCTCAATCGACTGCGCAGCCTCGGAGCGGAAGCGCTTGCGGCGGAGCGCATCAGCTTCGAAGACACACGACTCGAAGAGCTGTTCTTCCGCTACCGCGCGCGTAACTTTCCTGATTCGCTCAACGAACCCGATCAGGAACGCTGGCTCCAGCATCGCATTGCCCGTCTGCACGAGGGGGACCGGGCGGGAGAGGGCGCGCGGACATTGACGGCATTTTTCGACAAGATCGATATGCTCAGTGAAGAGGCGGACGAACGCGGCGAGGCAATTCTTGGCGCACTTTACGATTACGCCGAAACCATCGCGCCGCCTCTGGCGTAATTCTCGGCAAATGCCTTGCCCGCGCCTTCTACACCTTGAAAGCGCAGAAAAGGAGCTATAAAACACCGTAGTTCGATGGCTTTCGCGCGCATGCTTATTTTTATTGCGTATGCAAGAGCGATATTTGGCTTGCGTTCTTGCAAACAGTACGGGCAAGCTCTATCTTTCAGACAAAGCCGAGGGCAATCCTGTCGATGGCTGGCCTGATCGTCAATCTTGTCGAGTGGCGGGATGCATTGTGATCCCGTTCAGAAGCACATCGATGCGCAATGAATTCCCTGACACTGAAACTTGCCACCCCCGATTTCCAAGTCCTGTTTGAGTCTGTTCCTGGCCTCTATCTGGTGTTGATGCCCGACTTTCGCGTCGTGGCCGTCAGCGATGCCTATCTGGACGCAACGCATACGCAGCGTTCCGAGATCATGGGTCGTGGAATTTTCGATGTCTTTCCTGACAATCCCGATGATCCGACAGCATCGGGCACGCGCAACCTGCGCGCTTCATTGAACCGCGTGCTGCAGCACCGCAAGGCTGATGTCATGGCGATACAGAAGTATGACATCAGGCTCCCGGAGGAGGAGGGCGGTGGTTTTGTCGAGCGCTACTGGAGCCCGCTCAATTCGGCCATTCTCGATGCTGCGGGTGAGGTGGCCTTCATTGTGCATCGCGTCGAGGATGTCACCGAGTTCGTGCTCCTGAAGCAGCGTGGCAACGAGCAGGAGGCGCTGACCCACGAATTGCGCGTTCAGGCAGAGAAAATGGAAGCGGAAATCTACGCGCGCGCCGGGGAGATTGCCGAGTCCAACGAGCGCTTGCAAAAGGCAAATGCGGAGCTGGAGGCCCTCACCACTCAATTGCGTACGGTTAATCGGGAACTGGAAAGTTTTTCGTATTCGATTTCTCACGATCTGCGCGCACCACTGCGGGCCATTGATGGCTTTTCCCGCATGCTCATTGAACGTGCCGGGGCACGGCTTGATGATGAGGATCGACGCATGCTGGCCGTTGTGCGCAACAGCAGTCAGTTGATGGGGCAGCTGATCGACGATCTCTTGCAGTTTTCAAAGATGAGTCGTGGTCAGCTGCAGACAGGGCTTGTCGACGTGAACAGCCTGGTGCAGGCCGCCTGGGAATCGTCTCGTGACGGCTTCGCGGGTGAGATCGAGATCGCACCGCTGCCGCCAGTCCATGCTGATCGGGTTTTGCTGCGGCAGGTGTGGATCAATCTGCTGTCCAATGCCGTGAAGTACAGCGCAAAGACACCCGCACCCCGCATCTCCGTGACCGGCGAGGCAAGTGCGATGGAGTGCATCTATCACGTGCATGACAATGGTGCAGGTTTCGATATGCGCTATGTCGACAAGCTGTTTGGGGTATTTCAGCGGCTGCACACAACCGAAGAATTTCCGGGTACTGGTATTGGCCTTGCGATCGTGGGACGTATTGTGGCGCGCCATGGCGGGCGGGTCTGGGCCGATGGCGTGCCCGGCGTTGGCGCAAACTTTCATTTTTCCTTGCCTGTTTCAGGCGACGTTTTACCGGCTTCAGGGGGAGTACCGGATGGCACAGGCGCCGATCGCTGAAGGAATGGTTGGTCGCGGAATAGTTGGCGGAACACTCGCGCGCTCCTTCGATAACGCGAGCGACGCGCCATGACATCCAGAATTCTGCTGCTTGAGGATCTGTCAACCGACGCCGAACTGGTCAAGGTTGAATTGCTGTGCGGTGGTGTTGATGCCGACATCATGCGGGTTGCTACGCGCGAGACCTATGTCGACGCATTGACCTCCTTCAAACCCGACATCATCCTCTCGGATTTCAACCTGCCGGGCTTCAGTGGCCTGGCTGCGCTGGAAGTCCGCAATGAGTTGGCGCCGAACATTCCGTTCATTTTCGTGACCGGGTCCCTCGGCGAAGAAATGGCTGTTTCCACCTTGCGTGGTGGCGCGACCGATTTCGTGCTCAAGGATCGCATGGCGCGGCTTCCCGCAGCCGTTGCCGCTGCTCTGGAGATGTTTGCGCAGCGTGGCGAGCGCGAACGCATGAATCGCGAGCTGCTGACTGAACGTAACCTCATGCAGGCTGTTCTGGATGCTGCGCAGGCCATGATCGTCGTGCTCGACGAGAACGGCCATGTCATGCATGCCAATGCGGCTGCCGAGCGCATCTCGTCGCGTTCGCGCGCGGAGCTCATCGGCATGAAGCTCTGGGAAGCCATGTCAAAGGATGATCAGGTCGAGGCAGTACGGCTGCATATCCAGACCGCGCTTGATCCACGCGATGAGTCCCCGCTCCGCAGCTGGCCGATGGGCACGCGTACCGAGCGTACGATCATCTGTTCCTCTGCTGCGCTAACGCATCACTATCGTGGCGAACGCCTGGTGGTGTGCGGTATCGATGTGACCGAACAGGAACGTGCAGAGAAGCATGCATTTTTTCTGGGGCATTTTGATCCGGTCACGAATCTGCCGAATCGCATGCACTTCCTGCAACAACTGGGGGAGTACTGCAAACTGCGCGAGACAGGTCTGGGTACGGTGCTGGTCGTGATGATGATCGGCCTGGAGCGCGTGCAGGAGATTGGCGACAGTTATGGCGATGCTGCCATCAACCAGGTGCTGATCGAAATCGTGCAGCGGCTACGGGTGTGGCAATCCCATGCCGATCTGTTGGCGCGCGTGACGGACAACGGCTTTGCCCTGGCGTTCGAAGTGGGGCGTGGTCCGGATCTCGACATGCTTGTGCCGCACATTCTCGAACAGTTGCGAGAATCGATCAGCGTCGGAGATGGAGGACACGTCCTGCCCGTCGTGCACGGTGGTTTGGCGCTTTATCCGGACAATGCCAGCGATGCGGCCCCGCTGCTGAAAGCTGCCGAATCGGCGCTGCACTGCGCGCCCACCGACACCGACCAGAGCTACGCGTTTTATTCGCCGCTGCTATCGGACCAGATCCGCGAGCGGCTGTTGCTGGAAGGCGAACTACGCGAAGCCTTCAAGACGGATGAGCAACTGATCCTCCACTACCAGCCACAGGTCGACATCGCGACCGGCCGTATGGTCGGGCTTGAGGCGTTGATCCGCTGGCGCCACCCGCGACTTGAATGGCTACCGCCAGCGCGCTTCATTCCGCAAGCGGAGGCCAGTGGCCTGATGGGTGCGCTTGGGCGCTGGGTCATGCGAAGTGCATGCCAGCAACTGCGTCGCTGGAAAGAGCAGGGCATCATCGCCCCGATGCTCTCCATCAATCTGTCTGCGGCACAGTTCTCCGCACCGTCGTTGATTGACGATGTCGAAGCCACCCTGCGTGAATTCCGTATCGAAGCACACGAACTCGAACTCGAGCTGACCGAGTCGGCGAGTATGCGTGACCCGGAGCTGAGTATTGCCATCATGGAGCAACTGCGAGCCATGGGGCTCAAGATTGCCATTGACGATTTTGGTACCGGCTATTCCAACCTGAGTTATCTGAAGCGCTTTCCGGTGGACCGGCTCAAGCTGGACCAGGCCTTCGTTCGCGATATCACCACGGACGCCGATGATCTGGCGATCTCGCGCGCCATCATCGCCATGGCGCATCAACTGCGCCTTGAAGTGGTGGCGGAGGGAGTGGAGACCAGCGAGCAACTGGCGCTGCTATCGAGTGCCGGTTGCCACACCGTACAGGGCTACTTGTTCAGCCGTCCGGTGGCCGCAGAAGTTTGCCAGGAGCTGATGCAGCGTCCGTTCCGGATCTACTAGATGCGCAGGCAGCCCAAATGAAAAAGCCCTCTGCAATGCAGAGGGCTTTTTCTTTCGCGTGACGCATGTTCCCGACTCTCGTCGGGTTCATTCCCGTTGATCAAACGTCGATCAGAACGCTGTCACGTCGGACTGGCTGACATCACATACAGCACCGTTCCAGACCTGACCCAGGCTGGTCGAAGAGCCATTGTGGTTGGTCACACCGGTGTATTCCACACAGATCTTTGGCGAACTCTGATTCGGATTGCTGCTGGCTGGCTTCGGTGCAACGTAGCCCTTGACGCGCAGACCACGGATGGTGACCTTGTCGCCGTAGTTGCGATTGCCGCCAGCTACCGTATCGCCGACCTTGGCGTTGATCGTGACGTTGGTAATCCTGGCTGTGCGCGGGCCACCGTTGTTGGTGCAGTCACCGCACGAGCGCCACAGCTTGCCCATCTCGGTGTTGACCGTGAAGTTCTCGATGATGGTCGTGCTGTTCTTCGAATTGTGCTGGAAGACCTTGTCCTTGGCGTTGGTTGCCGAGCCGCCACTGATGGTCAGCGTGCCACCTTCCGTGAGGTTGCTGGCAGCGTCTTCGCACACGTCTTCCCACACGACGTTTTCGAGACGGCAATTGCCGCTATTGCAGTGAATACCGTCAGCACCCAAACCGGCTGCAATGCGCACGTTCTTCAGCGTGGCGTTGTTCAGCGTGAACACGGGCTGCTGGCCTTCACCGTCACCGGAGCACGAGGTGCCAACGGTCTTGCCGCCGCAATCCACGGTTGCGTTGGTGATGGTCGCACCGCCGATGCAGGCGTTGCTGGCCGACGTGCTCGAAGCGCTGGAGCTGGTGACGCTGGAAGCAACCGAGCTTGAGGAACTGGACGGGCTTGAGGAAGCAACACTCGACGAGGCAACGCTGGATGAAGCAACGCTGGAACTTGAAGAGGTCGTCGTAGGTGCATAGGAGCACCACACGGCATTGGTCGGAGCACCGGGGAAGTTCGCCAGATTGCATACGACGCTGGCGGTGTAGGTCTTGTAACCGAATACGCCGGACTTGCCGTAGGCAATCTGGCGTGTGCCGCTGAAGGTACAGGTGGCGCCGGTCTGCGCACATTTGGTGTAACCCGAAGGGGCATCGGCTGCAGCCTGAACACCTGCGGAAATCATGCACGCGAAAGCGCATGCAAGCAGTTTGCGAATCATCTTGGTCTCCTGGATCGAACGTGTGGCGCGACGTGATGCCGCGCCCTGTTATTTGCCATCGGGTGGCGTGCGCAGTCTGAGGCAGCAGGATACTGAGTCAAGACGCACAGCAACATGCCAATCGCATTTTTCGGTTGCGCAGGAAAGCGGTGATTGAGGAGTGCGAAAATGTCACCCGGTCACATGTGTTTTTTAGGTGTACATGCTTGCATCAACGCCGGTTCAGCCCGATCTGCCAACTCTTGCGAGCGCAAGATTTGCTGCGGCGGTACGTGTTTCAACGCCGAGTTTTTCGAACACATGCTCCAGATGTTTGTGCACCGTGCGCGGGCTGCTGCCGAGGATGTCACCGATGTCCTTGTTGGTCTTGCCCTTGGTGACCCAGTACAGGACCTCAGCCTCTTTCTGTGTAAGGCGGAAGGCGGCGATCAGCGATTCGATCACGGCAGTGTCGGACTCTTCACGCAGCACCAGCAGCCATTCTTCATCTGCCGTCTGATCATGCAATGTGAATACCAGGCGCCTGGCTGAGCGGGTAATCGTCAGCGGGCTTGGAACATGTAACGAATCCGTCTTGATACGCGCAGTCGTTGCCACGATCCATTCCACGATCGGTGCAGGCGTGGCGTCATCGTCCGTAATGAAATACTCGCCGAGCAGCTTGCGCGCGAGTGGCGTTTGCCAGGTAATGCGACCGCTTGCAGGGCGCACCGAGAGCGTGGCTTGTCCAAAGGCATCCAGCGCGCTGCGTGCCTGCTTCATCTGGCGGGCGCTCTGCAGATGGGTGTTGATGCGTGCAATGACTTCACCGGTGCGGATGGGTTTGCTGACGTAGTCGCTGCCTCCCGCGTTGAATGCGGCTACGACATGCTCGGTCTCTGTCAGCCCCGTCATGAAAATGATGGGAATGTGCTGAGTGGCAAAATCGGCCTTGAGGCGGCGTGATACTTCGAAGCCGTCCATGCCGGGCATCATCGCATCGAGCAGGATGACATCGGGCAAACTCTGGCGCGCACGTTGCAGCGCGCTCTCGCCATTGATGGCTACCAGCACGGTGAAGCCCGACTCGTCCAGCGCATCGTGCAGCACCGAGAGGTTATCCGGTACATCGTCGACGATGAGTACGACATCAGTATTGCTGCGATCCACATCAAGCCTTGGCATCGAGACTCTTTCTCACACTATCGCTCATGGCGTCGAGCTGGAACCGGCCCAGCAGTTCGCGCATGTCATTGACGAAGGCAGCGTATGCCGAATCTTCCGCGGCCATCTCATCCAGCGCCGTCTGGATGCCGCGTACATATCCGAGACTGATCTGCTTGCCGAGTTCCTCAAGTCGTTCCCGTGGCGGCAGAGCATGTCTTGATTCTGCCGGTGGCGTGCTGACCGTCTGCTCCGCAGCGTAATCGGTCCACTCCAGTTGCAGGCGTTTGCCGAGCCAGCCGAGCAGCTCTTCCACCTTCACCGGTTTGAGGATGAAGTCTTCATTGGCAATGCCGACATCGTTCTCCAGTCCCTTGTCGAAGGCATTGGCGGAAATGATGGCGATGTGCCCGGCAGACAAGCCCTGGGCGCGGATGCGGCGGATCGTTTCCCAGCCATCGATGCCCGGCATGGCAAGGTCCATGAAAATGACATCCGGTTTGAAGCGCGGCAGCACTTCGAGACACTCCATGCCTGACGCAGCCTGATCGAGTTCAAAGCCCAGTGGCGAGAGCACGCTGGCCAGCAGCTCGCGATCGACCTGTTCGTTGTCGACGATGAGCACGCGTCGGCGCTCACCCAGATAGCCGGTCTGCGTAATGCGTGGCAGCTCTTTCGCGGCCTGGGCGGAATGCACATGCGGCAGGAACAGGCGCACGGTGAACAGGGTACCAACGCCTGGATTGCTGCGCACCGTGAGTTCGCCACCCATGAGATCGGTGAGCATTTTCGCAATGGTCAGGCCAAGACCTGTTCCCGGTGCGGCAGTTGTCTGGGCGGAATCACCACGCGAGAAGGGCTCGAAGATGCGCTCGATGTCCTGGCTGGAAATGCCCGGTCCGCTATCCTCGATTTCGAAGGTCGCCATTTCGCGTGCATGGCGGAGGCGGAAAACCACACCGCCTTGCTGCGTGAATTTCACTGCATTGCCGAGCAGGTTGATGAGGATCTGGCGCAGGCGTTTTTCATCTGCGCGTACCACCGCGGGCAATTCGCCTTTCTGCTCGTAGGCAAAGCTCAGCTGTTTGCCCTGCGCCTGCAGTTCGAACATGCGCACCAGTTGCTGCACGAGTTCGGCGAAGTCGATGGCGCGCGTTTCCAGCGTGAGCTTGCCGCCCTCGATGCGGGCGATGTCGAGCGTGCCTTCGATCAGCGACAACAGGTGATCGCCACTGCGACGGATGACCTTGATGGCTTGCTGGCGATGCGCCGGAATCGCCGGGTCGCCGTCCAGAATCTGTGCGTAGCCGAGGATGCTGTTCAGCGGGGTGCGCAGCTCGTGACTGATGGCGGTGATGTAACGGCTCTTGGCCTGATTGGCATGGTCGGCCACTCGTTTCGCACGTTGCAACTGCTCATCGGTGCGCTTGTGCGAGTCGATTTCGCGCATCAGCAAATGCGTCTGACGATTGGACTCTTCCTGCGCGACCTGGCGGCTCTTGTGCGTGAGCACCAGCCACCACGAGATGATGCCGCTGACCAGAAGCAGGGCCGCGAAAGCCTTGATGAAGGCCAGGCGCAGCGGTGGCAGCAGCGTCGCTGACGTATCGGTCATCACCTGCACTTCGTGGTAGTACAGCAGGCCCAGCATCGCGGCCAGCAAGGGGACGATCAGCGACATGACGAGCAGGTAGTGTGCGAGACCCGTATCGACGTACGGCCACAGACGTTTTGGCAGCACGCGGCGTAGTACGCGCGCCCATTGTGAGGAGAGACGTGCATCAGGCTTGCACAGATCGTGACAGCGCGCATCGAGCGAACAACACAGCGAACAGATATTGCCCTGGTATGCGGGGCAGCGCGCCATGTCGTCCGACTCATAACGGCGCTCGCAGATCACGCATTGGTGTGTGCCGGGCGGCAAGGACGTTTCCACATATTTGCGCGACAGGTAGTACTTGCCCTTGGTTAGCCAGGCAATCAGCGGCGAAGCGGTGAAGGCGGTTGCCAGCGCAATGAACGACGCGAAGGCCCGCGCGATCGGACCGAACAGCCCGACATAGGCGCAGATCGACAGCGTGGATGCTATCAGCATGGCACCGACACCGACCGGATTTACGTCGTACAGGTGCGCGCGCTTGAACTCGATGCCTTT
>Ga0075366_10001813_pt1 | contig 10789 bp, 10 predicted proteins | sample EndMethybrTD3031_FD_72351 | JGI IMG/M metagenome (GOLD analysis project Ga0075366, IMG submission 72351) | Populus endosphere microbial communities from Tennessee, USA - Endosphere MetaG P. TD hybrid TD303-1 | ecosystem: Host-associated > Plants > Roots > Endosphere | place: USA: Tennessee... | reverse complement strand
GCGCAGGCGGATGCCAAAGCCGCAGCAGCACAACGCGCAGAAAACCTGAAGCGCATCGCTGGTATGGCAGGGGCCACCGGCGCGGCCAATGCCACCGGCTCGGCACTGCGGTCCACCGCACCATCCGCCGGCTATGGTGGCAAGGTGGCGGCCAAGGTTAAAGCAAATATCGTCTTCCCCGACGGAGTGGACAACAACCCTGTAGCGGAAGTAGAAGTGCGCTCCTCGTCCGACGGCAGCATCCTCAGCCGCCGTCTGATCAAGTCCAGTGGTAACAAGAACTGGGACGACGCCGTGCTCAAGGCCATCGACAAGACAGAAACCATGCCCCGCGACACCGACGGAACCGTTCCGTCAACCATGATCCTCACCTTACGCCCCAAAGACTGATCTGCAAGGACCTAGATGGACTACGTTTTCACGCCCCCTGCCCTTGTGTCGGTGCCGGTTGTCGGCCAAACCGCCCGCTTCCCTGTGCACCGTGTTTACTGCGTGGGCCGCAACTATGCAGAGCACGCCAAGGAAATGGGCTTCACCGGCCGTGAGCCCCCGTTCTTTTTCATCAAACCCGCCAGCGCCGTACTGGCAGTCGAAGCCGGTCACACCGGCACCATGCACTATCCCAGCCTCACCAACAACCTGCACCATGAAATCGAGCTGGTGGTAGCGATCGGCAAGGGTGGCAAGAACATTGCCGCAGCCGATGCGCACCAGCACATCTACGGCTACGCGGTCGGTCTGGATATGACCCGTCGTGACCTGCAGAACGAAATGAAGAAACAGGGCCGCCCCTGGTGCATAGGCAAGGCCTTTGAGCAATCGGCACCTATTGGCCCCATCACCCCCTTGGCCCAGGCGGGTGACGTAGAACATGCCGAGATCTATCTGCAGGTGAATGGGCAAGACCGCCAACGCAGCAACTTGACCCAACTCATCTGGAACCTGGCGGAAACCATCGAATCCCTGTCTACCGCGTGGGAGCTGCAGCCCGGTGACCTGATCTACTCCGGCACGCCCGAAGGCGTGGCGGCCGTCGTGGCCGGTGACACCTTGGTGGGCGGCGTAGGCAGCCTGGCACCCTTGTCGCTACGCATTGTGTAAAAGCTAGCCACTACACTGGCGACATGATTTACCGCAGCCCCATCAAACACTGCAAAAACTGCGGCACTGCGGTGGTCTACCGCATCCCTGACGACGGCGATACCAAAGAACGCGCGGTCTGCCCTGCCTGCCAAACCATCCACTATGAAAACCCGCTGAACGTGGTCGGCACCGTGCCACACTGGGGTGACAAGGTGCTGCTGTGCAAGCGCAATATCGAACCGCGATTTGGCAAGTGGACGCTGCCCGCTGGCTTCATGGAGCTGGGTGAAAGCACATCCGACGGAGCCGCCCGCGAAACCCAGGAAGAAGCTGGCGCCCAGTTCGAGATGGAAGAGTTGTTCACCGTGATGAGCGTTATCCACGTGGGGCAAGTACATATGTACTACCGAGCACGCCTGTTGAGCGAGGTATTCAACCCGGGCTTCGAAACCCAGGAGGCCCGGTTATTTACCGAGTCTGAGATTCCCTGGGACGAAATCGCCTTTCGCACCGTAGCCCACACGTTGAAGCACTATTTCGCGGACCGACGCTCGGGACAGTTTGGCCTGCACCACGCCAGCCTGGACTAAGCTTTGAATTCCCAGTTGCGCTTGGCACCCAGCACCGCGTCTGGATAAGGCGCCCGGCCACGCGAGCCGTTATAGCGGCCCAGGCCCATGAACAGGTCGCCGCCTTCACGGTCCAGGTAGTGGCGCAGGATCACGCAGCCAAAGCGCAAATTGGTCTGCATGTGGAATAGCTTGTCGGCATCACCGTCGCCCAGTACGCGGGTCCAGAACGGCATCACCTGGGTATAGCCACGGGCGCCCACGCTGCTGATGGCAAATTTACGGAAGTTGCTTTCCACCTGGATCAGGCCCAGGACCAGGGCTGTGTCCAGCCCGGCACGCTTGCTCTCGTACCAGACGGTTTCCAGGAACTCCTTGCGCACCTGCCACTCGGGCTTTTTAGCCCGCAACTTGTCGCTCATCGCGGCAAGCCAGCGCAAGTAGGCCAGGCGCGATTCGGTGTTGGAAAACTCGGGTACCGGCGGTGCCGCGTTGTGGACCGCCGAGCTCAAGGCCGTGCGCACGGAGTCGGCCAGAGGCTCCTCGACCTGCCCCCCTGCATGCGAAAGCTCCACTTTTGATAGCAGCCCCAGCATAGCAGCTGTACGCAAGACCGCATTTCTTCTAGTGAAACCTGGTATCTCCACAGTATCAAGCTCCTGTTGCAAGTCCCAGCTTTGTTTGCATGAAAGTGAATATGTCCGCAGCAGCCACCTTGGTCGCAGCGGCATCACGGCGGTGCTGGTATTCCACCTGTCCGTCTTTCAGCGCCTTGTCACCCACGGTAACGCGGTGCGGCACACCAATCAACTCCCAATCGGCAAACATGGCGCCAGGGCGTTCACCCCGGTCGTCCAGGATCACGTCCACACCCGCTGCCAGCAGCTCGCCATACAGCTTGTCTGCAGCCGCCTTGACGTCGGGGCTGCGGTCAGGGCTGATCGGGCACACCACCACGGTGAAAGGTGCCAAAGCATCCGGCCAGATGATGCCGCGCGTGTCGTAATTTTGCTCAATCGCCGCGGCCGGCAAACGCGTAATACCGATGCCGTAGCAGCCCATTTCCATGAATTGCGGCTTGCCGTTCACGTCCAGAAAGGTCGCATTCATGGCCTGGCTGTACTTGGTGCCCAGGTAGAACACGTGGCCGATCTCAATGCCACGCTCGATGGCCAACACCCCTTTGCCGTCGGGCGACAGATCGCCTTCGACGATGTTGCGCAAATCAGCGATCACGTCCGGCTCCGGCAAGTCACGACCCCAGTTCACACCGGTGTAGTGGAAGTCGGCCTCGTTGGCGCCGCACACCCAGTCCGACATGACCGCCACCTCGCGATCCACCACCAGTTTGACGGGCAGCTTCACACCCACAGGCCCCAGATAACCCGGCAGGCTGGCGAAATGCGCGTCTATTTCCTCGATGGTCGCAAAGCGGAAACCTGCGTCCAGGCCCGGCACCTTGCCGACCTTGATTTCATTCATGGAGTGGTCGCCACGCAATAACAGCAGCCAGACCTGGGTCTTTACGATGTCCCCTTTTTCGTTGGTTACTTCGGTAGCCAACACCAGAGACTTAACCGAGTTTTGCAGAGGCAGGTTCAAATACTCAGCCACATCCGCGCAGGTGCTCTTGCCGGGCGTGGCCGTCTTGACCATGGCTTGGCTCGCAACCTTACGCTCGACCTGGGGTGGCAAGGCCTCGGCCTTTTCCATATTGGCCGCGTAATCACTGCTCGGACAGTACACGATGGCGTCTTCGCCGGTTGCAGCAATCACCTGGAACTCTTCGCTCAGGTCGCCGCCGATGGCTCCGCTGTCTGCCGCCACCGCACGGTAGGTCAGGCCAAAGCGGTCGAAAATCTTGCGGTAGGCCTGGGCCATGACCTGGTAGCTGGCCTTAGCGCCCGCCTGGTCGCGGTCAAAGCTGTACGCGTCCTTCATGGTGAATTCACGGCCACGCATCAGGCCGAAGCGTGGACGGCGCTCATCACGGAACTTGGTCTGGATCTGGTACAGGTTCTTCGGCAACTGCTTGTAGCTGCGGAACTCCTGGCGAGCGATGTCAGTAACCACTTCCTCGCTGGTAGGCTGCACCACGTAGTCACGATCATGGCGGTCCTTGATGCGGAGCAATTCGGGGCCCATCTTGTCGAAGCGACCTGTCTCCTGCCAAAGTTCAGCAGGCTGCACTACCGGCATCGCGACTTCGATGGCGCCGGCACGGTTCATTTCCTCACGTACGATGGCCTCTACCTTGCGGATGACGCGCAGACCCATGGGCATATAGCTGTAGATGCCAGCGCCCAACTTTTTGATCATGCCCGCCCGCATCATGAGCTGGTGGCTGACCACCTCGGCATCGGATGGCGCTTCTTTGAGCGTGGAAATCAGGAACTGGGAGGCTTTCATGGGGTGAATTCGGTTCTGAGGTTCGGGAAACGGGCTGACTCGCTTGATACACAGGCCACGCTGTGCATAATGGACTCAGTTTAAAAATTGGGGTTTGATTATGCTTGACCGCGAAGGCTTTAGGCCTAACGTCGGCATCATCTTGCTCAACCAGAGAAATCAGGTATTTTGGGGCAAACGCATTCGTACCCATTCCTGGCAGTTTCCGCAAGGTGGCATTGACCGTGGTGAAACGCCCGAGCAAGCCATGTTCCGGGAGCTGCACGAGGAAGTAGGCTTACATCCTGAGCATGTACGCGTTGTGGCCCGCACCCGTGACTGGTTGCGCTACGAGGTGCCAGACCGCTTCATCCGCAGGGATGCACGCGGTCATTACAAAGGCCAGAAACAGATCTGGTATCTGCTGCAGTTGGTTGGTCACGACTGGGATTTGAACCTGCGCGCTACCACCCATCCCGAGTTCGATGCCTGGCGTTGGAACGACTATTGGGTGCCCCTGGACGTAGTGGTCGAGTTCAAACGTGGCGTTTACGAAATGGCGCTGACCGAACTGGCGCGTTTTCTACCCCGGCAGCAAGACCATCGCAACCGCTACCTGCGCAGCAGCATGCGTGGCCGCGAAGGTGAACAGGTCGAAGCGCCTTGTGAGATGCCCTCCAGGCCGCTGCACTTTGAACTGCCGCCGGGCGCCACCTTCGAGCCTGATCCGCACCACAGTTACCCTGCGGGTAACCACCTCATCTAAGCAATAGACGAATCTGGGCTGCCCTAGCGGGCCAGCACCAGGTTGTCGCGGTGCACCATTTCAGGTTCAGCCACATAGCCCAGCAAGCTCTCAAACTCACTAGACGGTTTGCGACAAATCAGCCGAGCTTCGGTGCTGGCGTAGTTGGCTAAACCGCGAGCGATGGCGGTGCCGTCCGGGCCGCGGATGGCAATCACGTCGCCACGAGAGAAATCACCATCCACCTGGGTCATGCCGATAGGCAGCAAGCTCTTGCCTTCGTCCCGGACCTTCGCGGCCGCGCCCAGATCTACCGTCACCGCACCGCGCAGCTGCAGATGGTCGGCCATCCACTGCTTGCGCGCCTGGGTTTTTTGGGTTTGGGCCACCAGCAAAGTGCCAATCGCTTCGCCGCGCGACAAGCGCACCAGGGCATCGGGCTCTCGCCCCCAGGCAATCACTGTGGAAGCACCAGAGCCGGCGGCGCGCTTGGCCGCCAATATTTTGGTGATCATGCCGCCACGGCCAATGCTGGAGCCCGCGCCACCCGCCATCGCTTCCAAAGCAGGATCGCCCGCCTGGGCTTCATGGACAAAGCGCGCCGCAGGATCTTTGCGTGGATCGGCGGTATACAGACCCTTTTGGTCCGTCAGTATGACCAGGGCATCCGCTTCCACCAGGTTCGCCACCAAGGCGCCCAGGGTATCGTTGTCACCGAACTTGATCTCGTCGTTGACCACCGTGTCGTTTTCATTGATCACCGGCACCACCCCATGCTGCAGCAGGGTAAGCAGCGTGGATCGGGCGTTCAAGTAGCGCTCCCGGTCAGCTAGATCGGCGTGGGTCAACAGCACCTGGGCACTACCCAAGCCGTTTTCACGCAGCTTGGTTTCATACATCTGGGCCAAGCCCATCTGACCCACAGCCGCCGCCGCCTGCAAAGCATGCACCTCGCGGGGCCGGGTAGTCCAACCCAGACGCTTCATGCCCTCGGCAATGGCGCCACTAGAGACCATGATGACTTCACGCGGACGCAGCTGCGCTTGGCCATCTGATTGCGGGTCCAAACCCTTCACCAAGGCCGCCAGCTGCCGGCACCATTCGCCTATGGCCTGTTCATCCAGTCCCCGGCCCTCGTTGGTGACCAGGCTGGAACCCACTTTGACGACGATGCGCCGCGCATCCCGCAATACCGTTGAAGCAAAGTTTGATGTCATTTATGCCTGTAGCGCAGATATTCCCTGCGGTAATAGCTATTATTTATATAGCAACCATCTGGTAGCTATTCGCCAGCAGCATCCGCGGGATTGACGGTAAATCGAGGATCCACCTCTACATGTACCTGCTCAGCCAATTGCTGGGCTTTCACATGCTGGTAAATCGCCTTGACCAAGGGCTCGCAACCCTCGCGCGTCAAACCGGAAATTTCAAACACCGGACCTTTGAATTTAAAGCGTTTGACGAAATCCTTGACCAAGGCTGCACGCTTGTCGTTGTCCACCATGTCCAGCTTGTTGAGAACCAACCAGCGCGGCTTTTTATACAAATCTTCGTCGTATTTCTTCAACTCGCCCACGATGGCCTTGGCCTGCGCTACGGGATCAACGGAATCATCAAATGGCGCCATATCAACAACATGCAGCAACAAGCGGGTGCGCTGCAAATGGCGCAAGAACAGATGCCCCAGACCCGCACCGTCGGAAGCGCCTTCGATCAGGCCAGGCAAATCTGCCACCACAAAACTTTGCTCCGGCCCCACACGCACCACACCCAGATTGGGGTGCAAGGTCGTAAAGGGATAGTCCGCAATACGCGGACGGGCATTGGAGATCGCCGTAATAAAGGTGGACTTGCCTGCGTTGGGCATGCCCAACAGACCGACGTCGGCCAGCACCCGCAACTCCAGCTTCAGGCTGCGCTTTTCGCCTGGCCAGCCAGGTGTTTTTTGGCGTGGTGCACGGTTGACCGCACTTTTGAAGCGCATATTGCCAAAACCGCCATCGCCGCCCTTGGCGATGGTGATGACCTCACCGGGCACCAGCAACTCAAACAGCTTTTCACCGGTTTCGGCATCGGAAATGATGGTTCCGACCGGCATCTTGAGCGTGATGTCATCACCAGCGGCCCCAAACATGTCGGAGCCCATGCCATGCTCGCCCCGCTTGGCGTCGTAGCGGCGCGAAAAACGGAAGTCGACCAAGGTATTCAAATTAACGTCTGCCACAGCAAACACATGGCCGCCACGGCCGCCATCGCCGCCATTGGGGCCGCCGAATTCCTTGTACTTCTCATGACGAAACGACACGCAACCCGCCCCACCATCGCCTGCGGAAATGTCAATAAATGCTTCGTCAACGAACTTCATACCGACTCCAGTTCACAAAATAGAATCCCCAAAACACCGAAGCCCCGACCAGGCGGGGCTTCGGAGGGATCAAAGCGATCTATGCAACCAGGGCTTTAGGCCGCTGGCGTAATGACCACTTGGTGCTTGTTCATCGAACCCTTGACAGCGAAAGACACGTGGCCGTCCACCAGGGCAAACAAGGTGTGGTCCTTGCCCACGCCGACATTGGTGCCGGGGTGGAATTTGGTACCACGTTGGCGAACAATGATGGAGCCTGCGCTCACCAGTTCACCACCGAACGCCTTGACACCAAGCATTTTTGGCTTGGAATCGCGCCCATTTCGCGTAGAGCCGCCGCCTTTTTTCTGTGCCATGACCTATGCCCCTTATGCCGCAATAGCGCCGATTTGCAGTTCGGTGAACTGCTGACGGTGCCCTTGACGTTTCATGTAGTGTTTACGACGGCGCATTTTGAAAATGCCGACCTTGTCGTGCTTACCATGCGCCACAACCGTGACTGTGACCGTTGCGCCGGACACCAAGGGCGTGCCAACCTTGATCTCGCTGCCGTTACCGACTGCCAGAACCTGGTCGAACACGATCTCTTGGCCTACGTCCGCAGCAATCTGTTCTACTTTAATTTTTTCGCCGGAAGCAACACGATATTGTTTGCCGCCGGTTTTTATGACCGCGTACATGCTTGACCTCTTCACTTAATCTGCAGACCAATTTCCACAGAGCCCTAGATTCTAGCATTCTTTGCCGATAAGCTGCGCAGGCCCTGCTATCTATCTCATAACGGGTTTGCGACCTTCATATAATTGGCCAACTCCCGGTTTCATATTTTGTCCGTCAACTCATCCCGCACAGCCGACACCCTCGCACTCATTGCCGATGACATGCGTGAGGTAGATCTCGTCATAGCGCAACGACTCGCCTCCGGCGTGCCATTGGTAGGCACGGTGTCGCAGTACATCATCTCGGCTGGCGGCAAGCGATTGCGACCGGCCATACTGCTGCTGGTCTGCGGCGCACTGGGTTACCGTGATGCACAGCGCTTCAATATGGCGGCCGTGGTCGAGTTCATCCACACCGCCACCCTACTGCACGACGACGTAGTCGACGAATCCACGCTGCGCCGCGGGCGCCCCACCGCCAACGAAGCCTTTGGCAACCCGGCCAGTGTGCTGGTAGGTGACTTCCTGTACTCCCGCGCATTCCAGATGATGGTGGATGCGAAGGACATGCGCATCATGCAAACCCTGGCAGATGCCACCAACGTGATCGCCGAAGGCGAAGTCATGCAGTTGGTGAACATGCACGACGCCTCACTCGATGTGACGGCGTACTTAAAGGTGATCCGCTCCAAGACCGCCAAGCTGTTTGAGGCCAGCGCGCGCCTGGCAGCCTTGCTGTCCAACAGCAGCCCCGAAGTGGAGCAAGCTTGCGCCGATTACGGCCAAGCGCTAGGCACTGCATTCCAGGTCATCGACGACGTACTCGACTACGACGGCGATGCCACCGAAATGGGAAAGAACCTGGGCGACGACCTCCGCGAAGGCAAGGCCACACTGCCGCTGATTGCCGCCATGCAACGCGGAACTCCTGCCCAGTGCGCACTGATACGCCAAGCCATTGAGACCGGCGAAACTGAGCGCCTGGAAGAGATCATCGCCATCGTCAAAAGTACGGGCGCACTGGACGTCACCCGTCGGGCTGCGGCAGCCGAGGCACAGCGCGCAATAGAGGCAACAAAGCACTTCCAGCCCAATGCCTACACCGATGGTTTGCTACAATTAGCGGCTCAATTATTGGAGCGCCGCTCTTAACCCACGCAGTGGGATATGTAGTTCTGGCATCGCTTCTGCGGGGTGTAGCTTAGTCAGGTAAAGCGCTACGTTCGGGACGTAGAGACCGGAGGTTCGAATCCTCTCACCCCGACCATCAAAACGGGATGCACTAAAAGGTCGCAACCCTTTGTTTCTCATAGGTTTCCCAGGGAAAATGCCTCTGTGAAGACCCATACAAAGACCCATGCTGTGGATACGGACTGTGTAGACGAAAACTCTATGCACCGCGCCCCGTACGTCCATCGCCGCCCTGGAACAGGTAACTACCAGTTCGCCCTCCCCGCACCTCCAGACCTTGCGCACCACTTCTCGAATCAGTGGGCCATCCGCAAATCGTTGGGAACTTCGGAGCTTCGGGACGCCAATAAAAAAGCCGTCCTGTTAACAGCAGAATGGGCACTGAAGTTTGAGCAATTGCGCCGCTCCGACAACCCAAGCCAGCACGGCGGGACTGCTGCATACGTGGCAACATTGCCCACGGTTGCCCTTACCCCGGAGCTGATTGCAGAGGTCGCCGCATTCCACCAATCGAGAGCCCTGGAGGGTGACGAGGCGGCCCGCATGGCTGGGTTCAACGGAGCAGGCTTCGATACTCAATCCCTCGAACTGGAAATAGAAGCCGCCCGGCTGCGGCAGGCATACGCCCGAGGAGACAGCACCCCGGTAGACAACATGCTGCCCCAGTGGTTAGCTGCAATGGGATTCAAGGCCGCCGAAGATGACCCGCTGCGGCCCTCGCTGGCCCGCGAGATGGTGAAGGCCCGGTTACGCACCATCCAGGCCCGACTAGGCCGCCAGACGGGTGATTTGATAGACACCCCACCCGAACCTGCAGCGCCTGCCCTGAGAGCCCTGCAGGGGACCAAAGCAGGTGCTGAGGCTGCAAAGCTGGCCCCCAGGGACAAGCCTGCGGATACGCTCTACCTGAGGGATGTGCTAGAGATATGGTCTACCAAGTCAAAACCCCCGAGCCTGAAAACGATACAGACCGCCGAGCGCGTAGTGAGCCAATTCGAGAAGGTTTGCGGCAATCCGCCGCTGCCGAAAATCACCCGTAACGATGGCATCAACTTCCGGGACTGGCTGCTATCGCAAGAAAAGCTATCCCCGAAAACAGCAGCGGACCGGCTGGGCTATGTGGCACGCCTGCTGCAGTATGAGATGGACGAACGCAGACGCATCAGCGCCAACCCACTGTCACGGATAAAGGTCGAGGGGTCTGAGGATGCCGTTATCGAGCGCAAGCCCGTCAAACCAAAGCCCCTGCAAGACCTATTCACCCTGCCCTTGTTTCAGCAGTACAAGCTGCACCACTACAAGGCAGCTGGCCGGGACGCATCCTACTGGATACCAATTCTTGGGCTATACACGGGCGCTCGCATCACGGAGCTGGCGCAGCTACTGGTGGAGGACATACACACCAGCGAAGACGGGGACCTATGGTGCATAAGCATCATGGCGGACGAGGAATGGCAGTCCGTCAAGAACAAGTCCAGCAAGCGCAGCATCCCCTTGCACCCCGAGCTGGTACGGCTGGGGCTTCATGAGTACGCAAAGATGATGCGCGAGGCGGGCCACAAGCGCTTGTTCCCCATGACCACGATATCTGAGCTAAACAATGCCGGAGGGCCGTTTGGGACTTGGTTCTCGAAGCTCAAAATTAGCATTGGCTGGAGCAAGGAAAACACGTTTCACTCGTTCCGACACAACGTGGAAACGGTACTAGGCGACAAGAAGAAGTACCAGCGGGACATTGATGCTTACATGGGGCACCGTCCCAAGGGCAGCACGGGCGCAAAGGTGTATG
>Ga0075366_10001812_pt1 | contig 10799 bp, 6 predicted proteins | sample EndMethybrTD3031_FD_72351 | JGI IMG/M metagenome (GOLD analysis project Ga0075366, IMG submission 72351) | Populus endosphere microbial communities from Tennessee, USA - Endosphere MetaG P. TD hybrid TD303-1 | ecosystem: Host-associated > Plants > Roots > Endosphere | place: USA: Tennessee... | reverse complement strand
CGACGCGGTGCACGAAGATCACCGACATCGCGTTCTCGAGCACCGTGAACGCAAGCGAACTGAAGAAGAGCATCGTCAACAGGAGCAGCCACCCAGCGACGTCGCGGTGCGCCATGAAGCTCGCGAGTTCGCGCACCACCGCCGTCGACTGGCCCGGCAGCAGCCATTCGAGATAGCGACCGAGCGTGGCGAGCAGCTCGGCCGGAGCGATCCAGTGCGACAGCGCGATCACGATCATGATCAGCAAGGGCACGATCGACAGGAGCGCGTAGTAGGCGACGGCCCCTGCCAGCAGCAGACCCTGGTTTGCCTGGAATGCGCGGACGCAGCGCAGCGCGAACGCGGCGATTCGCATCGGCAACGCAGTGGTGTCGTGCAAGGTCGGTGGCTCCATCGGCCGGAGTCTGCGCCATGGAACCGCGCGTGTGTCGCGCCCGGCGTGTCGACACGAAAAAGACCTGCGCCAGCGGCGGGCCTTCTCCTACAAGCGGCGCGCGCCTGCCCGGCTACAAGGTCGGGATGACGTCCATTCAAGCCGGGATCGCGGCGCGCGGCTTCACGATCCGCGTGCTCACGGTCAACATTCACAAGGGTCTCGCGTTCCTCAGCCGGCGCGTGGTGTTGCCCGAGTTGCGCGAGGCCGTGCGCACGGTGCACGCCGATCTGGTGTTCCTGCAGGAAGTGCAGGGTGCAGACACGGCCGATGCCGGCAACGCACTCGATGCCGCGCACTACGAGTTCCTGGCTGACCAGGTGTGGCCCCAGTACGCGTACGGTCGCAACGCCGTCTATCCGCGTGGGCATCACGGCAACGCGCTGCTGTCGAAGTACCCGATCACGCGCTACGACAACCACGATGCGTCGGTCGACGGGCACGAGCCGCGCGGGTTGCTGCATTGCGTGCTGCAGCCGCCCGAGCGCAGCGAGCCTGTCCATGCGATCTGCGTGCACCTCGGTTTGCGAGAGGCCCATCGCGAGCGGCAACTCGAGACGCTGTGTTCCACGATCCGTTGCGAGGTTCCAGACTCGCAGTTGCTGATCGTCGCCGGCGACTTCAACGACTGGCGCAAGCGCGCGCATCACCGGCTCGCCGGCTGCGCGGGTCTGCAGGAGGTGTTCGTCCATGCGCATGGCACGGCTGCCAGAACGTATCCGGCCGGCCTGCCGCTGCTGTCGCTAGACCGCATCTACGTGCGCAACGCCATCGCGCATGCGCCGATCGTGTTGCCGCGCCGTCCATGGTCGCGACTGTCCGACCACGCGCCGCTGGCCGCGGAGATCCTGCAATGAGCCCGCGCTGGCTGGGCGGTCACAGCGTGCGGCTGCTGGAGAACGGCGAGGAATACTTCCCCGCGGTCTTCGATGCGATTCGTCATGCCGAGCGCGAGGTCATCCTCGAGACTTTCATCCTGTTCGAAGACAAGGTCGGCTGGGAACTGCACGCTGCGCTGCTCCATGCCGCGCGGCGCGGCGTTCAGGTCGACGTGACGGTCGACGGCTTCGGCTCGCCCGACCTCGGCCCGAAGTTCATCGGCGAGTTGGCCGAGGCCGGGGTGAGGCTTCGAACCTTCGAGCCCAGCCGGCGCCTGTTCGGCATCCGCCTGGGCCTGTTGCGCCGCATGCATCGCAAGCTCGTGATCGTGGATGCCTCTCTCGCATTCGTCGGCGGCATCAACTACTCGGCCGATCATCTCGCCGACTTCGGGCCGCAGGCGAAGCAGGACTACGCGATCGAGGTGCGCGGCCCGGTGGTCGAGCAGATCAGGCGCTTCGCGCGCGCGGCGATCCTGCGAGGGCGCGAAGGTCCGCGGCAGGCTGCGGCGCCGGCACTGCCGGCAGTCCAACCCGGCAGCGCGAGTGCTGGCCCCGCTGCTGCGTTGTTCGTCACGCGCGACAACTGGGAGCACCACAACGGCATCGAGCGCCACTATCGCGCCGCGATCCGCAGCGCGCGCAAGCGGATCTGGATCGCCAACGCGTACTTCTTTCCGGGTTACCTCCTGCTGCGCGGGTTGAGGCGCGCCGCACGCCGCGGAGTGGACGTGCGCCTCATCCTGCAGGGCGAGCCCGACATGCCGATCGCGAAGATGGCCGCGTCGCTGCTGTACGAGCACCTGCAGCGAGACGGCGTGAAGATCCATGAATACTGCAAGCGCCCGCTGCATGGCAAGGTGGCGGTCGTCGATGACGACTGGGCCACCGTCGGCTCGAGCAATCTCGACCCGCTGAGCCTCTCGCTCAACCTCGAGGCGAACGTGATCGTGCGCGACCGCAGCTTCGCGGCCGAACTGAGCGAGAAGCTGGAGGTGCTGATCCGAAACGACTGCAAGGTCGTCGAATGCGCGCCTCCCTGCCGCGCAGGGGTGTGGCAGTCGATGCGCAGCGCTGTGGTGTTCCACGTCCTGCGGCGCTTTGCCGACTGGGCGAGCTTGCTGCCGCGCCACACGCCGAGGCTCGTCGCGCGCACCGGCAAGGCGCCCACGTCCGTCGGGAGCGGTGGTGGAGGCTGAGGCGCGGCGCCGCCGCTGGCACCACCTTCGGCGAGCACTGAGCATCCTGTTCGCGCTGGCCGTGGTCGGCTTGCTCGTCCACTGGGCGCGCAATGTGCATTGGGCCGATGTGTTGAACGCGCTGCAGAACTATCCCGCGACGACGCTGCTGGCGGCTGCCGGCGTGGCGCTGTCGAGCCACGCGCTGTACAGCACCTATGACCTGATCGGCCGGCATCAGGCGCGACACGCGCTGCGCCCGGGTCAGGTGGTTGGCGTGGCGTTCGTCTCGTACGCGTTCAATCTGAACCTCGGGTCGTTGGTGGGTGGCTTCGCGATGCGCTATCGCCTGTACTCCCGGCTCGGCCTGTCGATGCCGGTGATCACGCAGGTGCTCGGGCTGAGCCTGCTCACGAACTGGCTGGGCTACGCGTTCGTCGCCGGGATCGCGTTCCTGCTTGCGCCGCCCGAACTGCCGGCTTCTTGGGAGCTGGGCACCGGCGGGCTGCGCGCGCTGGGCTGCGCACTGATCGTGCTTGCGATTACCTACGTCGGCGTGTGCTTCAAGGCGCGCAGACGGGAGTGGACGATCCGCCAGCATCGGGTCGTGCTGCCTTCAGGCCCGATCGCGCTGTGGCAACTCGGCGTATCGGCCACCAACTGGGCGCTGATCGCCAGCGTGATGTATCTGCTGCTGCTGCATCACGTGCAATACAGCGCCGTGCTGAGCGTGCTGCTCGTGGCCGCCGTTGCCGGTGTGATCACGCACGTGCCTGCCGGCCTCGGCGTGCTCGAGGCGGTGTTCGTGGCGCTGCTCGCGGGGCCGGCTTCGGAGGCAGAACTGATCGCCGCGTTGCTGGCATATCGGGCGCTGTACTACCTCGTGCCGCTGGCGCTTGCTGCCATCGTGCTGCTCAGGTTCGAGTCTCGCAGCCCGAACCGTGAGAGTCGTCGCAGCGGCCGACGCCCGATTGCGGATTCGTCCTACACGGGCTGAACGAACGCTTACGGATCATGAAGAGGCTCGCGCAGACGAGCGACATGTGACTACCGGAGGTCAAACATGATTCGTATTGCCATCGTTGATGATCACGCCATCGTGCGCGCCGGACTTCGGCAGTATCTCGCCGAGCAGGTGGACATGACGGTCGTGGCGGAGGCGACCAACGGTCGTGAGGCGCTGGACATCGTGCGCAAGGAGATTGCGGACATCGTGCTCATGGACCTGTCGATGCCGGACCAGAGCGGCGTGGATGCGCTCGCCGCGATCAAGGCTCGCCAGCCGGACCTGCCGGTCCTGATCCTCAGCGGCTTTCCCGAAGAACACTATGCGACCACGCTGCTGCGCCAGGGCGCGAGCGGCTACCTGAACAAGGAGTGCGATCCGGAGGAGATCCTGAAAGCGATCCGCACGGTGGTTCGTGGTCGCAAGTACATCACCTCGGGCGTTGGTGAACTGCTGGCCAACCAATACACGCAGGGCGACGACAAGCCCGAGCACGAGCATCTGTCGGAGCGCGAGTTCCAGGTATTCCTGCGCTTGGCCAAGGGCGAAACGATCGGCCACATGGCCGATGGCATGGCCCTCAGTGTCAAGACGGTGAGCACCTACCGGACCCGCGTGATGGAGAAGATGAATCTCAGCTCGAACAGCGACCTGACCTACTACGCGCTGAAGAACGGCCTGATCCAGTGACGGGACAGCTCAGTCGTGGGCGTCGGTACCGTCGCGCACGGATGCGCAGAGTTCGTTCATGAGCGCCTCGAGGTCTTCGATCTCGAACGGCTTCGTGATCGCCCGCACATTGGGGCCGAAGCCGAGCGTGTGCTGATCCAGCTCATAGCCGCTGCACAAGACGACCCGTCGCGTCGAGTCGGTATCCAGCAGATGCCTCGCGAGATCGGTGCCGGACATGCCGGGCAGGCTGACGTCGGTCACGACGATGTCGAAGCGCCGCTCACGATCGGCCGCGAGTGCGGCCTCGGCGGTCGGGCACAGCGCGACGCTGCGGTCCGGTTGTTGAAGCAGTTCGCCGATCGTCAGGCGCAGATCGTCGTTGTCTTCGACATAGAGGATGGTCACCGGCCGGACGGGCACAGCTTGGTTCGCGTGGGCGAGGGCGGCATTCATTGCCGACGAAGTCTACGGTGCGCGCGATCGGAAAAGAGCCGTGTAGGTGCTGTCCTACAGCGGCTTGCGCTCGCGTCCGTCAGAGAGCCCCAGCAGCAGGGCGATAGGCTCTTTCAGCAACCCCCAGCCAGAGGGCAATTCCCATGAAAGTCGTCGAGGCCCCGGTCGTTACCGTCCCAGAGCGCGAAATGGCCACCTTGCTGGGGGCGCTCACGCAGCTCAGCCGTGGCGACTCGTCGGTGCGTCTGCCGCTGCACTGGGAAGGTGTCGCAGGAAAGGTGGCCGACGTCTTCAATCAGCTCGTCGAGCAGAACGCGACCATGGCTTCGGAACTGGCGCGCCTGCGCCGAGTCGTCGGCAAGGAAGGCAAGCTCAAGCAACGCGCGGCGCTCAGCGAGCGACGCGGCTTCTGGGGCGAGTCGATCGAGTGCATCAATGCGCTGATCGACGACCTCGTTCACCCGACCAGTGAAGTCGCACGCGTGATCGGCGCGGTGGCGCAGGGCGACCTGAGCAAGAGCATGGCCCTCGAAGTCGAAGGCCGGCAGCTCGAGGGCGAGTTCCTGAGCACTGCGAAGACGATCAACACCATGGTCGAGCAACTCGGCAACTTCTCCGCCGAGGTGACGCGGGTGGCGCGCGAGGTCGGCACCGAGGGCAAGCTCGGCGGACAGGCGAAGGTCAAGGGCGTGGCCGGCACCTGGAAGGACCTGACGGATTCGGTGAACTCGATGGCCGGCAACCTGACCGACCAGGTCCGCAACATCGCCGACGTGACCACGGCGGTCGCGAAGGGTGACCTCTCGAAGAAGATCGACGTCGATGTGAAGGGCGAGTTCCTCACGCTGAAGAACACCATCAACACGATGGTCGACCAGCTCCGTTCGTTCGCCTCGGAGGTGACGCGCGTGGCGAAGGAGGTCGGCACGGAAGGCTCGCTCGGCGGACAGGCGCGGGTCGAAGGTGCGTCGGGTACCTGGAAGGACCTCACCGACTCGGTGAACTCGATGGCCGGCAACCTGACCGCGCAGGTGCGGAACATCGCCGACGTGACCAAGGCCGTTGCCGCGGGCGATCTCTCCAAGAAGATCACCGTCGACGTGAAGGGCGAGATTCTCGAGCTCAAGAACACCGTCAACACGATGGTCGACCAGCTCAACTCGTTTGCCGCCGAGGTGACGCGCGTGGCGCGCGAGGTCGGCACCGAGGGCAAGCTCGGCGGGCAGGCCGAGGTGAAGGGCGTGTCCGGCACGTGGAAGGATCTGACCGAGTCTGTGAACTCGATGGCCGGCAACCTGACGAGCCAGGTGCGCAACATCGCCGACGTGACCAAGGCCGTGGCGGCGGGCGATCTCTCCAAGAAGATCACCGTCGACGTGAAGGGCGAAATCCTCGAGCTGAAGGCGACGATCAACACGATGGTCGACCAGCTCAACTCGTTTGCCGCCGAGGTGACGCGCGTGGCGCGCGAGGTCGGCACCGAAGGCAAGCTCGGCGGCCAGGCCGACGTGCAGGGCGTGGCCGGCACCTGGAAGGACCTCACCGAGTCGGTGAACTTCATGGCCGGCAACCTGACCAGCCAGGTGCGCAACATCGCCGAAGTGACGACGGCCGTCGCGGCTGGCAACCTCTCCAAGAAGATCACCGTCGACGTGAAGGGCGAAATCTCGGAGCTGAAGAACACCATCAACACGATGGTCGACCAGCTCTCGTCGTTCGCGGCCGAGGTAACGCGCGTGGCGCGCGAGGTCGGCACCGAAGGCAAGCTCGGCGGCCAGGCCGATGTGAAGGGCGGTGCGGGCACGTGGAAGGACCTGACCGAGTCGGTCAACTCGATGGCATCGAACCTGACCTCGCAGGTGCGCAACATTGCCGACGTGACGAAAGCCGTGGCGGCGGGTGACTTGTCGAAGAAGGTCACGGTGCCGGTCAAGGGAGAAATTCTCGAGCTGAAGAACACCGTCAACACGATGGTCGACCAGCTCAACTCGTTTGCAGCTGAAGTGACGCGCGTGGCGCGCGAAGTCGGCACCGAGGGCATTCTGGGCGGGCAGGCCGACGTGCAAGGCGTGGCCGGCACGTGGAAGGACCTGACCGAGTCGGTCAACTTCATGGCGGGCAACCTGACGAGCCAGGTGCGCAACATCGCAGACGTGACCAAGGCGGTGGCGGCCGGTGACCTCTCCAAGAAGATCACCGTCGACGTGAAGGGCGAGATTCTCGAACTGAAGATCACCGTCAACACGATGGTCGACCAGCTCAACTCCTTCGCGGCCGAAGTGACGCGCGTGGCGCGCGAGGTGGGTACCGAAGGCAAGCTCGGCGGCCAGGCCGACGTGCAGGGCGTGGCCGGCACGTGGAAGGACTTGACGGACTCGGTGAACCTGATGGCCTCGAACCTGACAAGCCAGGTTCGAAACATTGCCGACGTGACCAAGGCCGTGGCGGCGGGCAATCTCTCCAAGAAGATCACCGTCGATGTGAAGGGCGAGATCCTCGAGCTGAAGGCGACGATCAACACGATGGTCGACCAGCTCTCGTCGTTCGCCGCTGAAGTGACGCGCGTGGCGCGCGAGGTCGGCACCGAAGGCAGGCTCGGCGGGCAAGCGCAGGTGCGCGACGTGTCTGGCACCTGGAAGGACCTGACCGAGAACGTCAACTTCATGGCCGGCAACCTGACGGGCCAGGTGCGCGGGATCGCGAAGGTCGTGACCGCCGTCGCCAACGGCGACCTGAAGCAGAAGCTGACCGTCGAGGCGAAGGGCGAGATCGCCGCGCTCGCCGAGACGATCAACAGCATGACCGATACGCTTGCCACCTTCGCCGACCAGGTGACGACAGTGGCCCGCGAGGTCGGCGTCGAAGGAAAGCTCGGCGGGCAGGCCAAGGTGCCGGGTGCTGCGGGCACGTGGAAGGGGCTCACCGAGAACGTCAATCAGCTCGCGGCAAACCTGACCACGCAGGTGCGAGCGATCGCCGAGGTGGCGACCGCCGTGACACAGGGTGACCTGACCCGCTCGATCACGGTCGAGGCGCAAGGCGAGGTGGCCGCGCTGAAAGACACGATCAACGAGATGATCCGCAACCTGAAGGACACGACGCAGAAGAACACCGAGCAAGACTGGCTGAAGACCAACCTCGCGAAGTTCAGCCGGATGCTGCAGGGCCAGAAAGACCTGCTGACGGTGGGCCAGCTGATCCTCTCCGAGCTCGCGCCGGTGGTCGGCGCGCAGCAGGCCGAGTTCTACGTGCTGACCACGAGCAATGTGCCGAAGTTGCGCCTGTTCGGCAGCTACGCCTCCGGCGGCCAAAGCTCGCACGGCAAGGAGGTCGCGCTCGGCGAAGGACTCGTCGGCCAGTGCGCGATCGAGAAGTCCAAGATCCTGGTGACCAACATTCCGAGCAGTGCGTTCCGGATCGCAACCGGCCTGAGCGAAGGGGCTGCGCTCGACGTGCTGGTGCTTCCGATCGTGTTCGAAGGCGAGGTGCGTGGCGTGCTCGAGCTTGCGTCGCTGGAGCGCTTCAACCCGGCGCACCAGGCCTTCCTTGATCAGCTCACCGAATCGATCGGCATCGTGATCAACACGATCAGCGCGAACATGCGCACCGAAGATCTGTTGACGCAATCCCAATCGCTCGCGCAGGAGCTGCAGAACCGCCAGCAGGAGCTGCAGACCACCAACGAAGAGCTGCAGGAAAAGGCCCGCCTGCTGGTGCACCAGAACCAGGAAGTCGAGCGCAAGAACCAGGAGGTCGAGCAAGCCCGTCAGGCACTGGAAGAAAAGGCGACCCAGCTCGCGCTGACCTCCAAGTACAAGTCGGAGTTCCTCGCGAACATGTCGCACGAGTTGCGCACGCCGCTGAACAGCCTGCTGATCCTGTCGGACCAGCTGTGCAAGAACAGCGACGGCAACCTGACGCCGCGCCAGGTGGAGTTTGCGAAGACCATCCACCTCTCGGGCAACGATCTGCTGATGCTGATCAACGACATCCTCGACCTCTCGAAGATCGAGTCGGGCACCGTGGCGGTCGACGTCAGCGAGCTGAGACTCGAAGACCTGCAGCGTTCGGTCGACCGCAGCTTCCGCCACGTGGCCGAGTCGAAGCATGTCGACTTCGAGATTCGCACCGACCCGCAGCTGCCCAAGACGATCGCGACCGACGTCAAGCGGCTGCAGCAGATCATCAAGAACCTGCTGTCCAACGCGTTCAAGTTCACGCATCAAGGCTCGGTGTGCCTCTCGCTCAACGTCGTCGAGTCGGGCTGGTCGCGCGACAACGACGACCTGAACCGCGCGAGCAAGGTGCTCGCGTTCTCGGTCTCGGACACCGGCATCGGCATCGCGCCCGACAAGCAGCAGATCATCTTCGAGGCCTTCCAGCAGGCAGACGGCTCCACCTCGCGCAAGTACGGCGGCACCGGTCTCGGCCTCGCGATCAGCCGCGAGCTCGCGCGCCTGCTCGGCGGCGAGATCAGGCTGAGCAGCGCGCCATCGCAAGGCAGCACCTTCACGCTGTACCTGCCGCAGAGCTACAGCCCGACGCGCAACGTGCGCCACTCGCGCACGACCGACGCGGCGGTGGTCGACCGCAGCCGCGCCTATGACACGCCGCCGGCTGCACTGCTCGCGCCGCCGGCGCGGGCCGACGTGCAGACGCCGGGCGGATCGAACGGGAGCGACGAGCTGGTGAGCGCGAACGTCGCCAACGACGACCGCAACGACATCCTGCTGGGCGACAAGGTGCTACTGATCGTCGAGAACGACCTCGCGTTCGCCGACGTGCTGCTGCAGGCCGCGCGCCGCACCGGCTTCAAGGGGCTGGTCAGCACGAGCGGCGCGAGCGCGCTCGCGATGACCCGCGACTACCAGCCGGCGCTGATCACGCTCGACATCTTCCTGCCTGACATGGAAGGCTGGCGCATCCTGGAGCGCCTGAAGTCCGACCTCGCGACGCGCCACATCCCGATCTGCGTCGTCTCGACCGACGACTCGCGCGAGCGTGCGCTGAACAGCGGAGCGGTCGGCTTCCTGGGCAAGCCGCTGCAATCGGTGGATGTCGTCGAGCAGGCCCTGAGCAACCTGTTCGCGTTCACCGACCGGCGCAGGAAGAAGCTGCTGGTGATGCTGAAGGCATCGCCCACCCGCGACCGCTATCTCGACGCGCTGGATGCGGACACCGAGGTGATCGTCGGCGACACCGCGGCACGGGCACGCGCCGAGCTGCAGAACGTCGACTGCGTGATCACCGATGGCGAATGCCCCGACTTCGGCCCCGAAGACGTGATCGAGTCTCTCGAGGCGCGCCCGCTCGCGCGCCAGCTGGCGGTCGTGCTCGCGACCTCGAACGGCGAGATCCTGAGCCGCTGGGAGAGCGGTCGCAGCGCCTATGCGCTGCGCAAGGCCGACCGCCTCGAGCGCATGCTGGACGCGACCGTGTTCTTCCTGCACCGCGGCGAAGCGTCGATGTCGGAGCAGGAGCGCGAGTCGATCCAGGCGCTCTACGAGGTGGATCGGGTGCTCGAAGGCAAGAAGGTGCTGATCGTCGACGACGACATGCGCAACATCTTCGCGCTCGCGACCGTGCTGGATGCGCGTGGCATGGTGATCGTCTCTGCCGAGAACGGCCGAGATGCGATCCGTCTGGTCGAATCCGATCCGTCGATCGACATCGTGCTGATGGACATCATGATGCCGGAGATGGACGGCATGGAGACGATGCGCAGGATGCGCAAGCTCTCGCGCGGCAAGAATCTTCCGCTGATCGCGGTGACGGCCAAGGCGATGAAGGGCGATCGCGAGAAGTGCATCGACGCCGGCGCCTGGGACTATCTGTCCAAGCCGGTCGACATTGCGCATCTGCTGGTGGTCTTGCGCGGCTGGCTGACGAAGTGATCCGACCGTGAACGAGACGACCCGCTCGCTCGACGCCGCAGCAAACGGCGCCGAGACGGCCGCATCCGGCGATCAGGACGAGAAGGTCAATATCCTGATCGTCGACGACCTGCCCGACAAGCTGCTCGTCTTCGCGACCGTTCTCGAGGAACTCGGCCAGAACCTCGTGTTCGTCAAGTCGGGGCGCGAGGCGCTGCGCGAGGTGCTGCAGCGCGAGTTCGCGGTGATCCTGCTCGACGTCAACATGCCGGAGATCGACGGCTTCGAGACGGCTGCGCTGCTGCG
>Ga0075366_10001811_pt1 | contig 10801 bp, 9 predicted proteins | sample EndMethybrTD3031_FD_72351 | JGI IMG/M metagenome (GOLD analysis project Ga0075366, IMG submission 72351) | Populus endosphere microbial communities from Tennessee, USA - Endosphere MetaG P. TD hybrid TD303-1 | ecosystem: Host-associated > Plants > Roots > Endosphere | place: USA: Tennessee... | reverse complement strand
GTATAATACCTTTACTGATGTGTATCAAACGGGAAAATTATTAGCTTTAAGCTTAAAGACTAAAGCTTAAAGCCAAAGAAAAAGCTTTTGCCTTGTGCTTTCTGCTTTTAGCTTAACGAATAATGACTAACCTGAAAATAGCATTCGATCCGATATATGCGCACCCGCTTCCGGAAGGCCACCGCTTCCCAATGTTGAAGTATGAACTGATACCTGGGCAATTGCTACATGAAGGATTAATTACTCAGGAAAATTTATTCTCGCCTGATGAAGTAACTGATGAAACTATACTGCTGACACACGATGCGGTATACTACAAACAGCTAACTGAATTAACCTTGCCGCCAAAAGAGCAGCGACGCATTGGGTTTCCATTATCAGCAAGATTGATAGAGCGGGAGCGCCGAATTGCCAAAGGCACTATTGAGGGCTGCCGGTATGCGCAGCAATACGGTATTGCATTTAACGTGGCTGGTGGCACGCACCACGCCGGTACCAATTGGGGCGAAGGTTTTTGCATGCTGAACGATCAAGCTGTTGCGGCTAATTATTTATTATATAGTCAATTAGCATCATCTATCTTAATAATTGATTTAGATGTACACCAAGGCAATGGCACCGCGCAGATTTTTGAAAACGAGCCGCGAGTATTTACTTTTTCGATGCATGGCGCTAATAATTTCCCTTACCGCAAAGAGCACTCAGACCTGGATATTCCTTTGCACGATGGCACTACCGGCGAAACATATCTCAGTATCCTGAAAGATACTTTACCCAAACTTATCGCGCAGCAAAAGCCTGATTTTATATTCTACCTTTCGGGTGTAGATGTGTTGGCTACCGATAAATTGGGCAAACTATCATTAACCATTAATGAATGTAAAGCACGCGACCGGTTTGTGCTTGAACAATGTTTGAAACACCAGATCCCTGTTCAGGTAAGTATGGGTGGGGGATATTCGCCTGATATTAGAGATATTGTAGAGGCACACTGCAATACTTTTAGGTTGGCAGATGAGATGTGGTTTGGATAATAACGTCATGCCGAACTTGTTTCGGCAGGGTTGCCATATTGTTTACTTTGCAAATGAGGTGCCGAAACAGTTCGGCATGACGGCCTGATTTATTTTGAAGTTAGATCAGTATACCTAAACTTTTTACTCATCACCTGGAACCTCACAAACAGCAATATCGATGCTGCCATTAAGCCCAGCGTTAAGCCATACCATACGCCATTAACACCCAACTTATAGTGCACACCTAATAAATATCCTACCGGTAAACCTAATATCCAATAAGCTAAAAAGGTAATAAAAGCCGGTATATTCACATCGCCCATGCCGCGTAATGTTCCCAGGCCAATAACCTGCGTGCCATCAAATAACTGGAAGAATGCGGCAATTATAAGTAACTGTGCTGCAATAGCTATTACTCTTTCATCTGAAGAATATATCCACGGTAACAGATGGTTGCCAAACGTAAATGTAAGCGCGGTAATACTCATAAAAGCGATAACCAGGTGGTAGCTGGATATAGCCGATATCCGCAACGCTTGATGATTCTTCGCGCCAAAATGGTTACCTGTTTTTATTGCAGCCGCATCGGCCATGCCGCTGGCCATAATGTAGGTGAGCGATGCCAGGCTTAAAGCCACCTGGTGCGCCGCTAAAGCTACAGGGCTTATCGTACCAATAATAAAACCCGCGCCACAAAACGCGCTCACTTCAAAAATGTATTGCAGGGATACAGGTAAGCCAATTTTGTACAATTGGAAACTGCGCACACGGTTAATGTTTTTTATGGCGAATTCCTGTAAGTATTTTTTAAAATGCACCGATCGCAATACGTAAATAAACATCACTACGGCCATTATGCAGCGGTCTATCAATGTGCTGTAACCTACACCACGTATACCCATTGGTGGTATCCCGAACCAACCTTTTACAAATATAACGCCCAGCACAATGTTTATTACGTTGCCCCAGATGGATATCATCATGGCTTGTTTGGTAAAGCCCAAGCCTTGTGCAAATTGTTTAAAGGTGTTAAATACAAGCATGGGTATCATAGATAAGCCCAGCAGGTACAGGAACGGTCGTGCCTGCTCAACCACCAGTGGCGATTGATGCAAATACGGTATCACAAAATTAAAACCCAAAAGAATAGTGAGGCAAAGAATAATGCCGCTTATACTGTTAATAAACAAGCTGTTAATTAGCAACCGCCCGCACTCGGCAAAGTTTTTCCGGCCATTTTCCTGCGCTATTAGCGGGGTAATGCCGTAGGCTATCCCCATGCCAAGTACCATCACAATAATAAACACATTATTAGCTAATGATACACCTGCCAGCGCAATAGTACCCACGAAGTGCCCCACCAATACACTGTCGCTTACCTGGGTAAGCATATGCCCTGCCTGGGTAATTACCACAGGGATAGCCAGTTTTAAATTCCCGGTATAGTGGGGTTTGTATTTTTGGTAAAAGGCTTTCATAATTGAGTAGGGCAAGCAAAGGTAGGTTTTTGGTATATTAATTATGGGTATGCGTTATTAATTGTTGATATTTAAGACTAAGACGCAAGGTTATCAACAACCTTACGGCTAAGCGCAAAAATTTCCAACATTATGCATATTTAGCTACCTGTTAAGCTACACATTCGCACAATTTTGCTAATTTCGCAGCGTCTTACCAAATCATTAAAAACATTGGAGCACCAGCAACTCACCACCGTAGAAACAGCTAAAGACCTGGGCCTGTTACCCGCCGAATACGACCGCATAAAAGAAATACTGGGCCGTGTGCCAAATTTTACCGAACTATCTATCTTCTCGGTAATGTGGAGCGAGCACTGTTCGTACAAAAACTCTATCACCTGGTTAAAAACTTTGCCTAAGGATGGGCCGCGTATGTTAGCTAAAGCAGGCGAGGAGAACGCTGGATTGGTTGACCTTGGCGACGGCATTGGCTGCGCTTTCAAAATAGAATCACATAACCACCCTTCAGCGTTAGAGCCCTACCAGGGCGCGGCAACGGGTGTGGGCGGTATTAACCGCGATATATTTACCATGGGCGCACGCCCAATTGCTCAGCTAAACTCGCTGCGTTTTGGAGATTTGAGTTTAGATAAAACCAAGTGGCTGGTAAAAGGGGTAGTAAAAGGAATTAGCCATTACGGCAACGCCTTTGGTATCCCAACCGTAGGTGGGGAATTAGCTTTTGACGAATGTTATAATATAAACCCATTAGTGAATGCGTTCTCTGCAGGTATTGTTAAAGCCGGCGAAACGGTTTCGGCTACGTCATACGGTGTAGGCAACCCGGTTTATATTGTAGGTTCGGCTACTGGTAAAGATGGTATCCACGGCGCGGCTTTTGCATCTAAAGATATTACCGAAGATTCGGTGAACGATCTACCCGCTGTACAGGTAGGCGACCCTTTCCAGGAGAAACTATTGTTGGAAGCCACTTTAGAAGTAATTAAAACCGGCGCTGTTGTTGGCATGCAGGATATGGGCGCGGCAGGTATCATCTGTTCAAATTCAGAAATGAGCGCCAAGGGCGAACATGGTATGCGTATAGACCTGGATAAAGTACCAACCCGCCAGGACAACATGAAGCCTTTTGAGATCCTGCTATCAGAATCTCAGGAACGGATGCTTATTGTTGTACACAAAGGCCGCGAGGCTGAAGTTGAGGCTGTGTTTGATAAATGGGATTTAAACTGTGCTATTATTGGCGAGGTGACCGATACCAAACGCCTGCACTATTACATGCATGGCGAATTAGTAGCCGATGTGCCTGCTGATGACCTGGTATTAGGTGGCGGCGCCCCGGTTTACGAACGTGAGTATAAAGAGCCGGCTTATTTTGCCGAGAACCAAAAATTTAATATTAACGATGTGCCCGAACCTGCTAACTTATTAGATGTTGCCGAGCACCTGATATCCCACCCCAACATCGCATCGAAGCGTTGGGTTACCGACCAGTACGATTCGATGATCGGCACATCAACCATGACCACCAACCGTCCAAGCGACGCTGCTGTGGTTGCAGTGAAGGACACTGATAAAGCCATTGTAATAACAGTAGATTGTAACAGCCGCTACGTATATGCCGATCCTCAAAAAGGTTGCGCTATTGCGGTGGCCGAAGCTGCGCGTAATATTACCTGCGCCGGCGGCGAGCCGGTAGCTATTACCAACTGCTTAAACTTTGGCAACCCTTACAAACCCGAAGTTTACTGGCAGTTTGTTGGCGCCATAAAAGGCATGGGCGAAGCTTGTACTAAGTTTGAAACCCCTGTAACAGGCGGTAACGTAAGCTTCTACAATCAATCCAGTGATGAAGGCCCGGTATTCCCTACGCCAACTATTGGTATGCTGGGAGTAATGGATGATATCAGCAACCTAATGACATCGGACTTTAAACAGCCGGATGATCTGATCTACCTGATCGGCGAATCGGTTAACGATATCGCTTCCTCACAATACCTGGCATCGTATCATAAAATACTAAAAGCGCCGGCACCGTATTTCGATTTGGATAAGGAATATGATACCCACCAGGTGATCAAGCAACTGATCACAAGTAAAATTATCCAGTCGGCGCATGATGTGGCTGATGGAGGCTTGTTTATTACCCTGGTAGAATCGGCCATGCCAAACGGTTTAGGCTTTGATATTTCGACTGATAGTAGCATCCGTAAAGATGCTTTCCTGTTTGGCGAAGCACAGGGTAGGATAGTAGTAAGCGTTGCCCCCGCAGATCAGGAACGTTTTATTGAACTGATGGCTACCAGCGAGGTTGAATTCAGTTTGTTAGGTACTGTAGCACATGAAGGCGACCTGATGATTGATGAAGAACGTTTTGGAAACATTCAGGACGTTAAATTGGTTTATGATAACGTACTGCATGTGATATTAGGAGAATAATGCTAAAACTGGATAAGATACATCATATAGCCATCATCTGTTCGGACTATGCGGTATCTAAAAGGTTTTACACCGGGGTTTTAGGCCTCGAAATTATACAGGAAGTTTATCGCGCTGAGCGCAAATCATACAAGCTTGATCTGGCTGTCGGAGGACAATATCAGATCGAGCTTTTTTCTTTCCCTGATCCGCCAAAAAGAACGTCCCGTCCTGAAGCTGTCGGACTTAGGCACTTAGCTTTTGAAGTTGATGATGTTGAAGCTGCGGTTTTAGCTTTAAGCGATCATAAAGTAACTGCCGAACCTATCCGTATTGATGAATACACCGGCAAACGCTTTACCTTTTTTGCCGATCCGGATGGTTTGCCTATTGAGTTTTACGAGCAATAAATGGCCGGGGTATTCCAGTTTAAGCAATTCAGTGTAGACCAGTCCGGTTGCGCTATGAAGATCAATACCGATGGTGTATTACTTGGGGCTTTGGCTGAACATCCCCAACCTAAAACTGTTTTAGATATTGGCACAGGCACCGGGGTAATTGCATTGATGCTGGCTCAACGCTTTACCGAAACTGAAATTGACGCGGTGGAAATTGATGAAGCAGCAGCTAAAACAGCTAAAGCTAATTTTGAAAGTTCGGTATTTGCTGACCGTTTGAGCTTGTATGCTAATTCGTTTGAACACTTTTTTGAAGTTAACTCTGATAATAAGTTCGACCTAATCGTTTCTAATCCGCCTTTTTATATTAATTCATTGCAATCGCCAGGAGCGGGGAAGAAATTGGCCAAACATGCTGATGCTGGTTTCTTTGAGACACTGGTAACAAATGTGGCTAAGCATTTAACCGATGTAGGCTTGTTCTTGTTGATATTGCCTATTGATACGGCAGAATTAGTAACACAATTGGCGAGTGATAACGGATTATTTCTACAGGAAATTACAGCCATCAAATCCTATCCTGAATCAGAGCCACATCGCCAGGTAATCACCCTTGGTTTGCATCAAACAAAAATGGCTGAAAGAGAATTTGTTATTTACAATGCACCAAAGGAATATTCAGGACAATACCAGCTTGCTTTACAGGATTTTTTCACGATATTTCCTTAAGTCGGTACGTCATTGCGAGGCACGAAGCAATCTCTACATACAAAGGTCGATGTAAAATTCGCTCTGTATAGCTTAGATATTGCTTCGTGCCTCGCAATGACGTAAATGAATAATTTGCAAATCCGAAATCGAACATCCGAAATCCGAAATAACACATGACCCGAATAGGCCTTTTATCAGATACCCATAGTTACATCGACGATAATATCCTCGCGCATTTTGATAATTGCGATGAGATTTGGCATGCGGGTGATTTTGGGAATATAGAGGTAGCCGACCGGCTTTCCGCACTAAAACCTTTGCGTGGGGTATATGGAAATATTGATGGGGGAGACGTACGTAAAACCTTTCCCGAGCATCTGCGTTTTAAATGCGAGGAAGTAGATGTTTGGATGACGCATATTGGCGGTTATCCCGGCAGGTACAATCCGGCTATCAGGAACGAAATTTACACTAAGCCCCCTAAGCTGTTTATCTGCGGACATTCGCATATTTTAAAGGTGATGTTTGATGAGAAGATAAAATGCCTGCATATTAATCCGGGAGCGGCTGGAAAACAAGGCTGGCATAAGGTTAGGACCTTAATTAAATTTTGTATTTCTGACGAAAAAATCCATACCTTAGAAGCAGTAGAATTGTTAAAGTAGTTGTAAAAAATACACTAAGTATATGAAGGTAGTTAAAACCCTTGGTCAATTTATTATTGAAAAACAAGCTGATTTTCCTTATGCGAAAGGTGAACTTTCAAGGTTATTAAGAGATATTGCTATAGCGGCAAAAATTGTTAACCGCGAGGTAAATAAAGCTGGTCTGGCCGATATTATTGGCGAAGCAGGCAGTATAAATGTACAGGGTGAAAGCCAAAAACTACTTGATGTATATGCTAACGAGCAATTTATATCTGCCCTTAAATGTGGCGGCGAATGCTGCACGGTAGTATCAGAAGAGAACGACGAGTATATTTATATCGATCACGAGATATCTAAAAACGCTAAATATATTGTAGCTATCGATCCGCTGGACGGCTCATCAAATATTGATGTGAACGTGGGTGTGGGTACCATATTTTCTATCTTCCGGCGCAAAAGCCATAACGGCAAAGCAACGATGGAAGACGTGCTGCAAACCGGTACAGAACAGGTAGCGGCAGGTTACGTTATCTACGGTTCATCAACCATGCTGGTTTATACTACAGGTAAAGGGGTTAACGGCTTTACGTTAGATCCATCAATTGGCGAATTTTGCCTGTCGCACCCTGATATGAAGATACCTAAGGATGGCACTATTTATTCGATAAACGAAGGGTACTACGCGCATTTCCCTGATGGCGTAAAGAAATACATCAAATTTTGCCAGGTTGAAGACGATAAAACCAACCGTCCGTATACTTCACGTTATACCGGATCTATGGTGGCCGATTTGCACCGTAATATGATAAAAGGTGGGATATTTATTTACCCAATTACGGCAAAATCGCCGAAAGGCAAACTGCGTTTAATATACGAGTGTAACCCCATGGCATTTATTATTGAACAAGCCGGAGGCAAAGCCAGTGATGGCTATAACCGTATACTTGAACTGGAAGTAACCGAACTGCATCAGCGGTCGGCCATATTTATTGGTTCAGAAAACATGGTTAAAAAGGCCGAAGAAATGATGGCTTGCTTTTCGCCGCAGGTAACCAAGAAAAGTTTTGAGGGGGTGGTGTCGGTACAGTAATCCCAATAGACTACCATGTCATTTCGAACGAGGCACGAGGAGAAATCTTCTACGAGTGGACAGTCCGCTTTTAGAAGATTTCTCCCTTCGGTTCGAAATGACATCTTATTTGGAGGTTACAACAAATCCGCCCGCATAGCTTCCGTTTCAAATACCGCGTCAATTAACAGGTCTTTTTGTTTACTGGCGGCTACGGCTAATTGGTCGCAACGCTCGTTTTCGGGGTGACCAGCGTGGCCTTTTACCCACACAAATTTGATTTGATGTATCCGGCTCACTTCAAGGTAGCGCATCCAAAGATCTTTATTCTTTTTGCCGGCAAAACCCTTCTTAACCCAGCCCTGTAGCCACTTTTTCTCAACCGAATCAATTACATATTTAGAATCTGAGTAAATGGTAACCTGCTGATTGGGGTTCTTAAGTGCTTCCAGGCCTTTAATTACCGCCAGTAATTCCATACGGTTATTGGTGGTTTTACGGTAACCTTCAGAAAGTTCTTTATAATGTTGCCCTGAACGCAGGATTGTGCCATAACCGCCCGGCCCCGGGTTGCCGCTCGATGCGCCGTCAGTAAAAAGTTCGATAGCCATATGCCCCTAACCCCCTAAAGGGGGAATTTTTTTAATTATATAATTGCCAAAGTTAACTTTTGACGATTAAACACGTTATGTTAATTGCAGATTATTCTGCTCCCCCTTCAGGGGGCTGGGGGGCTAAATCTTTTTTATTTTTAATCTTAAGGAATTCCCAATTACCACCACATCAGAAAAAGCCATGGTAAAGGCGCCAAACATCGGACTCATAAAACCAAATGCAGCTACCGGAATGGCCACAATGTTGTAAGCGAATGCCCAGAACAGGTTTTGTTTAATGGTGATCAAGGTATGTTTGCTGATCTGCAAAAAGAAAAGCAGCGAGTTCAGATCAGTATTCAGCAAAATAACACGGGCCGATTGTATAGCGATGTGACTGGCATCATTCATGGAAACACCGACATCTGCTTTGGTGAGGGCAGGGGCATCGTTAATGCCATCACCGATCATAACGGTCTTGCCCTTTTGTTTGTATACATCTATAATGGACAGTTTTTCATCGGGAAGTTTTTCGGCGTGTATGGCGGTAACGCCCAAGGTTTGTGCCACAGCATCGCAACGGGATTGCCTATCGCCACTCAGCAAAACCGGGGTAATGCCCATCTGTTTAAGACTGGCAATTAGGTTGGCAGCGCCGGGTTTAATATCATCCTGTATGGCAATTTGGGCCATAAGTTGCTGGTTTTTATACAGGGCTAAATTGTAGTTGCCGGCATTGCCTACTTTGTCAGCGCCCAGGAAATAATTATTGCCTTCTACATCCTCGGCACGCATGCCCAGGCCTTTCTCTTCGGTAACCGTTTTCAGGATAATTTTCTGCTGTGGTTGACCTTTTAATTGCTCAACCAATGAACGGGCTATGGGGTGATTTGAGCGCTCTTCAATGGCTGTGATGATACCACGTATGGTTTCTATTAAAGCATCACCCTGAGCCTTTATATCGCGTAAAGCGAATTTTCCGGTAGTTAATGTCCCGGTTTTATCAAATACCACATATTTGGTACTGGCTACAGCTTCAATAGTATCGCCGCCCTTAATTAATACACCGTTTTTAGCCGCGCGACCAAGGCCCACCATCACAGCAGTTGGGGTTGCTAAACCCATAGCGCAAGGACAGGAGATCACCAGTACAGCAATGGCATGCATAAGTGCATCTTGCAAGCCGATATGAAAAGCAAAATAACTTAGCCCAAAAGTAATTACTGATATCAGGATAACCGCAGGAACAAAAACCCCAGCGACTTTATCGCCCAGTTTTTGAATAGGTGGTTTTGCGGCCTGGGCTTTCTTCATCAGATCGATAATTTGCGCCAGTACCGAGTTCGAGCCCACTTTAGTAGCAATGATGCGGATATTACCCGATTGTAAAATCGTCCCGCCAATTACGCTGTCGTATTTTTGTTTCTCAACCGGGACGCTTTCGCCGGTAAGCATAGATTCATCGATCGAAGCATTGCCCTCTAATATATCGCCGTCAACAGGGACCTTATCGCCGGTATTGACCAATAAAATATCACCCGATTTAACTTCTTTAGCATTAATTACCTCAATTTCGCCGTTAATTATGCGGCGTGCATCTACCTGCTGATATTTAACCAGGTCTTTTACTGCCGATGTGGTTTGTGTTACCGAACGTTTCTCGAACATGTTACCCAATAACACTAGCGTAATAATAGTAGCGCAGGTTTCGTAGAATTGGTATTGTTCGCCAAGATTTTGCAGGGTGCCCACCAGGCTGTAAATAAAGGCCGCTGTGGAACCGATAAATATCAGCACATCCATATTGGGCATACCACCTTTAATGGAACTGAGCGCGCTTTTACCAAAGTGCAGACAGCCGACAATAAATACGGGCAGGCACAATGCCAACTGAATATAGGGATGGTGTAGCCAATGCCAGGGTAAAACCATGTGCAGCAGGAGCGGAGTGGTAAATAGGGCGCAGAAAATGAACTTGTTCTCTATCTTTTGATAAAACTTCTCGCGGTGAGTAGCCATATCTTCTACCACGTGGAAGCCCAACCCTTCAATATCTTTTATTACCTGGGGGATAACGGTATCATCGGCAGTAGAGAATTTAACCTCCTCGCCGGCAAAATCGACCAGGATATTTTGCAGCCCTTTTTTTTCAAGCATGCGATGAACAGATATCGCACAGTTATTGCAGTGCATCCCGGTAACATTCAACTCAACTAACTGATCTGTCATATTACAAATTTACCCAATAGTTTAGATGCGGTCTAAATAATTAAGTAAGCTTTATGTAATTTTAAAATGATTTAGGGTCAATACCAGTCATTTATAGGATTAAGCAAGAATTTTAAAAAAGCGTTTGACATTAAAGGCGATTTTTATACATTTGCACTCCCAACACGGTAGATGTAGCTCAGTTGGTTAGAGCATCGGTTTGTGGTACCGAGGGTCGTGGGTTCGAGCCCCATCATTTACCC
>Ga0075366_10001810_pt1 | contig 10805 bp, 8 predicted proteins | sample EndMethybrTD3031_FD_72351 | JGI IMG/M metagenome (GOLD analysis project Ga0075366, IMG submission 72351) | Populus endosphere microbial communities from Tennessee, USA - Endosphere MetaG P. TD hybrid TD303-1 | ecosystem: Host-associated > Plants > Roots > Endosphere | place: USA: Tennessee... | reverse complement strand
TTATTGGATAGCAAAGGAAATGTTATTGGTATCATCAGTGGCAGACAGCCCGATGTGGCCGGTGCAGGGTTTGCAAAAAAATCGGCCTTTTTACTAAATGCGATACAAAACATACCATCTGATTCATTGAGCAAAGATTTAACCTTGAGTACTAAAAATACATTGGCAGGCCTAAGCCGCCCGCAACAAATCAAAAAGCTAAAAAACTATGTGTTCATGGTTAAAGCTTATTAATACGCCCAAATTCCAATAAAAATTAATAATTGAAAGGAGATACCGTAAGGTGTCTCTTTTTTTGATTGGAGCAGCCCCCTCTAAATCTCCCCCGGTAGGGGAGACTTTTGACAATATATTTTTAAAGCCCTCCCTACCGGGGAGGGTTTGGGTGGGGCTTGCTCTACCTATCCACCTCGCCCAATACAAAATCTATCGAGCCTACTATGGCAATTAAATCCGCTATGAGTACACCTTTTGAAATTTCGGGGAGCACGGATAGGTTGTTAAAGCTTGGTCCGCGGGCCTTTACACGGGTAGGGATCTCGGATTTGCCGTCGGCTACAAAGTAGAAACCCAGTTCGCCTTTGGCGCCTTCGCAGCGTACGTAATAATCCTGCGCTTTGGGGATGGTTTTGCGGGGCATTTTAGCCCGCGGGTCAAAATCGGGCGTGCGTTTTAGTTCTTTTTGCAGGCGGTCAAGGCATTGCTCTACAATTCTTACAGATTGTTCAATTTCATCAACCCGCACTTTATAGCGGTCCCAGCAATCGCCTGTCTTGCCCATTAGGCCTGTACCTATGGGAATCTCGAAATCAAGTTCGGGATAGGCAGAATAATTATCAATGCGCCGCAAATCCCATTTAAGGCCCGATGCCCGCAGCATAGGGCCGCTGCAACCGTAATTAATGGCCACATCTAAAGGCAACACGCCAACATTTGCGGTGCGCGATATAAATACCTGGTTATCGGTCAACAGTTGGTTAAGCTCCACCATTTTGGGCTTAAAATACTCCACAAAATCGCGGCAGCGCTCCTCGAAACCGACCGGCAAATCGTAAAACAGGCCGCCTACCCAAATGTAATTATATAACATACGCGATCCGGATGCCCATTCCAGCATACCCATAATATGTTCCCTATCCCTAAAGCACCATAAAAACGGGGTAAAGGCGCCAATATCAATACCATAGGTACCAATGGCAATCAGGTGCGATGCAATGCGGTTAAGCTCGCAAACCAGTACGCGGATGTATTCAATCCGTTTCGGGATATCTTTATCAATGCCCATCATCCGCTCAACACCCATTACAAAAGCATGGCTGTTGTTCATGGATGCCAGGTAATCCAGCCTATCGGTAAAAGGGATGGTTTGCTGGTAGGTTAATGATTCGGCATGTTTTTCAAAGCAGCGGTGCAGGTAACCAATGTGTGGTATTACTTCCTTTACAATTTCGCCATCGGTTATCAGCTCCAGGCGCAACACGCCATGGGTAGACGGATGCTGTGGACCCATATTGAGCACCATATCCTCTACACTGGCATCGGCAATTTTTTTATGGTAGTTAATAAGTGCCTGTTCGTATTTTGAATTAGTAATAACCAAGGTTGCACGCTGTTTTGTTCAGGCCAAAAATCAGTATTTTTTTCGTTTATCCGGCTAAATTCGTTTAAAATTAAATAGGTGGTATTGAAATTTAATGAGCCTTTAAGTGCCGGATCGTCGCCGGGATTGAAAATACTTCAGGGTTTTTTGCCATCCGGCATCGCCCGGTAATTATAATTTTATAGTTTTATGGCAAATTATTCCCTGCATAATTAATTTACAACTTAAAGTATTAATCACCAATCAAAAAAATGAAGAAAGTAATTCTTGTAACAGGGGCATCATCCGGTTTAGGTTTGGCAACTGCCACAGCGCTTGCTGCCCAGGGCCATACTGTTTATGGCACCACGCGCGATATTAAACGCATCAGCGATGTATCATTTATGCCTTTACAAATGGATGTTACCGATGATGCATCTGTTAACGCGGCTATTGCAACCATTATAAAAGCCGAGGGCAAGATTGATGTTTTGGTTAACAATGCAGGGAACGGCATTACAGGCCCCCTATATGCCATGCCTGTCGACGCGGCTAAAAAACAATTTGAAGTCAATTTTTTTGGCGTAGTGCGTGTAAGCAGCGCCGTTTTGCCGGGCATGATTGAAACGGGGCAGGGCCTGGTGATAAACATTGGCTCGCTGGCCGGTTTGTTTGGTTTGCCTTACCAGGGCTTATACAGCGCATCAAAATTCGCGATAGAGGGTTACTCCGAAAGCCTGCGTATGGAATTGCAAAATACCGGCGTAAAGGTAGCCGTAGTAAACCCCGGTGATTTTAAAACCGACTTTACCGGTAACCGCGAAAAATTGCCTTTCACCCTGAAAAACGATAAGTTGAAGGCCGAGTTTGACGCTGCCGTTGCTGCAATGGAAAAAGACGAAAGCATTGGCGCCGCCCCATCAAAACTGGCTACCCAAATTGTTAAAATAGTAGGCAAATCAAAACCCGCGCATAGCTACCTGGTTGGCGCCATTGGCCAAACCATTGTGCCTACCCTGAAGGCCATATTGCCCGGCCCCATCTTTGTAAAGTTAATGAACGATCATTACGGGATAAAATAGGGAGTGGTGAGGGGTGAATAGTGAGTGGTTGATTGGGTGAGTAGTTGAATAAGTTTGGCTTTCTATCTACTCACTTAATCAACCCAATCAACCACTCATTAAACAACAACCACTCACTTAATCAACCCAATCAACCACTTACTTCAAACGTGCAAGAAAAAAATAACAAGAAAACTATCTGGGCGTGGGCCATGTTCGATTGGGCTAATCAATCGTATAACATGGTGATTATATCTACCATATTCCCGGCTTATTATGTGGGTATTACGCAGCACAAAAATCCGCACGGCATGGTTACTTTTTTTGGTCACCAGTATGTAAATACTGTACTGTCAACTTATATACTTGGACTATCTTACCTTATTATTGTAGTTTTATTGCCTATACTAACCTCCATTGCCGATTATAAAGGGCATAAAAAACTGTACATGCAGTTATTTACCTGGCTGGGGGCACTTGCCTGTTTTGGTTTATATTATTTTGAGATGAAAACCTTCGAGTTCGGGATGATATGTTTCGGGCTGGCCTCTGTGGGGTATTGCGGCGGCTTTGTGTTTTATAACTCCTACCTGCCGCAGATAGCGACCGTTGACAGGCAGGATGCCGTAAGCGCCAAGGGTTTTATTTATGGTTTTGCGGGTAGTATTGTGGTGCAGGTGTTGGCCCTTGTTTTTGTAATATTCCATGATACCTTCGGAATGACGGAGGATGCCGGTGCACGGTTGTCATTTCTTATTGTCGCTATTTGGTGGATAGGATTCTCACTTATACCGTTTTACCTGCTGCCCAGGGGAGTTCCAAACGCGGGATCGCATGAGTATAATGTGTTTACCGGCGGTTTTAAAGAACTGGCAAAGGTTTTAAAAAGGGTTAAGCAGCTTCCCTTATTAAAACGTTTTTTACCGGCGTTCTTCTTCTATTCGGTAGGTGTGCAAACCATTTTGCTGGTGGCGGCCAACTTTGCGGCCAAAGAGCTTAAAATGCCGGATGACGCGTTGATAGGGATTATCCTGGTTATACAGGTAGTTGCCATTATCGGGGCCGCTATAACAACCAAGGCCTCAGAAAAATATGGAAACACCAAAGCCTTATCCGTTATTGTTGCCATGTGGTGCGTGATATGCGCCTGCGTTTATTTTATTGCAAACGCAAACCAGTTTTATGTAGCTGCGGTTTTTGTAGGCCTGGTTATGGGAGGCGTGCAATCATTGTCGCGTTCCACTTACTCCAAATACATTCCCCAAAATATTCCCGATACGGCATCATATTTCAGCTTTTATGACGTGACCGAAAAGTTATCAATTGTAGTCGGCCTGTTTACCTTCGGCTTTGTTGAAGGGTGGCGAGGAGAAATGCGCGATTCGGCCCTGGTGCTTGATGGTTTCTTTGCAATAGGTTTTATTTTATTGATAGCATTATTGGTATTTGAACGAAAAACCAAGTTGGCAGAAGCGATGGCGTAAGTCGGGGATCAGAATTTTTCACCTTTTGTTTGTTTTTAAGAGGTGTTCAAGAAGGCTACGCCGTTTACAAAATTTTTAAATCAGCAGAATCTTTTCTGCTGATTTAAATTCTGAACATTCTCTAATTCTGTCAATTCTGATTCTGACAAAAAAGTAAGCCCGGTAAATTGCTTTGCCGGGCTACATCACAGTTAATGTTTACAGTTTTAAAATTAAAGTGACGAGGTTATAGGTTTTCTTAAATTTCCTGTTATATATCTTTTGTATTATATATTTCGTATCCTGATGTTTTGATATAACAAAAATAAACGATAAGGTAAATATCATAAATACCTATTTAGTGGTAGTTGTTGTATTTAATAACAATACAACTTCAGTTTATACCGCATATAAGTGCTAAATTGATAATTAGATATTCAAAAGACACAGCATCGGCCAAAACTAAGTACATTTGCGGTTTGTTAAGTAAATGTAATGGCTAAAGTTTCTATCAACCTGGCAACAGGCTCGCTGCAAAAGGAGGATATCATTGTAGGTATCGATTTGGGTACTACCAATTCGCTGGTGGCTTTTATTAATCCCGATAAGCAACCGCATGTTATTAATGATACCGGTAAGGGTGTCCTGGTACCTTCGGTTGTCCATTTTGGGCCTGCCGGCGACATTTTAGTAGGCAACGAGGCTAAAGAATATTTGATAACCGATCCGCAGAATACCGTTTTTTCGGTAAAACGCTTGCTGGGCCGTAGTTATCACGATATTGAAAATTATAAAGATTTTTTCTCATATAAGGTTATTGATGACGATACCGAGAGCCTTGTAAAAATAAAGGTTGGCGATAAATTTTATACGCCGATAGAGTTATCGGCCCTGATACTGAAAGAACTGAAAGCCCGTGCCGAGCATGCCCTTAAAACCCCGGTTAACCGCGCGGTAATAACAGTGCCCGCTTATTTTAATGACTCGCAGCGCCAGGCTACCCGCGATGCCGGTAAATTGGCCGGGTTGGATGTATTGCGCATTGTAAACGAGCCTACCGCGGCAAGTTTAGCCTACGGCATTGGCCTTAATCCCGAAGAAGTAAAAACCATAGCCGTGTATGACCTGGGCGGTGGTACGTTTGATGTATCGATACTGCAAATTCAAAACGGCATTTTTGAAGTATTGGCTACCAATGGCGATACTTTTTTAGGAGGCGATGACTTTGACCGGATCATTGTTGACTACTGGATTGAAAAGAATAACCTCAATAAAGCTGAAATAATAGCTAATAACGAACTGGCCCAGCAATTGCGCCTCAAAGCAGAAGAAGCCAAGAAAGCATTTGCACATCAAAGCTTGTTTAACGAAAAGATAGGGGAGATATTGTGTACGCTGGACAGGAACACGTTTGAAGAACTGATTATGCCCAAGGTACAGCAAACCATTACCAGTTGCCAAAACGCGCTTAAAGATGCCAAACTGACCATAGCAGAGATTGATGAAGTGATCATGGTTGGCGGATCGACCCGTACCGCATTGGTTAAAAAAATGGTTGCGGAATTTTTTAACCGCCCGGTACATGACGATGTTAACCCCGACGAGGTGGTTGCACTGGGCGCCGCCATACAGGCCGATATACTGGCCGGTAACCGGAAAGATATTTTGTTGCTTGATGTTACGCCGCTTTCCCTGGGTATCGAAACCATGGGCGGGCTGATGGATGTAATTATACCCCGCAATAGTAAAGTACCTACCAAAGGCGGGCGGCAATACACCACATCTGTTGATGGACAGGTAAATATGAAAATTGCTGTTTACCAGGGTGAACGCGACCTGATAAGCGAGAACCGTAAACTGGCCGAGTTTAACCTGAAAGGCATCCCAAGTATGCCCGCCGGTTTCCCAAAAGTAGATATTAACTTTTTGCTTAATGCCGATGGTATACTGACCATCCAGGCCATTGAACTGCGCAGCGGCGTTAAACAGGAGGTGGAGGTAAAACCAACCTACGGTATTACCGACGAGCAGGTGGAGCAAATGCTGATGGATAGTATTACCCATGCTAAAGACGATGTTGCCCAGCGCATGCTGATAGAGGCCCGCACCGAAGGCGAGCAAATGGTTTACACCGTGGAGCGGTTTTTGCAAAAGAACGGCAGCTACGTATCGGCAGATGAGGCCGAACAAACCAATCAGTACATAGCAGCATTAAAAGCGGCTATTGCTACGGGCGACAAAGACCTCATTCTGAAAAGTATAGACGAAGTAAATGAATTTACACGGCCCTTTGCCGAACGTTTGATGGACCAGGCAATTAGCACGGCGATGCGTGGCAAGAGTATTGAATAATATACAGAACTAACTTTATAGATGAGAAGATTTACGGCAGTACTTACATTTTTGGCCATTGCGGCTGTTTTTTTACAGGGATCATTTAATAAAGTTTACGCCAGCAGTTTTACAATCCGGGATACTACACTTAAAAGCGGGGCTACGCTTGATACGGCGAAGTACGATTCGCTGATGCAGCATTTGGCCAATGGTGATAAAACCGGCAAATGGCCTGTAAAAAACGCGCCCTTGCCATTGCCAGGTGCATTGTTGCCATTTAACAGGATTGTAGCTTTTTATGGTAACATGTACTCTAAAAATATGGGCGTATTGGGCGAGTACGAGCCCAAAGTAATGATGGCCAAATTAAAGGCCGAATGCGAAACCTGGCAAAAAGCAGATACGCTGATACCGGTAATACCCGCGCTGCATTACATTTGTGTAACCGCCCAGGCCGATGCGGGCCGTAATGGTTTACATAACCTGCGGATGCCTTTTAGCCAGATAGATAAAGTGATAGCCATGGCCAAAACCATGAATGCCTTGGTGTTCCTTGATTTGCAGGTTGGTTTCAGCACCGTACAAACCGAAATTCCTAAGCTTGAAAAATACCTGCTGATGCCCAATGTACACTTAGGTATCGACCCGGAGTTTAGCATGAAAGAGGGGAGTGTACCCGGCAAACGCATTGGTACCTTTGATGCCGATGATATTAACTATGTTACCGACTACCTGAAAACGCTGGTGAAAAAGAATAACCTGCCTCCAAAGATTTTTATAGTGCACCGCTTTACCAAACGCATGGTTACCAACTATAAAGATATTAAGCTACGCCCCGAAGTACAGATAGTTATGGACATGGACGGCTGGGGCGGCCCCGACCTTAAAAAAGGGACCTATAAATATTTTATTGCCGCCGAACCGGTACAGTTTACCGGCTTTAAGCTGTTTTATAAAAACGATATCAAAAACGGGCCTAAACGCATGCTTACCCCCAAAGAGGTATTGGCCTTAAAGCCGAGCCCGATTTATATACAGTATCAGTAGTGAGTAGTGAGTAGTGAGTAGTGAAAATTGGTTGGTTAATATAGTCAAAATTCAAAGCATTCAACATTAGTTGCTTGCTGCCGCGAGGTTTTACCTCGTGGTAAATCATGGTTTCAGCTTTCAGCTGAAATTACCAGAAATTCTGCCAATTCTAAAATTCTGTGAATTCTGATTCTGACAATTCGCGATAGGGATAAAAGCGGATACCGGCCTGTGAATAAGGCCTGTGCAGTATGAGCGGTTAGCCCGGGCCGGAGGTATCGCCGTTAAAAATTCAAAAGTCAAAAATGCTTTTCGGCAGGATAGTGGTATTGACACGTCCGGATAGGCTCACAAAAAAATCCCCGTTTCCGGGGATTTTCGTTTTACAATTTGCCGATGGCTTCCTGTTCTCGTAGCGCCGTTATGTTGTTGCTGTCGCTGTAGCTTGCTGTTTGATTGGCAAAGTCCTGCAAAATGCTGACAATAGTGTCCAGGTTGTCGGCAACACGCTGATGCATGTCGGGCAAATCTTTTTCCAGCCGTTTATCGCCAAGGTCAATGTTATCTACTTCTATTTTGGCCAGTTTGGTGATGATTGCCTGCTGGCTGTTTTTTAAATCTTCCAGTTCATGGACAATTTTCTCCATCAGTCCGAATTTCTTTAGCTTATCCATAGGTTGTTTTATTTAAAGGTTATTGTATCTACTCAACCTCAAATAATAAAAATTGTTTCTGATTTGGATATTTGATATATAACTAATACTTTAGTTTTAATAACTAATCTGTTAGTTGGTATGAGAAATCTTATTTTGTTTTGCTTGCTAACATTGTTTTTAAAACCAGCGTTTGCACAACAAGCGTCGATATCAAACGATGCCTTGTTATTGGAGTATTACCAAAACCAGCGCTTTGCCGAGGCTGCCGAATTGCTCAAAAAAACTTATCCCGAGCCTGTAACCGATATAAAAGTATTAGGCAAGCTGGCCTACACATCGCAAATGGCCGGCAAGCTGCCCGATGCAGACGGGTACTATCAGCGCATGTACGCCATCGACTCGACAAGCAACGCGGTTTTATATAGCCTTGGATCCATTAACCTGCGGAGAGGGAATAACCTTAAAGCCGAGGCGTATTATAAAATACTGGCGCAAAAAGACACGACAAACTTTTACGTGTTTAAGCAGCTGGCAAAAATTTGCCAGGATAAAAATGATTTTGAACGAATGGTAGTTTACCTGCAAAAGGCCAATAAACTAAATCCTGCGGATGCCGATGTAGCAGCTGACTTAAGCGACATGTATGTAAACCTCAAACAAAATCAGCTGGCAGAAAAGGTGCTGGACGGCGCCATAAACCAGGACCCCGAAAATATTGTGTTGCTGCAAAGCCTGCTAAAGTTATCCTATGCCGAAAAGAAACACGAGGTGGTGAAAAATACCTGCCTGAAACTGATTGCTGCCGGGGCCGAGAGCGGCCTGGTATTAACCAAGCTGGAGTCGGCCTATTATAACCTGAAACAGTATGAGTGCAGCCTGGACGCCTTTAAGCGGATCCCGGAAATTAGCCAGTCGGAAACCAGCTATTACATTGCAGCGCTGGCTTATAAAGAACTGAAAGACCAGCCCATGGCGATTGAAAACCTGGAGAAAGCCATTGAAGCAGGCATATCGCCAAACATCAGCGATTACTATACCGAGATGGCCGACAGCTACGATGCGCGGAAAAAATACAAGTCGGCGATAAAGGCCTATGAAAAGGCCCTGCAATTTGATGAAAAGCCTATCATTTATTACCTGATGGCGACGATGTACGATGGGTCGGTTAAAAACAAAAAGATGGCGGTTAAGTATTACCGAAAATTCGTAAGCAGTAAGCCAACGGGAAAACAGCAAAAATATGCGGTTTATGCCATGGCAAGGGTGAAGGAATTGTCGCGGTAGTGGAGAGACATAAGTTAGTCCTGAACAAGTTGCTTATGACATATCCCATTTTTCTGTCATCCTGAGGTACGAAGGATCTATCAACTCTGCATAACCGATAGAAAAGTTCGCTAATAGATCTTCGCACCTACCCATGACATGTTTCTATTTCTGTCATCCTGAGCGATAGCGAAGGATCTGTTTACCACCTTGCATGACCGCCAAAAAAGTTCGCGAATAGATCCTTCGTACCTCAGGATGACAGTCGTTTATTTTTGTATGTCATTCCCCCTTCAGAATTTCGCGAAATTTTACCACTCAGGATGACAGTTTTTTATTTTTGAATGTCATTCCCCTTCAGAATTTTGCGAAATTTTACAACGCAGGATGACATTTGGTTCAATGTTAGGTTATCGAAAGTTTCAACCCCTCGCTATCCCGGATATTTTGATATGCATTTACCTATTCATCAACCTTGCCACATACTTACCTATAATATCAAACTCCAGGTTCACTACCGATCCTTCGCGCACGTTGTGCAGGTTGGTGTGCTCATAAGTATAGGGGATAATGGCTACAGAAAAACTATTCGCGTGTGAGTTTACAACCGTAAGGCTGATGCCATTTATGCAGATAGAGCCTTTTTCGACAGTTACATTGCCTGTGGCGGCATCGTACTCAAAGGTATATTCCCAACTGCCGTCAAGTTCTTTAAACGCTGTACATACCGCTGTTTGGTCAACATGGCCCTGCACAATGTGGCCATCCAGCCGGGCGTTCATTTGCATGCAGCGTTCCAGGTTTACCGGCTCACCGATTTTTAAGTGGGATAGGTTGGTTTTTTTTAGCGTTTCGTCAATAGCAGTAACTACGTGCAGGCCATCGGCTACGGCCACCACAGTTAGGCAAACGCCGTTATGCGCTACCGACTGATCTATTTTTAACTCGTGCGCAATGGCCGATTCAACCGTGATATGTAAATTGCCCTGATCTTGTTTCAGATCGGCTATTTTCCCTAAAGTTTCTATAATACCTGTAAACATAAGCGAAGCCCCCTAACCCCCTGAAGGGGGAATTTTTTGATTGACAAAGCTATAATTATACAGCGGTTTGTTTGTCAGCCTAAAATGAATTTATTTGGATGTATGTTGATTATTGCGTGGGCAAAATGAGCAGCCACTAATTGACAAAATTAAAGGGAATACCACCAATGTAATGCCTGTAAAAGCAACATGAAACACGTTTTATTGGTGGGTAAACAGTACAAATTTACATGCTTCCTTTTACATATCAAAATAGCCCTGTTTTTATGAATAAATACCTAAAAATTAGGTAATTAAATTAAATTTTCGGCAATAAACGGACAATTTATTTCAAAAAAAATACAAAAAATTTCAAAAAAATAAAAAGCCAATATCTT
>Ga0075366_10001804_pt1 | contig 10820 bp, 12 predicted proteins | sample EndMethybrTD3031_FD_72351 | JGI IMG/M metagenome (GOLD analysis project Ga0075366, IMG submission 72351) | Populus endosphere microbial communities from Tennessee, USA - Endosphere MetaG P. TD hybrid TD303-1 | ecosystem: Host-associated > Plants > Roots > Endosphere | place: USA: Tennessee... | reverse complement strand
GGTTGGGGATCGTTTTCCAGCAGCCCACGCTCGATCTGGAGCTTTCGATCACCGCAAACCTGCTGTTCCACGCGGGGCTGCACGGCATTCCGCGCGCCACGGCTCAGGAGCGCATCGCGGGCGAGTTTGCGCGGCTCGGTCTCACCGAGCGCGCCAACGACAAGGCGTCGCAGCTCAGCGGCGGCAATCGCCGCCGGGTCGAGCTGGCGCGGGCGCTCCTGCACGATCCGCGCGTCCTGCTGATGGACGAGGCGACCGTGGGCCTCGATCCGGCAAGCCGCAGCGATCTCCTGAAGCTGCTGCTCACCATGCGGGCGGAGCGCGGCGTGGCAGTGCTGTGGGCGACGCATCTTTGCGACGAGGTCACCGACGCCGACCGCGTGATCGTGATGCACCGCGGCAAGATTCTGGCCGACACCTCGCCCACGGAGCTTGTTGCCAAGGCCGGCGTCACGACCATCGAGCAAGCGTTTCTTGCGATGACCGGAACTGGCCGCAAGTCCTGATTACTGCGGCAGCTTGGGCGGCAGCATCGGCAGTGGCATGGCGCCGAACTCGACGCGCTGTGCCTGTTGCAGGAGCTTGGCCTGCTCGGCGTCGACGACCACGCCCGCGCCCTCTGGACGCTCGCCGGCTCGCTTGGCATCAACCTTGATGTCCTGCTGCGCCTGCGTCTCCCCAAGATCCTCCGCCGAACCCTGCTGCGGATTGCCCTTCATGATCTCGTCGCGCGCCTTCGCGGAGCGCTCCGCCAGCGGCCGCGAATATGGCAATCGGTAGGCGCGTGGCACACCCGCGGGCACGTTGTTCCCGTCCAGTTCCTCGATCCAGAGATAGACCGAACCAGGGTCGCCGATCTTGGCATCGGGTTCAGCCACCCTCACCCACAGGAGCTGAAACTGTGCCGGCAGCTTTTCTGAGCCCGGCCAGCCGAGCAAACCTTTGGTGGCGTAAAAGGCCTCGACGAAGAACACCGAGGTCACCACGATGGCCACGGCCTTCACCCACCAGGCGAAGCGCGATGTCAGGCCCATCCCGAGCAGCACCAAACCCATCACCACATAGGCGATCGAAATGGCGATGACGGTGGTCGTCATGCGGTTGCCTGTCTTTCGCCTACTTCGCCGAACGGCGGACGCTACGGGTCAATTGGATCAACGACTTATCCTGGCGGTTCACATCGGTGACGCGGCCACTGTCCGCTACGCGGAACCGCACCGCCGTTCTTTCCTGCCCGGCGTGATCGACGATCATGGTATCGTAGTGGATCACCTCGACCGTGGGGTTGACCTTCTCGACCTTCACCGACACCGGCACTGGAGCATTGGTGGTGGCGAGATAGTGGTTGATGTTGACCGTGTACTCCCCGGCAATGATGCCCCGGATGCTCACGGTTTCCTGCCGGATCGGGCTCGACATCCGCTTGCCGTCCACCATGATGGAGTTGTTGAGACCACCGCGGTCGTCGCGATCAAGCACCATGAATCCCGCCTCGCGGACATGATACCAGACGATATTGCCAAGCGGATCCTCGGCATAAAGATCGATGTCGTCGGGATGGCTGTCGGGCCACGTCATGGTGACGATGAAATCGGCCTTGGTGTCGATCTTGCCCTGCTTGGCCTCCGGATTGATGACCAGCAGCGCGATGAAGAACAGGAAAGCCACGACCTGCAGTGCCTTGAACAGCATCACGCTGAACGGATCGAACGGCCGTTCGCGTGGATAGTTGCCGAAACTATCCATCCTGCTCGCGCTCCAGCTTGGACACGACGAACACTTCGGTCAGGTCGGTCGCGAGCGCAAACAGGTTCGCGGTGGCCTCGTCCAGCATGTAGTACTGCGCCTGCACCAGGATGGAACTGACGAGCCCTGCAAGCGTCGTATACATCGCGACCGCCATGCCGTCGCTCATCAGCCCCATCGATGTCTTCACCGAGGCGCGGTCTGCGGCATCGAGGCCGGCAATCGGCGCCAGCATCAGGATGAAGCCGATGATCGTGCCAAGCAGCCCGAGCTTCATCAGCGCGTCGCTGGCGAACGAGCCGAATTGATTTGGACCGCGCAACGCGTCGGCAAATCCCCGCAGCAACAAGGTCTGGTCGAGGCGATGCCGTCCCTGCGCGCCGGCTTTGAGAACGAGATTGCGAATATGCTCGGTAACGCGCCCGGGCGGCAGTTTCTTGTCATTTCCGATCATGACGTCCGGGCCGACGACCCGAAAACTCGACGGGCTTTGGCTGACGATCACGGACACACGACGCGCCCTCGACAGCTCATTCGAAATCACCGCGGTGCGGATCAGGCAATGCAGCGACACGACAACATAGAGCACGGTGATGATGGCCGAGATCCAGGTCTTGTCGTTGGCGAGCATCAGATGGAACAACCCATAGTGCCACGCCACCACGAATCCGAACGCCGACACGCCGGTGAACATCAACCAGCGCAGCAAAGGCATTTGATCGGAAGAGAAATCGCCAAAAAGCCGAAGCTGCATCGGGAAACGCTTTGCCATTGAAAGGTCGGGCCTCGGTTCGAGTGTGCCGCAGGTCCAAGACCTGTCAAGTTTGCTCGGCCGGCGCGCCTGCATTGGTGCAGCGCAGCGTTACGCAATGAATGCGGCTTCCCTCCCTGGTCCTGGCCTCGTAGGCTCGCAGCAGATCGCTGAACGAGAGCCAGCCATGCGCAGCTTTTTGCTTCTGTTGTATTTAATGGCCGGTGTATCCGACGCAGACGCGCAGCAGCAAAGGCCGACGCGCTTCTGGAATTTGACCCGGTATGTGATTTCCGAGTTGTCGCTGGCGCCCGCCGGAACCACGAATTGGGGGCCCAACCAGTGCAAGAACGACAAGGACGGCACTGTCGATCCAGATGAGCGCCTGAGAATTACCGGCGTACCTCCCGGCACTTACGATGTTCGGCTGCGGGATGTCAGCGGACGCATTTGCATTGTACGCGCCATCAAAGTGGAAGCCGGCGAGATCTTCTCCATCGAGGAGAAGGAGCTGACGTCGTGCGAGAAACGTGGGCAGTCTCCCATGCGTCTGTCTCCGGCTTCCTGAGCGTCATAGCTGTCAGGCGCTCCCGGCATTGACCGGTCAAGACGGCGAGGACTACGCTTCGATCAACGGTCGAGGTCTGCGATTACAAAAGACGGACCGAGCGGCCTTGAAATCAGCCGAACGATTGCCGGCTGCTGGAGGAGCGACCCATGAAAACCACGCATCTTGTGTGCGCGCTGGCCTGCGCATTTCTGGCATCGACGGCGCTGACGCCGGCGAAGGCTGCGGACATGACGCACGAACGTGCGCTCAACGTCGCGAAGGAGCCGAACAACTGGCTGCTTCATCACGGCAACTACGAAGGCCATCGGTTCTCGCAGCTCAAGGACATCAACGCCGACAGCGTGAAGAACCTGAAGCCGGTGTTCAGCGTCGCGCTGGGCGGCTTCGAAAGCGGCGGGCGCTACAAGTTCGGCAATCTCGAAGGTACGCCAATTGTTGAAGACGGCATGATGTACGTCACCGACGGCTGGGGCTCGGTCTATGCCATCGATGTCAGCAGCGGCAAGCGCGGCACGATCCGCTGGAAGTTCGATCCGGCCGTCGACCGCGCCTGGGCCGGCGACGTCGCCTGCTGCGGCGTCAACAACCGCGGCGTGGCGCTGTGGAAAGACAAGGTGATCTCGATCTCGCTGGACGGCCGGATGTTCTCGCTGAACAAGGCGACCGGCGAGATGATCTGGGAGCGCAAGATCGCCGATCCCGCAGTGGCGGAGACCATCACGCTCGCGCCGCTGGTGGTTCGCGACATTGCCATCATCGGCGTCGCCGGCGGCGAGTTCGGTGTCCGCGGCTGGATCGACGGCACCGATCTCAACACCGGCAAGCAGGTCTGGCGCACCTACACCATTCCGGCACCCGGCGAGCCCGGCAGCGAGACCTGGAAGGATGGCAAGGATCGCTGGAAGCACGGCGGCGGCTCGATCTGGGAGACCGCGACCTACGACGCCGAAACCGACACGTTCTATCAGGGAATCGGCAATGCCGGTCCGGACTGGGACCCGGAATACCGGCCTGGCGACAACAAATGGGCGGCCAGCGTGCTCGCGTTGAGCCCGAGCGACGGCAAGATCAAGTGGGGCTACCAGTACACGCCGAACGATCCGTACGACTTCGACGAGATCTCGGAGCACCCGATCGTCACCGTCAAGGTCAACGGCGTGGAACGCAAGATGATCGTCCATGCCGCACGCAATGGCTTCTTCTACGCGCTCGACAAGACCAACGGCTCGTTCATCCACGGCAAGCAGTATGTCGATCAGCTCAACTGGACGACCGGGCTCGATCCCAAGACCGGCCGGCCGCTGAACTACGACCCGACCAAGGACGTGCAGCTCTACACGGTGGGCACCACACCGAGGCGCGGCGTGGCGCCGGGGCGGCTATGCCCATCGCACTTCGGCGGCAAGAACTGGGAGCCCACCGCCTACAATCCCGAGCTGCAGCTCATCTACATTCCGGGAATCGAAGGCTGCAATTCGCTCGAAAACAAAGTGCAGCAGGACATGGAGGACCAGGGCGGCCCGACCAAGTGGCGCGAGCGCTTCACCGGCGGCGGCGCAAAGACCTCTGAACGGCTCTATGGCAGCCTCAAGGCGATCGATCCGGCGACCGGCGAGACCAAAGCGGCGCTGAAGCTCGAATATCCGAACTACAGCGGCGCGCTCGCCACCGCAGGCGGGCTGGTGTTCATCGGCCATGTCGACGGCACGCTGACGGCGCATGACGCCAAGACCTTGAAGGAGGTCTGGAGCTTCAGTATCGGCACCGGCATCAATGCACCGCCGATCAGCTATTCGGTCAACGGCAAGCAGTACATCGCGGTGCTGGCCGGCTCACGCCAGTCGATCAACATCATCCAGAACGCACCGGAGCTGAAGAACACGGCGACGGCCTCGATGCTCTACGTGTTCGGCCTCTAGGCCCACGCCCATCGCGGCAACTGTCCAAGAGCCGCTGAGAAGCGGCGCCTGGAACGTCCCAAATTCTCGCATTCAGGTTCCCGCATTCAGGTCCAGTCAATGCATCGTTCCGGCGTTCGTCACGGTCTGGCGCTCATGTTTCTTGTCGCCCTGGCGGCGCTGTCGATCATGCCGGCCCGCGCCCAGCAACAGATGTCGGCGGAAGAGAAACGCACCATCGAGTTCGGCAAGGAAATCTTCAAGAACAAGGCGCAGTGCCAGTACTGCCATAAGTGGGACGGCGGCGGCGACCAGGGCTATGGCGGCAACGCATTGACGTTGCGCAAGACCCAGCTCACGCCCGAACAACTTGCCGAGGTCATCAAATGCGGTCGGCCAACCACCGGGATGCCTTATCACGATGAACGCGCCTACACCGACAAGCGTTGCTACGACTACACCCGGGCCGATCTCGGCAAGGACATGCCGCCAATGGCGGTGGAGTCGCTGCAACCACGCGAGATCGATGCGGTGGTGAAATATATGATGGCCCGCGTGGTCGGCCACGGCCCCGCGACCTACGAGGACTGTGTCGATTTCTGGGGCAAAGACACTCGGCAATGCGAGCCGCTGAAGAAATGACGGTCCCGACATGACACGCGGCGCGCGGGCAGCATGGCCTGTGTGCGCCTCGGTCGCGCTCGTCCTTGCTGCCTGTCCTGCGCTGTCGCAGAACAAGGGCGACCCCGGCGAGGTGCGCGGCCTGAAGCTCGGCCTCAAGGCCGCGGACATGACCACCGACGGCTTTGGCGAGTTCGCCTGCGGCAGCAACGGCGGCCCGGCCCGGCAGAAGCTCGACGACTGGACCGGCTACACGAAATGCCGGCCGGAGCCGAGCGGACTGCACGAGGTCAACGTCCGCTTCGAGGACGAACGGGAATATATCGGCCGCGCGATCGACGACGACCGCTACACCGACCAGCGCAGCTCGACGCGCGTCGCCGGACACCCAGTGATCATGTCGGCGCTGTTCGACGACGGCGGCACATTGCGCGGGCTTCGCTTTATCAGCGATCCACGTGCGTCGCCGCTTGAGCGCCGCATGGCGCATATGCTGCGACTGGCCGTCACCAATCGCTATGGCGCCGGCGGATGGAATTGCACCGACTTTCCCGCGGCCGACGGCGAGACCCCGGTGGGCGGCGTTTTCATCAAGCAACGCTGCGAGAAGCTGACGGCGGAGCGTGCGCTCACGATGGAAGCACGCTTCCTGCGCAAGCCCGGGCAAAGCGCCATCGATCCGAAAACCGGCGAATACACTTCAGGCCAGTTCGAGAGCTGGACCCGTTTCGAGGTGTTCGACCCGGCCCTGCGGAAGCCATAACGGCCGGCGTCCGCAAGGCGTTCGAGCTTGCGGTTTAACGAGCCACCCGCGGGAACGGCACAAAGCCGTCGCGGTTCGGCATTTTGACCTTGGGCAACGACTGCGCGTCGATCACGTCGCTTGCGCCAATGATGCCGTTGAGCGCCAGGATATAGGCGGACACGGCATACAGTTCATCCGCGGTCAGCGATTTCGACTCGTTGTAAGGCATGGCCCGCCGGATGTAGTCGAACAGCGTCGTCGCATAAGGCCAGAAGCTGCCCACGGTTTTCACCGGCGTCTGGCCGGCCGCAAGACTGCCGGCGCCGCCCACCAGCACGTCGTTCGGCTTTCCAGCACCCTTCTCGCCGTGACAGGCCAGGCACTTGCTGACATACACCGCCTCGCCTTGTGCGGACGTGCCCTGACCGGGCGGCAAGCCGATGCCGTCCGGCGCGATGCTGATATCCCAGGCGGCAAGATCGGCCGGCGACACCGCCTGGCCGAGCTTGGGCGCTTCGGCGGCCGCGGCCGCGGTGGCGGCACAAAACAGCGCAACGAAAGCAAGGCGTTCAAGCGAGAACATTGGCGGCCTGTCCTTTCTCGTCGATGCGCCAGCTTGCGATCGCGTTGAAGTGGTAGATGCCGCGTAGGCCACGCTCGGCAATGAACGCGGCGCGAGTCGGCTGCACCATTCCGGATTCGTCGATAGCGCGGCTCTGCAACACCGCAGGCCCGCCGTTCCATTGCCAGGGCATGCGAAAGCGCGTGAGCGCCTTCGGCAACACCGGCCCCTGCAGCGCAGCCGGCGCCCAGCTCTGGCCGCCGTCCGCCGACACGTCGACCTGCCGGATACGCCCGTTACCGGACCACGCCAGCCCGGAAATCTCGGCGAAGCCCGGCTCCTTCAGAACCAGGCCTGGCGATGGCTTGGTGATGATCGACTTCACCTCGAGCGGGAACACGAACTGCCAGGCTTTGCCGTCCTGGAGCAGGATCGTGTATTTCGACGTCTCGTCCTTGGTCATGGTCGGCGACGCCGTGACCTTGATCCGCCGCAGCCACTTCACATTGATATTGCCCTCATAGCCGGGCAGCAGCAGACGGATCGGATAGCCGTTCGACGGCCTGATACGCTCGCCGTTCTGATAGAGGCAGACCAGCGCGTCATCCGCCGCCTTGGCGAGCGGGAAACTGCGGCTCATCGAGGCAGCATCCGCGCCTTCGGCCATCAACCAGGCTGCGCCGGGTTCGAGCCCCGCCTCGTCGAGCAGAGTCGAGAGGCGAACGCCGGTCCATTCTGAGCAAGACACCAGGCCGTGGATCGCGGTGGCGTTCAGCGGCTGCGCCTGCGCGGAATTCAGCGCCGCACTGTTGCCGGCGCATTCGATGAAGGCGATGCGAGATTCCATCGGATAGCGGGACAGTGCTTCGACCGTGAAAACCAGCGGCCGCTTGACCATGCCGTGGATGGCGAGACGGTGCTGATCGGGGTCGATGTCCGGAATGCCGGAATGGCTGCGCTCGAAATGCAGGCCCGAGGGCGTCATCATGCCGTCGAGCAGATGTAGCGGCGTGCGCGCGGTGCCGATGCCGACCGTGACTGGATTGGGCGGCGGCGGGATCGTCCGCACCACCTTGTTCTCGAAGCGAGACGGCTGCGAATACGGCTCAAACGGCGCGCCGGGCAGCTTTGACCATTGCGGCACGGTCAGCGGCTCCGCGGCGGCGGTCGTTGCGCCCATCGCGCCGGCGATCGCGATGCCTTCCAGAAACAGTCGCCGATTGAGCAGGCCGTTGCCGGCCACCGGCTCCGGATTGCTTTGTCCTCGTCGCAAGCGTCGCTTCATTCAAGCCTCCTTGCGTTTTCATGAGAGCGTCCGGCCCATCGGCCGGACGCTCGGTTCACTCGTGCGTCGTTCCATCAGGCATCAAAGCACCCGAAAGCTTTGTCCCTTCGAGATTGGTGTTGGTCAGAACGGCGCCCGACAAACGGGAGCCCGACAAGTCGGCCCCGGCGAGATCAGCGCCGGTCAAATCCGCTCCGAACAGATCGGCGCCGGAAAGGTTTGCGCCGCGCAACTTGGCGTCGCGCAACTCAGCATCGACCAGTCCGGCGTCGGAAAGGTTTGCACCCGTGAGGTCTGCGCCGCGCAACAAGGCGCCGACAAGATTGACGCTGCGAAGATCGGCGCCGACAAGAGACGCGTTGTCCAGCCGTGCGCCGGTCAGGATGGCGTTGTTCAGATCGGTCCGGTCGAGTTTCGCGCCGACCAGCCGCGCCTTGTGCAGCTTCGCTTTGGAAAGGTCCGCGCCAACCAAATTGGCCGAACTCAGATCGGCCTCGTACAGCATCGCGCCCGAGAGCTTGGCGTCCATGAACGAAGCGCGTTTCAAATCGGCCTTATTGAGATTGGCCTCGGACAGCTCCGCGCCTTTAAAAACCGTTCCGACCAGCCGGGCACGATGCAGCACCGCCATCGTCAGTCGGGCGCCGGTCAGATCGGCGCCCGCCAGGTCTCGGCGCTTGAGTGCCGCCCGCTCCAACAAGCAACTCGGACATGCCTTGGATTTGCCTTGCAGGAAATCCTGCTCACTGTCGCCAGCCAACGCGGCCGGCGTGATGTACGCCGCCAGCAGCAGCCCAAACCCTGCCGTGCTGAACGCTCGGATATTCATGGCGAACCGCCTGCGGTTTACGGCTGGTAGATTCCGCGGTTGTACCAATGAAACGAGTCGAGGCTCACCACCTTCTCGGTGCCGTCGAACATCGCAGAAAGTCGCCCGCCGGAAATCTTGTAGGAGAACGCCGTGACCCGATCGCGGATCGGCACCGTGGCGTTGCGCATGATGTCGATCCCGCTCTCGACTTTAAAGATCTGATACGAGCTCGGATTGCCTGGCGAGAAGAACTTCACCTCCTGGCTGCCTTTGCGGGCCGGCCCGCGCTCGTACTTGATATGCACGTCGAGCCGCTCGCCGGATGCCGAAGCGAACGACCAGGTCTCCTCCCCGGTCGTGATCTTGCCGTCGTCCTTGAGCGACCGCGACATGCTGTGGCTGGTAGCCAGTTCGTAGGTGGCGAACGGGCCCGGCACTTCTTTCGCGTCGGCCGTGAGCCCCGCAATGATCATCTGCCCGGCATTGCTGGTGCCGGACTGCTTCACCGGCACGGCCAGATAGACCAGCCGGTTGGTTCCGGTCGGCTGGCCTTCCGCATTGGTGATGTCGGCGCGATCGATGAAGATGAGACGGAGATTGCAATCCTTCGCGGGCCCCTGCGTGGCAATGGCAGGCTCCCAGCCGGCCGGAAGGAATTTGCGCAGCGCTGCATCGGGCACGACAAAGTCGATCTGCATCCGGAATTCGGCGGCCTGCTCGATCAGAGTCTGCGCATGGGCCTGACCCGCGGCACCGATGGCCGCGACGGCGGTCCAGAACGCCAAAACATGTCGTGCAATCATGACCGCGCTCTCCCCATGTCGCAGCCTCTGATCGGGCCGCCTATAGCAACAGTATCGTCAATCCCGACGGCAGGTGGCTAGTGGGTTCGCAGCCCGGCTTGGTCGATCGCCTCAATGACTTGAAATCAACTTTTAGTCAGGGGCGGCCGCCGGTGCAGGAACGGGCGGATTGCCCGAACATCTCTTCGCACTCTTCGCGCGTGACTGGGCCACGGCCCACGATCTTCGCCAGGAGATAGTCGGCAAGCGCCTCCACCTCACGCCGCTGCAACGTGGAGCCGGGAGGAAGGGTGGGCGTGCGGGGGCCGAGTTCGGCTTCGTCCATGTCGTAGCAGCGCTTGTCGGTGTAAGCGAGTTCATCGAAGTGCGGCATCGGCGTTCCCGGAACGCCGCACATGATCACTTCGATCAGTTGGTCTCTCGCCAGCTTGCTGGCACGCAGGTTCGCGGCGCCGCCGTTGGACTGCGGCTCCCCGGCCCCGTCGCCGGCCCATCCGTGGCAGAACGAACACTGTGCTTTGTCCTGATAGAGCCTGCGGCCATAGGAAAAATCCTGCGCCGCCAGCGGTCCGACGCCGGCCAGCGCGATCAGGAAGAGGCCTGCACCGGCAATCGGAAACACCCGCGCTCGTTTGCTCATAGTTTCTTCAACGTTCGCTTTCGGCGCCGGCATTCCCCGGCCATCGTGTCTTGTATATCATCCGCCTGTTGCGTCGTCCCTCGCCAACAGGATTGCCGGATCGTGCCACGCTTCACGCCGCTGATCTTGCTTGGCTGGCTTGCGGGCTCCTTCGTTGTCGCCCACGACGTCGGCTTCGCGCAAGATCGGCCGACCCGTCTTGAGGTCTGGGATTTGAAGCTCGGCGTTTCGGTGGACGCTTTGCCGAATGAGTTTTCCGACCATGCCTGCGGGACGAATGGCGGCCCGCCCTCGACACCGCTGCGGGACTTCCGGGAATTCCGGCGCTGCCGGGCAGAGCCTGGCGGCCTGCGCGAGGTCTATTTCCGTTACGACGACGAGCTTGAG
>Ga0075366_10001803_pt1 | contig 10823 bp, 7 predicted proteins | sample EndMethybrTD3031_FD_72351 | JGI IMG/M metagenome (GOLD analysis project Ga0075366, IMG submission 72351) | Populus endosphere microbial communities from Tennessee, USA - Endosphere MetaG P. TD hybrid TD303-1 | ecosystem: Host-associated > Plants > Roots > Endosphere | place: USA: Tennessee... | reverse complement strand
CGCCCAGATCGTCGGCGGCAGCTGCGCCATCGAGGTCGGCACGCGCACGGCCGGGGCCGACGTCATCCACTGCGCCGGCGGCCTGCGGGCCATCGTCGACGCCGAAGCGGTCGGCCTCTCGCTCGTGACCCTCGAACGGCGCCGCCTCGGCGAGCTGCGGGCCGCAGTCGCCCGCGGCCTGGTCCAGGCCGGTTACGCCGCGCCGCTCGAGGAGCTGCTCGTCACCGGACCGGCCCACGGCGGGGCCGACATCCACGTCGTCGCCGTCGGCGAGTCGGGGCGGATCGATCGCTCGCCGACCGGCGAGGGCGCCGCGGCGGTCACCACGGTCCTCGACGCCATCGGCCTGGTCGATCGGGATCGCGTCGTGCGCGTCGAGGGGCCGTCCGGTGGCATCCTGGAGGCGCGGATCGTGAAGCGCGAGACCAAGGACGGCGCGCCGGCCGTCGAGGCCGAGGTGAGCGGCACCGCCTGGCTGATCGGCGAGCACAAATGGTTCTGGGACGACGACGACCCGCTCGGCGCGGGCTTCGTCATGTGAGGAGATCGATGTGGGACGACTGGCAGGCAAGACGGCGCTGATCACGGGAGCGGCGCAAGGCATCGGCCGGGCGAGCGCGGAGCTGTTCGCTGCGGAGGGCGCGCGGGTGATCGCCACGGACCTGCGGCCGGGCGCGTGCGCCGACGTGGCCGGCTGCGAGCCGCGCCCGCTGGACGTCACCGACGGGCCGGCGGTGCGGGCGCTGGCCGAGGCGCTCGGGCCGATCGACGTGCTGTTCAACTGCGCCGGCTGGGTCCACGCCGGCTCCATCCTCGACTGCGACGAGGATGCCTGGGACGGCAGCTTCACCATCAACGCCAAGGCGATGTACCTCACCATCAAGGCGTTCCTGCCCGGGATGATCGCCAGGGGCGGCGGCTCGATCGTCAACATGGCGTCGATCGCCTCGAGCGTGCGCGCCGTGCCGAACCGGTTCGCCTACACCGCCAGCAAGGCGGCGGTGGTCGGGCTGACCAAGTCGGTGGCCCTCGACTTCGTCGGCAAGGGCATCCGCTGCAACGCGATCTGCCCGGGCACGGTGGAATCGCCGTCGCTGCGGGAGCGCATCCAGGCGGAGGCGGCGCGGACGAACCGGACCATCGCCGAGGTGACCGCGGCGTTCGAGGCGCGCCAGCCGATGGGACGCCTGGCCCGGCCGGAGGAAATCGCCAGCCTGGCGCTCTACCTCGCCTCCGACGAATCGTCCTTCACGACCGGCACCATCCACCTGATCGACGGCGGCTGGTCGAACTGAGGCGTCGCCGATGGGCGTCCTGGACGAGCTCGAGTGGGTCACGGGCACGCCGTTCGAGGGCGACGCGACCGTGATTGCCGAGCCCGGACTCGATGCCGCCACCATCGATGCCATCGAGCGACGGATCGGCGCTCCCCTGCCGGCCGACCTGCGGACGCTCCTCGCCGTGTGCCACGGCATCCGTGGGCTCGAGTGGGAGATCGACTTCACGGGACATCTCTCGTTCGAGATGGAGCACCTGTTCCCGCACGGGCTGCCGATCGTCGGCGATCACGCCGGCAACTTCTGGGTGGTCGATTGCACGGCGACGGCCGAACGCGACGCCGCGGTCTTCTTCGCCTGTCACGACCCGCCGGTGGTGCTGTGGCAAGGCCGCGGCATGGCCACGCTGCTGCGCGAGCTGGGCCGGAAATTCGCGGCGCGGGAACCGTCGCTGCTCGACGACGTGTACGAGGATCGCCTGCACCGCGTGTGGTCGACGAACCCTGGACTGCTGAGTCGCGGCGCCGCGCTCGCCGCCCCCGACGAAACGCTGCGCGCCTTCGCGGCGTCGCTCACCGACGAGTGGTCGATCGTCGATCTGCGCGCGGCCACGCCCGGCATGGGCTTCTCATGGGGTCGATGCGACTACGTGACCGGCCTTCGACGCCACGGCGACGAGCGTGTGTTTGCCTGCAAGGCGCCGCCGCGGCGACCGGGCCTCCTGTCGCGGCTGTTCGGCCGCTGAGTCGCGTCTATGGACTCTTTCGCCAACATCATCTGGCGCTGCATGAACGGGTCGCAGCGCCACCTGACCGCCGGCGGCGAGCGGGCGCGGCGCTATCTGAAAGGCTTCTCGCCGATCATCGCATTCGCCGATCCGGAGCGACCCGACTTCGCCGCCCTCGAGGCGGTATGCGAGCCCGGCGAGCGCTTCTACTGCTCGGAGTGGTCGGGCACGGCGCCGGACGGCTGGACGCTGGAGCGCGACGCCCGGATGCTGGTGATGGTGTGGACCGGCGGCGCCGCGCCGGCCGAGGATCCTGCGCTCGACGCGCGTCCGCTGGCCACCGAGCACGTCCCGCAGATGTGCGCGCTCGCCGCGCTGACCAGACCGGGCCCGTTCGACGTCCGGACCATCGAGTTCGGCGAGTACTTCGGCGCCTTCGACGGCGATCGCCTCGTCGCGATGGCCGGCGAGCGCATGCAGGACGGGCGGCTGCGCGAGGTCAGCGCCATCTGCACGCACCCCGACCAGCAGGGCCGCGGGTGGGCGCGGCGCCTCACCGAGCTGGTCGTGCGCCGCGAGCTCGCTCGTGGCGAGACGCCGTTCCTCCACGTCGTCTCCACCAACGCGAAGGCGATCGCGCTCTACGAGCGGATCGGCTTCACGCGTGCGCGCGAGGTGGCCGTGCGGATCGTCTCGCGGCCGGCGTGAGCTCGGCTGCCGCGCATCATCCGCGTCGGCGGATGGCGGCGACGAAGGCCTCGAGGTCGATCGCGGCGAGCTTCTTCGCCACCAGCGTGGGGTCGGTCACTGGCGGCCTCGTCGTGGTGCTCGATAGGCCAGCAGCATGGGTTCGAGATCGAAGAACTCGTTTCGCGTGGCCACTTCGAACCGGATGCGGGCCGACCGATTGCGATCGGCGAGCAGGCGCTCCGCCCGCAGCACGCGGATGCGCAGATCGGCTGGCGCGCTGTTCAGCACGACGAGGTGTACCGCTCGTCCGAGCCGCCGTTCGAGGTCGCCTTCGAGGTCGAGGGGGCCCGCGTCCAGCCGCGACGGCGGCGCCGGTTCGTAGAGCACGCCGAGGTCGATGTCACTCCTCGACGTTGCCGTACCCGCTGCCAGGCTACCAAGCAGGCAGACGGCGGCCACGCTGTCGAGCGGCGCAACCGCGGCCTCGACGCGTGCGGCGAGATAGCTCTCGTCGATACCCGAATGAGAGGGCGCGAGCGGCGGCCGTCAGCCGGCGAGCTCGGCGAAGGCCTGGCGCGCGGCCGCAATCGTGCGATCGACGTGGCGCTCGGTGTGCGCGGCCGACAGGAACCACGCTTCGTACTGCGACGCGGGCAGATAGATCCCCCGCGCCAGCATCGCGCGATGGAAGCGGCCGTAGCGCGCCGTGTCGGAGGTCGTCGCGGTGGCGTAGTCGGTCACCGGCGCGGCGGTGAAGAAGGGCGTGATCATCGAGCCGACCCGGTTCACCTGGAGCGGCACGCCGGCCTCCTTCGCGGCGGCCCGCAGGCCGTCGCCGAGGCGCTTCGTCAACCGATCGAGCGTGCGATAGAGCGTCGCCGTGAGCTGCCCGATCGACCACAGCCCGGCGGTCACCGCGAGCGGGTTGCCCGACAGCGTGCCGGCCTGGTACATCGGACCGGCCGGAGCGACCAGCGACATCAGGTCCGCGCGGCCACCGTAGGCGCCGACCGGCAGGCCGCCGCCGATGATCTTGCCGAGGCAGGTCAAGTCGGGCCATACGCCGTAGAGCGCCTGGGCGCCGCCGCGGTGGACCCGAAAGCCGGTCATCACTTCGTCGAAGATCAGGATCGCGCCGTGCTGATCGCAGAGCGTGCGCAGCCCCTGCAGGAAGCCGACGGCGGGCGGCACGGTGCCCATGTTGCCGACGATCGGCTCGACGACGACCGCCGCCACCTGCGCGGCGTTGGCCTCGAACAGCGCCGCGACGCTGTCGAGATCGTTGAACGTCGCGGTCAGCGTCAGCGCGGCGACGGACGCGGCGACACCGGGGCTGGTCGGCACGCCGAGGGTCAGCGCGCCGGAGCCGGCCTCGACGAGGAAGCCATCGGCGTGGCCGTGGTAGCAGCCCGCGAACTTGATGACGCGGTCGCGCCCGGTGGCGGCGCGGGCGACGCGCACGGCGCTCATCGTCGCCTCGGTGCCCGAGCTGGTGAAGCGCACCATCTCGATCGACGGCACCAGCGCGCGCACCTTCTCGGCAATCTGCACCTCGAGCTCGGTCGGCGCCCCGAAGCTGGTGCCGAGCCGCGCCACCTTGCCGAGCTGGGTGATGAGCGCGGGGGGGGCGTGGCCGTGGATCAGCGGCCCCCACGACATCACGTAGTCGATGTAGGTGCGGCCGTCGACGTCGGTGATCGTCGCGCCCTTCGCCCTGGCGATGAAACGCGGCGAGCCGCCGACCGCCTTGAAGGCGCGCACCGGGCTGTTGACGCCGCCGGGGATGACGGCCTGCGCCCGCTCGAACAGCCGGGCGGACTTGCGCGCGACGGGCGCCGCGACGGCCTTCCCCTCGACGGGTTGGGCGCGGCGCGCCGGCTTGCGGGTCTTGGCTGTCACGGCGTCTGGGCCCTCAGGATGCGCGCGGCGTCGCGCGCGTAGTAGGTGACGATGATGTCGGCGCCGGCGCGGCGGATCGAGAGCAGCGTCTCGAGCATCGCCCGCGTCTCGTCGAGCCAGCCGTTGGCGGCGGCCGCTTTCAGCATCGCGTATTCGCCGCTGACGTGGTACGCCGCGGTCGGCACGCGCAGCTCGCGCTTCACGCGCGAGACGATGTCGAGGTACGGGACGGCCGGCTTGACCATCACCATGTCGGCGCCTTCCTCGACGTCGAGCGCGGCTTCGCGCAGCGCTTCGTCGCTGTTGGCGGGATCCATCTGGTGGCTGCGCCGGTCGCCGAACTTCGGCGCCGAGTCGGCGGCCTCGCGGAACGGCCCGTAGAACGCCGAGCAGTACTTGACCGCGTAGGACAGGATCGCGACGTCCTCGAAGCCGCGCCCGTCGAGGGCCTGTCGGATGGCCGCGACGCGGCCGTCCATCATGTCGGACGGGGCGACGACATGGGCGCCGGCCTCGGCGTGGACGATCGCCGAGCGGACCAGCCGCTCCACCGTCGGATCGTTCAGGATGCGCTCGCCGTCGAGCAGGCCGCAGTGCCCGTGCTCGGTGTACTCGCAGAGGCAGACGTCGGTGACCACCATCAGGTCGGGCACGTCGGCGACGATCGCGCGCACCGCGCGTGGCACCGGGCCCTGCGGGTCCCAGGCCGCCGATCCCTCGGCGTCCTTGCCGGCCGGCAGGCCGAACAGCAGCACGGCGCCGACGCCGTCGGCTCGGGCCGCCGCCGCCTCGCGCACGGCTTCGTCGACCGACAGCTGGAAGACGCCCGGCATCGACGACACGGCCCGGCGGACCCCGGTGCCTTCGCAGACGAACAACGGATAGACGAGCTGATCCGCGGACAGGCGCGTCTCGCGGACGAGCGCACGCATGGCCGGCGTGCGGCGCAGCCGCCGCGGCCGTCTCGGCAGGTTCACTAGCGTCTCCGGAAGTGCTCGACCAGCGCCTGGACCAGGCCGGGCACGGTGAACTCGGTCGGCACGATCGTCGAGGTGATGCCGAGCTGCTGCGCCGCCTCGGCGGTCACCGGCCCGATCGACGCGACGACCGTGCCGCTGAGCAGATCGGGGGCCTGCTCCTCGCCGAGCGCCTTGACGAAATGGCGCACCGACGAGGCGCTGGTGAACGTGACGGCGTCGACCTGGTGCTCGAGGAGAAGCTTGTAGACGTCGGGATCGCCCTCGCGCTGCGGCTCGGCCGCCAGCGTGCGGTAGGCGACCACGTCGGTGACGAGGGCGCCGGCCTTGCGGAGGTCGTCGGCCAGCACCTCGCGCGCGATCTCGGAGCGCGGAAACAGCACCTTGGCGCCACGCAGCTCGCCGTGCGCCCGCATCGCCTCGACGGCGCGCTCGGCGCGGTGCTCGCGCGGGATTACGTCGACCTTGAGCCCGTAGCGGGCCAGCTTGTCGGCCGTCGCCGGGCCGACGGCGCAGATGCGCGGGCCCTTCAGCGAGCGGACGTCGCCCGGCCCTTCCATCACCCGCCGCATGAAGTGGTCGACGCCGTTCTGGCTGGTGAACACCAGCCAGTCGAAGTTCGAGGCGGTGGCGCAGGCCTCGTCGAGGGCGGCGGTGTCGGCGACCGCCGCGATGCGGACCGCGGCGCCCTCGATGGCTTGAGCACCGAGATCCTCGAGGCGCTCGACCAGCTCCATCGCCTGCTCGCGGGCCCGGGTCACCACGATGCGCTTGCCGAACAGCGGCCGCGCGTCGAACCAGCGCAAGTGCTCGCGCAGGCCCGCGACCTTGCCGATGATCACGATCGACGAGCCGCGACGCGGCTCGCCGGCGACGCGGCGGGCCAGCTCGCCGAGCGTGCCGGTGATCGTCCGCTGCGACGGCAGCGTGCCGTCCTGGACGATCGCGGCCGGCTCGTCGTCGGCGCGCCCGCCGTCCAGCATCGACTGCAGGATCGCCGGCACCTGCCGGGCGCCGGCGTAGCACACCACCGTGCCGCCGAGATGGGCCAGCGCCAGCCAGTCGATCTTCGCCGCCGTCTGGCTGCCGTCCTCGAAGCCCTTGACGAACGTCACCGACTCGCCGGCCCCGGGATAGGTCACCGGCACGCCGGCGTAGGACGGTACGGCGATGCCGGCCGGCAGGCCCGGCACCACCTCGAACGCGATGCCCTGCTCGTGCAGGAAGAGCGCTTCCTTGCCGCCGCTGTCGAAGAAGAACGGATCGCCCCACTTGAGGCGGACGACGATCTTGCCCTCGCGCGCCTTCTCGGAGACGAGCAGACAGATGGCGTCCTGCTCGCCCGGCTGCGGCGCGGCCGCCCCGACGTCGATGCGCTCGGCGTCCATGGGCGCCATCGACAACAGGCGTGGGTGGACGAGGTGGTCGTAGACCACCACGTCGGCGCGCTCGAGGCAGCGCAGACCACGCACGGTGATGAGCGAGGGGTCGCCGGGGCCGGCGCCGACCAGGTAGACGGCGGTCATCGGGCCTCAGGGTACTGCAATACCGACGATCAGGGAACCACGGCCGCGGTGGCCGCCGTCTCGGCCAGCCGGATCTGGCGCTGGATGAGCAGCCAATTGGCGGCGGCGTGCAGCAGCAGGGCGACCACCGACAGGTACCAGATGATGCTCAGCCTGAAGCCGGGCCTCGCCGCCAGCCAGATCACCGGTCCGAGCACCGCCGCGTTGCGGACCGTCGACGTCAGGAGCGGCGGAAGGGTGCGGCCGAGCGCCTGGAAGAGGCTCGAGGTGACGAACACGATCGCCGAGGCGGTGAACCCCCAGCTGATGATGCGCAGGTACTCGCTGCCGACCGCGATGACAGCGGGATCGTGCGAGAACACCCCGACCAGGCCGGCCGCGGCGAACTGGAGGATGACCGTGACCACGACCATCAAGGCCACCGACAAGCCGATGCCGGCCCGCAGCGTGGCGCGGACGCGATCGAAGCGACGGGCGCCGACGTTCTGGCCGGCCACCGGGGCCACCGAGAAACCGAGGGCGACGACCGGCAGGAAGGACGACTGGACCAGGCGCAGCCCGATGCCGAAGCCGGCCTGGGCCGCCGCCCCGAACGGCCGCGAAACGGCGTAGACGACCAGCATCGAGACGGCGGACAGGCCGAATTCGGCGCCAGCCGGCAGGCCGATCTCGACCAGCGATCGCCACACGCCGGGCTGCGGCCGGGTCGTGCTCGGACGGACGTGGAGGTAGGCGTCGTGCGCGACGAACTGGCGCGACAGCCAGGCGATGCCGGCGACGATCGCGACCAGCGAGGCCATCGCCGCGCCGCTGACGCCGATCGCCACACCGGTGCCCCAGCCGAAGATCAGGATCGGCGCGAGCACGATGTTGATCGCCACGGTCATGACCTGGACCAGCATCGGCGCCCGGAACGCCCCGGAACCGCGCAGCGCCGCCGCCATCGTCGCCAGCACGAACTGCAGCGCGAGCGCCGGCACGAACCAGCGCAGGTAGTCGTCGCCCAGGGCCGCCGTCAGCGCATCGGCGGCGAACCAGTCGACGTAGATCCGGCGTCCCGGATAGGCGACGGCGAAGAACAGCAGGGCGGACAGCCCCGACAGCCAGAGCGACTGCGCGAACACCTCGCGGGCCCGCTCGCGGTTGCGCGCCCCCGCGGCGTGGGCGATGAGCGTGGTCGTGCCGACGCCGAGGACCTGCGTCAGGGCGAGCACGACGAAGCTGATATTTGCCGCCAGGCCGACCGCCGCGACCGCCTCCTTGCCGAGGCGGCCGACCCAGTAGAGATCGACGAGCAGGTAGAGGGTCTGCGACAGCATCGTGACCAGCATGAAGCTGGCCGTGCGCAGGAGATGACGCGGGAGCGAGCCTGTGGTGAGGTCTTCCACCGGCCGATTGTATGCGCCCCGGCCGAGCGGCGCGGGCGCCGGCGATCAGCGGCCGATGGGCGCGTAGACGCGGATCTCCGGGTTGATCTTGGCCAGGTTGGTGAACGGCGTCAGGTCCTCGGACGACAAGCGGCCGCCGAACGACAGCCGGTCGATGGCGCCGAGCAGCGTCCACGGCGCCGACCGGAGCCGCAACACCCTGCGATAGCCGAGGGTGCCGGCCTCGAGGCCCTCGTAGAAGCGCCATTCCGCCGGATTGCCGCGCGAGCGCAGCGAGTAGTGCCAGTTCGTGACCAGCAGGTCCGGATGCAGCGCCTGGAGATCCTCGACGGTGGCCGGCACTTCCGTGGCGCAGAACGCAGCCAGTCGCGGCAGGTATTCGGGCCGGCCGGTGAACGCGACCACGCCCCCGGGCCGATGGCGATCATCGAGCCAGCGCTCGACGGCGTATCGGGAGTCGGCGCCCATGAGGACGGGAACCGAGGCGCCGGTCACGACGGCGACCACCAGGACCGCGCCGGCGGCGATCCGGCCGACGACGCGCGGCCGCAGGTGCGTCAGGAGCCATTCGAGGCCCACGCCCGCCAGGAGGGCCAGGCCGAGACAGGCGCCCAGGAAGAAGCGATCGTACTGGTAGCCGATCAGCGCGATGAGGCAGACGTACCAGGACAGGATCGGCAGCAGCACGACCGACGCCGTGGCGAGGTCGCGACGGCGGGCGACGATCCACGCGCCCCCCATCGCCGCCGCGAGCGACAGCCAGCCCAGGCACCAGGGCAGCTGTACGAGAGCGGTGCGCAGCAACCCGCCCTGACCGCTCAGCGAGGAATCGAACATGCGGTATTTCCGCGTCAGGGGGCCGGTGAGGATGGCGACGTGCGCCGCGAAGCCTTCGTGGTTGAACACCAGGTTGTGGATCAGCGCGAAGGCGACGGCGGACGTTGCCAGGCCGGTCCACAGGAAGCGATCGCCGAGCGTGTCCAGGATTCGCCGGGCCGGCGGCCCCTCCGTCGCCGCCCACGCGCGATACGCCAAGTGGAGGGCGATGACGGGGAAGAACGCGTAGGCCTGATCCTTGGTCCCCACCGACAGCGCCGCAGCCGCACCAAGCCAGGCGTACCGGCCGAGGCTCGGACCTCGCGTCAGGATCGCGGCATAGGCGCACAGCGCCACCGCGTACCACATGACGTAGGGCATGTCGGTGTTCGCCGTCCGGCCGTAGTAGACGAAAATCGGGGCGCTGGCGGCGACCACGGTCGCCATGAACGCGGCACGCCAGGAGTGGCCCAGGACGCGGCCGGTCAGCGCCAGCGCAGCGGCGGTGCCCCCAGCCATGACCGCGCTCATCGCCCGGGCCAGCAGATACAACGACGTGTAGGGCAGCGGCTCGGCCAGCTCGTACCAGCCGAGACGTTCGCCGATCACGATCGGCGCGTAGACCAGCGACAGCAGGTAGTAGTGCGCCGGCGGGTAGAGATCGTTCCAGCCGCCGCTGAACCGTTGATTGATGGCGGTCAGGACGTCCGTCGGAATGATCTCGTCGGCCGCCCAGCCGCGATGATCGGGCATCCCCCAGCCGATGCCCCAGGCCGCCAGCGCCGTCACCGCCACGACGAGTCCGACGACGGCGACGGTCTGCGCCCGCGAGCCATCGCGGGCGACCGTCCGGATGAACCAGGCGAGCGGCCAGGCGACGATCGCGAGGACGATGAGAGCGCTCCACAGGTCGGTGACGATGGCCAGGGCGATCGCCGGCCTGATCGGGCGTCCCCAGACGGTGGCGCCGACGTGGAGGGCCGGGCCCAGGGCACGCTGGCACCCATGCGGCGGCGTGAACGTCACCTCGAGCCCGATGGCCCCGCCGTCCTGGGCGTACTCGACGCGGACCTCGTGCGGTCCGGCCGCCAGGTCGACCGTCGCCTCGGCGCCGGTCATGCCGTGGCTGCCGCCGTTGTCCACGACCAGCCGGCCGTCGACGTAGAGCCAGCCGCCGTCATCGGACGTCACCGCGAACCGGTGCGGCCCCGGCTGGTCGACGGTCAGCACACCACTCCAGCGCGCCCGGAACTGCTCGCTCTTCAGGACGGCGGCGTTCGTGCGCAGCGCCTCGGTGGTCAACGCGCCGTGTGCGTCGACGAGGGCCGGCGTACCCTCGAATGTCGCCCCGACGAAGTACTCGCCGCGCGGGCCGGGCCGGCCGTCCATCGAGCTGGCGCCGGCGATCACGAACCAGGTGGCGACGACCAGCAGGAGAGCCAGCGGCCCCAGCACCAGGCCCGGCCAGCCGAGGCCGCGGGTCAGGCGCGCGCGCCAGAGCGCGGAGGGGCTGGGTTGCATCG
>Ga0075366_10001802_pt1 | contig 10824 bp, 7 predicted proteins | sample EndMethybrTD3031_FD_72351 | JGI IMG/M metagenome (GOLD analysis project Ga0075366, IMG submission 72351) | Populus endosphere microbial communities from Tennessee, USA - Endosphere MetaG P. TD hybrid TD303-1 | ecosystem: Host-associated > Plants > Roots > Endosphere | place: USA: Tennessee... | reverse complement strand
CCTATTGGGACGAACTCTGTGCGGCGATCGGCCGCGCCGATCTGCTGAGCGATCCGCGCTTCGCCGATGCCGCATCGCGCAACCGGAACAGGGTGGCCTGCCTTGCGGAGTTCGACGCGACCTTCGCCGCGCATAACTTCGACTATTGGCGCGGCAAGCTCGCCGGATTCTCGGGCGCCTGGGCGCCGGTGCAGATGCCGGCCGAACTGCACGGCGATCCGGTCGCGCGCGACAACGGCTTCTTCACCGAGCTCGAGTTCGCTAACGGCAGCACGCTGGACGTGGTGTCGAGCCCGGTCACGTTCAACGAGTACAAGGGGCCGCGCCGGATGACCGCCGCCCCGGAAGTGGGCCAGCACACCGAAGAGATCCTGCTCGAATTCGGGCGGACATGGGAAGAGATCGTCGCCCTGAAGGACAAGGGGGCGATTTCCTGAGGCAATGGCGCCAACAGGAAGGTTGAAAGGAAGCAATATGGGCGAACTGTCCGTGCGGGAGATAGGACCCGGTTTCGGCGTCGAAGTTTCCGGGTTGGCGCCGAATGTCCCGGTATCGCCCGACAACTGTCGCGAATTGCGGCGGCTTTTCGACGATCACGGGCTTCTGCTATTCCGCGATGTCGACGCCAGCCTGGGCTTTCAGACCTGGATGAGCTGGATGCTGATCGGCCGCGAGATGCCGGACGATCCGGCGCTGGCGGGGCCGCGCGGCGGCCGCGACTACTATGTCTCCAACAAGGAGCCCGAGGCGGGGGCACCGTTCGGCCGGCTGATGTTCCATTCGGACATGATGTGGCGCGAGGATGCGTTCCAGATACTCTCGCTCTACGGCGTCGAGGTCGAGCAACCGTCGATCCCCACTCTTTTCGCCAGCGCGGCGCAGGGATGGAAGACGCTTCCGCCGGACTTGCGCCGGTGTGTCGACGGCAAGTTCGCCGAGCATGGTCACGATGCGACATACGCCCGTCAGGGCGACGACGACGTGCTGGTATCGACATACGATGCCGACGACCGTGCGAAGCTGCCGATCGGCCATCGCCATCCGCGAACCGGCCAGCCGCTTCTTTATGTCTGCGAGCAGTTCACCCATGGCATAGTCGACATGCCGCCCGACCAAGGCGAGGCGCTGCTTCGCGAACTGTTCGGGCACCTGTCCAGGCCCGAGGCGGTATACGAGCACCACTGGCGCAAGGGCGATCTGATCTTCTGGGATAACCTTGCCCTCCAGCACGCGCGCCCCAACGTCTCGGGCGAAGGGCCGGTGCGCACGCTGCGCAAGACGTTCGCGCCGATCACGAAAGAGATGGCGAGCCCGCCGCCCAAGCTTTCGCGGGCGGGCGGGTGATCGAAACGTCGGATTGAAGGTGCGTCGATGCGGCGCGAACTCGGGGATGGGAACAGCCATGAACAGCACGATCGAAGCCGGCCTGCCACGTGTCATAGACACGGATCCGATCGTCTTGCGGGACTATGCCCAGTGCGCGCTCCATGCCGCCAGCGAGGCTTGGATACATATGGCGGCCGAAGAAGTGGGCGACATACCCGGGCTGATGGCGACGCTTCGTTTCGAAGGGCCGTATGGCTACACCATCCAGCCGCGTGTCCTGCCCGACGGCAGTGTCAGCATGCCGATCTGCACCACTTACGAAGAGATCGAGAACGCCTATCGCCAGGTGCGCGGGGCAAGCGACATGATGGGCGCCGACGCGGTCATCGAAGTGCGCGGCGCTTGGTACAATTTTCACGAAGTCATGGCGCGGGGCCGGCCCAAAGGCCAGGATAAGATCAATGAAAACAACCTGATCGGCCTGTTTCCGGTGTCGAGCGACAAGGGGATCACCGGCGAGCTGGTGTGGGTCCGCATTCCCCGCGCCAAACTCGGCAAGAGCCCCCAGCCCGAAGCGCCGAGCGACCTCAAGGCGCGCGTCCAGCTTCTGAAGTTGTACGACCGGTATATCGAGGCCTTGCAGCGTTCCGACGTGGAGGCCGTGCTGGACACCATGAACGACGATGTTCAGGGCACGGTCCGCAATTATGTCGACGATACGGGCGCGTTGGTCAGCCTGAACGGCAAGGAAGCGCACAGGGATTACTACCGCGCCCTTTTCGGCAAGTACGATATCCAGTCCGTGGATCTGCTGCAGCGGGTCGTCCAGGAGTGGTACGCCTTTGCCGAGCTGCGGTTCGAGGTGCGTCGCCGTTCGGATGGCAAGCCGGTGGCGTTCCACATCGCCGACTACTTCATTCCGGCCAGCGACAATCGCTTCATCATGCGGGTGGGGCACGGCACCGACGTCGCCTGACCCGAGCATCCAATACGAACTGATCGAGGAGAGAACATGACCAATATCGTGATCGGCGCCGCTTCGGGCATGGGCGCCGCGACCGCCCGCAAGCTGGCTCCGCGAGGGCCGCTGTTCGTCGCGGACTACAATCTGGAAGGGGCGCAGGCGATCGCCGCCGAGATCGGCGGAGACGTTCGCGCCTTCCAGTGCGACATATCCAACCAGGAGCAGGTCGACGCGCTCATGGCCGCGGTCGACAGCCTCGATGCGCTTGTCATCACGGCGGGTGTCTCCGCCGTCCAGGCGCCGGGGCCGCGCATTCTCGAAGTCAACGTGGCCGGCGTCGCCCGCGTGTTCCGCGCCGCCGAGCCGCTGCTGCGCAAGGGCACGGTCGGCGTCGCAGTAGCGTCGCAGTCGGGCTACATGGTGCCGGAACTGCCTGAACTGTTCGCCGCGATCGACGATCCGCTGGCGCCCGACATGATCGAAAAGGTCAACCGTATCATCGACGTCGAACAGCGCGGCCTGTGCTACCAGCTTTCGAAGCGCGCCGTGCACCGGATGGCCCGGCGCCTGTCCTTCGCCTGGGGGGCGAAAGGCGCGCGTATCCTGTCGCTTTCTCCGGGCATCACCGACACGCCGATGAATCGCGCCGAGGAGATAAAGAACCCGGTAATGCTCAAGATGGTCGAATCCTGTCCGCTGCAGCGTCGCGGAGAAACCGAGGAAATCGCCAATGTCATAGCCTTCCTCACCTCGCCCGAGGCATCCGCCATGACTGGCAGTGACGTGCTGGTGGATTGCGGCATGCGCAATATCCTGCCGACTACGAGCTGGGATGGAAAGACCCGCAGCGGATGACGTGAGCCAGCGATCGCCGATACCTCGCGGACTGCCGGTACTGTCCGCGAGGTACCGGCAGCCTGCATTTTGGCTCTAATTAAGGAATTTGACTTATTCCGGCGCGGGGGACCGCTGAACAGCAAGACGATTTACGGCGTTGCGCCGAAAGGAATCGCGAGGGCGGCGGCGCCGACGCGGATGGCGTCGAAATAAAGCTGGCTGACCCTCAGGGTGCCATCGTCCTGTCGATCGTCGCCGACGCGCAGGGCGTTCGCCACTAGGGCGAAGGTCATGCTCATGCGGCGCTGGAAGTGTTCATCGGTCGTCGGCGAGGCCAGGTCCCTTATCCGGTTGACGATCGCTTCGGTCACCTTGAAATTGACCCTCACTTCCAGGCGAGTCCACGCCCACCCGGAATGAAGCGCCGCCAGGAAATGGCTGTAGCTGTGCCGGCCGTTCGAATCGGTCTGTTCCAGGAAAGGTCGGTACAGCGCGTCGAGAAGGCGGGCTACATCGTGGGTGCCGCCCGCCGCGTCGAGATCCTCGAGGAGTTCGGCCCGGCGCACTTCCATGCTCGGCTCCCTATGCAGATATATCGCTTCCACCAGCGCCGCCCTGTCGGCGAAATAGTAGCCCACGACATTCTTGTTTGCCGAGCCGGCGGCTTCCTGAAGCTCCCGCGTCGTCACCACGTCGACGCCGGGACGCGCGAACAGGGCCTCGGCAGCCTCGACCAGCGATATCCGCGTAGCCTCCCGCCCGCGACCGCCTCGCCGTTTGATGTTGATGCCCTCCATCCCCGCTTCTCTTAAGCCAAATTTATCCGACGCCAAGGGTTGCGAAATAAGGACTATGACTTAAAGTGATGGCGGAGCATCGCAGGACGCCGGGCTCGGCGTTTGCCCGTTGGGGGGCTCCGTCACGGGAATGCCCGGACGAAGCGCGATCGCATGCAATGTCGGAGGGAACTGAATGTCTATCTCGCTCTTGCCCGAAGCGCCTGGCAGTTGGCCCGAATATGGCTTCGAGGCGCTCTTCGCCGTGGACCGTGAACAGCGCGACGCGGTGCAGCTCGAAGCGATTCAACTCCGCTTCGCGCGCCTTCGCGACAAGCTGCCCGCGCTTCGCAAGCTGGCGGAAAAGCAAGGCGTCGATTCGATCGACACGCTCCACGACGTGCTGAAGATCTGCTTCGACCATCGGGTGTTGAAGAACTATCCCCTGGCGGTCCTGGAAAACCGCGACTTTCCCAAGCTCACGGCCTGGCTCAACAAGCTGACGCTGCACGATCTGAGCAAAGTCGACCTTACGGGGGTGGCCACTGTCGACGGCTGGATCGATCGTCTGGAAGAGTATGGCCTTATCATAGGCACTTCCAGCGGCACCACCGGCAAGCTGAGTTTCGTGGCGCGTTCCAAAAGCGAGCTCAGCGCCTGGCGTTCCTCGTGGTACGTGGCGGTCGAGGCGACCACGGGCGTGCACCCGCTCGCCATCAACCGCACCCCCAGCTTCAGCACCGGCTATGGGTCCGGGCACCAGATGGCGCTCAAGACTCCCCAAGTGCTCCCGCTTGAGCTCTATGGCGGGAAGCACAACCATCACACGCTTTATGGGCACATGTCGGCGGATCTGCTGGCGCTTTCCGGCAAGATGCAGGCGGCCGACAACAAGGGCGACCTGGATCGCGCGGGCATCGATGCGGTTCTCGTCGCCCAGCGGCGGCAGATGATCGCCCAGGCGAGGAGCCGGACGGAAGATCTTCAGTCGTGGTTCGAGAAGCTGATCGAGGACTATCGCGGCAAGCCGGTGCGGATCGGTGGCATGGCGGCCGACCTTTACCGGGTGGCCAAGGCGGGAATTGACAAGGGCCTCAAGCCCGAGTTCGCCCCTGGCACCATCGTCTCGAGCGGCGGGGGCATGAAGGGCGCCACCGACGTGCCGGCCAACTGGAAGGAAATCATCATGGATTTCTTCGGAGTGGACCGGCTCAGCACAATCTACGGCTATTCCGAATGCATCGGCAACGCTCCCGAATGCAGCGCAGGCCACTACCACTTCGCGCCCTACACCGTGCCGATGCTGATGGACGAGAAGGGCGATCTTCTGCCGCGTCACGGCGTGCACAAGGGCCGGCTGGCGACGTTCGACCTGCTGGCCGAAAGCTTCTGGGGCGGTTTCGTGTCCGGTGACGAAGTCACGCTGCATTGGGATGACGATTGCTCGTGTGGATGGAAGGGCCCCTTCATCGAGAAGTCGATCCGCCGCTATGCCGAAATGGAAGGGGGCGACGACAAGATCACCTGTTCCGGTTCGGTGAAGGCCTACGACGAGTTCATGGACTATGTAATGGGTGAGAAATGAGATGACCAAGCTCTATGAAATCCCCATTCTCGCGCGCGGCCGGGTGATCCTCCCTAGCGAAGGCGATTGCGTCGAGTTTGCGGGCCGGGCCGGCGCCCGGTTCCGCTGCCCCGATCCGCACAACCACATTCACGATCTGGTGCTTGGCGATGTCGGGCGCCTTCAGGACCTGCACGATCTGCCCATCGCCAAAGTGCTGGACTTTCTGGCGGCCCTCGGCCCGCGGCTGAAGCTGGCGGAAAATCCCTATCTGCAGGAATCCTACGAACTGGCGCTCGCGGCCGGCGGGCTGACAAGGCCGTTGATGACCAGGCTCTACGACGCGCTTCCCTCGATGTTCGATCGTGCCAAGCTGGAGGCCAGGGTGGAGGCCAGCATCGGCGCCGCCTATCTGGATTCGTGGGTGCCGCAGGGGGCGGACGGCCCGGCCGCCACGGTGCGGGTTCGCGCTGTAGGCGCGCGGGGCTTGCACATCATTGCCGGCAACGTGCCGGTCGTCGCGCCGGGCACCGTCATCAACGGCGCGCTGACCAAGTCGGACATCATCATCAAGACCCCGTCCAACGATCCGCTCACCGCTAATGCGCTGATCCGTACAATGATCGATATGGACCCCGATCACCCCGTCACCCGCCATTTCGCGGTTGCGTACTGGAAGGGCGGCGACAGCGTCATGGATGGCGAGGTCATTCGTTCCAGCCGGATCGACAAGGTCACCGCGTGGGGCGGCATGGCTTCGGTACAGCATGTGCAGAAGTTCATTTCGCCCGGTATCGATCTTATTGCGCTGAATCCGAAATTCTCGCTCTCGCTGGTCGGCAGCGAGGCCTTCGAAAACGAAAATACCATGCGCGAGGCGGCCGTGGGGGTCGCCATCGCCGCAGGCCGCTTCAACCAGACCGCCTGCGCCAGCACGCGCGTGGTCTATGTGGAAAGCGGAACCGACGATGAGTCGCTGGATCGCCTGACCCGCTTCGGCGAAATGGTGTACGATGGTTTTCAGGGGCTGCCGGATTACTTCTCGACACCGGCCGATGCGCCCAATCCGTCGCTTGAGGCGGAGATGCGGGCCATTGAACTGGAAGACGACTATTACTGGGTAAAGGGCGATACGGTTCGCGGCGGCGTGATCGTCTCCCGCTTCGAAGGGCGGGTCGACTTCGCCGGCGAGCTGAACAATCGCGTGGTCAACATCGTGCCGCTGAGCGACCTGGCGTCGATGCTGGGGACGATCGACGATCAGGCCCAGACCATCGGCGTCTATCCGAACGCGTTGCGCGTACGCCTGCGCGACCAGCTCGCCATCAGGGGCGCGCAGCGCATGCTGCCGCTTTCGTCCCAGCTTTTCGACGCGGTGGAATCGGGCGCCGTCGTGGGATTGCCGGCCGACGGCACGTACACGCTGCGCCGGATGGTGCGATGGATGATCGATCAGGGGCCGGAATCCTGACAATTCGGGGAATTCGCGATGAACGCAGCCGAGGAAGTGCCCGTGCACTGGGATCCGTTCAACCAGGAGTACTTCTATGAGCCCTATGGCGTCTTCCGGAACCTGCGGAAAAAGGCGCCCGTCTATTACAATGAGGAATACGATTTTTACGCGGTAAGCCGCTATGACGAGGCGCTGGAGGTGCTTCGTGATCGCGACACCTACATAAGCCGTCACGGTGAGGTATACGAGCATATCAAGAGCCGGGTGCCGATGCCCCGGGGCATGTTCATTTGCGAAGATCCGCCCTTCCACACGATGCACCGCAGCGTGCTGTCCCGCATTTTTACGCCCCGGCGGATGCAGGCGCTGGAGCCGCAGATCCGAGCGTTCTGCGCGCGCACGCTCGACCCGTTGGTGGAGAGTGGGGAGTTCGACTTTATCCTCGATCTTGGCGCGGTGATGCCGACGCTGGTGATCGGCATGCTATTGGGCATCCCGGAATCGCAGCTCGAAGGCTACAAGACCCGTCTCGACGAGAGGGCCCGCGCGCTGGTGCTCGGCAAGCCGATGCACGCCGACGGCGCCCATCTCACCGGCGATCACTTCGCGGAATATGTGAACTGGCGCGAGCAGAACCCCTCGGACGACGCGATGACCGAGCTTTTGAACGTCGAATTCGTCGATGAGACGGGAACCACGCGCAAGCTGACGAAGGGCGAGATTCTCGTCTTCACCAACCTGCTGTTCGGCGCCGGTAACGACACCACCAACAAGTTGATCGGCTGGATGGGCAAGGTGCTGGCCGAGCATCCGGATCAGCGGCGCGATATCGTGGGGAACCGGGCGCTTATCCCGCAGGCGATCGAGGAACTGCTGCGCTTCCAGGCACCGGGACCGTCGGTTGCGCGCTATGTGGCGAGGGATACCGAAGTGCTTGGCGTGAAGGTGCTGGAAGGCGCCGTGATGCTGTCTTTGGTCGCCTCGGGCAATCGCGATGAAACCAAATTCGTCGATGGCGATACTTTCGATATCCACCGTGAGAGGGTCCCCCATCTGTCGTTCGGTTTCGGCTTCCACAATTGCCTCGGCAATGCCCTGGCCCGTGTGGAGGCGCGCGCGGCGCTGGATGAAATCCTCAACCGCTTTCCCGAATGGGACGTGGACCTGGATCGCGCCATAATGCGTCCCAGCACGACGGTTCGCGGCTGGGACAAGCTGCCCGCTCGCGCAAGGTAAGGCGGGCCGGGCGCGCACGGCTCTGGTCCGTTTCGCACAACGCGAATGCGATAAATCAATGCGATTGACATATATAAGGCAATGAACTTAATTTGTGCAGCAGTCAGTTTGCCGAGAAGCTTCGGGGGCTGGGTACGCAAGAAGAATCGCCGGCTCGGATCGGGCGCTTTGGGGTCATGAGAAATCGAAGAATATAAAATAATAAGTATTAAAAATATATACAATAAGCATGAAGTAAAATGGAAAAATTCATTTGTGTTCCGTCTCTAATTTTCGGGACATTGGACGTATAAATGGATATCGCCGATAATTGGCGTGTCGGGAGGAGGATACAATGGTTTTCATGCGCTCTCGTGCATGGCTGTTTGCTACAGCCTCGTTGCAGTTCGTTTGCGGTGGACAGGCTTTCGCCCAAACCGCCGAAGCCGCCGCCGATGACACGATCATCGTCACCGCGCGGCGCGTGGAAGAGCGGCTGCAGGATGTTCCCATCTCGATTTCGGTGGTCAGCCAAGATCGGCTCACGAAATCCAACGTCTCCTCCGCGGACGATCTCATCCGCGTGGTTCCCGGCCTCCAGGCGCAGTCGCGCTATTCGTCGGAGCAGGCCACGTTCTCGATCCGCGGCTTCTACCAGGAACTGCGCACGTCCGCGACGGTCGGCACCTATTTCGGCGAGGTGATCGCGCCGCGCGGTGGCGGCATCGCGCTTCAGGGCGGCGACGGTGCCGGTCCCGGCAACATGTTCGATCTGCAGAACGTCCAGGTTCTGAAAGGCCCCCAGGGCACGCTCTTCGGGCGCAACACCACGGGCGGCGCGGTGCTGCTGACGCCGCGCAAGCCGACGGACAATTTGGAAGGCTATGTCGAGGCCAGCTATGGCAACTACGACATGAAGCGGCTTCAGGGCGTGGTGAACGTACCGCTGGCGGACTGGGCAAGGCTGCGGCTCGGCGGCGATTTCATGGATCGCGACGGCTATCTCCACAACGTGTCGGGCATCGGGCCGCGCGATTTCGGTGATACACACTATCTGGCGCTGCGGGGCAGCCTGGTGCTCGACATCACGCCCGATCTGGAAAACTACACGATCGTCAGCCGCCTCGATTCGCGCGGCAACGGCGTCATTCCGCAGCTGCGCGCCGCCAACCCGGCGATCCGGTTCGGTGCCCCTGCCGGGCAGGGTGGAGCGGTCGATCAGGTGGCGCGGCGGCTGGCCAGCGGAGACCGCTATCAGGTCGAGCAAAAGCTGCCCAACGCGGGCGTGTCGACGAAATCCTACCAGATCATCAACATCACCACGCTCAAGGCGAGCGACAATCTGACGATCAAGAACATCGCGTCCGTGTCTCACATCAAGCAGGAATTGCGGCAGGATATCTATGGAACCAATGTCCTGCCGTCGGCGCTGAACCCCGCTCTGGCGAGCTTCAACGCGACCGGCCGCGTCTCGACCGCCTACGCCATTTCTCCTCCGGATGGTTACATCAACAACCAGAAGAATTTTACGGAAGAGCTTCAGCTTCAGGGCAGCTCGGGGGACAACAGGTTCATCTACCAGGCCGGCCTCTATTACGAGCACAGCACGCCGGGCGGCCCGACCGTTTCGAGTGCGCCGGGCACGGGCTCGATATGCCAGCTCATCCCGATAGGCGGCCTGATGGATCAGCGCTGCATGAACGGCGGGACCACCCAGATCGTTACCGCCACGATCGAGTTCATCAATATGGCGGCCTACGCCCAGGGCACCTATTCGTTCAACGACAAGCTTAAGGCCACCGGCGGCGTCCGCTATACCTATGACCGGTCGCGCGGGGAATCCTCGGGCCTGGCGTACAACTTCGTCGGCCCGGCCGGCCAATATGTCGCGCCGACGCGGGCCACGGCGAACAACGGCTGCGTCATCGTGTTCGCGACGTTTGCCAACTGCAAGGCGTCGCTGCGGTCTTCGGACCAGAAGCCGACCTGGACGCTGAACCTGTCCTACAATCCGAGCGAGGACACGATGATCTACGCGACCTATTCGCGTGGTTATCGCCAGGGCGGCGTGACCCCGTCCGTTCCGCGAGGTCACCCGATCTACGGGCCGGAAAAGATCGATAACTATGAAATCGGCACGAAGATGACGTTTCATGGCGACATTTCGGGGACGCTCAATCTTGCCGGCTTCTATTCCGATCTCAGCAACCAGCAGATATTGGTCGGCCTGACATCGCTCACCGGAAACGGCTCGGCGACGTCGATCTACAATGCCGGCAAATCACGGATATACGGCATCGATTTCGATGGATCGCTGATCTTCTCGCCGATGTTCCGCATCGACGCGTCGGCGAACTATCTCAACACCCGGCTCAAGACGATGACGATCCCGTCGTCGTTTCCCGGTTACGATATTTTCGCGCCGGCGGCGCTTGCGGGCGATCCGCTGAACTTTTCGCCGAAGTTCAGCCTGAACGCCAGCGGGACGGTCACGCTTCCTACATCGGAAACGTTCGGCACGGTCGAACTCTCCGGACTCTACCGGTATTCGTCGACTTTCGCGTCGTCCGCCTCGGCAAACGGCTTTGTCAAATCGACCGCGGTCAGCCAGATCGACCTTAACCTTGATTGGCGCAACGTCGGCGGCGCGCCCGTGGATCTCGCGCTGTTCGCCACCAACGTCACCAAC
>Ga0075366_10001801_pt1 | contig 10831 bp, 12 predicted proteins | sample EndMethybrTD3031_FD_72351 | JGI IMG/M metagenome (GOLD analysis project Ga0075366, IMG submission 72351) | Populus endosphere microbial communities from Tennessee, USA - Endosphere MetaG P. TD hybrid TD303-1 | ecosystem: Host-associated > Plants > Roots > Endosphere | place: USA: Tennessee... | reverse complement strand
AAGTCTCCCCTACCGGGGGAGATTTAGAGGGGGCTCTCCCCTACTCAAAAAACAAACTAAACATCACCGTATGTAACGATAGCTTACTGATAGGCGTCGAAAACGGGTGATTCTCGGGCACCAGGATGTTACCAAAGGAGTTGGATACTTTTATTTGTGGCGATAATTTAAAAAACTCGAAATAAATATCGCAGCCCAGGCCGGCTTCATAGGAGCTAAAGCCGCCAACGTTTTTCACCATTTTATCTAAAGGGTCGAGGTTGGTTTCATCTTTTTTTGTCCCAATAGCCTTGGTATATTTTACTCCACCCAAAATATAAGCGCGAAAATCGCCCAGCCTGTCCGATTTTATTTTGAACGACAGCGGTACTTCTACCGAAGTTGTCTGAATTTGCTTTACCTGGTTTTGGTCTGGATTGGCATAAGTATAGCTCAGGTTCCGGTCGGCAAAAACCAGTGACGGGGTAACACGCACTTCGAAATGTTCGGTTAGGGTGTAGCGGGCTAAAAAACCAATAGCAAAACCTGGTTGGCTTTTTGAGCCGATGCTGTTTACAGAGTCGGTAATATATTTGTTAGTGCCTGCATCAAAAAAGGGTTTACGCCAGTCGGGCTTTTTAACTATCCGCAGGTCGCTGCTTACATAACTAAAGCTAAAACCAAAACTCAGATCTTGCAGATCGGCCCCTCCACCCCATGCCGGAACATATTGTGCCAGCGAAATTTTGCTGCAAAATAAAAAGCATAAAAGTAAGAGGTACCGGTTTTTGATCATTTAACGCCTGTATATATCGAACAGATTCCAAACGCCAGCGGCCTGTGTTTGGTATGTTTAAAACCTACTTTATCCATCAAAGCCACAAAACTTTTGCCATCCGGAAAAGCGGCAACCGACTCGGGCAGGTAGCTGTAAGCGCGCGCATCTTTACTGAACAACTTGCCAATGCCCGGCGTTATGTAGTTAAAGTAAAAATTGTACAATTGTTTTATAGGGAAAGCCTTAGGCTTCGAAAACTCCAAAACTACTGCTTTGCCGCCCGGTTTCAATACCCGTTGAATATCGGCCAGGCCAACCTCCAGGTTTTCAAAATTACGAACACCGTAAGCTACCGTAACCGCGTCAAATTCGTTATCGGTAAAAGGTAGTTTCTCCGAGTCGCCCAGTTTTACACCAAATTTATCGCCAAGGCCGCGTTTAGTAATCTTTTGCTCTGCAATGTCAAGCATCCCGCGTGAAATATCTACACCGATGATTTTCTCGGGCTTAAGTATCTTCAGAGCTTCAAAAGCAAAATCTCCGGTGCCGGTTGCTACATCAAGGATCAGTTTGGGCTGATCTTTTTTGAGCTCGTTGATAGCCTTTTTGCGCCAGATGATGTCGATGCCCAATGACATGAAATGGTTCAGGAAATCGTAGGTTTTTGATATATTATTGAACATATCTGCTACCTGTTCTTTCTTGGTAGCCTGCTCATTATTGTACGGAGTTATGGTTTTGCTCATTTTTATAATGTGCGCAAAGATAGCGATTGTATGTTGATTGGTTTTATTTGGTTGGATTAAGTTGACCTGCTTATGTAAATGTTAAGTCAATTCACTAATTTTAAAAACCAATTTACGTGCTAACCCCGGCATGTGTTGTTTGCCTGGTTACGTTTTTACAAGCCTGTTTAAATAAAAATTATACACAAAGTTGAATGTCCCTTATCTATGAAAGAAAAACAAGAATCCTCTCGCCGAAATTTCATTAAAAAGTTAACCACTACCACCGCCGCGGTGGCCGTTGGCAACAGCCTGTTTGCCTCGCAAAGTGCAGTTAAACCATTCGCCATATTAAAAAGGCAATTGGGTTATGAGTATAACGATCAAATTAACATTGCCTTGATAGGCGCCGGCGGTATGGGTAACAGCGATACCGACACAGCGCTAAAGGTTCCGGGGGTAAAATTGGTTGCCGTTTGCGATTTGTACGATGGCCGCCTTAAAGATGCCAAAACCAAGTATGGTGCCGATATTTTTACCACTCGCGTTTATAAAGAGATCCTGAACCGCAAGGATATTGATGCCGTAATTATTGCCACGCCCGATCATTGGCACCAGCAAATATCTGTTGATGCCATGCACGCGGGTAAACATGTGTATTGCGAAAAACCAATGGTGCATGCCATTACCGAGGGCCCCGCTGTAGTAAAAGCCCAGCGGGAAACCGGAAAAATTTTCCAGGTGGGCAGCCAGGGCGTATCATCATTGGGCAATGAAAAAGCGCATGAGCTATTAAAAAGCGGCGCCATTGGTGAGCTTAACTATGCGGAAGGCTTTTGGGCCCGGCGCGAACCACTGGAAGTTTGGCAATACCCTATTCCGGCTGATGCATCGCCGCAAACGCTGGATTGGGAAACCTACATCAGCAATACCAAAAAACGCCCCTTTGATGAGAAAAGGTTTTTCCGCTGGCGAAATTATACCGACTATGGTACCGGCATGGCCGGCGATTTGTTTGTGCACCTGTTTTCGAGTTTGCATTTTATAACCGATTCGATAGGGCCTAATAAAATTTATGCTTCAGGCGGTTTACGTTTCTGGAATGATGGCCGCGAAGTTCCCGATGTATTGTTAGGCACTTTTGATTATGGCAAAACCCAGGCACACCCGGCGTTCAACCTTTCGTTACGTTGTAACTTTGTAGATGGTACCAGCGGCACTACCTACCTTAAACTGGTTGGCAGCGAAGGCTCCATGGACGTCACCTGGGATAAAGTAACCCTTAAACGCAACAAGACCTTTGCATCCGACGATCCTTTTTACCTGGATAAATTGAAAAAAGCAGGTGTTGGCTATGCCGAACGTAAAAAGATGTTGCCACCCGAAGAAATAACCTATGATGCCGACAAAGGCTATATGGGCGGCCCTTATGACCATATGGTCAACTTTTTTACTGCTATTCGCAACAACGGAAAGGTAACCGAGGACGCCGTATTTGGCTATCGTGCCGCCGCCCCTGCCCTGTTATGCAACGATAGTTATTATAACAACAGCCCGATGTTTTGGGACCCGGAGAAAATGCAGGTGGCGAAGAAGAGCTAAGAATTAAGAGTCAAGAATCAAGATAAAAAAAATGTTTCCTCAAGGTCCTCCTTTTGGAGGCCTTGAGGAAACCGGATTACAGTCGATAAATATTTACCTATTTAAAACACTTATGAAACAACAATTAAAAAAACTGGGATTTGTAATGGCTGCAGCTGCTTTGGTTTGTGTGCAAACATCGGCAGTCAATATAAAAGTGCCGCTGCACATGAAAAAGGCGACCGCGAAAAAAAGCCCTTGGGTAAATTTGTTTGATGGCAAAAGCCTGAAGGGCTGGCATGGTTTTAACAAAAAAGGCGAAGTTAAAAACTGGACCATTGTTGACGGCGCACTGGTTTGCCTTGGCGCGGCCGAAGGTGATACCGGCGGCGATATTGTAACCGATAAAGCTTACACCAACTTTGAGTTGGAATGGGAATGGAAAGTTGATAAAGGCAGCAACAGCGGTGTGCTTTATCACGTAATTGAAGACCCAAATTACCACGCCACCTACAACACCGGGCCCGAATACCAATTAATAGATGATGAAGGCTGGCCCGACAAACTGGAAGAATGGCAAAAAACCGGTGCCGACTATGCCATGCACCTGCCCAACACCCTTAAAAAGCTACAACCTGTGGGCAAATGGAACACCAGTAAAATTGTATTTAACAACGGCCATGTAGAGCACTGGCTAAACGGATCGAAAATAGTAGTTTTTGAAGCATGGACTGATGACTGGAACAAGAAAAAGACCGAAGGCAAATGGAAAGATTACCCCGACTACGGTACCGCCAAAACCGGATTAATAGCCTTACAGGATCATGGGCATAAAGCTTATTTTAGAAATGTGAGGATAAAGGAGTTATAACACGATTTAGGGATTTTGCAGGATTAACAGAATCTTTTTGCAGTTTGATTAATATGGTGAAGAAACTGATCTCGATATGCGTCCTTTGTCTATGTTTTAACTATGTATCTGCACAAGTTATAAAAGATACAGTGCGTAAAACTAACCATGCTAAAAGCCAAATTGCACGGATACTGGATACTTGTCGCATTAAACTGCATTATCATCAACAGGATATCAAAAACGGAAGCTTCTCGGCCAGTTACGAGATCGATTTTTTTAAACAAACCTTGAAAAACAAGCTACTTTACAGCTATGATTCGTTTAGATGCTGTAATTTCACCATTAAACAAAACCAACATCTTGGGGTGAGTGAATTTATTTATAAAAATAAAGAACTGGCCAACAGAGCGTATAAGTATCTTAAATCAAACGAACGGATGTCCCTGTCTGAAGTCTACATCAAGTTTAAACCTCTACAAATTGGCAATAGTGTTTTTATAGTGTTAACCGAAACTCCCGATGACGTCTCTATTAAAAATCTTTTTAGTGTTTTGTGAAATCCCACACAAAAGCGCAAAATTTAATCACAGCCGGCTTGTTGAACACATAGCCGGCTTTTTATTTAAGTATGCAACAGGCGAAAGTCCGCGATTACACATGTTAACTACTCATATAACACCCCTCGCGTTTACCTTTAAATTAAAATATTTTCATCAATTTTATTCCTTTCTTATATTTATCGGTAATAATGTAATAAGTTTGTACTTAAACGCTAAATCTTTTCACATGAACAGAAAAAATCTCCTTGTTATATGCTTATTGCTCTTTGTAGTGGTTAGCTCAAAAGCCCAGGACAGCTATCAACCCGGTTTTGCGATTTTAAATGACGGAACACGGGTAAGCGGCCTGATATCATTATATGAAAAGGCGCCATGGTACAACCAGCGCTTTATTTATCTTAAGGATTCGGCAACTATTGCGGCGAATCCGGGTAAAGATGTAAAATCAAAAAAGTATGTAGCCGATGATCTTAAATATTATAAAGTTGGCGATCGTACTTTTACCAAGATCCATTATGTTGATTTAGAAAATTTACAGGCAAAAAGCCTTGGCTCAAATGATCATATGTTGGAGGTATTGGCGTTAGGACGAATTAAGGCTTATCGGTTTTACGCCTATCCACAGGATGTTTACCTAACCTTTGGCACCGAAGATGATGTAAAAAAACAAATCCAGAATAACACGAACGATCTTTTAAATAATTGGAAGATGCTCACGCAAAAAGATGATGAAACCAAGTACCGGGATGCGTTTGATTACGATTTGCAGAAACTTTTTGGCGATACGCCGGAGATATGGGAAAAGTATAAAAAAGGCGGTTATGGTAATGAGCCTATATCAGAAAAAAAGGGCCTTGCTGCAAGGATGATGAATATGGCAAAAAAAGCTACTTATTCGCACATGCAATGGGAATCGTTGGCTGCAGCTATAAACGAATATAATTCAAAAAATGTGGGCGTAAAATAACATACAACATAGCCGATGTGACAGGCGGAATATCATTTTCGCCTGCCATATTTTCATTGCAAAACAAGCGCCTCGCATTACCATATATTGCTGCTTACTTAGCCAAAGCTAATAACCCTTCAATATCCAGCCTCCTGGTAAACATGGTTAATTTGCCGTCTTCATCAAGCGGCCAGGTTTCTTTTGGCCTATCCCAATATAGTTCAACGCCGTTTTGGTCGGGGTCATTTAGGTAAATAGCTTCGGATACACCATGGTCAGATGCTCCGGTAATAGGGTATTTGGCATCAATCAACCTTTGCAAAATTGCAGCAAGATCTTTTCGTTCGGGATATAGTATCGCGGTGTGGTACAAGCCCGGCGCATATTCCGGTGCGGGCGACGCTCCTTTGCTATGCCAGGTGTTTAAACCAATATGGTGATGATAGCCGCCTGCTGATATAAACGCGGCCCCATCGCCATACATTGCCATTTTTTCGAAGCCAAGCAGGCCACAATAAAAATCAAGGGATTTTTGAATATTGCTTACCTTTAAATGTACGTGGCCAATGCGGGTTTGGACCGGGATTTTATAATCATTCATTACATTATATGTTTAAACATCAAATTTAAGTATTATTGCGCTTTAATTTGTTTACACATTGTAAAACAATATGAGGCGAAGCTGCAAAGTTCGCTGGTTGGCGGGCATGTGCTTGCAGTTAAAAATAATTACCTTTGCAACATGATTGTTAAAACGGCCGAATTTATTTGCAGTAATACCCAAATCTCGAAGCTGCCACCGCCCATTAAGGCCGAGTACGCTTTTATCGGGCGCTCAAACGTAGGTAAATCTTCGCTGATCAATATGCTCACGCAAAAAAAGGGATTGGCCAAAACATCGCAAACACCGGGTAAAACCCAGCTCATAAACCATTTTTTTATTAACGACAGCTGGTATATTGTTGATTTACCCGGTTATGGTTATGCCCGTGCATCAAAAACCAACAAGGCCAACTGGAACAAATTTATCCATAACTACCTGGATAAGCGCGAAAGCCTGCAATGCGTTATGGTATTGATAGACAGCCGCCTGGAACCGCAAAAAATAGATATTGAATTTTGCAACTGGCTGGGCGAAAAAGGCTTGTCGTTTGTATTGGTTTTTACTAAGGCCGACAAACAATCAAGCGTTAAAACCGACCAGAACATTGCCAAATTTAAAAAAGCCATGCTGGAGACTTTTGAAGAAGCACCGCAATACTTTATCACCTCGGCCGAACTACAATTGGGACGGGATGAGATTTTAGGCTTTATAGATAATATTAATAAGAGTTTTGTGGTACCACATTTTGAACCGAGGGATTAAAAAAAACGTTTTTTTTCTGATCCCCTCTCGAGAGGGCGCGCGAAAGAAAGTGCGGCTGCTGGGGTGTGTTAAACGCCATTAAAGCCTCAGTAGATCCAGTCAAAACCAGAGTTCTTTATTAAATATAACGCGACACACCCCTCCCCCCTAATCAAGAGGGGAATCGCACGGGGCCAGCGCTTTTTTAAAATCCCCTCTCGAGAGGGGGCGCGATGGAAAGTGCGGCTGCAGGGGTGTGTTAAACGCCATTAAAGCAAAGCGATAAGTATAATGTCACGCAAAATAATACCATACAACCCAAACCTAAAGACTTGGCCCGCAAGCTAAGAAACGATAGTACCTTGGGCGAAGTAATGCTTTGGAATGAAATAAAAGGAAAAGGATTTGGCTTTGATTTTCATAGGCAAAAGCCACTGTTAAATTACATTGTAGATTTCTATTGCATTGAATTAAGTTTGATGATTGAAATTGACGGGCATTACCATAATCACGAAGAAAAAGCTGAAACTGATAATTTACGCGATGAGGAATTTGCAAAATATGGTTTAACCGTGATTCGTTTTACCGAACAGGAAGCAAGAAAAGATATTGCTAATGCTTTAAGAACAATTGAGAGCTATGTTGCGGAACACACCCCTCCCCCCTCTCGAGAGGGGAATCGCACGGGGCCAGCGCTTTTTTGATCTGCTTTTATTTGTAAACGCAGTGTACAGCTAATATAAACATCGAAAATAACCCCATAAAAAGGGATACATACAACATGAAAAAATACCTTTCATTAGTAACATTTACCCATACCATCTTCGCCATGCCGTTTGCGTTTATCGGCTTCTTTTTGGCAGTAACTACTACTCAGCACACTTTTGATTGGCGTAAGCTGGTGTTGATGGTACTGTGCATGATCTTCGCCCGCAACTCGGCTATGGCTTTTAACCGCTATTTGGATAGGGATATCGATGCCCAAAACCCGCGCACCAAACAACGGGATATCCCGGCGGGCCGTATCAGCGCGGCATCGGCTTTAACCTTTACATTGATCAACTGCGGCCTGTTTATCACAGCTACGTTTTTTATTGATCCGTCGAATCACTTGTGTTTTTACTTATCGCCGATAGCCTTGCTTGTAGTAATGGGCTATAGCGCAACTAAACGCTTTACGGCGCTTTGCCACTTGGTTTTAGGTCTGGGATTATCCTTAGCTCCAATCGGCGCATACTTAGTAGTTGCCGGCGAATTTGCGTTGACACCCATATTCTTCTCACTATCGGTTTTATGCTGGGTAAGCGGCTTTGATATTATTTATGCCCTGCAGGATGAAGATTTTGACCGTAGCCAAAACCTGCATTCTATCCCCGCTTATTTGGGCAAGGTAAATGCCTTAAGGCTATCAACATTTCTGCACGTGTTATCGGCCTTATTTATCATAATGCCGGTGTTATTTACACATGTCGGCATTTTATATTATGTGGGGATAGCGTTTTTCTGCGCTATGCTTATTTACCAGCACCTATTGGTGAAACCAAATGATTTGAGCCGGGTAAACTTCGCGTTTATGACAACCAATGGCATTGCAAGTGTGGTATTCGCGGTATTATTTCTGTTAGACAGGATATGGACACGCTAACCGCCCTCAACAAATTCAGGGAGCATATTCATCAATACGTATTGCTTACCGATGACGAGTGGAACATTCTTGCGGGGTACCTGGAGTTAATCACCCTTAAAAAGAAAAAAAACTTTGCCGAGCCTGGAAAGGTATGCAGCCACATTGGCTTGGTTGTAAAAGGCGCGGTAAGGTATTTTCATGTTAAAAACGGTGAAGAAATAACCGGCTATTTTAGTTTTGAGGATGAGATGCTCAGTTCCTACAAAAGCTTCCTTACCCGCCAGCCAGGTTTGTTTTATATCCAGGCTTTAGAAGATTCGCAGATTGTAACTTTAAGCTATAATGCGTTGCAGCAGGTTTGTGCCAACCCGCTGATGAGTTTTAAAATGGAACGCTTTGGCCGACTGATGGCAGAACATTACCTTATTTGTTATGAAGACCGTGTAGCCTCCTTTATCACCCAAACACCCGAAGAGCGCTACCACAAACTACTTGAAACCGGCGGCGAAGTAATGCAACGCATTCCGCAACACTACATCGCTAACTACCTGGGCATAACCCCGGTTTCGCTTTCGCGGATCAGGAGAAGAATCATGAAGATAAGCGCTTAGAGAAAGTGTAAGCAGAAGGCTTAATGCCAAAAGCACAATCCTGCAATTCAACTAAATGCATAAATCATCTGCACATCTGAAATCTGTAATCTGCACATCAAATCCTGACAATCCTGTTTAATCCTGAAACCCTGTTTTTCTTATCTTTTGTTAACGTTTTGATACCCAAAGCCGCCCTACCTTTGGATAAACAAAAACGAAAAAGATTATGCACACTATATTAGGAGCCGGAGGCACGGTAGCAAATGCCCTTACCCGCGAATTGATTAACGGGAATGAAACCATCCGTTTGGTTAGCCGCAAGCCCGTAAACATAACAGGTAAAAACGTTACCTGGCAAAAGGCGGATCTGTTAAATTACGACGAGGTTTTGGCGGCGGCACAGGGGGCAACTGTTATTTACCTGGCTGCAGGCATTGTTTACGACGCCGCCATATGGCAGGTACAATGGCCTGTTATTATGCAAAATGTTATCAACGTGACTAAAGCGACAGGCGCACGCCTGATATTTTTTGACAATGTATACATGTATGGCCTGGTTGATGGCGCCATGACAGAAGATACGCCCTACCGCCCCAGTAGTAAAAAAGGAAAAATCCGTGCAAGTATTGCCAATATGCTGATGGAGGAGATAAAGGCCGGTAACATCCATGCATCCATTGCCCGCGCCCCCGATTTTTATGGCACCGATTCATTAAACAGCTTTGTGGATATGATGGTGATAACCAAATACGCTGCCAAACAAACCGCCCAATGGATTGGCGACCCAAACAAAAAACACAACTTTATTTACATTCCCGATGCAGGCAAGGCAATGTACCTGCTTGGTCAAAACCCCGATAGCGATAACCAGGTATGGCACTTACCCACCCCGCCTGCCATAACCGGCAAAAAATTTATGGAGATTGTTGCCCGGGCGTATGGTGTAAAGCCTAAATTTATGGCTTTACGTAAGTTTATGCTCTGGCTGGTAGGCTTGTTTCAGAAAGTGGTGATGGGCACCGTAGAGATGTACTATCAATATGACCACGACTACATTTTTGACAGCAATAAGTTTGAAAAAGCTTTTAATTTTAAACCAACAAGTTATGAGGATGCAATAAAAGAATTGTCCGAAACATTGTATAAGGCGAAGTAGGGAAGTCCGAAAGTCAGTAAAGTCCGAAAGTAGCTTCTGGCCTTTCGGAATCCCTGTGTTCCAACGTTCAAACTCCCGACTTTCCGACCTTACCAACTTCCGGACTTCCGACTTTCGGACTTCCGGACTTTCCGACTTTCCAACTAAATCTGCATATTTGCACATACGCGTATCTGCACATCTAAAAATCATGATCCACAAAAAAACAAGAAAATATATCCCGGCTACTCTCGACATTAAATGGGAAACTTTGGAGCCATTTTATAAGGAACTGTTAGACCGCCCGATCAACTCGGTTCAGGAACTGGAAAAATGGCTGCACGACAGGAGCGAACTGGAAGCCGCTTTAGAAGAGGATTCGGCCTGGCGCTATATCCGCATGACCTGCGATACTACAAGCGAAGAACTGTTGCAAAGCTTTCAGTATTTCGCCACAGAAATATCGCCCAAAATGGCACCTTACGATAATGGGTTAAATAAAAAATTGGTTGCCAGTGCCTATATCGATCAACTGGACGGCGAAAAATATTTTATCTTCTTAAGGGCGATAAAAAAAAGCCTGGAATTGTTCCGCGAGGAAAATATCCCGGTACAAACCGAAATCCAGGTGGAGCAGCAAAAATACCAATCGATAACTGGCGCCATGTCAGTACATATTGACGATAAGGAATATACCCTGGAGCAG
>Ga0075366_10001800_pt1 | contig 10831 bp, 11 predicted proteins | sample EndMethybrTD3031_FD_72351 | JGI IMG/M metagenome (GOLD analysis project Ga0075366, IMG submission 72351) | Populus endosphere microbial communities from Tennessee, USA - Endosphere MetaG P. TD hybrid TD303-1 | ecosystem: Host-associated > Plants > Roots > Endosphere | place: USA: Tennessee... | reverse complement strand
GGGACGCGCTGCGCGCGCCCCTCCTCCTTTACTTCGCTCCGCCGGCCACCCGACGGCCTTGGCCCGGCACCACCGTGGCATGCGATCGTCGAACACCCCAGTGGTGCCGGAGCAGGCCGGTGGGGCGCTCTGCGCAGCGAAGTAAAGGAGGAGGCGTCGGCCGCAGGGCGATGCCGGGGGACATGAGCGGAGCCGAGTGCCCCGCCGGCCTGCTCTCGCGCCGCCCTTGGCGCACGGAGCGAACGACCGCAACGGGCCAAAGGCCGACAGCGAAGGCAAGCGGCGCATCAGTAGCCTCGCCTCATCAGCCCTTCGGGCCGCCAGACCAGGATGACCGCCATCAGCAGGTACACGCCGACACCGCTGTACTCGGCGAAGAAGACCTTGCCGAAGGTGTCGACGAAGCCGACCAGCAGCGACGCGACGAGCGCGCCGGTGATCGAGCCGATGCCGCCGATCACGACGATCACGAAGCTGATGATCAGCACGCTGCCGCCCATGCCCGGATAGACCGACGACAACGGCGCCGCGATCATGCCGGCCAGCGCGGCCATCGCGACGCCGCCGGCGAACACGATGCGGTAGAGCCGGCGGATGTCGATGCCCAGGCCGCGCACCATGTCGCGGTTGCTCGCGCCGGCGCGGATCATCATGCCCAGCCGCGTGCGGTTGACGACCCAGTACAGCGCGACCGCGAGCACGATGCAGGCGATCGATGCGAACACGCGGTACCACGGGTAGGACATCAGCTCGCCGAGGCGGAAGCCGCCCGCGAGCCATGCCGGTGCCTGCACGCCGTGCACGTCGTTGCCGACCAGCATCGAGCGCAGCTCCTCGAAGACGAGGATCAGCGCGTAGGTCATCAGCACCTGCTGCAGGTGCTCGCGCTGATAGAGGAAGCTGAAGAACGCCCATTCGAGCAGGTAGCCGAAGGCGGCCGCGAGCAGCGTGCCGACGACGAGCTTGCTCAGGTACCAGTCGCCGAAGTAAGGCGCGAGCGCGAACGCCATGTAGGCGCCGATCATGTAGAAGCTGCCGTGCGCCAGGTTGATCACGCCCATGATGCCGAAGATCAGCGTCAGGCCGCTCGCGACGAGGAACAGCAGCAGCCCGTACTGGACGGCGTTCAGGCACTGGACGAGGAAGGTGGCGAGGTCCACAAGCGGCGTGCAAGAAAACGGGCGGTGTCAGCCGCCCGTCACCGAGAAGGGCGGCGTCGCCGCCCGCCAGAATTCAGCGAAGCTTACAACTTGCAGCCGCGGCCGGGATCGGCGAGCGCCTTGACGGCGACCGCGCGGTACTCGTTGTTCTTGCCCTGCGCCTCGCGCAGGTACATGTCCTGCACCGGGTTGCCGGCGGGCGAGATCGTGAACTTGCCGCGCGGGCTGTCGACGGTGGTCTTGCGCATCGCGGCGGTCAACGCGTCGCGCTTGGCGAGGTCGCCCTTCACCGCGGCGAGCCCGGCGCCGAGCACCTGCGCGGCGTCGTAACCCTGCACCGCGTAGACGTCGGCGTTGGCCTTGTAGGCCAGCGCGAAGCTCGTGCGGAACGCGTTGTTGCGCGGCGTGTCGAGGTTGTCGGCGTAGTGCAGCGTCGTCTGCAGGCCTTGCGCCGCCGCGCCTTGCGCCTCGAGCGTGCCGTCGGTCAGGAAGCCCGAGCCGAACAGCGGGATCGCCTTCTTCAGGCCTGCGGCGTCGTAGTCCTTGACGAACTTGACCGCGCCGCCGCCGGCGAAGAACGCGAACACGACGTCGGGCTTCTGCGCCGCGATCTCGGTCAGCAAGGCCTGGAACTCAACCCCCGGGAACGGCAGGTTCAGGTCCTTCATCACCTTGCCGCCGCCCTTCTCGAAAGCCTCGGTGAAGCCCTTGACCGTCTCTTGTCCGGCTGCGTAGTTCCAGGTGATCGTCATCGCGCGCTTGTAGCCTTTCTGCGCCGCGACCACGCCGGTCGAATAACCCGGCTGCCAGTTCGAGAACGAGCTGCGCACGATGTTCGGGCCGCACATCGGGCCGGTGATCGCGTCGGCGCCGGCGTTCGGCACGATCAGCAGCGTGTTGCTTTCCTTCGCCGCCTTGGCCATCGCAAGCGCGACGCCCGAGTGCACGGTGCCGACCAGCACGTCGACGTTGTCGCGCTTGATCAGCTTGTTGACGTTGTCGGTCGCCTTCGACGGGTCGCTCTCGTCGTCGACCTTGAAGTACTGGATCTCGCGCCCGCCGAGCTTGCCGCCCTGCTCCTGCACGTAGAGCTTGAAGCCCTTCTCGATCATGTCGCCGAGCGCGGCGAAGGTGCCGGTGTACGGCAGCATCAGTCCGACCTTGATCGGGCCGGCGCCCTGAGCGTGGGCGAGCGAGGTCGTGCACAGCGCCGCGACAACGGCGGCGGCGAGCGGGAAACGGCGGGTCATCGGGAGGCTCCGGTGCATGGGACGACCGATGCTACCGAGCCGCCCGCGCCCGGCCATCGGGGCTTACGCCGGGCCGCAATCAGAGGGCCCCCAGGGCAGGGCTGCGCCCAGCCCGTCCCCCATGGGGGTCAAGCAAAGTGGCGGAGCCACATTTGCTTCAGGAAGCGAGCGAGCGCAGGTAGGCGACGATGTCGCGCCGCAGCGCGGCGTCGCCGATGCTCACGTTCATGCCCTGGCCGGGCACGAGCTTCTCGGGGTCGGCGAGCCAGGCGTCGAGGCTGCGCTCGTCCCAGACGATGCCCGAGCGGCGCAGCGCGGCAGAGTAGGCAAAGCCCGCGGCGCTGCCGGCTCGGCGGCCGAACACGCCGCGGTGCGCCGGGCCGACGCGGTGCTCGTCGACCGCGTGGCAGCCGCCACAGCGTGCCTCGTACTCCTGGGCCCCGACTGCCGCGTCGCCCGCGGCGTGCGCGGGCCACGCGGCCGCGAGCAGCGCCGCCGCGACAGCGAATGCCTTCACGCGCCGAACGCGAGCGCCGCCATCGGCAGCGACTTGCCGAGCGCGCCGGACAGTGCGGTCCAGTGCATCGTCTCGTCGGCCGCGAGGCGCGCCGCGACCTTGGACAGCGCGCTGTCGCTGAACGCCGGGATCACGCCGAGGTAGGCGTTGGTCGCGCCGAGTTCGAGGCGCGCCGCGAGCTCGAGCACGTCGGCCTGGCTCTTCAGCGTGTCGGCCTTGAGCGCCTTCGCGTAGTCGGCGAGCGGCTTCTCGGCGACCGGCTTGCCACCGAGCTTCTCGATCGTCGCGATCAGCGCGTCGCGGTGACCCTTGTGGTGCGACTGGAACAGCACCGCGACGTCGAGCACGGGCTTTTGCAGCAGGCCACTGGTCGCGCCGAGCTGGTAGGCGTTGATCGCCTCGTGCTCGAGGCCGAGCGCGACGTTCAGGATGCCGGTGTCCTTGGACGGATCGGCGGCGCGCGCCAGTGTGCTGGCGCCGCCGAGCAGCGCGATCGTGCCGGCCGACAGCGTGAGGCTGCCGCCGAGGAATCCGCGGCGGCTCGAGGGGACGAGGGATGAGGTCATGGGCTGGGCTCCCGAGGAGTTGGCTGATGAGGGTGGTGGGAGCGCAGGCGCCTGCGTCCTGAGCCGGTCTACGCAGGCAGGTCCGATCCGGATGCAGGGACGCATCGCGATCGCGAAGACGCGCGCCGCAGCCTCGGGTAGGCTCGGGTCTCACCGGTTTCGACGTGGAGGCCCGCGATGAAGATCCTGCTGCCTGTCGATGGCTCGACCGAGTCGCTCGATGCCGTGCGGCATGCGCTGCAGTTGATCCGCGAAGGGCTGCGCGCGAGCCTGGTGCTGGCCAACGTGCAGGAGCCAGCCAGCCTCTACGAACTGCTGCGCGCGCACGACGCCGAGGTGATCGAGAGCGTGACGCAGGCGGCCGGGACGCATTCGCTCGAGGAAGCGAACGCGCTGTGCGCCGCGGCCGGCGTGGCCTGCGAACAGGAGCTCGAGACCGGCGACCCAGCCCACATGCTGCACGACATCGCCGAGCGCCAGGGCTGCGATCTCGTGATCATGGGTGCACGCGGCAAGGGCGCCACGCGTGGCACGCGGCTCGGCTCGGTGGCGCACGCGATGCTGCACGACGCGACGCTGCCGGTCACGATCGTCGGCGCGCACCAGGCCGCGCCGGCGGTGGGCGCCGACGACGCCTGAAAACGATGCGGCAGGGTCTTTCATCCGCCGCGGCGGGCCGCACGTAGACGGGATGCCGCTGCGTGCGGACCACCATGAGCTCGCCCCTCTTTCCCGCCGACCCCGACGCCTCGCTGCGCGCCCGTGTTCTCGCGCGTGTGCAGCGCAGTGTCGCGCTGCACCGCGAGTACACGACGGTGCGGCGCCAGCACGGCGTCTGGGCCGCCGCCATGCCGGGCGTCGCGGCGCGCCGGCTGCGCGAGGACGCGGTGGTGCGCGTCGAGCTGCTGCGGCTCGACGCCGGTGCCGTGCTGCCCTGGCCGGACGACGCCCGGGCTCAGGAACTGCTCGTGCTGAGCGGCGCGCTCGACGCGCAGCCGCAGGAGGGCCAGCAGGTCATGCTCGGGCCGCAGGACTACGCGATCCGCGAGCGCGACGCCGGCCTCGGGCTGCGCGCCGCGGCGTCCGGCGCCGAGGTCTATGTGCGCCAGCGGAGGGTCGACGCGGCGCAACTGCCGGCGCTCGAGGCGCACTGGTGGCGTCTCACGCAGGACCGCGCCCGCCTCGTCCAGCATGAGCGTCGCCGCTGGAGCGAGGTGTCACCTGGCGTCGAGGCGCTCGCGCTGTGGGGCGACCGCGAGGTCGTCTCGATGCTGGTGCGCTTCGCGCCGGGCGCGTCGGTGGCCGACCACCACCATGCGCTCGACGAGGACTGCCTGGTGCTCGACGGCGAGATGTTCCTCGGCGACATCCTGCTGCGCGCCGGCGACTACCAGCTCGCGCCGGCCGGCGGCGGGCACTGGGGCGAGACGAGCGACGTCGGTGTGGTGTTCTTCTTCCACGGGGCGCTCGACCCCGTCCTCACGAAAGATTCAACAGCCGCATCGCGTTCTCCTTCAGGATCAGCGGCTTGACCTTGTCCTTGAAGCCGGCCTCGTCGAAGTCCTTCATCCAGCGCTCGGGTGTGATCAGCGGGTAGTCGCTGCCGAACAGCATGCGATCCTTCAGCAGCGTGTTCGCGTACTGCACCAACTGAGGCGGGAAGTACTTCGGGCTCCAGCCCGAGAGGTCGATCCAGACGTTCGGCTTGTGCAGCGCCAGCGACAGCGCCTCGTCCTGCCACGGCCAGCTCGGGTGGGCGACGACGATCTGGATGTCGGGGAACGCGATCGCGACATCCTCGAGCAGCATCGGGTTGCTGTTCTGCAGCCGCAGGCCGCCGCCGCAGCGCATGCCCGAGCCGATGCCCGAGTGGCCGCTGTGGAAGATCGCCGGGAGCTTGTGCTCGGCGATCACCTCGTAGAGCGGCCAGGCCATCTTGTCGTAGGGCATGAAGCCCTGCACCGTCGGGTGGAACTTGAAGCCCTTGACGCCGTGCTCGGCGATCAGCTTGCGTGCTTCGCGTGCGCCCATCTTGCCCTTGTGCGGGTCGATCGACGCGAAGCAGATCATCATGTCGGCGTTCTTCTGCGCGGCTTCGGCGATCTCCTCGTTCGGGATGCGGCGCCGGCCGAGCTGCGATTCCGAATCGACCGTGAACATCACGAGGCCGATCTTCATCTCGCGGTAGTGCGCAATCGTCTCCTCGATCGTCGGCCGGCGGTTGCTGCCGAAGTACTTGTCGGCCGCGCGGTCGTACTCCTCGCCGTAGTTGTCGAACGGGTTCCAGCACGACACCTCGGCGTGGGTGTGGGTGTCGATCGCGATCAAGTCGGCGGTGTTCACGGGCAAGTCCGTTTTAGTTAAAAGTAATAATCAAAATCGGCCGGTCGGCGAAGATGGAAAGCGAGCTGTGTGCGGGCTCGCTTCACCAGCGAGCATGATTTCACTTTAGCATCTGGATGAGCGGGTTGGGGCACGCGCAGAGGACTTCAGGGCGCGGGTAAACCCGATCCTCGGTCGGGGCGCAATTGGTTAGGATCAATAATCAAATTGCCCCACCGGTCTCCGATGCCTCTGTCCTTCTCCCCCGCGACCGGCCTGCTGGCCAGCCTCGACCTGCTGCGCATCGAGGTCGCCGACGTGGTCGCGCACGTGCGGCTGAACCGCCCGGCCAAGCGCAACGCGGTCAACGACACGCTGGTCGCGCAGCTCCACACCTTCTTCGTCAACCTGCCCGAGGCGGTGCGTGCGGTCGTGCTGACCGGCGAGGGCGATCACTTCTGCGCCGGGCTCGATCTGTCCGAGCTGTCCGAGCGCAGCGTCGCCGAAGGCATGCTGCACTCGCGCCACTGGCATGCCGCGATGGACGCGATCCAGTTCGGCCGAGTGCCGGTGGTCGCGGTGCTGCACGGCGCGGTGGTCGGCGGCGGCCTCGAGATCGCGAGCAGCTGCCACATCCGCGTCGCCGAGGCGAGTGCCTACTACGGCTTGCCCGAAGGCCAGCGAGGCATCTTCGTCGGCGGCGGCGGCTCGGCGCGGGTGCCGCGCCTGGCTGGCGTGGCGACGATGACCGACATGATGCTGACCGGCCGCACGCTCAGCGCCGAAGAAGGCCTGCAGCGCGGCCTGTCGCAGTACGTGGTGCCGGCCGGCGAAGGCTTCGCGAAGGGCTGCGAGCTGGCCGAGCGGATCGCGAGCAACGCGCCGCTGTCGAACTTCGCGGTGATGCAGGCGCTGCCGCGCATCGCCGACCTGTCGCAGAGCGACGGCCTGTTCGTCGAATCGCTGATGGCCGCGATCGCGCAGGGCGACGACGCCGCCAAGGAACGTGTGCGCGCGTTCCTCGACAAGCGCGCCGGCAAGGTCCGCGAGCCGGGCGCGAAGGGGTGACGGGATGGCTCGGTACCGTCATCTGCCGCTCGGCGGCTCGCTTGCCGCGGACTTCACGTCGCGCGCCGACGGGACGACGCTGGTGCTGTCGACCGAGCCGTTGCGCGAGTACCCGGCACGCCTGACCGACCGGCTGGTCCACTGGGCGAACGCCGCGCCCGAGCGCACGCTCGTAGCCAAGCGCCACCACGGCGGCGACTGGCGCCGCGTCAGCTACGCCGAGGCGTTGGCAAGCGCGCGCAGCATCGCGCAGGCGCTGATCGACCTCGAGCTGACCGCCGAGCGGCCGGTCGCGATCCTGTCCGACAACGACATCGAACACCTGCTGCTCGCGCTCGGCGCGATGCTCGCCGGCGTGCCGTTCGCGCCGATCTCGCCGGCGTATTCGACCGTCTCGCAGGACTACGGCAAGCTGCGCCACATCCTCAACGTGCTGACGCCGGGGTTGGTGTTCGCGTCCGGCGCCACGGGCTACGGCCGCGCGATCACCGCGACGGTCGCAGCCGAGGTGCCGGTCGTCTTGACCAGCGGCACGATCGAAGGCCGCGCGACGCTCGCGTTCGAAGACCTGCTCACGACCCGTGCGAGCGCGCAGGTCGACGCGGCGCATGCGAAGGTCGGCCCGGACACGATCGCGAAGTTCCTGTTCACCTCGGGATCGACCAAGCTGCCCAAGGGCGTGATCAACACGCAGCGCATGCTGTGCGCGAACCAGCAGCAGATCCTGCAGTGTTTCCCGACGCTCGGTGAAGAGCCTCCGGTGCTGGTCGACTGGCTGCCCTGGAACCACACCTTCGGCGGCAACCACAACGTCGGGCTGACCGTCTACAACGGCGGCACGCTCTACATCGACGAAGGCAAGCCGGTGCCGGCGCTGATCGGCGAGACGCTGCGCAACCTGCGCGAGATCGCGCCGACGGTCTACTTCAACGTGCCCAAGGGCTTCGAGGAGATCGCCAACGCGCTCGAGACCGACGCGCAGCTGCGCGACACGCTGTTCAGCCGCGTGAAGATGTTCTTCTTCGCCGGCGCCGGGCTGTCGCAGCCGGTCTGGGACAAGCTCGAGCGCGTCGCCGACGCGGCCTGCGGCGAGCGCATCCGCATGCTCACCGGCCTCGGGATGACCGAGACCGCGCCGTTCGCGATCTGCGCGAACGCCGAGGAGGTCAAGTCCGGCCACATCGGTCTGCCCGCGCCCGGCATGGAGCTCAAGCTCGTGCCGACCGGCGACAAGACCGAGGTGCGCTACCGCGGCCCGAACGTCACGCCCGGCTACTGGCGCGCCGCGCAGCAGACCGCCGAGTCGTTCGACGACGAAGGCTTCTATTGCAGCGGCGATGCGGTCAAGCCGATCGACGCGGCCAACCCGAAGCGCGGCTTCATGTTCGACGGCCGCACCGCCGAGGACTTCAAGCTCTCGACCGGCACCTTCGTGTCGGTCGGCCCGCTGCGCGCGAAGGTGATCGCGGCCGGCGACCCCTGTGTGCAGGACGTCGTGGTCGCTGGCATCAACCGCGACGAGATCGGCCTCCTGATCTTCCCGCGCCTGGACGCCTGCCGCGCCCGCGCCGGGCTGCCCGCCACCGCGCCGACGCTCGACGTGCTGGCCGCGCCCGAGCTGCAACGCTTCTTCCAGCAGCTCGTCGACGACCTGTGGGCGAGCGGCACCGGCAGCGCGACGCGGGTCGCGCGCGCACTCGTGCTGGTCGACCCGCCGAGCATCGACCGCGGCGAGATCACCGACAAGGGCTCGATCAACCAGCGTGCGGTGCTGACGCATCGCGAGGCGCTGGTCGAGCACCTGTACGCAGGCGGCGACGGCGTGATCGTGCCGCGGCGCTGAGCCACTGCTTCGAGGACACACGACGATGGACATCGCAGGAAAAGCCGCGCTCGTCACCGGCGGCGCCTCCGGGCTCGGCGCAGCGACCGCGCGCGAGCTGGCGCGGCGCGGCGCCAAGGTCGCGGTGCTCGACCGCAACGCCGAGGGCGCCGCGACGCTCGCGGCCGAGATCGGCGGCATCGGCATCGCCTGCGACATCACCTCGGCCGACAGCGTGCTGGCGGCGCTCGAATCGGCGCGGGCGGTGCACGGCCCGGCACGGCTGCTGATGAACATCGCCGGCATCGGCAGCGCCAAGCGCATCGTCGGCAAGGACGGCGCGCCGGCGCCGCTCGAAGACTTCGAGCGTGTCGTCAGGGTCAACCTGATCGGCACCTACAACGTCACCCGGCTCGCGGTCGCCGAGATGGTCAAGCTCGAGCCGCTCGAAGACGGCGAACGCGGCGTGGTGATCAACACTGCGTCGGTCGCGGCCTTCGACGGCCAGGTCGGGCAGGAGGCGTATTCGGCGTCCAAGGCCGGCGTCGCCGGCATGACCTTGCCGCTCGCGCGCGACCTTGCGCAGTTCGGCGTGCGTGTCTGCACGATCGCGCCGGGGCTGTTCCTGACGCCGCTGCTCGCCGAGCTGCCGGCGCAGGTGCAGGAGACGCTCGCCGCGAGCATCCCGTTCCCGAAGCGGCTGGGCAAACCCGAAGAGTTCGCCCAGCTCGCCGCGGGCATCATCGAGAACCTCTCGCTCAACGGCGAGGTGATCCGGCTCGACGGCGCACTTCGCATGGCCCCTCGCTGAGATGAATCAGCCCCAAGCTCGCTTCGCTCGCGGCCCCCGAGGGGCGCGTCAGTTCCTTCGGGCGGCCGGGCGGTACTGACATGGCCCGGACCACGCTGTTCACCGTCGACGTGCATTTCGGCGACTGCGATCCCGCGGGGATCGTGTTCTTCCCGAACTTCTCGCGCTGGATGGACGCGGCGTCGCTCTCGTTCTTCATGCAGTGCGGCCTGCCGCCGTGGCGCGAGCTGGTCAAGACCCGCGGCATCGTCGGCACGCCGCTGCTCGAGGTCAACACCAGGTTCCTCAAGGCCGTCACCTACGGCGAGACGATCGAAATCGCGACCCACGTCGAGGAATGGCGCGAGAAGGTGTTCGTGCAGGTGCACCGCGTCACGCGCAAGAACCCGACCGGAGAGGACCTGATCTGCGAGGGCCGCGAGGTGCGCGCCTTCGTGAAGCGCGACGCCGACAACCCCGATCGGCTGCGTGCGATCCCCGTTCCCGACGACATCAAGGCCATGTGTTCATGAAGCCAGGAGACAGCAAGATGAAGACCCTCAAACCCCTCGCCGCCGCGCTGCTCGCGCTGCTGGCCACCGCTGCGCACGCCGACATCACGATCGGCATCAGCCTGCCGCTGACCGGCCCGGCCTCGGGCCTGGGCATCCCGATGGGCAACTACATCAAGCTGTGGCCGACCACGATCGCCGGCGAGAAACTCGTCGTCACCGTGCTCGACGACGCGACCGATCCGACCAAGGGCGTGACGAACGCGAAGAAGTTCATCACCGAGGACAAGGTCGACATCCTGATGGGCTCGGCGGCAACGCCGGTCGCGATCGCGATGGCCGAGACGGCGGCCGAATCGGGCACACCGCAGTTCATGTTCTCGCCCGCAGTGCTGCCGGCCGGCAAGGACGTCTGGGCCTTCCGCCTGCCGCAGGGCAACGCGGTGATGGCGCACGCGATGATCGAGCACATGAAGAAGCAGGGCGTGAAGACGGTCGGCTTCCTCGGCTACACCGATGCCTACGGCGAGAGCTGGCTGAACGACTTCAAGGCGCAGTCGCAGGCGCTCGGCGGCCCGCAGATCGTCGCGACCGAGCGCTTCGCGCGCTCGGACACCGGCGTCACCGCGCAGGCGCTCAAGCTCACGTCGGCGAACCCGGACGCGATGCTGATCGTCGCCTCGGGCAGCGGCGCGGCGATGCCCGAGAAGGCGGTCGTCGAGCGCGGCTACAAGGGCAAGATCTACCAGACGCACGCGGCCGCGACGCGCGACCTGATGCGCATCGGCGGCAAGGACGTCGAAGGCACCTTCGTCGTCTCCGGC
>Ga0075366_10001797_pt1 | contig 10838 bp, 7 predicted proteins | sample EndMethybrTD3031_FD_72351 | JGI IMG/M metagenome (GOLD analysis project Ga0075366, IMG submission 72351) | Populus endosphere microbial communities from Tennessee, USA - Endosphere MetaG P. TD hybrid TD303-1 | ecosystem: Host-associated > Plants > Roots > Endosphere | place: USA: Tennessee... | reverse complement strand
CAGCTGGTTGCTGCGGGCCAGCGCGTGATGCAGCGGGCGCCAGCCGCGGGTTCTCCCCTCACCGTTCGCGTCGGCGCCGTGCTCGAGCAGGTATCTCGCGCCGTCGTGGTCGTGCCAGTCGAGCTTGCGAATCAGCATCAGCGAGAGGTTGTCGCTCGTGATCCGTCCCGTCTCGACGAGCAGCGCCATCGCCGCGCAGTCGTCCGTCTCCGGCGCATGGTAGACGGCGTCCTCGTCGTTCGGATCGGCGCCGCGCTCGAGCAGCAGCCGGGTCAGCGGCGCGTGGTGCGCGACGCCAGCCGCGCCGTAGAGCGGCGTTTCGTGCTCGGGGTGTGGCCCGGTGGTCCAGAAGCCCGCGTTGGGATCGGCGCCGGCGTCGAGCAACGCGGTCGCGGCCGCCACGAACGCCTCCGAACGCGACGGATCGAGCCGCAGATACTTCGACAGGCACAAATGGGTGAGCGCGTTCGCGCCATACGGCTCGCTTCTCGCGTGCACGGACCCTGGATCGCCGGCGAGGAACGCTCGCACTCCCTCGACGTCGCCGAGGATGGCGGCGGTGTGGATGTCGCTGCCGGCGAGCTCGGGATGGTCGGCGAGCATCGCGTCGGCGCGCTCGAGCGAGCCGTGCCACGTGCTGGCGGCGATGAACTCGACGCGCCGATCGGCCGTCGGCGGATAAGCCACGAGCCCATCATAACGGGCCGACAGGACGCCTGCCTCCGGCGGCGCCGCAGCAAGTAGAATCCCGCCATGATGCGCGGAGTCCTCGTCATCGCTGTGCTCTCGGCCGCGGCCTGGTCGGTCTCCGGGCAGACGTCGGTCTCGGGCGACTGGCCAGTTGCCGGGCGTGACGCCGGAGGCACCAAGTACTCGCCGCTGACGTCGATCACACCCGACAACGTGGGCCGGCTGACCCGGGCGTGGACGTACCACACGGGTGACCAGGGCACGCAGTTCGAGGCCACTCCGATCGTGGTTGGCGGCGTCATGTACGTCACCACGCAGCGTCAACGGGTGGTCGCCCTCGACGCCGAGACCGGGACCGAGCGGTGGAGCTACGATCCGCGGGTCCCCGGCTCGCGCGAGCACCGCGGCGTCGCCTACTGGCCGGGCGAGGCCGGCTTCGACCCGCGTATCGTCTTCGGCACCGGCGACGGCCGGCTGATCGCCCTCGACGCGAAGACGGGCCGGCCCGCCGCGGGATTCGGCATCGACGGCACGGTCGATCTGAACAAGGGCATCAGCGGCACGGTCGGCCGCTACTCGCTGTCGGTCTCGTCGCCGCCGGCCATCTACCGCAACCTCGTCATCGTCGGTCCGTCGACGCCGGAAGGGCCGAGCCGCGGCCCGAGCGGCGACCCGCGCGCCTTCGACGTCCGGACCGGTGCGCTGGTGTGGCGCTTCCATCTGGTGCCGCAACCGGGCGAGCCCGGCAACGACACGTGGGGCCCGGACGGCTGGAAGGGCCGCTCGGGCCCCAGCCTGTGGGCCGGTATGAGCGTGGACACCGAGCGCGGCCTCGTCTTTCTGCCGACCGGCAATCCCGCCGACAGCTTCTACGGCGCGGATCGCAAGGGCACCAACCTCTACGCCAATTGCATCGTCGCGCTCGACGCGGCCACAGGCAAATACCGTTGGCACTACCAGGTCGTGCACCACGACATCTTCGACTACGACGTGCCGGCGCCGCCGGCGCTGATCGACGTGGTCAAGGACGGCCGGCGCATCCCCGCCGTGGCCCAGATCACGAAGATGGGGCTGCTGTTCCTGCTCGATCGCGAGACCGGCCGGCCCATCTACGGCGTCGAGGAGCGGCCGGTGCCGCCGAGCGACGTCCCTGGCGAAGCCGCTTGGCCGACGCAGCCGTTCCCGGTGAAGCCGGTGCCGCTGGCGCGCACGTCGATGACCCGGGCCGAAGTCAGCAAGCGGACGCCGGAGGTCGAGCGCTACTGCACCGAGCTCTTCGACTCGCTGGCCGGGCGCGGCCTCTACGCGCCGTTCGGGATGCAGCGGACGCTCTCGTTCCCCGGCTCGATGGGCGGCGGCAACTGGGGCGGCGTCTCGTTCGACCCGCGCCTCGGCTACGTGTTCGTCAACACGTCCAACCTGGGCACGATCGCGCACATGGCACCCTCGGACCCGGGCTCGCCCGTCGCCTATCGCAATGCGGGCGCCTACGCGCGGTTCGTCGACCAGGACCGCTATCCGTGCCAGCAGCCGCCGTGGGGCGAGCTGACCGCGGTCGACGTCAACACCGGCGACGTCGCGTGGCGGGTGCCGCTCGGGTCGTTCCCCGAGCTGGAGGCGCAAGGCCTGAAGAACTGGGGCGCCCCGAACGTCGGCGGCACGGTCGCCACCGCCAGCCGGCTGCTGTTCATCGCCGCCACGAACGACGCCAAGCTGCGCGCGTTCGACTCGCGGACCGGCCGCGAGCTGTGGGCCGGCACGCTCGATGCCACCGGCAACGCCACGCCCATCACCTACGCCGGGCCGAGCGGCCGGCAGTTCGTCGCCATTGCCGCCGGCGGGCCCGCGCACCTGCGCAACGTCGGCAATGCCGCCAACGACCGCGCCGACACCATCATCGCGTTCGCGCTGTCGGACGGCCCGGTTGCCGCGCCGACGGCAGCCGCAGCGCCGATCCCCGCTCGGCCGGCACCGGCGCGGCCCGCGGCGACGCCGATGACGCTGGCCGAACTGCCGGCCGATGCCGGCCGCGACCTGGTGCTGCGCACCTGCACGGGCTGCCACGCCGTCCAGGCGTTCAGCGGCGCCCGGCTCAGCGCGATCGAGTGGGAGCTGATCGTCGCGGACATGCGGCTCCGCGGTGCGCGCGCGACCGACGACGAAGCGCGCACCGTCGTGTCGTATCTCTCGAAGCACCTGGCGCGGTAGTCCATGGCCACCACACACCTCGACCGCCGTCAGTTCCTCGAAATCACGGCCGGCGCGGCCGCGGGCGCGGCGGCCTCCGTGGTGCCCGCGCCGGCGGAGACGCGGGCGGTAGCCGTCATCGTCGATCCCGCCGACGCCGTGGCGTCGTCGCCGCCCGGGCGCTGGGCCGCCCGCGAGCTCGTCGGCGCGCTCGCCACGCGCGGGCTCGCGACGGCGATCTATCCGAACGTCAAGGACGTGCCGGCGTCGCACGTCCGCGTGTTCGCCTGCGGCCTGGCCTGGCCGGGCGCCGCGGCGGCGCTGGCATCCGCCGGCGGGCGGCCGGTCGCCGAATCGGACGCGCTCGCGCTCTGCCAGACGCGCGACGGCGTGTGGGCCTGCGGCCACGATCCGCGCGGCCTGACCTACGCGCTCCTCGAGCTGGCCGATCGGGTGCGGCTGTCGACGGACCCGGTGGCGGCGCTGGCCGTGCCTCGGCCGATCGTCGAACGGCCCGCCAATCGCGTCCGCAGCATCACCCGCCTGTTCACGAGCGACGTCGAAGACACGCCGTGGTTCAACGACCGCGAGATGTGGCCGGCGTATCTCACGATGCTGGCCGGACATCGCTTCAACCGCTTCAACCTGGCGTTGGGGATCGGCTACGACTTCCTGACCAACGTCACCGACGCCTACTTCATCTTCAGCTATCCCTTCCTGCTCGCCGTGCCCGGCTACGACGTGCGGGTCCCGCAGCTCGCCGACGCCGAGCGCGACCGCAACCTCGAGACGCTGCGGTTCATCGCGCGCGAGACCACCTCACGCGGCCTGCAGTTCCAGCTCGGGTTGTGGATGCACGGCTACCAATGGAACGCGAGCCCGAACCCGAACTCCACCGTCGAGGGCCTCACGGCCGAGACGCACGGACCGTACTGCCGCGACGCCATCAGGCTGCTCCTGCAGAAGGTCCCTGAGATCAGCGGCGTGACGCTGCGCGTGCATGGCGAGAGCGGCGTCGAGGAGGGCAGCTACCAGTTCTGGAAGACCGTCTTCGAGGGCGTCGCCACCTGCGGCCGCACCGTCGAGATCGACATGCACTCGAAGGGCATGGACCAGACCATGATCGACACGGCGCTGGCCGCCGGCCCGCCGGTGACGATCTCGCCGAAGTACTGGGCCGAGCACCTCGGCCTGCCGTACCACCAGGCCGATATCCGCGAGCAGGAGCGGCCCAAGGCCGGACGCGAGGCGACCGGACTGATGAAGCTCAGCGCCGGCTCGCGCAGCTTCACGCGCTACGGCTACGGGGATCTGCTCCGCGAGGGGCGCCGGTGGAGCGTCGTGCACCGCATCTGGCCCGGCACCCAGCGGTTGCTCCTCTGGGGCGACCCGGTCTTCGCCGCGGCCTACTCGCGCGCCTTCGCGTTCTGCGACAGCGCCGGCGTCGAGGTCATGGAGCCGCTGTCGTTCAAGGGCCGCCGCGGCTCCGGGCAGGCTGGTCCCGAGCGGACCGGCAGTCGCTGCGCCTACGCCGACGCGACGCTCCGTCCACGCTGGGACTGGCAGAAGTACGCCTACAGCTTCCGCGTCTGGGGCCGGCTGCTCTACGACCCCGCGACCGAGCCCGCCGTGTGGCTGCGCGCCATGCGTCACGAGTTCGGGCCCGCCGGTGACGACCTCGCCGCCGCCCTCGCCGCCTCGAGCCGCATCCTGCCGACGGTGACCACCGCGCATCTGCCGTCTGCGGCCAACAACCAGTACTGGCCCGAGGTCTACCTGAATCAGTCGCTGGTCGACGCCGAGCACCCCGGTCCCTACACGGACACGCCGCTGCCCAAGGTCTTCGGCACCGTCAGCCCGCTCGATCCGCAGCTCTTCTACCGCATCAACGACTTCGCCGACGACCTGCTGAAGGGCGAGCGCACCGGCAAATACACGCCGATCGAGGTGGCGACGTGGCTCGAAGACGACGCGGCAGCCGCGACCGAGGGGCTGGCGCGCGCCGCGCGCCGCGCCACGCGGAAGGCGAGCCCCGAGTATCGTCGCCTGACGCTCGACGTCGGCATCGCGGCCGGCCTCGGCGTCTTCTTCGCGTCGAAGTTCCGCGCCGCGGTCCTCTATCGCCTCTTCGAGCAGACCGGCGATCGCGCCGCGCTGCAGGCGGCGCTGCGCCACTACACCGCCGCGCGCACCGCGTGGGCCGGGATCGTGGAACGGTCGACCGGCGTCTATGCCACGGACATCACCGTCGGCGAGACGCGCGTCCTGCGCGGCCACTGGGCGGATCGCCTCGCCGACATCGACACGGACATCGCCGCGGTCGCCACGAAGGCGGACGCAGTGAAGCCCGCGCCGGGCGGTGGTCCAGCCGCGCGCGCGATCGCCGCGGCTCAGGATCGGCCGACGCGTGCGCCGGTCGCCGCGCGCCACACGCCGCCAGGCACCTACCAGCCCGGGCATCCGCTGTCGGTGGAGCTGTCCGCCGACAAGGCCTACCAAGGCGTCCGCCTGCACTACCGGCAGGTCAGCCAGGCCGAACGCTGGCAGAGCATCGCGCTGGAGCAACAGGGCCGGCAGTGGCGCGGAGCCATTCCCGCCGAGGCGACCACGGGCTCCTACCCATTGGAGTACTACTTCGACGTGAAGGCGAGCGCGGAGGTGTCGGGCCTCGTCCCGGGCCTGTCGCCGGCGCTCACCGGGCAGCCGTACTTCATCGCGCGGCGCGCCGTTCCGCCGGACCCGACCCGGTAGACACTCCTGACAGGACGCTGTCAGGAGCCGGCTGTCATCCTGCCCCTCGAAAAGGAGACAGCGATGAAACATCCCGTCATGTGGTTCGAGGTCACCGGCAAGGATGCCGGCGCGCTCTGTCAGTTCTACGGCTCGCTCTTCGGCTGGTCGTTCGGCGGTGACACGTCCAAGTACGGACTGGTGCAGGCGAACGGCCGCGGTATTCCCGGCGGCGTCGGCATGAGCTACCCGGGCCAGGCGGAGTGGGTCACTTTTTACGTCGAGACGCCCGACGTCGCGGCGTCGCTGGCCCAGGTCGCGCAGCTCGGCGGCCGCGTCGTCATGCCGCGAACCGTCATGCCCGACGTGACGCTCGCCATCTTCGAGGATCCCGAAGGGCATGCGATCGGCCTCGTCGAGGCCAAGCCCGCCTGATGGCAGAATCGCTCCGATGCGTCGAGCCGATCGCCTGTTCCAGATCGTCAACGTGGTGCGCCGCCGCCGGACGGCGACGACCGCCACGCATCTGGCCGAGCGGCTCGGCGTGTCGGAGCGGACCGTCTACCGCGACATCCGCGATCTGATCCTCGCCGGCACGCCGATCGACGGCGAAGCGGGCGTCGGCTACCGCATCCGTCCCGGCTACGATCTGCCGCCCCTGATGTTCGACCGCGACGAGATCCAGGCGCTCGTGCTCGGCGCACGCATCGTGCGCCAGTTCGGCGATCCCGCGCTGGCGCGCGCCAGCGATGCGATCCTCGGCAAGGTCGCGGCGATCGTCCCGAAAGATCTCGCGCCGCTCGTGGCCGAGACGCGGCTGTTCGTGCCGTCGACCATCGGCGCCGGCAAGTCCGCCGACGCGCTGGCGCTCGCGCGGGAAGCGGTGATCGCGCGCCGCAAGCTCGCGGTGTCCTACGCGAACGCGGCCGGCGTGGTCACGGCGCGGACGGTGCGTCCGCTGGGGATCTTCTTCTGGGGACGGACCTGGACGCTGGCCGCGTGGTGCGAGCTGCGCCAGGGCTTCCGCAACTTCCGGCTCGATCGCGTCGCCTCGTCCACGATGCTCGACGAGCCGTTCGAGGACGAGGCGGGCAAGACGCTCCGCGACATGCTGGCCCGGTACGGCCCCGAAGCGGTCCGGCTGATCGACGGCTGACGGCGCTACGTGCGCGCCATCGCGCCGGCGAAGAGCTGGCACAGCAGCGCGCCGATGACGCTCATCGACAGACCCCAGAGCAGGAGCTGCCGGAAGAGCGTGCGTGCCTCGGCCGGATCGGCGACGGTCGCCACGCAGAGCGCGCCGAGGGTGGAGAGCGGCGACACGTCGACCATCGCCGAACCCACGTTGATGCTCAGGGCGACGGCGAGCGGGTCGCCGCCGCCGACCTTCTGGACCAGGCCAGGAACCGTCGGCAGGAACGTCGGCAGCACGACGCCGGACGTGCTGCTCCAGCTCGAGATCAGCCCGGTCACGAACGCGACCGTGCCGTTCAGCGTCGCCGGCGTCGCCAGCCGCGCCAGCATTCCGGTGAACAGCTCCATGCCGCCGGTCTTCTCGAGGACGGCGATGAGCACGGTGACGCCGCAGACCATCACGATGACGCTCCACGGCACGCGCTTCATCGCGGCCGTCTCGTCGGCGATCGCCATCAGCACCAGCAGCGACGCGGCCAGGAAGGCCGCGAGGCCGACGTTCAGCTGATAAGCGACCACGCCGGCGATCCACGCGCCGATCACGGCGACCGTCAGCCAGTGGCGCGCCTCGAACCGGGGCTTGGCGTCGGCGGCCGCGTCGGGCGCCACGTGGGGCAGCCGCCAGCCGCCGAGGATGGCATAGGCCGCTGCCATCACCAGGAGGTGGGCCAGAAAGTTGGCGATCCACACCTTGGCCTCGTGGCCGCCGATCCCGGCCTCTGCCATCTTGGTGTTGGCGATGATCCCGATGGCGCTGATCGGCGACAGGTTCCCGGCGTTGGCACCGTTGGCCACGGCGAGCGCCGTCAGGAAGCGCGGCACGCCGGCGCGCGTCGAGGCGGCCATCCCCATCGGAATCAGCAGCGCGACGGTGATGATCGCGCCCGGCCCGACCGACGACAGCGCGAACGCGGCGAGGAACAGCAGCAGCGGCAGCAGGCGGGCCTGTCCGCGGGCGAGGCCGACGGCGCGCTGCGCCAGGCGGTCGAGCGTGCCGTTCGATTCGGCCAGCGCGAACAGCAGCGTGACGCCGGTCAGGGTGAGGAACAGCGACGACGGGAAGCCGGCCGCCACCTGCTCGGCCTTCCAGCCGGCGGCATAGGTGCCGATCAGCCAGGCGAACGCCACAGCGGCGACACCGACATTCAGCCTGGTCGCCATCGACAGCACGATGGCGACCAGGAGGGCGATGAGCGAAAGGACGGCGGGGGTCAAGCCGCCGGGATTGTACCCGCAGCTCAGCGAAAGCGCCGGAAGAACGCCCGCAGATCGCCGATCAGCAGCTCCGGCGCGTCGATCGCCGCGAAGTGGCCGCCGCGATCGAATTGCGACCAGTGCACGATGTTGTTGGTGCGCTCGGCCAGCTTGCGGATCGAGCGGAAGTTCTGCGGGAACACGGCGACACCGGTCGGCGTGTCGTTCTCGACCTGGCGATAGCCGGTGCCGCTCTTGGCGTCCTCGTAGTAGACGCGTGCCGATGACGCCGCCGAGCGGCCGAGCCAGTAGAGCGTGACGTGCGTCAGGAAGAGATCGACGTTGGCCGTCTGGGGATTGCCGAACACGCCGCCGAATCCCGTGAAGAGCTCACTGCTCCACGCCAGCTGACCGACGGGTGAGTCGGTGAGCCCGTAGGCCAGCGTCTGTGGGCGGGTCGACTGAATCTGCTGGTAGCCGGCCCGGCTCTGGAAGGCCTTGAGCATCTCGAGCCCTTCCTTGTCGAAGTCCGACAAGCCGTCCAACTCCGTCGGATCCCCCGACGGGAAGGCATAAATCTCGAGCAGGTGGACGCCGGCGAGCCCCGGCGGCCGCAGCAGCGCCAGTTCATGCGACACGAGCGCGCCGAGGTCGCCGCCATGCGCGCCGTAGCGCGGATAGTCCAGACGCCGCATCAGCTCCGCCCAGGCCTTGGCGATGCGCGCGCTGTTCCAGCCAGGCTCTCGCGTCGGGGCCGACAGGGCGAAGCCCGGGACGGACGGAATGACGAGGTCGAACGCATCGGCTGCGTCGCCGCCATGCCGCCGCGGATCCGTCAGGGGGCCGACGAGATCGAGAAACTCGACCGACGACGAAGGCCAGCCATGCGTCAGGAGGATCGGGAACGCACCAGGCTCGGGCGAACGAGCGTGGAAGAAATGGATGTCCTGTCCGTCGATCGTCGTCGTGAACTGGGGAACGGCATTGATCCGGGCCTCCTGCGCCCGCCAATCGAACGTGGTGCGCCAGTACTCGGCCGTCTGCATCACGAAGCTGAGCCCGGCGCCATAGTCGGTGCCGGTGCCGGGCAGTTCGTCGGGCCACCGCGTCCGGCCGAGACGCGCCACCAGGTCGTCGAGCGCCGCCTGCGGGACATTCAGCCGGAACGGTTGGATCTGATGCTGGTCAACGTGTGACGTCAGCGTTGCGCTTGCGCGTGTCATGGCGCCTCCTGCGCCGCTCTCGGTGCAAGGGAGACGCCACGGCGGCTCGACTATCATCACCCCCGTGCCCACCGTCCAGCTTCAGACGCTCGACCTCGTCATCGTCGCCGTCTACCTCGTCGGCATCACCGCGCTCGGGCTCTACGTCAGCCGCGGCGTCCGGACGACCGAAGACTTCTTCCTGGCCGGCCGATCGCTCCCGTGGTGGATCGCGGGCTTGTCGCTCGTCGTGTCCGACATCGGCGCGAAGGACATGATCGGCCTGGCCGGCGATGCCTACCGCTACGGCATCGTCATGATGAACTTCGACTTCGTCGGCTGCACGTTCGCGGTGCTGATCGCCGCGTTCCTGTTCATGCCGCTCTTCTGGGACGCCGGCATCACGACCATCCCCGAGTATCTCGGGCGCCGCTACAACATGACGGTCCGGACGTTCTTCGCCGTCGTCTGGTCGCTCTTCATGGTGGGCACGGTGGCCACCATCCTGGTCAGCGCCGCCTCGATGTTCGAGGGGCTGCTCGGCTGGTCGTTCTGGTTCTCGGTCGGCCTCACGTCGGTCCTGACCGGCATCTTCACCACCTCCGGTGGCGTGAAGGCGATCGCCGTCACCGACGCCGTGTCGTGCGTCGTGCTCATCGCCGGGGCGGGACTCCTCTGCGGCATCGGCCTGTGGCACGTCGGTGGACCGGCGGCGATGATCCACCGCGTGTCGGCGCTTCCCTGGACGGGCGAGCACTTCAAGCTGCTGCCGTCGGCCAGCCACCCGGCCTACCCGTGGCCGGCCCTCGTGCTCGGACTCGGGCTCGTCCTCGGGCCCGCCTACTGGGTCGGCAACCAGGCGATCATCCAGCGGTCGCTCGGCACCAAGACGGAAGCCGACGCGCGCGCCTCCTACGTGTTCGCGGCCGTGATCAAGCTCGTGTTCCCACTGCTGCTGGTACTGCCGGGGCTGCTCGCGCTGGCTCTCTTCGCGCAGCGGCTGGGTCCGCCGGGCCAGGGCTGGGACGGCAACCGGGTGCTGCCGATGATGATCGTCGAGCTCGTCCCGACTGGCGCGCTCGGCCTGCTCATGGGCGCGTTCGTCGCCTCCGTCATGGCCAACCTGGAGGCCTACATCAGCTCCGCCTCGACGCTCCTGGTCACCGACCTGTATCGGCCGCACTTCAGACCGGACGCTTCGGACGGAGAGTGCCTGAAGGCGGGGCGCTGGCTGGTCGTCGCGCTGCTCGTGGTCGGCGCTCTCGCGAGCTACCAGGTGAAGGTCCGGTTCGGATCCGTGTTCGAAGCCTTCCAGACCTTTCTATCGTTCTTCCAGGGCGCGCTGTTCTCGCTCCTCATATTCGGGCTGCTGACGCGCCGGGCGACGGCGGCCGGCGGCGTCGCGGGCGCCGTCGTCGGCGTGGCGACGGCCGCCATCCTCAGCACGACCGGTCAGCTCTATCTCTGGACGGCCTTCTGGTCGTTCGTGGCCGCGTCGGCGGCGCTCCTCATCGTGAGCGCAGTCACGCCGGCCAAATCCGAAGACGAGCTGCGCGGGCTCGTCTCGTGGGTGCGCTGATGTCCATCGAACCGGGAGCCATTCTCGTCATCCTGCTGTACGGCCTGGCGCTCTACGTGATC
>Ga0075366_10001796_pt1 | contig 10840 bp, 12 predicted proteins | sample EndMethybrTD3031_FD_72351 | JGI IMG/M metagenome (GOLD analysis project Ga0075366, IMG submission 72351) | Populus endosphere microbial communities from Tennessee, USA - Endosphere MetaG P. TD hybrid TD303-1 | ecosystem: Host-associated > Plants > Roots > Endosphere | place: USA: Tennessee... | reverse complement strand
GTGCCGCCGAACTTCTTGACGATCTCGTAGTCGCCCGGCGTGTCCTCGAAGGCGGCGACGGGCGCGAGAAAGTCGCGCGGGTTCGCGAGCCCGTTGCTGCCGATCGGCCCGAGCTCGGGCAACCGGAATGGCGCGCCGTAGTTCTCGCAGACGTAGCCACGCGACGGCCCGTCGACCTCGACCTTGAACGCGAGCCCGCGCGGCAGCAGCAGCGCCTCGCCCGGATTGGCATGCAGCACGCCGAGCTCGGTGCGCACGGTGAGTGCGCCCTGCTGCGGCACGATCAACAGCTCGCCGTCGGCATTCACGAACGCGCGCCGGCCCATCGAGCGGTTCGCGAGGTAGAGGTGCGCAGCCACGCCGGTCTGCGCATCGACGTCGCCGTTGACGACGACGGTGCGCAGCCCGTCGACGAAGTCGGCCGGCGCATCGGGAATCGCGACCGGATGCCAGCGCAGCGGATCAGGCGGCGGCGCGAGGCCGTCCTTCGCGCCGGTCTTCAGGAAGGTGTGCGCGAGCGGCGCGTACGCGCCGGTGACGACCGCCGGCTGGCGGCGGTACATCCAGGTGCGGCGGTTCTCGGCGCGCGGCGCGGTGAACGCACTGCCCGAGATCAGCTCGGCGTACAGCCCATGCTCGACCTTCTGCGGGCTGTTGCGGCCCTGCGGCAGGCTGCCTTCGACCGCCTCGGTCGAGAACTGGTTGCCGAAGCCGTTCTGGTAGCGCAACGGTGGGGAAGTCATCGTGTACCTCGGGAAAGTCAATCCAGCTTGATGCCGTTGTCGCGGATCAGCTTGCCCCAGCGTTCGCGCTCGCTGCGCGCGTAGGCTGCCATCTGGGCCGGCGTGCCCGGCAACGGGTCGAGCGCAAGGCTCTGAAAACGTTCCTTCACCGCCGGTGAATCGAGCGCGGCGACAAGCGCCTTGTTGAGCCGCGCGACCGTCTCGGGCGACGCCGCCGCCGGCACCACGAGCCCTTGCCACGCGTAGGCCTCGAAGCCGGCGAGGCCCTGCTCGGCCAGCGTCGGCACGTCGGGCAGCGACTTCAGCCGCGCCGCGCTCGCAACGCCCAGCGCCTTCAGCTTGCCGCTCGCGATGTGCTGCAGCACGCTCGCCGTGTCCATCAGGCCGAACGGCACCTGGCCGCCGAGCAGATCCTGCACCGCCGGCGCTGCGCCGCGGTACGGCGTGTGGACCAGCTTCAGTCCGGTGCGCTCGCGCAGCAACTCGGTGGCCAGGTGGTGCGGGCTGCCGGTGCCGGCCGATGCGTAGTTGGTGCCGCTGACGTTGCCCTTGGCCCAGGCGACGAACTCCTTGAAGTTCGCCGCCGGCACGTTGGGCGCCGCGACCAGCACGAGCGGAAAGCGCGCGAGCAGGCCGACCGGCACGAAGTCCTTCTCCGCGTCGTAGGGCAGCTTCGCGAACAGCGCCGGGTTCGCGGCGAGCGTTGCGAAGTCGGCGGTCAGCATCACGTGCGCCGGATCCTTCGATTTGGCAACGTAGTCGGCCGCGATGTTGGTCGCCGCACCGGGTTTGTTGTTGACCACCAGCGTCTGGCCGAGCGTCTTGCCCATCGCCTCGGCGACCGTGCGCGCGACGGTGTCGGAGCCGCCGCCTGCGGCGTAGCCGACCACCCATTCGATCGGCTTGGCGTCTTGCGCGAAGGCCGGCCATGCGGCGCTGAGCAGCGCGAGGACGAGGCCGCGGCGTGCGACGAGGAACATGGGCATCGGTGTCTCCGTTCGAGTTGGGAATCAGCGGGATTCGGCCGGCGGCGCGCTGGCGCGCGCGGCGGCGAGCGCCTCGCGCAGCACCGCGAGCGAGCCGATGTGGTTGGCCAGCAGTAGCACGAGGCGCGCGTTCAGCGCGTGGCTCTCGGCCGCCATCAGGTCGCGGTGCGTGTCGATCAGCGCCTCGTAGAAATCGTCGGGCGCGTCGAGGTGCGGTGTCGTGATCAGATGAGCCATGGCGATCCCTCAGGCGAGCGCGAGCGCACGTTGCAACGCGGCCTGCACCGCCGCGCCGCTGGCACGGCGCCAGCGTGCGCAGACGTGCTGGTCGGGCCGCAGCAGCACGACGCTGCCGGGCTGCAGGTCGTAGCGTTGCGCGAGCAGGCCTTCGGCATCGTGCAGCGCGGCAGGATCGCGGGTGTCGCGCGCGCGGATGTGCAGCAGGCGCACCGGCACGCGGCCGCGCATTGCGCGCTCGAGCTCGGCGCTATCGGCCGCGGACACATCGCCGTAGACGAGCGCTGTGAAGCCGCCGTCGCTCAGCTCGCGCAGCAGCCAGGTGGCCGAGCTGTCGGCGCGCCGCAGCGGCGCATCGGCCGCCGCGGCGCCCGGCACCATGCGGCCACCGAAGGCATCGGACTCGGGCGTGTTGAGCGCCGAGCCGCGCAGCGTGGCCGGCACCGAGAGCCGGCCGCTGTTGACCAGGGTGCGCGCGAACGCATGGTCCTTCGCGAGTGCGAGCGTCGCGTCGCGGAACATGCGGCTGATCTCGCTCTTGGGCGTGATGAAGTCGGTCGCGCGGGTCGAGTTGAGGATGTTCTCGTCGGCCGCGAACTCGCGTTCGGCGGCGTAGCTGTCGAGCAGCGCGTCCCCGGCTTGGCCTCGTACGACGCAGGCGAGCTTCCAGGCCAGGTTCTCCGCGTCCTGCACACCCGAGTTCGCGCCGCGTGCGCCGAACGGCGAGACGCCGTGCGCCGAGTCGCCGGCGAACAGCACACGTCCGTGGCGAAAGCGCGCCATGCGAAGGCACGCGAAGGTGTAGACACTCGCCCATTCGAGCTCGAAGGGCACGTCCTTGAACGCCGAGTTCGCGAGCAACGCCTTGACGCGCGGCACGATGTTCTCAGGCTTCTTCTCCTCGTCGGGATTGGCGTCCCAGCCGAGCTGGAAGTCGATGCGCCAGACGCCGTCGGGCTGCATGTGCAGCAGCACGCTCTGCCCCGGATGGAACGGCGGGTCGAACCAGAACCAGCGTTCCGCCGGAAAGTCCGCAGCCATCTTGACGTCGGCGATCAGGAAGCGGTCCTTGAAGACACGCCCGGTGCTCTCCTGCCCGATCAGCTTGCGTACCGGCGAGCGCGATCCGTCGCAGGCGACCAGGTGGTCGGCGAGCAGCGTGTAGCGGCCGTCCGGCGTTTCGACGGTGACGAGCACGCCGTCGTCGCGCGGCTCGACACCGACGACCTCGTTCTTCCAGCGCAGATCGATCAACGGCAACTCCGCCACGCGCTCGGCGAGAAAGCCCTCGACGTAGTACTGCTGCAGATTGATGAACGCCGGCCGCTCGTGGCCCGACTCGGGCAGCAGGTCGAAGCGGTAGATCTGCTGGTCGCGGAAGAACACCTTGCCGACGTTCCACGACACGCCCTTGGCGGCCATGCGCTCGCCGCAGCCGAGCCGGTCGAAGATCTCGAGCGTGCGCTTGGCGAAGCAGATCGCGCGCGAGCCGGTCGACAAGGTGTTGTCGTTGTCGAGCAGCACGACCGGCACCTCGCGCTGCGCGAGGTCGATCGCCAGCGCCAGGCCGACCGGGCCAGCGCCGACCACCACGACCGGGTGGCGCACCGGCTGCACGCTGTCCTGGTCGGCGCTGCGCCGGTAGTCGAAGCGCAGTTGCTGGTAGTCCATCACGGCCCCGCTCAGCTTTCCAGCGTCTCCCACATCTGGCGGTCGCGATCGGCGGTCCAGATGCGCGGGTCGGCGTACTTCGTCGCCTCGTCGTAGCACCGCGTCACGTCGAAGGGCATGCAGTGGTCGAAGATGACCCAGTGGCCGTACTTCGGCTTGAGCTTCGCGAAGGTCTCTTTGTAGACCGCGTTGAGATCCTTGCCCGCCGCCACGCCGCTCTGCACGCTGGCCCAGACGTCGGAGATGAAGGCACGCGTGCCGGCCAGCCCGGCGCTGACCTGCTCGGGCGTGGTCAGCGCCGCGCCGCGGCCGGGCACCAACGCGCGCGGCTTCAGCGCGGCGAGGTTGTCGAGCGTCTGCGGCCAGTCCCGGAAGTAGGCGTCGCCGGCATACGGCGTCGCGTCGAACTCGACGAGGTCGCCGCTGAAGAGGATCTTCTGCTCGGGCAGCCACGCGATCGTGTCGCCCTTGGTGTGGCCGCGGCCGAGCTGGATCAGCTGCACCTCGAGCGTGCCGAGCCAGATCGACATGCGGCCGCTGAAGGTGATGGTCGGCCAGGTCAGCCCCGCCGGCACCGACTCGACCGCCTGGAACAGGCGCGGGAAGCGGCCGATCTCGCTCGCCTTGTCCTGCTCGCCGCGCTCGACGATCAGGTCGTAGGTGTCGCGGCTCGCGATGATGTGCTCGGGTCGGTAGCCGGAGGCGCCGAGCACACGCACCGCGTGGTAGTGGCTCAGCACGACGTATTTGATCGGCTTGTCGGTCACCTCGCGGATGCGGCGGATCACGTCCTGCGCCATCACCGGCGTGGCCTGGGTGTCGATCACCATCACCGCATCGTCGCCGACGATCACGCCGGTGTTCGGGTCGCCCTCGGCGGTGTAGGCGTAGGCGTTGTCCGAGAGCTTGGTGAACGTCACCTTCTTCTCTTCGAGGTCGGCCTGGGAGGCGAAGGCTTTGCTCATGCGGGGCTCCGTTTGCGTTTGCTTAAGGCGAATCGATTCGCATGGATCGAATCGGCCTTGATCTTAATCAGAGAATTCGCTAATGTCTAACGCATTCGTTTAAGTAGAAATACCTAACCCATGGATCTCACCGCATCCGAGCGCAACCAGCGCGGCATCCAGAGCATCGAGGTCGGCGGCCAGCTGCTGCGGGCGCTCGCCCACCACGGCCGGCCGATGGCGCTGAAGGATCTGGCGCGCGAAGCCGGCATGGGTGCGGCCAAGGCGCATCCGTACCTGGTGAGCTTCGGCAAGCTCGGCCTGATCGCGCAGGACGAGACCGGCCGCTACGGCCTGGGCCCGCTCGCGATGCAGCTCGGCCTGATCAGCCTGCAGCAGTTCGACCCGGTGCGCCTGGCCACGCCGGTGATCGCCGAGCTCGCGCGCACGCTGAACCTGACCGTCGCGATCGCGGTTTGGGGCAACCGCGGCGCGACGATGGTGCGCATCGAGGAGGCGCCGAGCGCGGTGCACGTCAACATGCGCCACGGCACCGTGATGAGCCTGCGCGGCACGGCCTCGGGCCTGCTGTTCGCCGCCTACCTGCCGGCCGAGCGAGTGCTGGAGGCGCTCGAGGCCGACGGCGCCGCGCCGCGCGGCCGTGCGCGCCGGCTCGACGCCGAGCTCGCGGCCCAGCTCGCCGAGGTGCGCACCGTCGGGCTGAGCCGCGCGGTCGACGCACTGCTGCCCGGCATCAGCGCGATGGCCGCGCCGGTGTTCGACGAACGCGGCGAGATCGTGCTCAGCCTGACTGCGATCGGCCCGAGCGCGGCCTTCGATGCGCGGCCGGACGGCACCGTCGCGCGCGCGCTGCGCGACAGCGCACACCGGCTGTCGAAGCAGCTCGGGGCGGGGGCTTCCTTCGACAAGCTCAGGACGGTCGGAGATACAGGCTCAGCCCGAACGGAGAGCCAAGCGTGATCAGTGCAGCTTGCGCGGCCGCTTGAACGACTTCGGCTTGTAGACGTTGCCGTCCCACTCGCCGTCGCGCGCGCGGCGGATCGCCTCTTCGGCGTCGTGCCGGGCGCGCCGCTGCGCCGAGCGCCAGTGCCACAGCCGCAGCAGCTTGATGCGCAGCGCGGTCCAGTGCCGGCGCCAGAACGCATCGAAGGCGGTGCGCCGCCGCCAGCCGATCACCATGCGCAGCAGCATCACCGCACACGCGGCGAGCACGATGCCAGCAAAGATCTTCTCGGCCATGGCCGGCATGTTAGCGAGTCGAACGGACTGATACTGGCGTCAGGGTCGCCGCGCACCGAGGTGCTCGTGTGAGGTAATGCCCATCGAGACGTAGATGCTGGTCAGGCCCTCGACGCCGATGTCGGCCGGCGTGACCCAGTCGCGCGGCACGTAGAGCAGCCCGCCGCCCACCGGCACCGGTGCGGTCGGCACCAGCACTGCGAGGTAGGCCACCTCGCCCACCTGCACCGGCTCGGGCGTCGACAGCAGGCCCAGCACCGCCGCGCCGCCGACCCCGCCGAAGTGCAGCCAGACCGGGCTCATCGAGCGCACGCCATCCTCGTCACGCTGGCCGAACAGGTCGACGAACTTGCTGACCAGGTCGTAGACGCTGCGCACGACCGGGATGCGCTGCACGATGCCGCCGAGCAGCGCGGCGAGCACGTCGCGCAGGCGTGTCTGCACGAGCAGGCCGAGCAGGAAGATCGCCGCCATCACGATCAGCACGCCGATCGTGTAGCTGATCACCTCCGAGCCGGTCACGCCCAGCCCGATGCGCACCAGCACGCCGCCGATCAGGCTGTCCGGCCCGAGGTACTCGACGACCAGGCGCGCACCCCAGACGAAGATCAGGATCGTCGCGGCGAGCGGCAACGCGGCGAGCGCGCCGGTGACGAAGACATTGATCAGGCGTTGCAGCGCGCGGGGCATGGTTCTCCTCGGAAAGCGGCACGGCCGCCGGGCTCAACCGCCGCAGCGCTGGGCGATGAAGGCACGCAGCACCGCGACGAAACGCTCGGGCTGCTCGACCGCGCTCATGTGCGCGACCTCGTCGAAGATCTTCAGCGTCGCGCCGGGGATGCGCTCGGCGATCGCTTGCGACATCGCCGGGGGCGCGCCCACGTCCTGCGCGCCGGCGATCACGAGCGTCGGGCACTTCACCTGCGGCAGCTGGTCGAGCCAGTCGACCGCCGCGACCGCGTGACAGCTCGCGAGATAGCCCGCCGGATCGGTGTGCAGCACCGCCGCGCGAAAACGCGCGACGACCTCCGGGCGCTCGGCGCGGAACACCGGCGTGAACCAGCGCTCCATCGTCGCATCGACGACCGCGGCGACGCCGTCTTTCTCGACCGTCGCGATGCGCTGCGCCCAGACCTCGCGCGCTGGCGCGGGATAACGTGCACCGCTGTTCGCGATCACGACGCCGCGCAGCAGCGCCGGGTGGCGCAGCGCCAGGCCCTGCGCGACCATGCCGCCCAGCGACAGGCCGACGAAGACCACCGGGCTGCGCCGGCCCCAGGCGTCGATCACCGCGACCGCGTCGTCGACCATCGCGTCGAGCGTGTAGGGGCCACGCGGCACGCCCGACGCGCCGTGGCCACGGTGGTCGTAGCGCAGCACCTCGTGGTCGCGCGCGAGATCGGCGACGATCGTGTCCCACATGTGCATGTCGACGCCGAGCGCGTGGCTCAGCACGACCGGCGTGCCGCGGCCTTCGACCCGGAAGCCGATCGCCGGTGCACCGGCGGTGCGATACATGCCTTCCATGCCCGTCTCCTCAGGCTGCGACCGGCGCAGCGGCCGCGGCGCGGCGCGCCTTGCGTTCGACCATGTGGCGCATGTTGGCGAGCGAGGCGAGGTGCAGGTGCAGCAGCATCAGCATGCCGTTGCGGTGCGCCTCGATCACGATCATGTCGTCGAGCTTGTGCAGTTTCTCCTCGTCGACGACGAGGAAGCCATCGACCGAGAGCGTCTGGCCCTGAGGCAGCGTCGCGTCGGCCTTCATCTCGCGCAGCAGGTCGAGCTCGGCGAGGCGCGCGCAGAACGAGCGGGTGCGCTGCGCCTCGGTCTCGAACATCTGCAGGAACTCCATCGCACGCTGCAGCGCCGGCGCGGGCTGGTCGTCGGCCTCGAAGAGCGCCTCGCCCTCCCGCTCGGAGAAGCCGCTCCAGGCGCGGTCGACCATCACGCCGGTCGTGCCGGCGTGGCGCAGCGTCGCGGTCAGGAACGGGTATCGGCGGATGAAGGCCGGGATGTAGCGCGCGTCCCAGCGCGCGCCGTCGACGAACAGGTTCTCGTTGACCGCGAGCCCGAGCAGCACGATCGGCGAGACAGTCGGCCGGCCGGCCGCGTCGCGCTCGCCGCTGTGGATGAAGACGATCGGGAATTCGAGCGCCGCCTGCGGCATCTCGGTCACCGTGATGAACGCGCCGTGCATGCCCTTGGTGATCGAGAAGTCCGCGAGCGTGCCCATCTTCAGGCCGCGGTGGCGGGCCGGGTCGAGCAGTTCGGGCTCGCGATACAGGGCGGAATTGATCACGCGGGTTCTCCCGAAACTTCCCGATCGACGCTCGCCAGCCGGGCGGCAAGCACCTTGTCGACGCGCTTGCCGTCGAGGTCGACAACCTCGAAGCGCCAGCCTTCCCACTCGACCGCATCGGCGGTGCGCGGCAGCCGGCCGAGCAGCAGCATCACCATGCCGGCCAGCGTGTTGTAGCGCCCGCGGTCTTCTTCGGGAAGCTCTTTCAGCTCGAGCCGGTCCTTCAGCTCGGGCACCGGGATCAGGCCGTCGAACAGCCAACTGCCGTCGGCGCGCTTGACGGCCCAGGCGTCGTCGGCGGTCGGCGTCGTGAACTCGCCGGTGATCGCCTCGAGCATGTCGCGCACGGTGATCATGCCCTGCACTTCGCCGTATTCGTCGACGACGAAGACGAGCTGCGCGCTCGAGCCCTTGAAGTGGTCGAGCAGTTCCATCCCGGACAGCGTCTCGGGCACGAACACCGGCGGCATCAGCCCCTCGGAGAGCGAGATCTCGCGGCCCTGCATCACCTGCTGCAGCAGGCTGTGCGCCGAGATCACGCCGAGCACGTCGGCCAGTCCGCCGCGGCACACCGGGTAGCGCACGTGCTCGCTGCCGCTCACCAGTGCGAGCACCTCCTCGCGGCTCGCGGCCGAATCGAGCCAGACGATCTCGGCACGCGGGATCATCATCGAGCCGACCTGGCGGTCGTCGAGGCGGAACACGTTGCGCACCATGCGGTGCTCCTGCGCCTCGATCACGCCGGCGTCGAGGCCTTCCTCGAGGCTGGCGGCGATCTCTTCCTCGGTGACGCTGCGGTCGACCTGGCCGTGCACGCCGAGCAACCTCAGGCTGCCCTCGGTGCAGAACGACAGCAGCCGCACGATCGGCCGCGTGATCGTCGAGAGCCACTCCATCGGCCGAGCGACCAGGCGCGCCACCGTCTCGGGGTAGATCTGGCCGATGCGCTTGGGCACCAGCTCGCCGAAGATAATCGTCAGGAAGGTGATCAGCGCGACCACCATGGCGGTGGCCGCGAACTCGGCGGCGCGGTCGTGCATCTGGAAGGTCAGCTGCAGCCACTTCGCGAACGGCGCCGAGAACGCCGCGTCGCCGACGATGCCGTTCAGCACGCCGATCGACGTGATGCCGATCTGCACCACCGAGAGGAACTTGGTCGGGTTGTCGTGCAGGTCGATCGCGGCCTGTGCGCCGCCGTCGCCGGCTTCGACCATCACCTGCAGGCGTGCCTTGCGGCTCGCGGTGAGCGCCATCTCCGACATGGCGAACAAGGCGTTGAGCAGGATCAGGAAAGCGAGAAGGGCAACGTCCATCCAGGGGGCGCAGCGGGCGAGAGACGCAGCGTAGCAGAATCGGCCCCATGCATTTCCTCATCGGCGACGTCCAGGGCTGCTGCGACGCCCTCGACCGGCTGCTAGCCGAGATCGGCTTCTCCCCCTCGCGCGACCGCCTCACCGTGCTCGGCGACCTCGTCAACCGCGGGCCGCAGTCACTCGCGACACTCGAGCGGCTGCGCAGCCTCGGCGACGCGGCGACCTGTCTGCTCGGCAACCACGACCTGCACCTGCTCGCGGTCGCGTTCGGCGGCCGGCCCGCGGGCCGCAGCGACACGCTCGACAGCGTGCTCGCATCGCCCGCACGCGACGCCTGGATCGAGTGGATCCGCATGCGCCGCATGGCCGCGCTCGAGTGCGGCTGGCTGTGTGTGCACGCCGGCGTCGTGCCGCAGTGGGATGTGGCGACCACGCTCGCGCTCGCCGCCGAGGTCGAGGCACTGCTGCGCAGCGACTCGCTCGGCGAGTTCCTGCACGTGATGTATGCGAACGAGCCGCTGCGCTGGAGCGAATCGCTCGCCGGCGCCGAACGCGCACGTTTCATCATCAACGTGCTGACGCGCATCCGCTTCGTCGATGCCGACGGCCGGCTCGATCTGAAGAGCAAGGAAGGCGCGGGCGGCGCACCGCCCGGCTCCCATCCCTGGTACGAGGTGCCGGGACGACGCACTCAGGGCGTGCCGATCGCGTTTGGCCACTGGTCGACGCTCGGTCTCGTCAACCGGCCCGACCTGCTCGCGATCGACACCGGCTGCGTCTGGGGCGGCCGGCTCACCGCGGTGCGTGTCGACGGCGGCCGGCGCGAGGTGTTCCAGGTGCAGTGCGAGCAGGCGCAACGGCCGGGCTGAGCCGCGCGCCTCCCTAGCTTGCGCATTGCGCCGGCCGGGGCCATTGGCTATCAATGCACGAGCGCGCAACGGCGCGTTCGTCATCGAGGAGTCGAGATGGTTCCGATCATTTGGCGCGGCCTGGGCTGCTGGGTGCTGGCCGTTCCCCTGCTCATGCTGTTCGGCCTGTTCGTCTTCACGGAGTGGCTGCCGCTGCTGCCGCGCGGGCAGATGCCGATGTCGGCGATCTTCGCGCTGTCCGGCGTCGTCACCGCGGCCTGGGGCTTCGCGGCCAACCGCCCGCCGTGGCCGATCGTGATCGACCCGGTCACCGGGCACGAATTCCTGCTGCGCACGCGCCACTCGCTGTACGGCGTGCCGATGCAGTACTGGGGCCTGTTCGAGTTCGCGCTGGCGCTCGCCGCGGCGCGCAGCTGAGGGTGCACGATGGACATGACACGCATGATCGTGCGCGGGCGCTGCCTCGGCATGTTCCGCGCGCCCAACCCGTGGGAAGGCGGCGGCATCGACCGCTGGAC
>Ga0075366_10001795_pt1 | contig 10842 bp, 10 predicted proteins | sample EndMethybrTD3031_FD_72351 | JGI IMG/M metagenome (GOLD analysis project Ga0075366, IMG submission 72351) | Populus endosphere microbial communities from Tennessee, USA - Endosphere MetaG P. TD hybrid TD303-1 | ecosystem: Host-associated > Plants > Roots > Endosphere | place: USA: Tennessee... | reverse complement strand
GCTCGTGATGTTGCGGATGCAGTTGCCGCTGGTCTGGATGCCGTGCATGTCGACGTCGGCGAGCAGGTCCATCACGTCGGCGCTGCGATCGAGCGGGATCCAGTTGAACTGGCAGTTCTGGCGCGTCGTGAAGTGCGCGTAGCCGCGGTCGTATTCGCGCGCGATGCGGGCCAGCGCGCGCACCTGCTTCGAGCTGATCTCGCCGTACGGCACAGCGATGCGCAGCATCGGCGCATGGCGCTGCACGTACCAGCCGTTCTGCAAGCGCAGCGGGCGGAACTCGTCGTCGCCAAGGGTGCCGGCGAGGTTGCGCTCGAGCTGGTCGCGGTACTGGGCGGCTCGCTGGTGCACGAACTGCCGGTCGAACTCGGTGTACTGGTACATGGTGTGGTTCAGTGAATCACTTTGAGGCCGGCGGTCACGAGCGACACGCACAGCACCGCGCGTGTCAGACGCTCGGGCAGCCACTTGGTCAGGTTCGCGCCGATCCAGATGCCGGGCAACGAGCCCACGAGCAGCGCGCCGAGCAGCGTCCAGTCGACGTTGCCGAGCGTTGCGTGACCGATACCGGCCACCAGGGTCAACGGGACGGCGTGGGCGATGTCGGTGCCGACCACGCGTTGGGTCGACAGCCGGGGATAGAGCAGGAGGATCAGCGTGACGCCGATCGCGCCGGCACCGACCGAGCTCAGCGAGACGAGCACACCGAGCAGCGCGCCGGCTGCGACCGTGATGGCCGGCTTGCGAGACTCGGGGAGCCAGCGCTCAATCTTCAGCCCGACCCTATGCCAGGCGCTGCGGTAGGCCACCGTGACGGCAGTCACCAGCAGCGCGATGCCCAGCGCCACCGTCAGCGTGCCGGCCCAGGCCTTGGTGATGCCGGTGGCATGCATCGCAACGATCGTCGCCACGGCGGCCGGCAGGCTCCCGGCCAGCAGGCGCAAGACGACCTGCTTGTCGACATGGCCGTGGCGTGCGTGCGCCAGGGCGCCACCGCTCTTGGTGATTGCCGCGAAGAAAAGATCGGTGCCGATGGCCACGGCTGGACTCAGCCGGAACACCCCGATCAGCAGGGGCGTCATCAGCGAGCCACCGCCGACGCCCGTCATTCCGACGATCGCGCCGATCCCGAACCCGCTCAAGACTGCCACCCAATCCATTCCGGCTTTCCATGTCAATGCGCGGGTGCAGGACCCGCTGGAGCCGGAACTCTAGGTTTGTGGCTTATATATGAGAAGAACAAATTCGTTCAATGCTTATGCGATCTGGAGCTATCGAGCGCTTCCTAGAATCGTCGGATGACCCAAAGCTCGTTGTCGCGCCGCTCGGGCGCGTTGTTTGCCTTGCTTGTCGCGCTGGTTTTGGCGAGCGTTTTGGCCGGCTGCCAGACCGTCCCGCCCGCGAAGATTCCCGACCAGCCTCCCGTTGCTGCGGTGCCGCCGCCAGTCGTCCCGGTGCCTGAAGCAACGTTGCCGCGACCGGCACTGAAGCCGCCGCGGATCGGGCTTGCGCTCGGCGGCGGCGCGGCGCGTGGCTTTGCCCACATCGGCGTGATCCAGGTGCTGGAAGAAAGCGGCATCAAGCCGGATCTCGTGGTCGGCACTTCGGCCGGGAGCCTGGTTGCGGCGCTGTACGCCTCGGGCAAGGGCGGAGCGGCGCTTGGCCAGCTGGCAGATTCGATGGACGAATCGGCCTTCACCGACTGGTCGTTCCCGGGCCGCGGGCTGATCCGGGGCGAGGCGCTCGCGCGCTACGTGCGTGACAACACCGGCAACCGCACGATCGAAAAGCTGCCGCTTCCGCTGGGCATCGTAGCGACCGACCTGGACAGCGGTGCGCCCATCCTCTTCCAGCGCGGTGATCCGGGCGTTGCGGTGCGTGCGTCGAGTGCGGTGCCGGCCGTGTTCCAGCCGGTGCGGATCGGGACCCACGAGTACGTCGACGGGGGACTTGTCTCGCCGGTGCCGGTACGCTTTGCGCGGCAGATGGGGGCCGAGCTCGTGATCGCGGTCGACATCTCGGCCGTGCCTGACGGCAACGCAACCGGCGATGCCATGCGCATGCTCCTTCAGACGTTCGCGATCATGGGGCGCAGCATCAACGGCTTCGAGCTCCGCGACGCGGACATCGTGCTGATCCCGAAGCTGCCGGGCGTGTCGGGCGCCGACTTCACAAGCCGCAAGAAGTCGATCCAGGCAGGGCGCGAGGCGGCGCTGGCCGCGCTGCCGGCTCTGCGCGCGAAGATCGCCGCGTCCATGCACTGAAGGCGAACTGCTGGCGCGCCGCCGCCCTTCTGCGCACCCATCGTCATGAACGGCTCCGGAAAACAAAACGGCCCGGTGCGAACACCGGGCCGAAAGGTACCCAGAACGAAGCTCAGAGGTACCGAGGAGACAACCTTCAGGAAGCCGCGGAGTCACCCACGGCAACGATCAGATGGCCGCTCGGCCTCGAAGTTCAAGCCCTCAACAAATGTTTACCGGGCTTGGCTTCGAAGTGTCTCTTGCTTCGAACTTCCGTCAGTGGATTCAGGCAGCGCGCTTGCTCTTGGTCGCGGCTTGCGTGGCCTTAGCGGCCGACGTGCTGATCGCCTGGAAGTTGGCTTCGGCGACGTCGCTGGCTTGCTTGACAGCCTTCTGCACGCCTTCGAACGCGTTGTTCGCAGCGGCGACAGCCGACTTCACGAGCGCAACGGCGTTTTCGGTGCCGGCCGGGGCGTTCTTCACGGCGCTGTCCACGACAGCCATGAACTTCGCTTGGGCGTCCGACGCGGTGGCTTCGGCAACCTTGGTCACTTCGGCGTTCGTCGATGCGGCGATGTCATACAGGTGGCGGCTGTAAGCAGCGGCCTTCTCGGCGGCCGGCTGCAGCAGGCCGGCTTGCAGGGCCAGCAGTTCTTGCGCGTCCTTGACCGACAGCGCGGCCTTGGTGGTTTCGGCGGCTTCGCCCATCGCGGCCTTCGCCACTTGCAGGTTCAGCTCGACGAGCTTCTCGACGCCTTCGAAAGCCTTGTTGGTCAGGCCGAAGAGCACTTCGACGTTGGACTTGTGGGCGGCGATGAATTGTTCTGCGGTCAGCATGGTGTGTTCTCCAGGAAGCTGTTGTGAAAGCGGTTGAGGAAACATTCGGACCGCAGAGAATTGCTGCGGTGCAACATGAATCGAAGTATATAGGCCGACCCCCGCATTGCAAGCCATTTTTGTTGCATTGCAGCAATCTAGGTAAGCAGACCTAGGAATCACCGCCGCGTCACAATTCGCGGGCCGCCATGCAAGCCTTCTACGCCGATCAGTTCGTCTTGCCGCTTCCGCCCGGGCATCGCTTCCCGATGCCGAAGTACCGAATGCTGCGCGAGCGCCTCGACGGCCTGCTCGGAATCGAGATGCAGCAGGCTCCGGCGGCCACCGATGGCGAACTCGCGCTCGCACACACGCCGGCGTACGTCGGCGCGGTGTGCGATGGCACGCTGAGTGCCGCGCAGCAGCGCGAGATCGGCTTCCCGTGGAGCGAGGCGATGGTGGCGCGGGCTCGCCGGTCGGTCGGCGCGACTATCGCCGCGGCACGCGCGGCGCTCTCCGGCGGCATAGCGACCAACCTCGCTGGCGGAACCCACCATGCGAGCGCCGACAAGGGCGCGGGCTACTGCGTGTTCAACGACGTGGCGGTCGCGGCGCGGCTCATGCAGGCGGAGTGGCATCGGGCACGGCACGCCTCGCTGCTTCGCATTGCCGTGATCGATCTCGACGTCCACCAGGGCAACGGCACCGCCGCGATCTTCGCCGACGACAGCAGCGTCTTCACGCTGTCGATGCACGGCGCGAAGAACTTCCCGTTCCGCAAGGAGCCGGGCGACCTCGACGTGGAGTTGCCCGATGGCTGCGGCGACGCCCAATACCTCGAGGCGCTCGACACCGCACTGGCCGAGCTCTGGCGCCGCCACGAAGGCGCGCTGCCGGGCCTGATCTTCTACCTCGCCGGTGCCGACCCGCACGAAGGCGACCGCCTCGGTCGGCTGAAGCTCACGACCGCCGGCCTTGCCGAGCGCGACCGCCGCGTGCTCGCCGCCGCACGCGAACGCCGCATCCCGATCGCGATGTCGATGGCCGGCGGCTACGGCCGCGTGATCGAAGATACCGTGCAGGTCCAGTTCAACACCATCGTCGAAGCGGTGGCGAGTTGGCGTCGATGGAACAATGGCGCCCCATGACAGCCGCCGCTTCTGCTCAACACGCCCGCCCCGCCGCTCAGCCGCGCAGTGCCTATCGCCGCTTCATGCCGCTCACGACGCGCTGGATGGACAACGACGCCTACGGCCACCTCAACAACGTCGTCTACTACAGCCTCTTCGACACGGTCGTGAACCGCACGCTGATCGAAGCCGGCGTGCTCGACATCGAACGCGGCGAGGTGATCGGCCTCGTGGTCGAGACGCACTGCAACTACTTCGCATCGCTGGCGTTCCCGCAAAACGTGGACGCGGGTCTGCGCGTCGCGAGCATCGGCTCGTCGAGCGTGCGCTACGAGATCGGCCTGTTCGGCGCCGATTCCGAGCTGGCAGCAGCCTGCGGCCACTTCGTGCACGTTTACGTCGACCGCGAGACACGCCGGCCGGTCGCGCTGCCCGACAAACTCAAGACCACGCTGCAAGGACTGCTGTGAGCTCATCCCGACCCGCACCCACCGCCGAGCAAGTCGCACTCGTCGACGAGGCGATCGTCACGCGCCGATCGCTGCGCGCGTTCCTGCCGACACCGGTGCCGCGCTCCACGATCGAAGAGATCCTCGCTGTCGCATCGCGCGCGCCTTCGGGCACGAACACGCAGCCGTGGCAGGTCTACGTGCTCACGGGCAGCGCCAAGACCGAGCTGTCGCGCAAGATTCTCGCCGCCTACAACGACCCGGCCGAGCGCGCGACGCATTCGGAGGAGTACGCCTACTACCCGACCGAATGGGTTTCCCCGTTCATCGACCGGCGCCGCAAGGTCGGCTGGGACCTGTACGGCCTTCTCGGCATCGCAAAGACCGACAAGGCGCGCATGCACGCGCAGCACGGCCGCAACTACGAGTTCTTCGGCGCGCCGGTCGGCCTGATGTTCACCATCGACCGCGTGATGCGCCAGGGCAGCTGGCTCGACTACGGCATGTTTCTCGAGGCCATCATGGTCGCCGCCCGTGCACGCGGGCTCGACACCTGTCCGCAAGCGGCGTTCACGCAGTTCCACCGCATCATCTGCGAACACATCGGCGCGCCGAACAGCGAGCAGCTCGTGTGCGGGATGTCGCTCGGGCACGCCGATCCGGATGCGGTCGAAAACACGCTCGTCACGGAGCGCGAACCGGTCGGCGCGTTCGCGACTTTTCTCGGATGAGGCGCGTCACGCTTGCGCTGGCGCTCGTCATGCTGCCGCTTGGCGCTCACGCGGCCGAAATCGACGGCGCCGCCTTGTCGGGCTGGTGGAGCCTTCCATTTGCCGGGATGCTGTTGTCGATCGCGGTGCTGCCGCTGGCGCTCCCGACGCTCTGGCATCACCACTTCGGCAAGATCGCAGCCGGCTGGTCGCTCGCCTTCCTGATTCCGTTCGCACTGGTGGTCGGTCCCGGTGTCGCCGGAGGCAGCATCGTGCACACGGTGCTCGCAGAGTACCTGCCGTTCGTCATCCTGCTGACGGCGCTGTTCACGAGTGCCGGGGGCATCTACGTTCGCGGCAACCTGCACGGCAGCCCGAAACTGAACGTGGGCCTGATGGCGATCGGTGCGGTGCTCGCGAGCTTCATGGGAACGACCGGCGCATCAATGCTGCTGATCCGCCCGCTGATCCGCGCCAACGACTGCCGCAGGCACTCGGCACACGTGATCGTCTTCTTCATCTTCATCGTCGCCAACGCGAGCGGTTCGCTCACGCCTCTCGGCGACCCGCCACTCTTCCTCGGCTTCCTGCAAGGAGTGACGTTCTTCTGGACCGTGCGCCAGTTGCTCCCGGAAACCTTGTTCCTCGTCGCCGCGCTGCTCGCGGTTTTCTACGTGATCGACGCCTGGTGGTATCGCAAGGAAGGGGTGACCCCAGCCGATCCGACTCCCGATACGCCGACGATCGGTATCGAGGGGGGGATCAACATCCTGCCGCTGATTGCAATCATGTCGTTGGTCCTGATGAGCGGCACGTGGAAGCCGGGCATTGCCTGGAACGTGTTCGGCACCGAGCTCACCTTGCAGCAACTGGTGCGCGACCTCGGCCTCGTCGCAGTGACCTTCGTTTCGCTCGCCATCACGCCCAAGAGCGTACGCGCCGCCAACGAGTACTCGTGGGGTCCGATGCAGGAGGTCGCCAAACTGTTCGTCGGCATCTTCCTGACAATGATCCCTGTGCTCGCGATGCTCAAGGCCGGCGATGCTGGCGCCTTTGCCGCGGTCACCCGCGCCGTGACCGGCCCCGACGGGCAACCTCAGCCGTGGGCCTACTTCTGGTTGAGTGGGATTCTCAGTTCGTTTCTCGACAACGCGCCAACCTACCTCGTATTCTTCAACCTCGCCGGCGGCGACGCCAAGGTGCTGATGACCCAGCTGGCCACCACGCTCGCCGCGATCTCGGCCGGTTCAGTGTTCATGGGTGCCAATACCTACATTGGCAATGCGCCGAACTTCATGGTCAAGGCGATTGCCGAGAGCCGCGGCATCCGCATGCCGAGCTTCTTCGGGTACATGGCCTGGTCGGGTGCCGTGCTGCTGCCGCTGTTTGTTCTCATCACCCTGATCTTCTTCCGCTGAGAGAGCTGTATGAATCAACCTGCCGTCCTAGTCTGCCGAGCCGTCTTCCCTGACGTTGTCGATCGCCTGCGCGAGCATTTCGACGTCGAGACGAACGAACCCGACGTGGTCTGGTCGCGCGAAGAGTTGATCGCGCATCTGCAGGGCAAGGCCGGCGCATTCCTCACCGGCACTCAGCCGATCGACGGTGCGCTGCTCGATGCCTGCCCCGACTTGCGCGCGGTGTGCAGCATGGCGGTCGGCTACAACAACATCGACGTGCCGGCCTGCTCGGCGCGCGGCGTGCTCGTCAGCAACGCGCCCGACGTACTCACCGAAACCACGGCCGACTTCGGCTTCGCGCTGATGATGGCCACCGCACGCCGCATTGCCGAGAGCGAACATTTCCTGCGGCGCGGCGAATGGACCAAGTGGAGCGTCGACCTCTTCGCCGGCAGCGACGTGCACGGTGCGACGCTCGGCGTGCTGGGCATGGGCCGCATCGGCCAGGCCGTGGCGCGGCGCGGTGCGCTCGGCTTCGGGATGAAGGTGATCTATCACAACCGCTCGCGGCTCGCGCCGGAGATCGAGACCGCGCTCGGCGCGCGCTACGTCGGCAAGGAGGAGCTGCTGCGCGAGTGCGATCACCTCGTCATCGTGGTGCCGTACAGCGCGCAATCTCATCACCTGATCGGTGCCGCTGAACTCGCGCAGATGAAGCCCACGGCCACGCTGACCAACATCGCACGCGGCGGCATCGTCGACGACGCGGCGCTTGCGCAAGCCCTGCGCGACAAGAAGATCGCCGCTGCCGGCCTCGACGTGTTCGAAGGCGAACCCAAGGTGCACCCCGCGTTGCTCGAGGTGCCCAACGTCGTGCTGACGCCGCACATCGCGAGCGCGAGTCTGCCGACGCGCCGCGCGATGGCAAACCTCGCGGCCGACAACCTGATCGCCGCACTCGGTTTCGGCCCGAACAAGGGCAAGCCACCGACGGCGTTGAACCCCGAAGTGCTCGGCTGACGGACTGATCCGAACGGGGCAGCAACGTAGGAGGCTGCCGACAGGGGAGGCCGGCGCTTCCCGATGGCGTGCGCCGGGGTGCGGGCCGACCATTCGGCATGAACCCGAACGAGCCGCACGACGATCCGCGTCCGGCGCCACCGCGACGTGTCGTGCGGCGCCGCTGGCCTTGGGTGGCTGGTGGCGTGCTGGCGGCGTTCGTGGTGGCGGTGGGTGTCTGCGAGGCGCTTGGGTGGCCTTTCATGGCTGCGCCGGTCCAGCGCTGGCTCGCCCATACGCTCGATCGCAAGGTGGAGTTCAGTACCGACCCCGCCACCCAGCCGCAAGTGAAGATCCGCCTGCTCGGCAGCTTGCGAGTTCATGCGGCGTACATCGAGATCGGCGCGCCGGCGTGGAGCAAGGCGCCGCACATGCTGCAGGCGCGCGACGCCACCATCAAGCTCAGCTACGCGGACCTGTGGCGTGCCCGACGCGGAGAGCCGCTTCGGATCCGCGCGTTGAATGCCGCGAGCGTCGATGGGCATGTCGAACGGCTCGCCGATGGGCGTGCGTCGTGGCAGTTCGGTCCGCGCCCCACCGTCACGCCCGAGGAGGACTTTCATGCACCGTTGTTCGACCAGCTGCGCATTCGATCGGGCGTGCTCGCGTTTCGCGACGACGTGCTCGGCACCGAGGTCGGCGCACGCTTCTCGTTGACGGACCGCAGCGCTCCGGCGCCGTCCGGTGCAGCTTCCGCGGCGGAGTTCCGCTTCGATGCGACCGGGCAGTACCGCAAGCAGCCGCTCAAGATCGAGTTCGCGAGCAAGGGCGTGCTGAGTGTCGTTGCCGAGGACGCCGAACGGATCGCCTGGCCCGTCACGATGACGGCGACGATCGGACGCGCCGTGCTGACTTTCCAGGGCACCGCGACCGACGTACTGAAGCTCACCGCGCTGCGCGGGCGCTTCGACGTACGAGGCCCTTCGCTCGCGGCAGTCGGCGATCCGCTCGGCGTGACCTTGCCCACGACCGGTGCCTTTCGTGCAAGCGGCCTGATCGCCAAGCAGGGCGAGATCTGGAACACGTTCGTCGAACGTGCGATCGTCGGCTCGAGTGATCTCAACGGCGCGTTCACGTTCGACGCCGGGCGCCGCGTTCCGCTCCTCTCGGGGCGGCTGCGCGGTACACGCCTGCTGCTCGCCGACCTCGGCCCAGCGGTGGGCACCACGCCAGGGGCAGCGGTTGCTGCGCCGCCGCCAGCGGCTGGTGCAGCGTCGACCTCGGTCGCCCAGACGCGCTCGCCGAAGCCCACGCCAACTCCAACGCGCGGACGCGGCAGGGTCCTGCCGGATCGCCCGTTCGATCTGCCCGCGCTGCGAGCCATGGATGCGAACGTGCTGATCGACATCGACAACCTCGACCTGGGCAGCAGCATCGTCGAGCCGCTGCGCCCGCTGCGGACTCACCTCTTGCTCGAGAACGCAGTGCTCACGCTGCGCGACATCGATGCACGCACCGGCGCGGGCACGCTGAAGGGCGTCGTGCAGCTCGACGGACGCGAGTCGCTCGCGCTGTGGAACGCAGACCTGCGCTGGAACGACGTGCACCTTGAGCGCTGGCTGCACCAACAGCGCAAGGATGGCGACGCACCTGCCTACGTCACCGGGCGGTTGAACGGGCAGGCCAAGGTGGTCGGCCAAGGCAAGTCGACCGCGGCGATTCTCGGCAGCCTGGGAGGCAGCGTGCGCATGCAGTTGCGCGAGGCGAGCATCTCCCATCTCGTGGTCGAGGCCGCCGGACTCGACATCGCCCAGGCGATCGGCGTGATGATCAAGGGCGACGATGCGCTGCCCGTCGAGTGCGCGGTGGCTGATCTCGTCGCCGAGAAGGGTGTGCTGCGGCCGCGCGTTCTGGTGCTCGACACGCGCGATTCGACCGTGTGGTCGGAGGGCTCGCTCTCGCTCGCGAATGAAGCGCTCGATCTGCGCCTGCTGGTGTCGCCCAAGGACTTCAGCCCGCTCGCGCTGCGCACCCCCGTGCATGTGCGCGGGACTTTCGCGGACCCGGCCGTCTCGGTCGAGAAGGGGCCGCTTGTCAAGCGCGTCGGCGCTGCGGCGCTGCTCGCGCTGCTGAACCCGCTCGCCGCAGTGATTCCATTCTTCGATGCAGCGAGCAACGACGACGCACAACGCGGCGCGCAGGCCTGTCAGGCGCTCGCATCCAGGCTGAGCGCTCGTTCCGCAACGAGCCGGTAGGACAAGAACTACGCCCTGTTGCGGCAGCGTCTGCTCGTTGCAGCGCGACGCATTTTTGATACTGCGTGCACTGCCCCGATCGTGGGCATTGAAATGAAAGGACCATGAGATGACAACGTTCACCCACAGCTGCCAAACACTTTCGATCGTCGCCGCATTGTTCGTCGGTTCGGCCGCGCTGGCCGCCCCGATGTCGCACTCCGAATACGCTGCGAAGAAAGACCAGATCAGCGCCGAATACAAGGCCGACAAGGCAGCCTGCGACAAGCTCGACGGCAACAACAAGGACGTGTGCGTCGAGAAGGCCAAGGGCAAGGAAAAGATCGCCAAGGCCGAGCTCGAGTTCAACTACACGGGCAAGGAAGCCGACTCCGCGAAGATCGCCGTTGCCAAGGCCGATGCCGACTATGACGTCGCCAAGGAAATGTGCGACGACAAGAAGGGCAACGACAAGGACATCTGCGTGAAGGATGCAAAGGCCGTGCATGCGAAGGCGCTGGCCGATGCGAAGAGCGCGAAGAAGAGCTGACGCATCATCGCGCGATCGTGTTCGTCGATAGCAAAGAGCCGGCACTTGCCGGCTCTTTCTTCGAGGGGAGGGTGTCAGCGGCGTGAGAGGGTGTCGCCTTCGTCGTCGTCCGCGTCGGTGCCGTTGTCCTCGCCCTTCGAATGCGAGCGGCCTGCCTGCTCGGCGCGCCGCAGCTGCTCGGCTTCCTTGGCATCGCGCGGCTGCGCGGCGCGGGCCGCCTCGTCGACCTTGCCCGACTTCGCGAAGTCGCTGGCTGCCTTGTCGTAGCGTCGTGTGGCGTCGTAGTTGCCTTCACCCTGCACGTCAGGTGC
>Ga0075366_10001794_pt1 | contig 10842 bp, 8 predicted proteins | sample EndMethybrTD3031_FD_72351 | JGI IMG/M metagenome (GOLD analysis project Ga0075366, IMG submission 72351) | Populus endosphere microbial communities from Tennessee, USA - Endosphere MetaG P. TD hybrid TD303-1 | ecosystem: Host-associated > Plants > Roots > Endosphere | place: USA: Tennessee... | reverse complement strand
CGCGACGGCGAGAAGGATCCGCTCAAGGTCCGCTACTGGGGCGTCGGCAACGAGAGCTGGGGCTGCGGCGGCGACTTCACGGCCGAGGAATATGCGGTCGAGTTCCGCCGCTTCACGTCATGGGTGCCGGGCTTCGACACACCGCTGGCCTTCATCGCGTCCGGCCCGAGCAGCGGCGACCTGAACTGGACGCGCGGCTTCTTCAGCAAGCTGGCCGAGAAGGGCCCCGGCATGATCGGCCGCGTGCACGGCTTCGCCCTGCACCACTACACCGAGAACCTCAGCTTCGGCGATCCCGCCAAGAACGGCTGGAACGAGCGCAAGGGCTCCGCCCTCGGCTTCTCGACCGCCGAATGGTACGAGATCCTGAAGGAAGCCAACCGCATGGAGAACCTGATCGCGAGCCACTGGGCCGTGATCGGCGAGTTCGACCAGCGGCACCGGGTCAAGCTGTTCGTCGACGAGTGGGGCACGTGGTACAAGGCGGGCACCGAGGCGCGGCCCAACCACCTGCTCGGCCAGCAAAGCACGATGCGCGACGCGATGGTCGCCGCCCTGACCCTCGACACGTTCCACCGCCACGCCGACAAGGTCGCGATGGCCAACATCGCGCAGCTGGTGAACAACCTGCAGTCGCTGTTCATCGCCGACGGCGACAAGTTCATCACGACGCCGACGTACCACGTGTTCGATCTCTACGGCGCCCACGTCGGCGGCCAGTCGGTGCGCACGGTCGTCTCGGCGCCGGCGATCGGCTATCAGCGCCCGAAGGACACCGGCTCGGTCCTCGGCCTGAGCGGGTCGGCCAGCGTCAAGGACAAGACGCTGACGCTGACCGTGGCCAACCCCCATATCAGCGATCCGCAGGAGGTCGAGATCGTCGTGCGCGGCGCCGCGCCCGGCCCGATCAAGGTCGCGCAGCTCGCCTCCGCGGACGTCCAGGCGCACAACACCTTCGCCCAGCCGAACGCGATCGTGATCAAGGACGGAACGGCGGGCAGCGTCGCCAACGGAGTGCTCGTGCAGCGGCTGCCGCCGGCATCCGTGACGCGCCTTCAGTTCACGCTGGCCTGAGGCCCAGGCGCGAGCGCGGCCTGACGCGTCGCGGCCGGGGCCCGCTTGGCCGGCTCCGGCGGCGGCGCCAGCGTCAGCCCGATCACTGCCGCCACGAGCAGCAGCACGCCGAACACGACGCCGAGCCAGTTGATCGGCGTGAGCCGGGTGTTCGGATCGGCGGTCGGGACGGCGGCCAGCGCCGCCGCCGACGCGGCCCGCTGCACCAGGCTCAGCGGCACCAGCGACAGCAGCGACAGCGACGACCACGGCGCCGGCAGCTGCCAGGTGATGGACAGCAGCACGAACGCCACCGCGGAGGCCACCGGGGAGGGCACGCTGGCGACGCCGCGGGCGAGCGCGTCCTCGGCGACGCGGCGGAACAGGGCGTAGCAGAAGATGCCCGTGAACAGCGTCCGCAGCGCCGGGTGCACGACCTCGCCGCGCCGCTGCACGTGCCGCCACTGCTGGTAGAACCAGTAGATCTGGTAGCCGCCGAACGTCACCACGCACATCAGCAGGAACTTGGCCGTGCCGACGCGGAACCACGGCGCCTGCGCGCCCTCGGCGGCGCGGGCGCGGGCGGCCAGCGCCACCTGCACCGCCACCGCCGGTGATCCCCCCGGAGCGATGCGAGGTCGCGCCGCGGCCGCGGCCGTCAGATCGGCGACGAGCTCGGGTCGGGTCCACGTCTCGAGGCCCGTCTTCCAGACCAGCACCGTGCCCGGCTCGTGCTCCCGGCCGAGGACCTCGACGACGTCGTCGATCGTCAACGGCCCCATCCGCCAGTCACCGTTGGTGACGAACCACTCTTCCTCGTCCATGCCGCGTCTGGATGATAGCCGGTAAAGCGGCCAGTGCCGGATTCATGGGCTGGGTGCCTGCCAGGGGCTCGGGTCGATTCCCTGGCAGCGGCACTGCTTGAAGGACTGCTGCGTCCACCGCAGCTGCCACGACTGGTACATGTCGTTCTGGTAAAGGCAGAGCTCGTCCGGGTCGCTGGCCTCGAACCGGAAGGTGAACGCGGCGTAGGGCTTGCCGTCGCCGCGGATGGCGACATTGTGCCGGCCGGCGCGCGGGATCCCGGCCAGCAGCACCGACGTCGTCGTCGACAGCGGCACCCACGGCCCGCCGTCGAGGCGAATGGCGTAGGTCCGGGTCGGCGCGATCGCCGCCGCGCCGCGATACGGCATCTGCTCGGGCAGGAGGTGCCGCAGGACGCAGATGGAGCCCACGGCGGACGCCGAGGCTGCCGGCCCCGCCGGACCTGGCGCCTGCCCCGGCGCGGTCCGCGGCACGGCCAGAACCGGCAGCAGGAGCGCCAGCGCGAGGCGGACGCCTAGGGCCATGCCTGAGGCTACGGCATCAGCGTCACGCGGACAAAGGCCGCCCGCCACGCGGCGGCCCAGGCCGCGAGCAGGCGCGCGAACGCCTCGTCGCCGAGCCCGAACGTCGTCAGAAGGGCGAAGCCGCCTCCGTGCGGCGACTTCGAGCTGCCGGGCCGCCCGGCCAGCACCAGCAGCCCTGGACCCCACCCATCGACCGAGAAGCCGACCTGGTGCTCGGTGCGGAACCGGACGACGCCGGTCAGCGCCTCGCCGGTCGCCGCCGTCGCGGCGTAGCGCTCCCCGACCGGCAGGTCCGCGATCGCGGCGAGTCCGGCCGCCGCTGCCAGGCCGGGTCCATCGGCGGCCTCGCGGTGCCCGGCGAGGTAGATGGTCCGGCGCGGCGAGCTGGCGCGGTCGACGCCGTGCTGCGCCTCCAGCCAGAACGCCAGCTGCGCCCCGAAGGTGCGCCAGCCCTCGTCGATGTCGTCGTAGATGCCGTCCCAGACGTCACTGGCCGGCGCCTCGGCGCGCACCAGCCGGACCCGCGTCGCGCCGCCGACGGCCTCGAGCTCGAAGACGTCGCCGCCCATGTCGAGGCGGCGGCCGACCTCGACCGTGACGTCGGCGCCCAGGAAGATCATGTCGATCTCCGCGGCGAGCGTCTCGTAGTCCCAGCCGAACCACTGCGCCAGCAGCGCCGGATCGCGCAGCGCCTGCCAGACGCGCTCGATCGGCGCGGCGATGGTGACGTCGACGACGACGCGCGGCGCGGCGGTCGGCCGGTTGGGGGGCGAATCGGGTGCGGTCATCGCGACGGTCTCCTGGCGGGCGTGGGATGGGCGCCGATCACGACGCGGTAGCTGCGGCCGCCGTCGGCGACGCCGATGTCGGCGACGGCGCGGGCGACCAGGGTCGCCAGCGTCGCGGACAGGCGCGCGAAGTCGGCCGGTGAGGCGAGGCGGACCTCGGTCTCGATGGCGCAGGTCAGCAGGCGCGCGTCCTGCGCGGCGGCGCGGGCCTGCATCCGGCTGACGTCGCGGACGACGCCGGACGCGGCCTCGACGAGCGTGTCCGCGGCGAAGCGGTCCTGCCGGGCCGCGGCGCGGCGGGCGCCCGATCGCGGCGGCGCGATGACCTGCGGATCGACGATGAAGGCGCGGGCGCTGGTCCGCATGACGCGCTCGGTGCAGCCGCGCCGCGGCCGCGTCTCGACGAGCTCGAGGAAGCCGGCCGCCTCCAGGGTCCGCAGGTGGTAGTTGACCTGCTGCCGCGGCAGCCCGAACTCCCCCGCCACCACCACGGCCGACGCCGGTTCGCGGAGGCGCTCGAGCAGCCGGCGCCGGAGCGGCGGCAGCGCCGCCCGCAGGGCGTCCGGGGCCTCGATCAGGGCGACGGAGGAGGTCGCCGCGGCGGCACTCACCTCGGCAGTGTCTAATAGACAAATTGTTTTGTCAAATAGCGGCCGCGCCGGCGCGTGATAAGACTGCGGGCGCATGGACCTTCGCGACCGCAGCGACGACCGCGAGCGCATCACCGCCGCCGCAACCGCGCTCGCCGAGGCCATCGGCCGGAAGGACGCCGCCGCGCTCGATCGCCTGCTGGCGCCGGACTTCCAGCTGCGCGTCCCCGGCGGACGCTCGACGCCGCGCGACGCGTTCATCCGCGCGGTCTGCGACGTGCCGGTGGAGGTCCTGGCGGTCACCCTGACCGATCTCCAGATCGACCTCGGCGGCGGGACGGCGCTGGTCAGCGGCCAGCAGCACGCCCGCTGCCGCTTCCATGGCGAGGAGATCCTGGAGGTGCGGCCGTTCGTCGACTGGTTCCAACGAACCGCCGACGGCCGCTGGCAGGTCCGCGTCGCGCTCGACCTGCCGATCCCGGACTGAGCGACCGCGGCGCCGGCCCCGCACCCGCGGGTGGCCCGGGGCTCAGCGCGGGAAGCGGCCCAGCGCGACGAGGAGATCGAGGCGGGCCTGGCGCGCGCGATCCTCGGCGACGGCGGCGGCGGTTTCGGCGTCGCGGGCGCGGCGCTGCGCGTCGATCACCTCGAGGTTCGTCGTCGCGCCGGCGCGGAACGCGACGTCGGTGATGCGGACGACCTCGTCGGCCTGGGCGGCGGCGCGGCGCGCCGCCTCGAGGGCCCGCGCCGTGCTCTGGACGGCATCGCGGGCCATCCGCTCGTCCGATCGGATGTGGCGCTCGAGGTCGGCACGATCGATCCGCGACAGCTCCAGGTTGACGTCGCGCTGCCGCGCCGCCGCCCGGCGCTGCCCGCCGTCGAAGATCGGCACGCCGAACTGGATCACCGCGGCCCACGTGTTCGACGGCTGGGACGCACCGGTCGGGGCGACGAACTGCGGCGCGACCGACGCCGTGCCGGTCGGCAGCCAGTCCTTCCAGCTGTCGCGGCGAACCCGCTGCGCGGCCGAGACCTCGGCGTCGGCCAGGCGCACGTCGACGCGGCCGGACAGCCACGTCGACGGCAGCTCGCCGGGCAGCTCGAAGACCGGCTCCACGGCGGCGTCGACCGGCCCGTCGGCGACCAGCAGCACGCCGAGCGCCTCCTGCGTCCGCCGCAGCGCCAGCAGCGACGCCTCGAGCAGGACCTCGTCGGTCGAGGCTTCCTGCGCGGCGCGCAGCTCGTTCAGCCGGCTGCCGGCACCGGCCTGCAGCCGGGCGCTGGCGTAGGACAGATGCGCTCGCCCGTTCTCGAGGGCGCGGGTGTTGACGCTGACCTGCCGGTGCGTGGCGATCACGGCGAGATAGGCCTGGGAGACCGCCAGCGCGATCTGCCGCCGCGTCTCGTCGCCGGCCAGACGGGCCACGCCGACCTGATCGGCGGCTTGCGCGGCCTGCGCCCAGCGCGCCGCCGCCAAGACCGGAAACGAGGCCTGCGCGCCGAACGCCGTCTGCGTCTGCGGCTGGCTGACCTGCCCGGCGAAGGCGCGCTCCTCGTTCAGGATCGTGGTCGTGATGGTGCCGTTCAGGGACGGCAGGAAGACGCTGCGCGACGCCTGCAGCAGCGCCTCGGCGCGCAGGATCACCTGTGCCGCCCGGGCCGCATCGGGGTGGCGTTCGAGGGCGACGCGGATGGCGTCGTCGAAGGTCAGCGTCTGCGCGACGGGGGCTGGGCTCGGGATCGGCGCCGCGGACGTCATCGGTGCCGGAGGTGGGGTCGGCGCCGGCGCGGGCAGCGGCGCCGGCGCCGGAACCTGACCGGCCGCCGGTGCCGCGATGGCGAGCAGGAGCGCGGCGAGGGCGTTACGCATGCGCGTCCCCCGCTGCCGGTACGGCCACTTCGGTGTCGTGGCCGCGGACGCGGCCGGGCGCCATCGAACGGATGATCACGTAGAGCACCGGGATGAAGATGATCGACAGGACGGTCGAGACGATCATGCCGCCAGCGACCGCGGTGCCGACCGAGTTGCGCGCACCGGCGCCGGCGCCGGTCGCCAGCGCCAGCGGCAGCACGCCGAGGATGAACGCCAGCGATGTCATCAGGATCGGCCGCAGGCGGATGCGGCCGGCCTCGAGCGCGGCGTCGGGGATGGAGCGGCCCTGCTCGCGCAGCTGCTCGGCGAACTCGACGATCAGGATCGAGTTCTTGGCCGCCAGCCCAATCAGCATGACCAGCCCGACCTGGCAGAACACGTCGTTCGACAGGCCGCGCAGCCACTGCGCGCCGAGCGCGCCGAAGATCGCCAGCGGCACGCCGAGCAGGATGATGAACGGCAGCACCCAGCTCTCGTACTGCGCCGCCAGCACCAGATAGACGAGGATCAGGCTGACGGCGAAGAGCAGGCCCGCCTGCGAGCCGGACTTCTTCTCTTCGAGCGACTGCCCCGCCCACGCGAAGTCGAAGCCCTGGGGCAGCGAGGCCCGGGCGATCCGCTCCATCTCGTCGAGCGCCTGGCCCGAGCTGACCCCGGGCGCGGCGTTGCCGCTGATCTCCGCCGACCGGAACAGGTTGAAGTGGCTGATCACCTGCGGTGCGGTCACTTCGGTGAACCGGACGACGTTGTCGAGCCGGACCAGCTGTCCGGTCTGCGACCGGACGTAGAGCTGGCCGAGATCGGCCGGCTGCGCCCGGAAGCGCTGATCGGCCTGCACGTAGACGCGGTAGGCGCGGTTGTTGAAATCGAAGTCGTTGACGTACTGCGAGCCGATGAAGACCTGCAGCGCCTCGGTCACTTCGCGCAGCGGCACGCCGAGGCTGCGGGCGCGATCGCGGTCGATGGTCACCTCGAGCTGCGGGTCGTTGGCCCGGAACTGCGAGAACGCGCCGACGACCTGTGACGACTGGGCGGCGGCGCCGACGACCGATCCGAGTGCCGACGACAGCCCCGAAATCGGCCCGCCCGACTGATCGAGCACTTCGAACTGGAACCCGCCGAAGGCCGAGAGCCCCTGGATGGCCGGCGGCGGGAACACCACGATGTTGGCGCCGGAGATGGCCGAGAGGGGCCCGCGCAGCCGGCCGAGCACCGCGCCCAACGCATGGGAGGCGCCCTTTCGCTCGTCGTACGGCTTGAGCCGGGTGAAGACCATGCCGTTGTTGGGGGCGGCGCCCCCGAAGCTGAAGCCCATCACCGAAAACGCCGCCTGGATGTCCGGATCCTTCGCCAGCACCTGTTCGACCTGCTCGGCGATGCGCGTCGTGTACTCGAGCGAGGCGCCGGCGGGCGCCTGGACGATGGCCAGGAAATAGCCTTCGTCCTCCGCCGGCACGAACGACGACGGCACGGCGCGGAAGGTCAGCCAGGTCAGCCCCAGCGAGGCGATGAAGATCAGGGCCAGGATCAGCCGGTGCCCGAGCATCCAGCGCAGCGTCCGCACGTAGCCGTTCGTGCCGCCGTCGATCACCTTGTTGACGGCGGTGAAGAAGCGCCCGTGCGCGTGCGACTCCTTCTCGAGCAGCAGGGCCGACAACGACGGTGTCAGCGTCACGGCGTTGAAGACCGACAGCACGACGGCGAAGGCGATGGTCAGCGAGAACTGCTGATACAGGCGCCCGGTCGTGCCGGGGAAGAACGCCACCGGCACGAACACCGCCACCAGCACCAGGCCGATGACGACGACCGCGCTGAACACTTCGCGCATGGCGTCGTGGGCGGCTTCCCGCGCCCCCTTCTTGAACTCGCTCATGTGCCGTTCGATGTTCTCGATGACGACGATCGCGTCGTCGACGACGATGCCGGTCGCCAGCACGATGCCGAAGAGCGTCAACGTGTTGATCGAGAAGTCGAACAGCTTGATGAAGGCGAAGGTGCCGATCAGCGACACCGGGATGGTGATGGCCGGGATGACCGTGCTGCGCCAGTTCTGCAGGAACAGGAACATCACCAGGATGACCAGGACGATGGCTTCGCCGAGGGTCTTCAGCACCTCGACGATCGACTCGCGGACGACGACGACGTTGTCGAAGGCCAGCCGCCATTCGAGCCCGGGCGGGAAGTTGCGCTCGAGCCGGGCCATTTCGGTCATCACGCCCTGGTAGACCTCGAGCGCGTTGGCCGACGGCAGCAGCTGGATGCCGACGCCGGATGCCGACAAGCCGCGGAAGCGCAGGTTCGAGGCGTAGGTCTCCGCGCCGAGCTCGACGCGGCCGACGTCGCTGAGGCGGACCAGCGCGCCATCGGCCCCGGCCTTGACCACCACGTTCTCGAACTGGCTCACCTCGGTCAGGCGGCCGGCCGCGCGGACGCTGATCGTGTACATCTGGCCGGCGTCGGCCGGGGCATCGCCGACCGCGCCGGCGGCGACCTGGACGTTCTGCTCACGCAGCGCCGTCGTGACGTCGCCGGCCGAGATCTGCCGCGCCGCCAGCTTCTGCGGATCGAGCCACAGCCGCATGGCGTATTTGCGCTCGCCGAAGATCAACACGTTGCCGACGCCGGGCACGCGCTTGATCGCGTCGCGGACGTAGACGTCGAGATAGTTGCTGATGAAGGCCGTGCTGTAGCGGTTGCCCTCGGAGTAGAAGCCGAGGCCGCCCATGAAGCCGGCGCTCTGCTTGGTGACCGTGATGCCGTTGGTTCGGACCTCGGCCGGCATGCGGCCGAGCGCCTGGTTGACGCGGTTCTGCACGTCCACCGCGGCCAGGTCGGCGTCGCGGCCGATGTCGAACGTCACCGTGATCGTCGCGGCGCCGCTGTTGGTCGACGACGAGGTGATGTAGGTCATCCCCTCGACGCCGTTGATGACCTGCTCGAGCGGCGTCGTCACCGCGCTCTCGACCGCCTGCGCGTTGGCGCCGGTGTAGAAGGCGCTGACCGTGACGGCGGGCGGCGTCAGATCCGGGTAGCGCGCGATCGGCAGCGTCGGGATCGAGATCGCGCCGGCGAGGATGATGAGCAGCGAGCAGACCGTGGCCAGGACCGGCCGCCGGATGAAGACGTCGGACAGCATGGCTAGTTCCCTGGTTCCCGGGGCTTCTCCGTCACCCGGACCGGCGCGCCGTCGGCGATCTTCTGGATGCCCGTCACGATCAGCCTGTCGCCCGGCTTCAGCCCGGCTTCGACGACGTAGTCGTTGCCGCGGACCGGGCCGAGCGTGACGCCGCGCTGATGGGCGACGGTCGTGCCGTTGGGCCCCGGCTCGGCGACGAAGGCGAAGTACTCCCCGTTCACACGGTTCACCGAGACGACGGGTACCGTCAGACCCGGCGCCATGCTCCACAGCACCTGGACGCGCACGAACTGGTCGGTGCGGAAACGGCCGGCCTCGACGTCGGCCTTCACCAGCACCGTCTGCGTGGCGTCGTCGACGCTGGGCGAGACGAAGCCGACTTTGTACGTGCCGCTGACCTTCCCCTGCTCGTCGAGGATGCGGATCGGCAGGCCTTGCTTCAGGCCGGTCGCCTGGGCCACGGGAATGTTCACGTAGATCTCGAGGCCGGCGTTCTGGTCGATGGTGGTGAGCATCGTCGCCGGCGTGACGCGGTCGCCGAGGCGGACCGGGATGTCGCCGACGACGCCGGCGGTGGGCGCGGTCACCTTGTAGTAGCCCAGCTCCACCTGCTGCTGCTTGATCTGCTCCTCGACGGCGCGGACCTGTGCCTCGGCCGCGGCCAGGCCGGCCGCCGCCTGGTCGTACTCCTGCTGCGACCCGGCGCCGGCGTCGAGCAGCGTCTTGGCGCGCTCGGCCTGCTGCCGGGCCAGACCGAAGTCGGCCTGCCGCGCCGCCCGCTGCGACTGCAGTGCCGCCACCGACGCCTGCTGGCGCTCGGCGTCGATCTCGACCAGCACCGTGCCCGGCGCCACCCGCGCGCCCGAGGTCACGTTGATGCGGCGGATGATGCCGTCGACCTGCGGCTGGATCGTCGTCGATCGCCGCGACTTGACGGTGCCGACGAACTCGCTGGTCCGCTCCACCGGCGCGTTGCCCAGCGTGACGACTTCGACCGCCGCCGGTGGCGGTGCTCCGCCCCCCGGGCCGCCCGGCGCCTGTCCGCCGCCGCAGCCGGCGGCCACGAACATACCCGCCAGGAGGCACGCCACCGCGTCGCCGCCCCGTCCGTTGCCCCGACTCCAACGTCCCGCAGTCATCGACCTCACCCGTCCTCCCCTGGCAGCCCCGAACCACCGAGCATACTGCACGGTCGCAGTACAATCCGGCCCGCACGTCGCGCGCGTGCGGGCGCCGCGGCGCGGCTGAGCGCCATTGGTCAGGTCGACGCGTGCAGGCGTGTCGACGAACAGCAGGCCGCACGCCCGACAGCGCGACCCCGGCCGGCCGTGAGAGGCCGGCGGCACAAGGAGATACGACGCATGAGACGCGGCCTGGTCATTCCCTTCGTGATTGCCGCCGGAACCGCGGCCCTGGCGGCGCCGGCCGGCTTCACCGTGCAGGACCTGATTGCCATGGAGCGGCTGGCCGAGCTGGCCAGCTCGAGCGCCCATTCGCGGCTCGCCTTCACGGTCAGCACCCTCGATCGCGAGGCGAACCGCCGCCGGACCGACATCTGGACCGTCGATGCCAAGGACGGCGGAGCCCCGGTCCGCCTGACCGCGGACCCCGCCAGCGACACCAGCCCCGTCTGGAGCCCCGATGGCCAGACCATCTACTTCCTGTCGTCGCGGTCCGGCTCGTCGCAGGTGTTCCGCATGTCCGGCAGCCAGCCGGGCGACGCGACGCAGGTCACCAGGTATCCCCTCGACGTCGGCGCCTTCGGGTTGTCGCCGGACGGCAGGCAGCTGGCGGTGGCGCTCGAGGTCTTCGTCGACTGCGCCGACCTCGCGTGCAGCGCCGACCGCGTCGCCGCCACCGAGAAGCGCAAGGCCACCGGCCGCCTCTACGATTCCCTGCTGTTCCGGCACTGGGACACCTGGGCGGACGGGCGGCGCTCACACCTGTTCGTGGCGGCGGTCGACAAGCCCGACGCCGTCGTCGACGTGATGAAGGGCATGCACGCCGACGCGCCGTCGAAGCCGTACGGCGGGGCCGAAGAGTTCACGTTCAC
>Ga0075366_10001793_pt1 | contig 10845 bp, 5 predicted proteins | sample EndMethybrTD3031_FD_72351 | JGI IMG/M metagenome (GOLD analysis project Ga0075366, IMG submission 72351) | Populus endosphere microbial communities from Tennessee, USA - Endosphere MetaG P. TD hybrid TD303-1 | ecosystem: Host-associated > Plants > Roots > Endosphere | place: USA: Tennessee... | reverse complement strand
ACCAGGGGGGGCGCGGCTTCGGGCGCCAGTCCTTCGTGGGTTTGTCCGGGGGCTGGGGCACGGTGACGGTGGGGCGCCAGTACACGATGCTGTTCTGGTCGATCTTGGACGCCGACGTCCTGGGCCCCAACATCTACGGCAGCGGTTCGCTCGACGCCTACATCCCGAACGCACGCGCCGACAATTCCATTGTCTACCGCGGCACCTTCGGCGGCCTCACGCTGGGGGCCTCTTACAGCCTCGGGCGCGACGCTGCGAATGCGGGGCCGAGTCCGGCCGGCACCAACTGCCCCGGCGAAAGCGTCACCAGCAGTAAAGCCTGCCGCGAGTGGTCCGCCTTGCTGAAGTACGACACCGCCGCATGGGGCACCGCCCTTGCCGTCGACGAAATCCGCGGGGGTCCGGGCGCCTTTGCAGGCTTGGTGAGCGGCGCGCTGAAAGACCGGCGCATTTCGGCGAACGGGTATGTGAAGCTGGGCCAGGGACAGCTCTCTGCTGGCCTGATTCGGCGCGACAACGATGCCGATCGCCTGACGCCCCGAAGCGACCTTTGGTACGTTGGCGCAAGCTACCCCGTCTTGCCGACCCTGACCCTCGACGCGCAGATCTTCCGGCTCGGCTACAAGAACAGCCGGAACAGCGCGACCCTGGGCGCCCTGCGCGGCACTTACCACCTGTCCAGGCGCACCGCGCTGTATGCGACGGTCGGACACATCGCCAACGAGGGCACTCTGGCCCTGTCCGTAAGCTCCGGTGCGGCGGGCAGCAACCCGATCGCAGGCGGATCCCAGACCGGGGTCATGCTGGGGATGCGGCACTCGTTCTGAGGAAGCGGCAGGCTCGCGGAGTTGCTGCCGTTCAACCGCTGGGGGCGCAGCTTACCGGTATTGCAGATCGACGAGGCGCTAAAAATATTCGTGGGATTCTCCTTCGCATTAGGCTGTTCTTCCACCGCAAACGTGACAGGCCGATCCAGGGTACGGTGCCACGCGCCCCTGTGCGACAGGCGGTGGCATTAATAGATCAACGCTGGCTGATGCCGACGTCACACCGCGAAGTCCGGCCTGAACCGCCCTTCCCCGCTTGCTGGCGGGCACTTCAGTTCACGCGCGTCGAGCGGTCGACATCCAGAAAGCCCCGTCCATCCCGCTTTGGCACGTTCGGCCACGGTTGGCCGCGGACTCCTTAAGTCGGCGACATCGGCCCCCGGCTGGAATCTCCGGCGCCTAGCCAGAACCTCCACCAGGGCCGCGGTGCGGCTACGGGGTCGATCGGCAACTGCGCCAGTTGGCTCGCTCGCAGTCGTCGGCGCCGTTCCACCTCGAGCGCATGTGCGATCCCGTACGCCTCGCGATCCCCGCGCAGCGCCTGTGCCCGCCACGCGACGGCCAGGCGTTCGAGCTCCTCGTCGTCGACGTGGCCGAGTTGCGGTGGCGTGCGCGCGGTGGTCATGGCTTCGAAGCTAACCCGAGTAAATCACGGACGCTATTGGGTTTTTGGAGGGTCCGGGGCAGCCGTGTCTTTGAAACGACGCTGTCCCTCCTCTCTGCTGGGGAGAGTGATTGCAATTTCGATCGATCCATTTTGATGAAAAACCACCACGCCCTGCCCTCCCCCGCAATTTTCTCCAACACGAAACGAGCCATAGTCCTCCCGCGCCGCCTTGCCCGAGGCGGTTGGCCGGCACGGGCGGGCGGCCTGGGCGTCTTCCCGGGGCAGCCGCAACCTACTCGATTTCCCAGCCGGCCCGATCAAGGGTAGCCGGATAGCGACGGGCTGTCCGTGCGGTGCGCCACAGGCGGGGAATCAGGGGTGCCCGATCTCATCGTCCCCCCAGAACTGCGCCATCGCGCGCAGCCGGGCGCTTGTTCCGATGGGCAGGTAGCCGGACATCGTCGCTGTCGACACGTGCCCCAGGTTGTTCTGGATGACCTGCAGCGGCACCGCAGCGCGCCCTGCCCTTCCCTGCAAAGCGTGTGCACCACAGGAATGACGAAGCCAGTGAGCGCTCGCTTTCTTCAGGCAGTCAGCATCTTCTTCGGAAAGACCGCTCGCCGCATGATCCAGTCGGCGCTTGATGGCCTTGGCCAGGCCCGAGGTGGAAACCGGCGACGCCGGCACGCCGATGGCGTCGAAACGACCCAGGATGGGCAGCGCCGCAAGGCTTGATGCCATCACGTCCGGGACCAGCCCATTGCGATCCAGCTCCTCATGGAGCTCGGCCACCAGCCCCGGCGGCACGGGCACCTGGCGGGGCCGGTTGCTTTTGCCGGCGACATGGAGCAACCACCCCGTTCGAGGCGCGCCATGTTCATCGGTGAAGTCAACGCGCTCCACGTGCCCGCAGCGTGCACCGGCGACCTCGGAGATGCGCAGGCCGGTCGCATAGAGCCAGCGCAACGCGCGGGCCGATCGGCGCGATGCTGGCGTGTCGGGGGCTTCTCTCAGTCGGGCGGCGAGCCAGTCCCACTGCGCCTGGGTCAGGCTCCGGGTCGATCCAAGCGACGGTGACGCGGGAGCCGGCATCGCCACCGCCGCAAACGGATTGTTGAGCAGATAGCCCTGGGCGACGAGGAACCCGAACAGCCCCCGCAGCACGTTCATGGCGTGCCGTTGTGCAGTGGGAGACAGTGGCCCCTCGAGCGGCCGCCAGTGAACCGACCAGCGCTGCTGATGCCTTGGGCCGCACCAGTAGGGCGGCGGATCGCTCAGGAACGCCATGTAGGCGACGGCATCCTCCACAGCGAGCGAAGAGACCGGCTTGCGACGGACCAGCACGCTCCAGAGCAACAACCTTTCTGCCTCCTTGCGGTAGGCGCGCCAGGTCGCAGACAGACGACCGGCAGGCCCGGAGCCTCCCTTGGCCGTCAACCAGGCGGCGATGGCGTCGCAATCGTTGGTGGCGGCCAGCACGCATCGCCCCGCGGGCGCACGGAACTGACCGAGACGGCCATCGAGATCAGTGGGCAGGCGGAATTTCTCCCATGGCAGCAGTGCGGTGCCGGGTGGCACCGCACTGTCCAGCACCGCTGCCGATACTTTCCCGCGCGGCGACAGGGCATGGGCACCCAATCGCAAACCCGTGCTGCCTTCCTGGGCCTGAAGCCAGGCCACGACCCGGGCTGCCTTCAGCGCGCCAACGCCCGGCACCTGCCGCCACCACCGTGCGCCAGTGGCGTTGATGTGCGCCGCGAGCGCAGCAAGTGTCTCCAAGCCTGCGGCCTGCAGCCGCACGGCCACGGCCGGATTGAGCCAGGCTGCCACGCTGTCGGCTGCGCGTGGATCCTGGGCAACGTGCGACTCGAGCCAGCGCAGCGCGTCCAGTTGGCGCGCAATGACCCTGGCCCTGTTCGGCGGCCGCGCGCCGCGGGTGTTGCCACCTGCACCTGCACCGGCACCGGCATCCGGATAGGCCTCGGCATAGGCTTCGGCCTGCTCGGCTTCCGAGAAGTCCTCCAGCCCGCGCTCCAGCGCGAAGTCCTCCAGACTGGGCAATGCCTGCTGGTGCGCGCTGAAGTGCGCCGGATCGAGCCGCACCAGGCGCGCCGTGCCCGGCCGATTCTCGCGCCGCGCCGCCGCAGCAAACTCGTCCCGGATCCAGGCGATGGTCTGCCGCACGGTGCGCCGGTCGGTCGGCTCTCCCTCGCCCCGCAGATACCGGTTCCACAGATCGCGCTCGTTCAGCCCCTGCAGCAGCCCCCGCATGAAGGCAAAGTGCGCGCGCTGGAGCTTGCGGCTTGGCGCGGCGCTCACCGTGCGTCCCAGCTGGCTGGGCGTTCAACAGGCGCGGTGCGCGCAGCGGAAGTAGCTACCAGCTGGCGATCGGGCAGATCGTCAGAAGCAAGGGGCTGATACTGGGGCAGATCTTCTGAGGTCATCGCTGGGTAGATCGGTTGGCCGCGAACAAGGCTCGTTGCACAGATGATATCTCCAATTATCATCCGTGGCGTTTTCTAGCATCAAATCGCCATTCCTTCGAGATCTCCAGATTTATTGCTTTGAAAACAACGAGTTAGCGATGGTTCACAGGAATGCAGGCGAGGGTACGTGACTAAGTTTTGATCACTCGAACTCCTGCCGACAAGCTGTTGCCGCTGCATAGATTCATGCGGTTGCTTGCTGCGCGTGGCTCGCGCATCAGCAGATGCGTCTCCGCTGCTGCTTCGCCGTGATGAGACTGGACAAAGGGAAAGCAGCGAGACCGAGCTGGCCGGGATTTGGGTCAGGATCCACATCGCATCCGCGCCTGCTCTTTGGCAACCTGGCTCTTCTTCGCGCTTAATGCGCCCTGGGCACATCCGTTACGTGGATCGCCGCCACAAGGCTCGGGCGCGAGTCCCATGTCGATTGAGAGCACACATCGCCCACCTCGTCACCGAGCGGCAAACTGGCCGCGCGATACAGCCGTCGGCGGCGGCCTAGGTCGTTGATCTTGCTGGGCAATGGAGCATCCCGCAGTGCCGATCTCGTGGCCGGGCCTCGCTGCGACGTGATGCCCGGCACCGTCCAGGACCGGCGGTGCACTGGAAAAGCGCGGGCTCGACAGCGGCCACCATGCGTCCTCCCCTCTTGAGGCGAACCGCGCGGGAGGCGATCACCCTCCTCCCGCTTGATTCCCCGACATTCGGTCGGTTGTGATCCTTCAAATCCCAACGGATCTCACATTGAAGGGTCTGACGGGCCTCGCTAGAGGGCGCGGATCTTTCGAAGGGCCTCGGAGATTGCCGACTCGAGCGTCTCCTGGCTGGCGCCGGTGGCAGTGTCCGCCACAATCGAGATCGTGAGCTCGCCGGTCTTCGAGCGCGCCAGCACTCCGACCTTCTGGCCAGCGACCTGCAGATCCACTTTCTCCGAGCGCTCGAAGCCGACTTTGGCATCCAGCAGCCGCGCGACCACCATGGCCGGGGCCAGGCTGTGGCCGCGCAGCTTCTCCACGCGCTTCAGGACACCGCGCTTGTCCTTGTCCATCGCGGCGTTGATCTGTTCGGCGTGCCGAAAGCTGATCTCCAGCGGGCTGCGGAAGCACTCGACCACGGCGGACGGCAGCTGCGCGACCATCAGCGCTTTGCGCACCCAGGTGTGGCTCACGCCGAGCGCTTCGGCCAGCTGGCGCTGGGTGGGAAACAACTCCTCCTCCAGTGCACGCTGGTACATCAGGCCTTGCTCATAGTTCGAGAGATCCGCGCGCTCGCGGTTCTCCCGGTCCATTGCCGCAAATAATGCGGCATCGCCGAGTTCGTCGACCCAGATGGACGCCAGCACGGGGATGCCGAGCTCGAACGAGGCGCGGTGGCGACGATGCCCGAAAACGATCTCGAACTGACCTGGTTCGTCCTTCAGCGGCCGCACGAGAATCGGCTGGACGTTGCCACCGGCGTGCTCGATGTCGGCCTTCAGGCCTGCGAAGGCGCTGGTCGAGAACGAGGCGACATGGCGATTCGCCCAGCGGCTGGGGCGGATCGTTGCCGGATCCAGCTTGCGCGTTGGCAGCGAGCCTTCGTACTGGCTGAGCTTTTCCCGGAGCGCCGCCATCTCCCCTTCGACCTGCTGGATCTGGCCGCGGAAAGCCATCATCTGACCTGGGCCGGTGCGGGGCGCCAGGCTGCCTCCGACCGCCGGTGGAAACCTGGTTTCCACGCCGGCCGCCGCCGAAGGGGGGCCTTCGGCCACTGGCTGCGAGGGGCGCTCCACGGCCTGCTCTTTCGCAGCCTCGGGCAGCACAAGGCCGGCGGTAAGAGCTTCCAGTCGTTTGCGGGTGCTAGCCATGATGGGCGCTCCTTTGTGCGGGGTACCGAGCCCTCAACGGGGTTGAGCGCTGGCCGAGTGCATCGCGCGCTGCGAGTGCACCGTCGCGGGTTGAACTGGTCACGCCCTTCGGTGCTTGAGAAAGTGGAAACCAGGTTTCCACCGAGGGGTCACCGCCACCGCCGGAAGGTGAAATGAAGGGGCGTGTGGAAACCTGGTTTCCACGCAATTGCAGGAATGACGCTGACGTGATCCTCATGGCCGCGCCCTGCCCTGCGACGCCCAGGCGCCCACCACGGATTGCTCGACGAGTTCCACGAACGAGTCGTACGCATCGACGGCTCGTTTGTAGGTCTTGGCGGCGCCTTCGTACTTCTGAACGTCATAGACGGTCGCAAACTCCGCTGCCTTGTTGCTCGTCACGCTGGTCTTGGGGATCTCGACCGGCAGCGTGTATTCGCCGTAGGTCGCCTGGATCCACTGGCGAACCGCCGGCATGGCCGGGTCACCCGCGTCAACGCGGCTCAGCAGCACATGGAGGAAGTCGAAGGCCTTGCCTTCACGGTCCTTGCTCTGCCCGTCCAGATTGCCGCCCAGGTCGGCCAGCAACGACCAGAACTGGGCCGAGGAAGCGAAATCCAGACCGGAGGGCGGTACCGGCACCACGATGCCGTTGGCGGCCCACAGTGCATTGATCGTCACGTACGACAGCGAGGGCGGCGTGTCGATCACGATCACGTCGTACAGATCCCGCACGGACTCCAGGCCCTCATTCAACACGTCCCAGAACTTGGCGCCGGGTTGCTGCATCTGTCGGGCGGGGAGGGCGAACTCGGCGGAGAACAGGAACGGCGCGGCCGCAACCAGGTCGATCCCGTCCCAGTAGGTGGATCGGATTGCGTAGCGGATGTCGCTCTCGGAACCATCGCACAGCGGCCCGATGGTCATGTCTTCGGTGACCTCCGCCTCGGGCAGCAGCCCGTGAAGGGTGGTGAGCGAGCCTTGAGGATCCGTGTCGATCGCGAGCACGCGATGGCCCCGCAGGCTCAGCCCCTGGGCGAGGATCATCGCCGTGGTGGTCTTGGCCACGCCGCCCTTGAAGTTGCCCACGGCGATCGTGATGGCCTTGCGGCCGGTCGGCCGCATCTTGTCAGCGCGGTAGGTTCGCGTCCAACGGCGAAGCTCGTCCAAGCCGAATGTTCGCTTCCCGCCCGACGGGGTCAGGCGCCCGGCGGGCAGGTCATCCTTGGTGATCCGGTAAGCGACATGGGCTTTGTCGACGCCGCACAGTGCAGCGAGCTGCGCCGTCGAATAGATCGGGGGTATCTTGCGGGCTTCCGGCGCGAGCAGCATTCCGCGGATCTGCTCTACCATGGAGCCAGCCCGCATCGCGAGCGCGGCGATCTTCTGCATATTGATAGTCGGGCGGGATGGCACTTGGGCTTCGGTGGAAACCAGGTTTCCACTGACCGGGAGAACGGGAACGGACATCTTCTATTGCCTTATTCGACAGAATTCGGCCATTCTATGAGAATCCGTCGAATGAACAAGTTTCGCCGACAGCCTGCACTTCGCGTGGCGAAGTATTGTGAGGGCCGTTGGGGAACCTGGTTTCAGCGGCCGTTCAGCCCGGGTCCAAAAGCACGAAAACGCCTTCCGATCCGCTGGAACAGCCCCCGCGGAGGGCTTGTGCGGCGCTTCGCGGGCAGTCAAGGGCAAAAAAGCAGGGCGGAAGCCCATATCCACTCACATTGAAACCTATCTGCGCTCACAACAAATGGCTCAGTTTCCCAATCCGGTACACACCCATTCCTAACCGATCTCACATTCCATCCCAAACGAGCTCACATATAGGCTGCTAAGTCGTTGTCCCGATAGAGAAAAGCCGAACCTCAATTCTTCAATCTCCCCAAGTGTTTAACTGTAAAGAACCAAGGCACGGCGCACGCTTTTCTGTGAATTGACGGAATCACAATGCAAAGGCATGATGTGAATCCACTTCATTGCCGCAGCGCACCATGGCCGACGAGGCAGACTCACAATCGCGATCCGGCCCTCGGCAGCAACCCACGGCAGAAGAGCAGAGCGTGGCCAAGGCAAACGAAGCCATTGCCATCCGGCCCAAGCGGGGCCGACTGACGCTGCTCTCGAGACGCATCTACAACGCCTTGCTGTACCACTCGCAGCGCCAGGGCGTGGACGAGCCGGTCTACCGGCTTGCCCTGAGCGAACTGATCGGAGACGCGCGCTTCAATTCCAACAACACCGAACTGCTGAAGTCCCATCTGCGTGACATGCAGGCGACCACCATCGAGTGGTCGACCAGCAGCAGTTCCCTCAAGCGGTGGGTCTCCTCCCAGTTGCTGGGTACCGTGACGATCGAAGAGCAGGGCAGGGGGAGGCCCTGCATGGTGACCTGGCGCTATCCGGACGAAATCAAGGAGCGCCTGGTCAAGCCGCACCAGTACACCCGCGTGCTGCTGGAGATGAGCAGCCAGATGCGCAGCTACTCGGCGGCCGTGCTGTACGAGATCGGTGCCCGGTATCTCACGTCACCGGGCCGCCTCTCGATGCGCGAGGATGTGATCTGGTGGGCGGCGGTCCTGACCGGCCGCAGCGACATCAAGGAAGTGGACTACCGTTTTCTCAAGCGGGATGTGATCAGCAAGGCCTTGGCCGAGATCGACGCACTGTGCGATGACTTCGGTTTGGAGCTGATCGAGCACAAGCGCGGCCGCAAGATCGAGGAGATCCAGTTCAGGGTGGTGCCGAAGGTGCAGCAACGCCTGGGTGACATCGACGCCCCCAACCGGAACGTCTTTGACCTGGCCCTGGTCGGACGCTTGATCGCGCTGGGGATCAGGCAGGACGAGGCGCAGGATCTGTATGCGACGACCGACGAAGGCCAGATCCGCGCCACGCTGGATCATGTCGATCAGCGGTTGCGCAATGCTTCGATGCCGACGCTCAAGTCGCCCGCCGCCTACTTCAAGGATGCGTTGAAGAAGGGCTACGCCGGGGTCACGGCGCTGACTCCCCCGACCGTGGGGGCAACACCGCCAGCGTCACCTCTCGCGCCGGCCCTGTCGGAAGCCGATCGGCTGCGGCGCATCCGCGAGCTTTGGGAAAACGACCGGATGGGGCAGGCACGTGCGGTGTTTGCCGAGATGCTGGAGCCCGCCCAGGCGCAGGTGCGGTCGCGTTTCGAGGCCGAGCGGCTGGAGCAGGTCGCGGCGCCCATCGCGCGCGCCTGGCGGCGCGACGGTCCCTCAAGCCGAATCGCCGCGACCACGTTTTTCAAATGGCTCGCGCAGGAAACCTGGCCCGAAGAGCCAACCGATCGTGTACTGCTAGATTTCGCACTTCAGCGTGGGGTCGTAGGCATCTAGCCCATCGAGAACAAGGTGGTCGCTCACTTCACGGAATGATTCCCTCCCAAAACCATCGGTTGAATCAACAGGCTCCTGTACACATGACCACAGAACACCTCCTCGTCGTCTCGCGACGCGTGGACGAAACGCTGCAGCAGCTTCAATGTTCGCGTCTCGCGTGAACGGAGCCAGGGATTGAACTCGCCTCGACCGATGGAAACCGAGCTCGTCGCCGAACTGCGTGGGCTGATCGACAGTGCGCGCATGCGCGCGGCAGCGGCAGTCAACGCGGAGTTGACCTTGCTCTATTGGCAGATCGGGCGGCGACTGGCGTCTGTCGTTCTGAAAGGCGAGCGGGGGGCTTACGGCGAGCAGGTCGTTCGAACGGTCGCGGCTCAGCTAACGGCACAGTACGGTCGAGGCTGGGGTGAGAAGCAGCTGAGACATTGTCTCCGCGTCGCGGAGACTTTTCCGGACGAGCAAACTGTCTCCGCGCTGCGGAGACGGTTGAGCTGGACACACATCAAGACGGTGATGTACCTGGACGACGCGAACAAGCGCGATTTCTACATCGAACTGTGCCGTCTCGAGAATTGGTCATCACGCCAATTGCAGGAGCGCATGGGCAGCATGCTTTTCGAACGGTCTGCCATTTCGCGCAAGCCCGAAGAAACCATCCAGCATGACCTCAGCACATTGAGGAAGACGCAGCGGCCTTCAGCAGACCTGCTACTCAAGGATCCGTACGTTCTCGATTTTCTCGGTCTCAATGATCGATACCTGGAGCGAGACCTTGAAGACGCAATCCTGCGCGAGATCGAGAAGTTTCTTCTGGAGCTGGGCGCCGGGTTCACGTTTGTCGCGCGGCAAAAGCGCATTCAGATCGACCAGGACGACTTCTACATCGACCTGCTGTTCTACAACCGCAAGCTGCGACGGCTGGTTGCGGTCGACCTCAAAGTCGGCGAGTTCCGGGCCGAGTACAAAGGCCAGATGGAACTCTACCTGCGATGGCTGGCCAAGCACGAGCAGGAGGAGGACGAGAACACGCCCCTCGGCATCATTCTGTGTGCCGGCAAAAAGCAAGAACAGGTGGAGCTGTTGGAACTGGACAAGAGTGGCATCCACGTTGCGGAGTTTCTGACCGTCTTGCCTGCTCGAGAGGTGCTCCAGGCGAAGCTACAGCAATCGATCGTCACCGCGCGCCAACGACTGCTCGACGACAAGCGGTGAACGCCGGTCACACGCACCTGCGACGTGAGTCCTCGATCCAGGGCCCCTGTGTCACATGCGTTGGCAGGAGGAGGGTAGGTTTCCTCGAACTGCATCAGAGCCGCGCGATTGGGCGCGCTGCTTTGCGATGCCTCCAGATCGCGTGACACGATCGCATCGAGATCGCGTCTACGATCCCCCGCCACGCTCGTGATGAGGCACTGATCGCGCGGGACGCCAGTCATGAAGACAGTGTGAGCCTTCGGGTGGTCGAGCAGCAAAGAGAGGGGCGTCGCATGACGTTGTCCTGCGGCCTCAAGGCGGGCATGATCACTGCGCCGCGTACGACCACCCCTAACTGGACGCCTGAAGGCCGCGCCGCGGCTCAGTCGAAGTTGAAGATCACCTTCATGGCCTGCGAGCGATCCGCGGCCAAGGCAAAGGCGCGCGCCGAATCGCGGTACGACAGCGTGGCCGAGATCAGCGGCTTCACGTCCACCAGCCCCTTGTTCAGCAG
>Ga0075366_10001792_pt1 | contig 10847 bp, 12 predicted proteins | sample EndMethybrTD3031_FD_72351 | JGI IMG/M metagenome (GOLD analysis project Ga0075366, IMG submission 72351) | Populus endosphere microbial communities from Tennessee, USA - Endosphere MetaG P. TD hybrid TD303-1 | ecosystem: Host-associated > Plants > Roots > Endosphere | place: USA: Tennessee... | reverse complement strand
AAATCCCAGTGCCCTGGTGTACGCAATTGCCAATGCAAATGCCTATCAAAACGCAAATGCCGGCCTTAACGCCAATGCGATAGCCAACGCAAATGCTAATCAGCTGGGAAACGCAAACGCCAACGTAAATGCCAATGCAAATGGCAATGCGAATACTAATGGGGTGACGATAGATAGCAGCAAGATTGCGAGCATAAGAAACGCCGTTCTCAATCAAAAGACGATAAGTGTTACGGAGGCAGTAGATGCTTCCGACGTGGCGAGAAAACTGCGCGAGATGGGCTTGAGCCTGCCGCGGCAGCTTGCTCTCTTTAAGCGCGCCATTACGGGCGCGGATGTAAATGGCGCTGAATCTCTGTCAGGAACGATTGATTATGAATATCGAGGCTTGAAATTCCGCCTTGCATGGGTAGCTTCTCCTGCGGGTTATCAAGTCACCAGAGTAGACCTTCTCTAGTCACAGCCGAGTCATAGGATTTATTTAGGAGAAACTACAAAAATTTATCGCCACGAAGAGCCGTGAACTTAGAGGTCCTTGACCTCGTCTTTGCGAGAAATTGAGTTTGCACACGAGATGATAGTGGGCGCTCGTTGCTGGCATCCAAATTTGCCACATCTTTCAACGACCAACATGACGATTCAATTTGCGTTTCGACAGGGATGGAGGCTTGAAGCGAGACGCTAGTATGAGATTAGTCATGAGAGCACATTCGAACGATGAAAATAGTACTCATTCAAATGCCCGTCGCCACCGCACAATTTCCCAGCTTAGCCCTGGAGCGACTGGCTGCGGTATTGCGACTCGCCGGACATTCCGTCAATGTGCTTTACGGAACATTGTTGTTCTTCCCGCCCTTGCCGCCATGGCTCGAGCAATCTGGTGTTGCACCCATGGTATTTGGTCCAGCCTTCTATGAGGAGAAAGTGGATAAGTGGGTCGCCCTGATCCATTCTCTTTTGGATGCCGAGTTTCTCGCCGAGCTACCGGCTAAACAAACTCGATTTGCCGAAGAGGGAATAGCCGCTGCAGAAAGATGCTTAGCGCAATGCGAAGACGCATTAAACCTTGCGGAAATCGATGCGATTGGGTTTTCAATTTCGTTCGATTCTCAGCGCTTGCCCAGCGCGACACTCGCGAGAAAGTTGAAGCAGATGAAACCCGGGCTGAAGGTGCTAGCTGGGGGGACAGCCTGCGACGAGCCGATGGGCTCAACAATGCTTCAACACTTCGACTGTTTCGACGCGGTCTTAAGCGGAGAAGCGGAGGAAGTGATCGAGGCATCCTTTCAGTCGCTAGTCGATAGCTCGTTTCGCCCCCCTGATACGCAGTCCACTCGCACTAAGGACGGAGCTATTAACCATGCTAGAAGCTCGGTGCTCAACACGGCAATGGCTGCGTTGCCATTACCGAACTACGACGAGTTCTATGCACAGTGGTATAAAAGTTCATATGGCAAGAACAAGCCGCCTTTAATTCTCTATGAAATGTCTAGGGGATGTTGGTACGGGTACAAGAACCACTGCACTTTCTGCGGAATTAGGTCCGTGCCGGAACCATATAGAACCATTCCGGCGGCACAAGCAATAGATGAAATCATTCTGCTGGCAAAAAAATACAAGCCTCAGCTGATTTATCTAACCGATGCAATAGTTAGTCGGGAAGCATATAAGCAGTTTTTTCCCGCGTTAGCCAAAGAGAGCACTCTAAAGAAAGCAAAAGTGAAACTGTTTATGGAGGCAAAGTCTAATCTTTTGCCGTCAGAACTATCAACTCTTGCCCTATCGGGCGTCGCGTCTATCCAGCCAGGCATCGAGAGCTTTATCACCAGTAGCCTAAAAACGATGAAAAAAGGGGCTACTGGCATTCAGCAAATCAATACCTTGAAATGGTGTGCCGCCTTCGGCATCGATGTTGTCTATGGCCTACTTCTAGGTATACAAGGGGAAACGCAGGAGGACAGATGGGAGCTCTCGGAGATTTGTGAATTATTAGCTCACTTGCCGCCCCCAGCGGCGGGTACAGACCTCAGGCTGCATCGATTTAGTCCGAACTTTGACTTTCCCGCAAAGCATGGAATCAAAGATGTGAGGCCATTCCAATATCAGCGCGAACTATATCGCATCGACGACTCATCCCTGATGAATCTATGCTATGAATACGATTTCAGCGGAGACGGTTTTCATGCGTTCGAGGAACCAAATGTGGCCAGACGATCGAAGATTGACCCTTCCAACGTTGCAGTGCAGGCTGCCGTAATTCGCTGGCAGCAGCGATATGCAGAAAATTACAGATTAATTCATTTCGATGCAGGAGATGATGTCCAGATCATACGGTCCGACAGGAGTGGCACGGCTATTGATATATACACTGATGCCAGCGCGCATATACTGAGATCGTCCCATCAGCCAGTTAGCCTCGCTACGCTTCAAAAATTTGCAGATATTAACATTAAGGATCAGTTGGCGGATGCGTTAAAAATGCTTCAAGACCGCGGCGTCATACTCGCCATGGATAACCGGTTTCTGAATCTTGCAATACCAATTTCCGGGCACAAGATTGCAGGACAACTCTCCATGCATGAGCGAGCACCGATTATTATCGAAAGGGAGTCGTTGCATGCTACCTGAATCCAGTCACGTCCATATAGATCCAAGGCAGGTCACATTCCTTACGACCAATACTTGCACGGCAAAATGCGACCATTGTTCTGTGCACAGTAGCCCGACGCGGCGCGGAGCACTGACTTCGAAGCAGATGAATGAAACAATTGACCAGCTCAATCGCGACGGGAGACTTCGTGTCGTGATCTTTGCCGGCGGCGAGCCAACTTTGCTCGGCAATGAGCTACTTGAAACAATCGCCTATGCTGATTCGCTTGGGTTGATAACAAGAATGATAACCAACGCTCATTGGGCCACAAGTTTCCAAGTCGCAAGGGAGCGGCTTTTGGTTTTACGAGAGGCCGGCCTTCGCGAACTAAATATCAGCTGCGACGATTACCATATTCCGTATATTCCTATAAAACGGGTCAAGCATGCGTGGCAAGCGACACGTGGAATGGGCTTTGACGCAGTAGTGATCGCATCTGCAACCGGCGAAAAATCGAAATGGACCCCGAAAGCTATCCAAGCTTTGCTTGAGGAGCCTGTTGAGTTGTTCTTTGATTCGAACGGAAGGGGCCGGTCGGAGATACCGGTTACTGATGGCTCGTTGCGAGTGATCTCGAATTCGCAGGTATCAAGAATTGGCAGAGGCGCGGTCAAAATTGGAGCGGACCAAGTGCGATTGCCCAAAAGGCAGGCCGAGCTTGATGTTCCATGCAAATGGATTGGGGGAAGTCCAGCGGTGTCTCCGGAAAATCATTTGCTTTCATGCTGTGGCATGGAGGCTGCTGGAAGAAATCACTTGGACTACGGTGAATTGAGTGGAGACAGCGTTGAAACGTTGCTGAGAAGAGCAGAAAAGGATTTGATCGTTCAGGCGCTTGCCCTAATCGGGCCGTTTCGGCTCATGAAATTACTTCAGCGACTTGAGCCGACCGTTGATTTTTGGCCAGCTTACAGTGCAGTATGCGAGGTATGTGCACACATCTTTGAGCGGCCAGAAGTTGTTAAATTATTGGAAAAACATGCGGACACACTATCTACCGTAGTTCGTATTGCTTCTAATACTTCTACAAACCGAGCAAGGATGAATCAATGAGTGCGCGCAATGCCGGGAACGAGGTCACTTCTAACGCTCAAACGAGATGGAGTGAATTCACTCATTCTCTGGAAATCCTGGGTCTTCTCGATTTTCTCACGTCATTCTCGCCTCAGTTCATTGGCACTCAGAATTGGGAACGCGGTCTAGCAAATGCCCCCCCTGAACTTCAAAGCGCAATTCGTTTCCTATGCTTAGGATCTCACGTCCCGAAATCTAACTTGCAAAGCATTTGCTCCCTGGACTTGCTAGTTAGCAGCGGAATTGCGGAGGAGGACGGTTTAAATTTGGTTCTGCCAGACCTCATTCTAGTTTTCATCGGGAACGCTTGGATATGGGTCCAGAGGCAGCGGCCAAATCCATCCATATACTTTGGTCATGATACATACGCGCTTATGGCTCGTCTTCGCGTTCGTACACCTGCGCGCTTTTTAGACCTGTGTGCCGGCCCCGGTACGCAGGGCTTATGGGCGGCGCAACACGGCGCAACGGTCGTCTCAGTTGAGAGGAATTTCAGGCCAGCCCGAATCGCTAGACTAAACGTCGCCTTGAATGGACTGGACAGTCAAATGACGGTGGTTGAGGGGGACCTTTATTCAGCGCTGGCAGCTGATACGCCCACTTTCGACGTCATCGCGGCAAACCCACCGTTACTACCATTTCCCAACGAGGAATTTTATCCGTTTGTCGGACATGGCGGCGACGATGGACTGGCGATAACTTGGAGAATTCTTGAGGGCCTGACTATGCAGCTCTCGCGCGACGGCGTGGCGATCATTATTGGAACTTGCATATCCGACGGCCTGCTTCCATGTAGTGCGTCAACTATGGCCGAGGTAGCATCCAGAAATAGGTTAGACATTCGTCTTTCAATTGTCGGACATGCGCCATTCACGCGAGGCGAACCAATGTTTCAAGGGCTTGTTACTACAGCGGCTCTTTCCGGATCGTCTTCAGGTGCCGATAAAATAAGCGATGCGCTGGAGCAGATTGTCGCAAGGGTCAATGGTAGCCATCTGTGCTATTTCTCCATGTCTGCACGGCATGGCGTCGGCCGCTTCTCGGTTCTAGATTTGAGCGGGGAGTCGACGAGCGCGGGTTGGTTCGTGCTTTAGGTGCAATGACATTCGCGCCTTCAGAGGTAGAGACATCGTTTGTCTCATGCCTGTGCGAGTGTTTAAGGATCGAGGTCCGCCCGTGCCCTCCTCGAGGCGCCGCGTTGGCGATAGCGCCTATTCCGGCGGGTCAGACAGAAGATTGGATCCTGCGATTTGTCGCACGTAGGCTGAACATAGCATTGCATGAGATCTCGGCGCGCCAGTTACTGTCCCTGCAGAGTTATCTTGCGTTAGCTCAAACGCAGACGCACGAGTGGATTCTTATTCAACGGTTGGAGGGGCATTCTTCCAAGATCTGGCAATCGGATCGTCCAGCAAACTGGACGCGGCTACCGATCTTTTCAGAGAGTTTGGATATCCTCTCGAAGGTATTTAAAGTTCAGGTTTCCAGCAAAACAATACCTCAACTCCCCCAAAGATTGCCCAAGTTGTGGACAGTGCCAGGGAGCGGCACAATTTCTTATTCGAGTTTCAAGAATGGCAGCGACAAATCGCAGTTCGCGATAGCGGCGCAACTTGAGGAGTCGCCAACCGAGATAAAAGGCTTTGATATCGCGCACTTGCTGGCCGTTCATAGCTTGATGCAGCCGATGGCGCCCCAATACTATGGCTGCTTTCGGGATGTTAACTTGAGTAGGTGCAACATCTTATTTCCGGATCCGACGAACGTATCCGTCATGATCCACCGATTACTAAATCAATTCAAGAACGTCTGCGAGTCAGCTCCAGCGACAGAATTTTTGCGTAGTATTATTTATTTATACAGCGATTTCTTGGCCATCCATCCATTCTTCAACGGAAATCAGAGAATGGCTCAAGCTTTAGTCTCTTATGCATTGGCACGGAGAGGATTTTCGATAGAGTGGGAACGCGCCACTTCGGCTCAGCTCTATTACTGGGCGCGAGTTTCGCACAATGGACACCCTTCGCCGATGGTGCAAGGAGTTAGTGCATTGATTCGGTCAGATTCGATCGCTGTTGCAGCAAGGGATGCCCGGCTACCAAAAGAGGGATTAGTATGAAGCAAAACTTGGATTCTCTTGCTTGGGTAATTACCGCACTTTACTCAGTAGTATCAGTTGTTTTTATAGTGCCTGGCTATCTGTTGTGGATGGGAAAAGTTCCGCCAAACAGCGTGACTGGATTCCGCACGGCAAAAACACTGGCAGACCCGAACTTGTGGTACAGAGTCAACTCCCAGATGGGGCGCGAATTTGTATTTCTTGGCGTTGTAATATTGGTAACGACACTTGGCCTTCACTTCTGGATAACACGTGAGCGACCTCTTGTTACCGTTGTCATTATTATGGCCATCATTCTCGCCGGAACGACCTATTCGTTGATATCCGGGTTTTCCGAAATTAATAAGTAAGACGATGAGATCGAGCAAATGGTTACTATGCACACTCGCTTTGACACTGAATGCGTTAAAGGCGCTGGCAAGTGACGCAGGTGTCGATCAAGAGATCACCGCAGCGGGTCCAAAGGCGGAATTGCATGGGTCCGCCTATGGGGCATTCGGAGTGGGAAATCCGGTAATGCTGCTCATTCCGGGGTCTGGGGCAACGGACAGGAACGGAAATAGCTTTGCATTCAAACCTGAACTTTTACGACGTCTGGCGAAGAACCTGTCTTCATCCGGAGTCTCCACTGTAAGAATCGACAAGCGCGGCATGTTTGGCAGTGCAACCGCTGTTCCCAATGCAAATGCCGTCACGATGAAAGACTACGCAGAAGACATACTTTCCTGGATCAATGCTATTCGTAAGTTCAGTGGGGCGAAGTGCGTTTGGTTGGCGGGGCACAGCGAAGGAGGGCTCGTAGCCCTATCAGCGGCAACGATTGATCCCACAAATATATGCGGTTTGGTCCTGCTTTCAACGCCTGGGCGGCCTCTAGCTAACGTTCTGCGCGAGCAGCTACAACGAAATCTATCGGCAGCCTCATTGCTTGAGAACGCATTATTTGTGACAGGAGAGCTAGAGGACGGCCGCACCGTCCCTAGCGCGCAGATTGAACCGGCCCTTTTGCCGTTGTTTCATCCAGCTGTTCAAAATTTCATAATTGATCAGATGAAACAGAAACCTCTTGAGCTGATTCGTGGGTATGACGGCCCCATTATCATAGTTCAAGGTGCGCAAGACCGACAAGTAACGATCGAGGACGCATGCTTACTAGCTGATGCAAAGCGTTCTGCGCAGTTAATTATTATCGATGACGCGGATCATCAATTTTTGCCGTCTTACAAAAATAGCGACAGACCGGGTGATTACGATCCCGCAAGCGAAATTGCCAATAGGGTTACCGCGATCGCTAAGTCACGCCCGGGCACCCGCAACGCAACGAAGGCGTGCCATTCCAACAAGCTGGAGTTGAAGTAATGCATGCGATTCAGCGTCTTTATAGCGCCGAGTTCGATTATGAGCTCGCGCGGCGCCGTCCCAACAAGGAATATATGGTGGCCTCGTCGCCAAGGGCCGGAAGCACTTTTCTGTGCATAGAACTCTGGAAGACCGGCTTGTTGGGCGCCCCAATGGAGTATGCAAATCTTGGGACAATGAAGACGTTGCTCCGAAGAATATATCAGTTCGATGATTTAGATAGATATTGGTCCGCTGTAACGAATCTTCGAACTTCGCCAAACGGAGTTTTTGGCTACAAGATGTTCATGAATTTTTATAAGCGAATTGCGGACGACGAACCGGCTCTTCTAGGCCGATTTCGGCCCCGTTCAGTGGTTTACCTCACTCGGCGCGACTCTGTAGGACAGGCAATATCGCACTCTCGGGCTGTTCGCTCCAATATTTGGTTTTCTGGTACTGAACAACCTTCCGCCATCGACTACGAGTATGCACACATTCGGAAGTGCGAAATATTTTTGCAGCGGCAGGAGCAGTTTTGGAGGGACCTCTTTAGCGAAATCGGCGTGCAACCACTGGAAGTGGCATATGAAGATTTGCAAGCAGATCCTCCAAACGTCGTGCAGAAGGTGGCGGAGTACTTGAACATCGATTTATCCAAGGAAAGTCAGCTAGAGTTGCCTCAACTAGAGATTCAGCGCGATACCATTAGCCAGCGGTGGCGGGAGCGGTACCTTGAAGATCGACAACAGAAGGTATCGAACGCGAGTTCGTCTCTTATAGCTAATCTGCCTGACGTCTTCCCACTTTGCGAGTAGTGGCTCTCGAGTCGCCGACTTTGAGTTTGGCGCTTTATGTATCAATGCTAAGAGACACTGAAACTCGATCTCATGAGAATCTGCGCCGCTTGGCGAATGCTTTATGACGTCGACTCCGGTATTTCCAGGTTCAATCATGCGCCGTTGTCCTGGATACACAGGAAATCGTTTATGAAAATAAACAAAAAAATTCGTGAACAGCATACCGGACAACGCGCTGTAGTCCTGTGGTTTACCGGATTGTCGGGCGCAGGAAAATCGACCATTGCTCGCATTATTGAACAGAAGTTATGCGTTGAAGGCTACCTCTCATACGTCCTAGATGGAGATGAATTGAGATCTGGGTTGAATCGCGATCTGGGCTTCAGCATTGACGACAGAAAAGAGAATGCGCGACGTGTTTCGGAAGTAGCGAGAATATTGCATGATTCGGGGATCATCGTTCTTGTGGCACTTATATCACCTTTCAAATCTGAAAGGAACATTGCCCGCAACATGTTTCCTAAGGGCGAGTTCATCGAGGTATATGTTGACACGCCTCTTGAAGTAACAGAATATAGGGATGTCAAAGGACTATACAAGAAAGCTCGGTCTGGCGAATTGATTAACTTCACGGGAGTTGATTCTCCATACGAGCCGCCAACTTCGCCAGAATTTCGGATTCATGGGACGAACTGCACGCCCGAGGATGCGGCCAATCAAGTCCTTCAGGGACTTCGTACGATTATATCGTTAACCCCCGAAGGGTAATTGAACGAAGTGCAATGGCCATTTGAGCCAAAATGAACTATCGCCAGCTCACAATGTTTAGGCGACTCTAGAAATGTACTTGTAACCTTGCGATAGCAAGGCCGACAACCGCATGTCGACATCGAGCCCCGGCTCAAGTGCGCGCGACTCGCTTGCCATGGTCAGGTAGCGGCGAAAGGCAGGTTGTGGCGAAGCCGCGTACTCACAGTCCCGGCCAGTTGCGGGCAATCACGGGAGGCAGCTTTGGGGAAGCGAAGCCACCTTCATCGAACCGGGCCCAGCAGCGCCGCCTCGGCCGCATTCGCAATCTGATCTGCAAAGGTCGGGCTTCCAACCGCACGTGCGAGTGTCACCGCGCCTACCAGGGAAGCCAAAGCTGAACACGCCGCTTCAAGGTTCCTAGGTGCGCGTGGCGAGGCAGGGCCATCTACGACAGCCTGTGCTACTCCGCGCAATGCCGCTTCGAAGGCAGCGCGCGACTCCTGGTCGGAGCGTGCCACCTCAGTCGGCATCGTCTGCAGCGTGCAGCCTTCTGACAGGTCACAGGTTCGCTTTGCGCTGAGATAGAACCGCACGAACTCCGGCCACCAAGCGCGCCTATGCTCTGCTTGGAAGTAGAGGATGCCTCCGCGCAAATCGTCCATTCCTTGTCTCAAGGACTCGCGGAAGGCGTCGCCCTTGGAGCCGAAGTGGACGTAGAAGGCACCAGACGTGACGCCCGCCTCCTTGGCCAGAGCGTCGACTCCTGTTCCCGCGTATCCGCCCTTGCGAAACGCACGTCCTGATCCCTCAAGAATGCGCTGACGCGTGTTCGCCTTCTGTTCAGCTCGTGACATTGAAATCTTCCGTCAGCCAGGCCACATTGTAGTTGACCGAATAACGTTCGTTATCTATAGTCACATCACGGTCGTTATGCGAAGCTCGATTGGCGAGCGAAGCCGCTTCTGACGCCGCAACCCTCTCACTCGAGAAATCTCATGCCACTCACTCTCACTCTTACCGAAGGCGTTCTCCCCAAGGGCCAAGAAATGCTGGCCTTCGCCCGGCTCTCCGATGCCATGCTCAAGTGGCATGGGCTGACTGGGAGCGCAGCCATTACGCCGAACATTGTTGGCTCGATCAACGTCGTGCCAAAGGAGCACACGTTCTCTGGATCGAAGGAGGCAGCCGTTGCATTCATCGAGTGGAAAGTTCCGGCGTTCGCATTCAACACCCGCGAGATTCAATCGGGGTACATCGAAGAGGCCACCGAGATCATCCACTCGATGTCGGGCAAGAAGCAGCCCAGGGAGCGCATCTGGGTGAACGTGGTTCACGCGGTGGACGGCGCCTGGGGAATTGGAGGTGTGGCGTTGACCAACGCGCAACTCGTGGGCTGACTGGGCGAACTTGCGTCAAAGGTTTTTGCGAGGAGGACCTATCGCGCCTCCATGCTTCTACCAGGAGCGCTTGATGCTGCTTTCAAACTACCTGTTCTTTACCGATGCATGCGAGGAGGCCCTGCGCTTCTACGAGGCATGCGGCCTCGGCCGGATTGTCGAGATGCTGCGGCACGACGCGGACGGGATACCCGCCAAGAGCGAGGCAATGCGCGGGAAGGTCATGCACGCCAAGTTCGAAGGAGATGGCGTCGTCTTCTACGCCTCGGACGACGATGACGCCGAGCCGATGCGAGGATCTGCGCACCATCTGGCGATGGGCTGCAGGCGAGCGACCGATCGGCTGTTCAGTGCGTTGAGTTCCGGAGGTCTCGTAACGACTTCACTCGGCATGCAGCCGTGGGGCGACTACTACGGAAAACTAACGGATCGCTTCGGCGTGCAATGGATGCTGAACTGTCATGAACCGTCTTGCCGATGAACGCGCGCGAGGCAGAACCTCAAAAAGAGCTGGCGCCGGATGGCTGCTCCCAGGCTTCGAATTCGCAAAGCTGAATGTCGCTGATGGGCCGGAAGTCGTTGATCAGAATCGACCAATGAATGTCTCAGTCCAGTCTTGTGCACGCGCTCCTGGCGTCCGCTTGGTCTGCCGGCCACTCGATGTTGAACCTGGAATCTCACGGCCATCCTCGCCCCCGTTGTGAACAGGGGGCCGTTAG
>Ga0075366_10001790_pt1 | contig 10853 bp, 14 predicted proteins | sample EndMethybrTD3031_FD_72351 | JGI IMG/M metagenome (GOLD analysis project Ga0075366, IMG submission 72351) | Populus endosphere microbial communities from Tennessee, USA - Endosphere MetaG P. TD hybrid TD303-1 | ecosystem: Host-associated > Plants > Roots > Endosphere | place: USA: Tennessee... | reverse complement strand
CCCTATATATTGATCCTTCGTAATAGGAATAGCTTTATGTTAAAAAGATTTTTAGTATAGAAGCTATATTTATATTTTTTGAAAAAAAAGTGCGTTTTATTTGCAAATTTAAAAAATATGGATAGTTTTGTATTCAACGATAGACAAAGTGTCTGATTTAATAAACAACTTGTTGGCCCTAACAACAATTTTAACGGATTAAATGAAGAAATTTGCCCTGGCTATTGCCCTAATGTTCATTGTTTTAGCTTCGCAAGCACAAACAAAAACCACTCCAACTGTTACCGAGGATAAAACCGACGAACAGGAAGGTTTAGCGAAAACCTACTTATCCCAAATTATGGGTGTAGCGTTATCTGCAACCTCAAACATGAAGCTTTTCCATTTTGTTTATGATTGGATTGGTACCCCTTACCATTTTGGCGGAGAATCAAGAAAAGGTATCGATTGCTCGGCATTCACCAAAGAATTATACAGCGAGGTTTTTAACCTGGATATTAAAAGAAGCTCACGCGATATCTTCAGCATGGTTAACCCTGTTGGTAAAGATGAGTTAAAAGAGGGCGACCTTGTTTTCTTTAAAATTCACAGCCGTCGTATTTCGCATGTAGGCATTTACCTGGGCGATGGCAAGTTTGCCCATGCATCGTCAAGAGGTGTAGCCATCAGCAGCCTTGATGATAATTATTATAGCCGTTACTTTTATAAAGGCGGCCGCTTGCTGGCATCATTTAAAGATCAGCTAAGCAATAGCACTATTTCGACAGATAGCGAAGACGATAACAGCAACTAAATAAATTCAATAAAATATTTTAATTTAGTCCCGTCATAAAACATGAAGGGACTCTTTTTTTATACCAAACCTTATCTGCTGCCTGTTGTAACCTGCCTGGTTACCGTTATACAGGCTTGCCAGGCACCGCTGCAAAAACATATTATAGTTAAGCAAGAAAAGGTTACCCCCCAAAAGGCCGTACCGCCAAGGCCGGCCCCTACTATCCCCGACTCGCTTTGTATTGCTGCCGTTGGCGATATTATGCTGGGCACCTCGTATCCTAATAATGCCACCCTACCACCAGATAGCGCCATAAATAGTTTTAACACCGTAAAGCCCGACCTGCAAGGTGCAGATGTTATTTTTGGCAACCTTGAAGGATCGCTGTTGGATTCGGGTGCGCCGGCGCATTACAAACTACATCAAAAAAGCAAGGCTTTCCTGTTCAGGATGCCTACAAAATATGCCTCTGTTTTAAAGGATGCAGGATTTAACGTGGTTAGCCTGGCCAATAACCATATCGGCGATTTTGATATTAAAGGCCGTAACAGCACTACTAAAACGCTGGATAGCCTTGGTATTAATTATGCAGGCCTGCTGATAAAGCCATCAACAGTTTTTGAAGTAAATGGCATAAAATATGGCTTTTGCTCATTTGCACCCAACGCCAACACTGTGCCTATACTTGATTTAAAGGGAGCAGCCGGCATCATCAGCGAGTTAAAGCAACGATGTGACGTGGTCATTGTATCTTTTCATGGTGGCGGCGAGGGCGTTAATTATGAGCATGTGCCCCGTAAAATGGAAAGTTATATTAATGAAAAGCGTGGCGATGTGTACGCCTTTGCCCACAACGCGATTGACGCAGGCGCCGACATCATTTTTGGCAACGGCCCGCATGTTAACCGCGCCATGGAGGTGTATAAAAACAGGCTTATCGCTTACAGCCTGGGCAATTTTTGCACTTATCGTAGTGTAAGCGTTGCCGGGGTTTGCGGCCTTGCGCCGTTATTGAAAGTTTACGTTAACAAAAGGGGCGAGTTTTTAAAAGGCAATATCATTTCGTTCAGGCAAACGCATGATAGCGGCCTTATGCGCGATACCTTAAACCGTGCAGCAATGAGGATAAGGACACTAAGCGAAACCGATTTTGCGGGAGGAGGGCTAAATATTTCAGATAGCGGTGAAATTATAGTGCCCCAGGAAGAACTAAGCAGCAATTACTAAATGGAAGGCATGTATAAGAAGCCTACGTTTGCCTGCCTACCTTAAATAAACGGCATCTTCTTCGCCCTCTTCATTCATTACAACATCTACGTGCTCTTTAATTACTGTAGATAAGGCCATGCCGGCAAAATCAGTAGTTACCGGGAAGCTTTTGTGGTTGCGATCTATCAAAACCGCCGTGCGAAGCTTTTTAAGCGGTACATCCAGAAATACGCCGAAGCCATAGGCCAGGGTTTTGCCACTGTTTAGCACGTCATCAACCAGGATTACTACTTTGTTGTTGCAATCATTTATATCAAAATCTATATTGGCCTGCAAACTGCTGCTCTGTTTATCCAGCTCGATAGATAGCAACTTACAGCTAAATGGTGCAATATTATCTAAAATGTTTTTTAAACGTTGGGCTATATGATTGCCGCGGGGCAAAATACCGGCTATCAGAATTTCTTCTTCGTCAAAATTATCTTCCAGTATCTGGTAGGCCATACGGTCGAGCTTTTGCTGTATCTGCTGCCGGTTTAATATCAGGAGTTTCTTTTCGGACATGGGAAGAAAGCGTTGTAAGTTTTAGTGTTGAACCGTTGCTATATTGGTTTTATGCGTGGTAAATATACAAGTCCGTTTTAAGGTTTCAAGTTTAACATTCCAACATTCTATTTTTTGTAGGGCACATAAACAAAGTTTGCCCCCTCGGGCACTACCACAAATACGCACATATATTCATTAGGGTTTTTATAGCTGCTGATAAAGCGGTCTTTCAATTCGGGCTTAATTACGCCGCGCTCGGTAAACTCTTCAAGTGTGGAGGCGTGAATGCTCCAGTCCGAATTTAAATCGTGCCTGTCCAGTATCAACTCGCCCAGTTTCAATTCATGTTGGTGGGCTATAAAAATAGGATATGATGATAACCCCTCTACCATAATTTCGATGGCTACCTCATGGATAGAATCCTTAAAAAACTTAAGATCGCGCTCCAGGCTCAACAACGGGCTGTTTTTTGCCGGCTCGGGCTGATTATCGTTATCCTTATTTAACAGATCTTCGGGTTGCATATATTGAAAAAACTCTAAAAAAATAAATTCTAAACTCTAATGGGAAAATTCTAAACTCTAAAAAAATAAACTCTAAACCATAGTGGGGACATTCTAAGAAAGAAAAGAGATAGAGGTGAAAATCCACCATTCCTCTTTCTGATCCCCATACTTACCCCCTCAACACCAATAATACCACGTTCTCCACATGTTGTGTATGCGGAAACATATCAACCGGTTGTATTTTTACGGTGTCATATTTCTCTTTTAATACCAGCAAATCGCGGGCCTGTGTGGCAGCGTTGCAGCTTACATAAACAATTTTGGGCGCTTCAATTTCCATTAGGCGGGCAACCACATCCGGGTGCATACCGGCACGGGGCGGATCGGTAATAATTACATCCGGTTTGCCGTGCTCAGCTACAAAACCGGCTACCAAAACGTCCTTCATATCACCCGCGTAAAATTTAGTGTTGGTGATATTGTTGATGGCCGAGTTCACTTTGGCATCCTCAATGGCGGTAGGTACATACTCTACCCCAACTACTTCTTTTACGCTGCCCGCAATAAAATTGGCTATGGTACCAGCGCCTGTATACAGGTCATACACCAGCTCGCTACCGGTAAAGCCTGCAAAATCGCGGGTTATCTCGTACAGGCGCAGGGCCTGAACGCTGTTGGTTTGGTAAAATGATTTAGGTCCTATACGGAATTTGATGCCGTTCATTTCCTCATGGATATATTCCGGGCCTTTAAAGGCTATTACATCCTGGTCAAAAATGGTATCATTCTTTTTTTGATTGATGATATATAATAAAGATGTGATTTCAGGGAAACCGGCATCAATAAAATTCATCAGCTTATCAATTTCCTCCTGCTCAACATAGGCAAACACTACAATCACCATAATTTCGCCCGTAGATGATGTACGCACAATAAGGTTTCGTAATGCGCCTTCATGGTTACGGAGGTTATAAAATGAATAACCGTGCTCCATCACAAAATCGCGGATGCTGTTGCGCAGGTCATTCGATGGCTCGGCCTGCAGGTAGCAATGCTTTACATCTAATATTTTATCAAACCGGCCGGGGATATGGAAGCCCAGGGCATTCATGTTCAAGGCTTCGTCTTCTTTATTTTCGCCGTCGTATAGCCAGCGTTTATCACTAAAGGTATACTCCAGCTTGTTGCGGTAATAGCGGTCGGCAGGCGATGGGATGATATCCATGATGCCATCTACGTCAATTTTGGCTATCCGGCCAAGGGCATCGGCAACAGATTTTTGCTTGAATTTTAATTGCGCTTCGTAAGTCATATGCTGCCATTTGCAGCCGCCACAGGTACCAAAGTGCTCGCAGAAGGGTGTTGTACGGTATTCCGAAGGTTGCTTCAGGTTAAATATTTTGCCTTCGCCAAAATTCTTTTTGCTTTTATACACCTGTACATCTACAACATCACCGGGAATGGCTTTATCAACAAAAAGCACAAAGTCGTCGGTTTTGCCCACGCCTTTACCTTCTTCGGCAATATCAATTATCCGAACGTCTTCAAAAAACTTCTGTTTTGCAACTTTATTCATCAGGCTGCAAAGGTAGCAATCAGAATCAAGAAGTTAGAATCAAGACAAAAAAGCAGCAGCATTAAAGAAATAAGCCCATTAAATAACTTACAATATCTGTTAATGGATTAAACTCAATATCGAACTGCTCATCTACCTGTTTTGAAAAATCTGTTAGTTCACGGCTCATAACTCTACATTTTACTATGCAAACATAGTAAATATAATACCATATACCAAAACGGTATATGGTATATAAATATAAGGTTTAGGTTTTTATGAACTATAATGTTTAGTTATGCGTGGGATCAATTTTTAATGGTTCCTGTTTATCCCAATTAATCTTCCTTGAAAAATACATGAGTACGCCTACAATAATGAACAGGGCTATACTGCCTATCATCAGTGCAAGATCTTCAAGTTGGATGATCACGAAAATAAAGGTGTAGAACACCGATAATATAACGGCAAATAATACCGCCGCCATCCTGTTTTTCAATATGGAAGCTATGAATGTTGCCACAAGGCCGATGGTGGCAACCGATGCCACAAGATAAGCCCAGTTAAAACCAATTTGTTCGGAGAAGGACAATAACAACAGGTAGTAAATGATCATAGCCGCTGCTATCAATACATAGTTAAATATATGGATGCTTTGCTTGCGAATAACCTCGGTTAAAAACAGCGAGATAAAGGTGAGCAACACAATTAAAATGGCATACTTGCTGGTGCGGGTTGTTTTTTGATACTGGTCAACCGATAAGCGAAGTTTAATGCCAAAAGAGGCGTCGGCTTGCTTTTTTTCGTTGGTTAGCAGCCCCGTGTCGTCAACCCATTGCTGCGGAAATGGCCTGTTATAATACAACATTTTCCAGTGCGATTTAAAACCTCCGCTATCCACCGTGCGTTCGTCGGGCAAGTAACGCCCATCAAAACTTGGACTGGCCCAGCCGCCTTTTGCTTCAACATCGGTAGTTTTACCCAGGTGTAAAAAGCTTAGCGCCTGGCTCCCCTTCATATCCAGGTTATAATCAAAAGTGAACTCACCATCTTTTATCCCTGTTAAATCGATGGCAGTTTGCAAGCCTTCGCCCGGCAACAATGTGCTATTGAATACAGGCTCGGCTGTTAACGTTTGACCGGCTGCTTTAATTACGGGGTTGTTCTTTAAACCTTTTAAATCGGTAATGCTAAAAATAAGGTGTGCCTTATTCATCACCAATTGATCAGCGGTTAAAGAAAGGCTGGCCAGGTTGGCCTTTGAAAAGTTTCCGGATACATTAACCAGCGAGTTATAAACCGCTACATCGAATATTCCCCGGTGCAGTATTTGCGTACTAAGGCCGGCTTTGATATTCAAATTGTCGGGCAGGATATACAGGTTCTCCATAACATCCTGCGTGGTTACCTTATTGGATGTATCCATTTTTTGAATATGCTTTCTGTAAGGAATAACCAATACCGGCCCTGTTACCAACTGCTCGCCCGACCATTTGTCTGATACGTCGCTTATCATCTCGTCCTGCCGCTGCGCACGCTCACTTATCAGGTTATTGATCAGCGACGAGGGGATGAGCAATACAATAATCAGCACCCCGATAAAAAGCAATTTAACTGTAACCGACTCCTTGAGCCAGTCCATTATTCCACGTGGTTTGGGTTCTTGTTCTAACATTTTAGGCTCTTTAAAGCACTTTGTATTTCAAAGTTTAAGTGTAAAAAAATAGACCATTTGCCGGCCTTTGTTTCTGCAAACAAATTAAAGAAAAGAACTTTGCATTTCAAAGTATATTATTAAAAATACTTTTATTATTATTTAGGTACCTTTAAGGATGACCACCCAGGAACAAATATATAATTGGCTAATAACCGGTCTGCAGCAATCGCCGATAAAATTCTCAGAGGTATTTTATTATGATAAACGCGACAAGCAATTTTTTTCAATTTTAATGACCGATTATTTCCTTTTTGATGGGAATGGCGAATTGGCTAAGGATGTTCCATCATCTTATTCGGAAGCCACATTGTTGCTACTAGCAGACAGAATCCGAAGGATTAACATTGATCCGCAGATAATAGCACTGCCAAGGCTTGGCGACAGTGAAGATGATTATTTACAGCAGGCAGATACCTTTTTAAACTTAAATGGAATTAAAGTTAAGGCGTCAACCATCTGGGAGGTTGAAGAAAGCGGATCGGTAAGCCTTAAATTAGAGTAATTATACCGTAATAGCCGCCTTTACTAAATAAGGCAATATCTCTTTTTGAAAGGAGACGAAGTTTTTACGCACGTCCGAGTCGCTTACCGAGGTAAATGCGAAGCTGAATACAATGCTTTTACTGCATTTAATGAGGAAGCGCAAACGTTGATGGTAGCTTTCGTGCTTGCGAATACCGGGCAGTTGGATAAATGATGCCATCAGCATTTCTTCCAGTTCGTTGCTCAGGTTTTTCAAAAAATCCTGGGAATTGGTTGATTCGCGGATAAAATCCCAGCCGATAAACTCGTTACAAACGGTGTATGACAGGCGGCAGGTTTTCATGATAAGGTTATTGAGGTGGGCCTCTTCGTCCATATCGGGCGTATTGCTTTGCACCAGGTCATCAACACTGGCTTTAATATAGTCCATCAGCAAAATATGCAACACTGCCTCTTTACTATCAAAATATTTGTAGATAGTGGCCTTTGCGATCCTCGCTTTTTTGGCTATTTCGTTAACACTGGTTTTATGGTAACCGAATTTGCGGAATAAGTCCTGCGCGGCCCGCTTTATACTGTCTTTAATTTTATCGGCTTCCATGTATCAATTGGATACAAATATCTGAAAATTATAGACACTCACACTATATGTCCTTAATGATTTGGTAGCCGGCGCTTTTACGGGCGTACCATCGGTGAGGGAAAACTTTGAACCACTACAGGGATCGGTAACTGAAAAGCCTGAAGCATCCAGCGTAACGGCACATTTTTTTTCGGGCTGATAGCTGCTACAGCGGTCATAGGCTACGTATTGACCAGAACCAGTGCGGTAAATAATAAGCCCCGCAACGCCATAACCGCTTATAAAAGCCACGCCGCCGCCGCTTGTAAGCGGAGCCAGGCGTGGATCATTTATGGGCGCCGAAAAGTTTACCGGTACACTGGGTATATTGTCTGTTGCCTTGCCACATGAAAAACAGCACAAGCTTATAAGCACTATAGCCAGCAGTTTCCTCATATTATTTCGGTAGTGAACTGCTTCAGGAAGCGAACATCATTTTCTGAGAATAACCGCAGGTCGCGGATTACATATTTGAGATTGGCAATTCTTTCCATGCCCATACCGAACGCAAAACCTGTAAATTTCTTACTATCAATGCCACAATTTTCCAAAACGTTAGGATCAACCATGCCGCAACCCAAAATCTCTACCCAGCCGCTATATTTACACATGTTGCAGCCAGAGCCCTTGCATATGGTACAGGATATATCCATCTCGGCAGATGGCTCGGTGAACGGGAAATACGACGGACGGAACCTTACCTGGGTACCCTCGCCATAAAGTTCCTGCACAAAATGATATAACGTTTGCTTTAAATCGGCAAAGGATACGTTTTCGTCAACATATAAACCCTCTACCTGGTGAAAAAAGCAATGGGCACGGGCAGATATTGCCTCATTACGGTAAACGCGGCCTGGCATTATAGCACGGAACGGCGGCTTGCCGTGCTCCATCATCCTCACCTGTACCGATGAGGTATGGGTACGCAAAGCGATATCATCTTTACCATTGTTCTTTTTAATAAAGAAGGTATCCTGCATATCGCGCGCTGGGTGTTCTTCGGGAAAGTTTAACGCCGAAAAGTTATGCCAGTCGTCTTCAATCTCCGGACCCTCGGCAACTACGAATCCAAGGCGTTTAAAAATGTCAATGATCTCATTACGTACTAACGACAATGGATGACGTGAGCCAACTGTAAAGCCATCGCCAGGCAAGGTAAGATCAAGTTGTAAGTTGTGAGTTGTGAGTTGCGAGTCTTGATTTTCTTTTAGCTCATTATACTTAGTCTCGGCCAATTGTTTAAACTGGTTAAGTACCTTACCAAAGGTGCGTTTTTCCTCGGGCCCAACGGTTTTAAATTCTTCAAATAAATCTTTGATGATTCCTTTAGTACCTAAAAATTTTATGCGGAACGCTTCCAGTTCATCGGCCTTGGCGGATGCAAAGGCTTTGATCTCGGCGGTGTATTGGTCTATTTTATTTTGCATTATAGTGTTCTTAAAAATTGTTCGGCTGTTAAAACAGGGATGGTTGATTCTTTATAATCTTTTAGGTTTCGGGTTATGATGTAGTTAGCGTTAACACTTTTAGCAGCAAAAAATTGAACAGCGTCTTCAAAATCAGTAAAACCTGATTGAATAGCCTGGTCAACGATTGTTTGATCCTCGCTAACGATGGTAATTTTCTTTATTAACAATTTTATCGCTTTATCAGCTTCCGGCAAGCCGAGCTTTCGCTTGGTAACATAGTGTACGTTCAAAAGCGAGTGAACAGCTGTACAACATGAAAATCCCAATTGATCGGCCAATAATAAAATCCGTACCGATGAATCATAAAATGGAATACGATCTAAAATAACGTCAAGTAATATGTCAGAGTCAACAAAAATCACACTCATAAACCATATTTCCTCATAATATGATCACCATACTCTTTTTTATGATCAAAATCTGCAGTAGGTACTTTTGAGAGCGTCAACTGTTTTATCCAGTCAGGTAGGTCTTCCCTTCTTACAGTAATAGGGGCATCATCCTCTGTTTCTTTTATGAATAGGGTGGCCATTAATTCGGAAATGCTTAGATTCCTTTTTTCTGCCACATCTTTTATCTTTTCAATTAACCTCGGCTCGATATCTAAAACTAACTTTGCCATAATTTCCCCGCCTTTATAAACAAAAATACAAACTATTTCCCTTATTTAATCACTCCCAATTCCTTACCGACTTTGGTAAACGCCGCAATTGCCTTATCCAAATGGTGCGGATCATGCGCAGCCGAAATCTGCACCCGGATACGTGCCTTGCCTTGTGGAACTACAGGGTAATAAAAGCCTATCACATAAATCCCCTCTTCGAGCATTTTTGCAGCAAACTCCTGTGCCAGTTTGGCTTCGTAAAGCATAACAGGTACAATCGGGTGTACACCTGGCTTTATATCAAACCCAGCTTCGGTCATTTTTTGGCGGAAGTATTGCGTATTGGTTTCCAGCTTGTCCCGTAACTCGGTGGTTTCGCTTAACATATCCAAAACGGCTATCGAAGCGCCTGTAATAGCTGGGGCCAAAGTGTTTGAAAATAAATATGGGCGCGAACGCTGGCGTAGCATATCGATAATTTCTTTACGTCCGGATGTAAAACCGCCAGATGCTCCGCCCAAAGCTTTGCCTAATGTGCCGGTAATAATATCAATTTTACCCATTACATGATGGTGCTCATGGGTACCACGACCGGTTTTTCCCATAAAACCGCTGCAATGGCTTTCGTCAATCATTACTAAAGCATTGTACCTTTCGGCCAGGGCACAAATTTTATCAAGCTGTGCAATGGTGCCGTCCATACTAAATGCCCCATCGGTTACAATAATACGGTGACGGCAGCTTTCGGTGGCTTTCAGCTTTTCTTCCAGGTCGGCCATATCATCATGCTTATAACGCTGGCGCTGGGCCTTGCAAAGGCGAACGCCATCGATGATAGAAGCATGGTTCAACTCATCGGATATTATGGCATCCTGCTCATTAAACAGTGGTTCAAAAACACCGCCGTTGGCGTCAAATGCCGCGGCGTAAAGTATAGTATCTTCGGTGCCTAAAAATTCGGCTATCTTCTTTTCAAGTTCTTTATGAATATCCTGCGTACCGCAAATAAACCGGACAGACGATAAACCATAACCACGTGTATCCATTGCATCCTTAGCCGCCTGGATAACTTTAGCATTGCCGGATAAACCAAGATAATTGTTGGCACAAAAGTTTATTACTTCCTGCCCGCCCTGTACGGTAATATCCGCACCCTGCGGCGATGTAATAATCCGTTCTTTTTTATATAAGCCTGCGTTTTCAATAGCTTCCAATTCCTGCTGTAAAACCGGTTGTAATGTATTGTACATAGTAGTTGATGGTTAAAGGGTGCAAAATTAAGCAATAACAGGCATTTGGCAGGACAACTGCGCTTATTAATTATTTATTAAGCGCCAAACCAAACATTTAGGCGGTTGATAGTATTT
>Ga0075366_10001789_pt1 | contig 10858 bp, 9 predicted proteins | sample EndMethybrTD3031_FD_72351 | JGI IMG/M metagenome (GOLD analysis project Ga0075366, IMG submission 72351) | Populus endosphere microbial communities from Tennessee, USA - Endosphere MetaG P. TD hybrid TD303-1 | ecosystem: Host-associated > Plants > Roots > Endosphere | place: USA: Tennessee... | reverse complement strand
GGCATCGCCTGATAGAGATCGGCCACCAGGCCGTAGTCCGCCACCTGGAAGATCGGCGCTTCTTCGTCCTTATTGATAGCAACAATCACCTTGGAGTCTTTCATCCCGGCGAGATGCTGAATCGCGCCGGAAATTCCGACCGCAATGTAGAGTTCCGGCGCCACCACCTTGCCGGTCTGGCCGACCTGCCAGTCGTTCGGCGCATAGCCGGCATCGACCGCGGCGCGGGAGGCGCCGACCGCGGCACCGAGCCGGTCCGCCACTGGCTCGATATACTTGGCGAAATTGTCGCGGCTCTGCATCGCGCGTCCGCCGGAGATGATGATCTTGGCCGAGGTCAGTTCGGGCCGGTCGCTCTTCGACAGTTCCTCGCCGACAAAGGACGAAATGCCGGGATCGGCCGCGGAGGCCACAGCCTCGACCGGTGCCGAGCCGCCCTCGCCCGCCGCCTGAAACGTTGAGGTCCGGATGGTGAGGACCTTCTTGGCGTCCTTCGACTTCACGGTCTGAATGGCGTTGCCGGCATAGACCGGCCGCTCGAAGGTGTCGGCCGACACGATCTTGCTGACGTCGGACACCTGCATCACATCGAGCAGCGCCGCGACGCGGGGCATCACGTTCTTGCCGTTGTTGGTGGCAGGCGCGAGAATCGCGTCGTAACCGCCGGCGAGCGACACGATCAGCGCCGCGAGCGGCTCGGCCAGTGCGTGCTCGTAGAGCGCGCCATCGGCCAGCAGCACCTTCTTGACGCCGTCGAGCTTGGCCGCAGCGTCGGCCACCGCCTTCGCATCCTTGCCGGCGACGAGGATGTGCACGTCGCCGCCGAGCGCTTTTGCCGCGGTCAGCGCCTTGTTGGTCGAATCCTTGAGCGACTTGTTGTCGTGTTCAGCGAGCAGCAGCGCGGTCATCCGATCACCCCAGCATCCTTGAGCTTGCTAACAAGCTCGGCTGGCGAGCCGACCTTGACACCCGACTTGCGCCCTGCGGGCTCCACCGTCTTGACCACCTCAAGCCGCGGCTTGGCGTCGACGCCATAGGCCTCCGGCGTCTTATCCTCGATCGGCTTCTTCTTCGCCTTCATGATGTTCGGCAGCGATGCATAGCGCGGCTCGTTGAGCCGCAGATCGACGGTGATGATCGCCGGGCCCTTGAGCTTCACGGTCTGCAAGCCGCCGTCGACCTCGCGCGTGACCTGAACGCTGTCGCCATCGACCGTCAACTTCGAGGCGAAGGTGCCCTGCGGCCAACCGGTCAGCGCAGCCAGCATCTGTCCGGTCTGGTTGCAGTCGTCGTCGATCGCCTGCTTGCCCATGATCACAAGGCCGGGCTTCTCGGCGTCGACGATGGCCTTGAGGATCTTGGCGACCGCCAGCGGCTCCACCGGTCCATCGGCCTTCACCAGGATGCCGCGGTCGGCGCCCATCGCGAGAGCTGTGCGGATGGTCTCGGACGCCTGCTGTGGGCCGATCGAAACAGCGATGATTTCCGTCGCCTTGCCGGCCTCTTTCAGACGGATCGCCTCTTCCACGGCGATCTCGTCGAAGGGATTCATCGACATCTTGACGTTGGCAAGCTCGACACCCGAGCCATCGGCCTTGACGCGGATTTTGATGTCCTTGTCCACCACCCGCTTCACGGGCACCACGATTTTCATGTGCTTAGTCAGCTCCTCGGGCCATTTTTTACCCCGGAATCCGGGCCCGGATTGATGCGGCGCACCCTAATAGCGGCGGTATTCGGGGTCAACGCTTGGGGGGACGTCTCCGCTCAATGCCGGGTTCCGGGGTGGTCACGGCCTCCTCGACAGCCGCGCAGGTTTTCATATCGGCCCTTCGCAGCATAAAAACCCGGTCGTCCTTGCCAAAATGGATATCGAGCTGTTTACCGCGGGCAGCGCGCTTCACCATGATCAGGCTGTCGTCCAGATAGAGCATCAGCGTGTCGCGGTCCCGGCCGCGATCCATGATCAGCACCCCGCCCTCCTCCGCGCTCACCGCAAAGAACACATCCGGCCGCGCCGACTGCATGCAGACATGCCCGCTTTCCTTCGGATAGGCCTTGATCAGCCGGTTGCCCGACGTGTCGCGGTTGGCCTTCGCATCGAACGAGCAGCTGCCTGACGAGAACAACATTGCGGTTTCACCGCGCTGCACGAGACCAAGCGCGACATTCAGCGCAGTGCCAGGAATGGTGCCGCCGATCGGCTCATACGACAGCCAGGCCGTCATCGACACCGTCTTCTGCTGGGGATGGCGGCGAAGGTGCTCCGCATCGTAAACACGGGCAAAGCACGCGCTCTTGCCGTCGGCTGGCTCGATCAGGTCGTCGAGCGGATTGGCGGACTTTGCTTCTTGTGAAGCGAGAGCGACAAGACCCGCAACCAGGACGCCACGCGCGAGCGCGGACCGCGTCATCGGTTCTGGCCCGGCGCCCACAGCACGTCACGCGCGCCCTTGTCGTTGACGTAACGGCCGGCGACGAACAGAAAATCCGACAGCCGGTTGACGTATTTCAGCGACGCGTCGGTGACGGTTTCGCCCGGCTGGTCGCGCAGTTCGACCATGATGCGCTCGGCTCGACGACATATGGTGCGGGCGAGATGCATGTAGGCCGCGGCCGGCGTGCCGCCCGGCAGGATGAATGACCGAAGCGGCGCGAGATCAGCATTGAGCCGGTCGATCTCGCCTTCGAGCCACGTCACCTGCGCATCGGTGACGGTCAGCCGCGCGCCGCCCGGGCCCTTCTCCGAAAGGCAGAGATCGGCCTCGACGTCGAACAGGTCGTTCTGGATGCGGCCCAGCGCCGGATCGAGCGCGGCATCGCCAGCCGTGTGCAGACGAACGAGTCCGATCGTGGCATTGACCTCGTCGAGCGTGCCATAGGCGTCGACGCGCAGATCGTACTTCTTGCGGCGATCGCCGGAGCCAAGCGAGGTTGTGCCGTCGTCGCCGGTGCGGGTGTAGATGCGATTCAAGACGACCATGACGGCTAGCCTCGCATGATCCAGATCGTCGCCATGATGACGATGATGGCGACGAATTGCAGAAGCACACGCAGCCGCATCAGCTTTTGCGAGGTGTTGGGCGATCCGCCGCGCATCATATTGAAGAGGCCCAGCAACAGCACCACCGCGACCGCGCCGATGGCGACCGGGACGGCAATTTGCGACATGAAGTTCATGATCGGGTTGTCCTAGCACTCAAGCAGATCGTAACCAAGGCGCACTCTCAGTTCAGAGCGACGATTGCACCGTTGAGCGCCGTGGCGTAGCAGACCCAAACCAGATACGGCACAAGCAGAAGCGCCGCCAAGCGGTCTATCCGCCAGAATACCGCAATCGTCGCAGCAAGCGAGATCAGCAGCGCCACAATCACCGCCAGACCGAGACGGGGCGCCTCAAGGCCAAAGAACGCGGGCGACCACATCGCGTTGAAGGCAAACTGCAAGGTGAAAAGTGAAATCGCCGCGCTCCGGATAACTGAAGGCGTCCTCGCGACACGCCACACTGCAACCGCCATCATCAGGTAGAGAATGGTCCAGGCCGGACCAAACACGGCATTCGGCGGCGTGAACGAAGGCTTCACAAGGCCCGCATACCAAACGGGAATCTTCGGCAATGTCACCCACGATCCAACGGCGCCGACAGCCGCAACTGCGGCAAGCCAGAACACCAGCACCAGCCATCGCGGCTCGCGCGTTCCACCAGTCACTTGAGGGTCTTGCGACATTTTGATCGCGACCTTGGCCTCAGGAATCCTATATAGGGGCGCACCGACGCAAGAAGCAGCCCGCCCATAGCAGCCCGCCCATGAGTTGTTTGCTGAACCCCAATTTACACCTTCGCGTTCCTCCACCGGCTCCGGTCATCGCATGACCGGTCAGATTCTCGTCATGGGCGCCGCCGGGCGGCTGGGCTTTGTCGCGGCGGAAGCGTTCCGCGACGCCGGCTGGACCGTGAAGGGCCTGGTGCGGCCGGGACGCTCCAAGATGGTGCCGCGCCGGGTCGAACCAGTCGAGGCGGTGACCCGCGACGAGGCCGTGCAGGCGGGGCATGGCTGCGACGTGGTGCTCAACGCGCTCAACCCCGTCATCACGGAATGGCGCAAGAACGCGCTTTCGCTCGCCTATGGCGCCATCGCCGCAGCCGAGGCCAACGGCGCGACGCTGCTGTTTCCCGGCAGCGTCTGGAACTACGGCCGCGGCATGCCTGATCTGCTCGACGAGACCACGCCGATGCAGCCGACCACACGCAAGGGCGCCATGCGGGTCGAGATCGAGCAGCGCATCAAGGAGGCGACCGACCGCGGCATGCGCGCCATCGTGCTGCGCGCCGGCGACTTCTACGGCGGCAGCCGCGGCTCCTGGTTCGATCTGGTGGTCTGCAAGGAGCTGGAGCGCCAGCGCCTGACCTATCCGGGCCCGCTCGACGTGGTGCACACCTGGGCGTATCTGCCGGATTTCGCCGCGGTTTTGGTTTCGCTCGCGGAACGGCGCGCGGATTTCACACCGTTCGAAACCTTCGGCTTTGCCGGGCACGCTCTGACCGGCGCCGAAATGGTCGCCATCATCGAAGCCATAACCCGAAAGAAATTCAATGTCCGGAAGATGAGCTGGTGGATGTTGAAGTCTTTCGGCCAGTTGCTGGCGATGGGCCGGGAATTGTCCGAGCTGGAATATCTATGGCGCGTGCCGCACCGCATCTCCGGCGAGAAGCTCGAGCGCGCGATCGGCAAGGTTCCCAATACTCCGCTGCCGCAAGCCATCGCAGCGACCCTGCGGGGGCTTGGTTTCCGCCATTGACCAATTGCTGTGCCGGTGACCGCTAGTGGCAGAGGTGCCGCTCGATCTCCTTGACCGGCAGCTTGACGAAATCCTTTTCCACCTCGGCCCGGATCGCCTGCCGCACATGGGACGTGAAGGCACGGCGGAGAATCCCGATGGCGCGGGGCGGCGCGACGACGATCAGCGACGGCGTATCGCCGGCCAGAACCGCCCGATCGAGATGGGCCGCAACATTTTTCAGAAACCGCTGTTCCTCCTGCTCGTGCCGATCGACCTGCTCCACGGCGCTGCGCCGATTGCCGACAGAGCTGATGGCCCTGCCCGGCTTATCGGCGCTGAGTTCACGATCGCTGAGATCAGGCTGCTCGAACACCTGCCGCGTGGTCAGATTCGGATGCATGCGACTGCCGGCGTTTTCCAGCACCAGGGCCTTGGCGCCATCGCAGACGACGACCCATCCGCCATTGTCGATCTTGAGTTCGAGTTCAGCCATGAGAATCTCCGTTCCGGTATTATTGTGCGGGCCATTCCCGCAAGCCTTTGCTCAGATTAAACGCTTGAGACCGCCCCGTGGTTGCGACGGTTGGCGTGCCGTCAGTTTGAGCCGTCGAGCAGCCGCCGCGCGATGACCTGTGCCTGGATCTCGGCCGCGCCTTCGAAAATATTGAGAATGCGCGCATCGCACAGAATGCGCGAAATCGGGAACTCGAGCGCAAAGCCGTTGCCGCCATGGATCTGCACGGCGTTGTCGGCATTCGACCAGGCGATGCGTGCGGCCAGAAGCTTCGCCATGCCGGCTTCCAGGTCGCAGCGGCGACCGGAATCCTTTTGCCGCGCCGCATAGTAGGTGAGCTGCCGCGCCACCATGATCTCGACGACCATCATGGCGATCTTGTCGGCGACGCGGGGAAATTTGATGATCGGCCCGCCAAACTGCACGCGGCTGCGCGCGTAATTCAGCGCCTGCTCCATCGCGGCCTGCGCAACCCCGATGGCGCGCGCCGCGGTCTGGATGCGCGCCGACTCGAACGTCGCCATCAGCTGCTTGAAGCCCTGGCCTTCGACGCCGCCGAGCAGGTTCTCGGCCTTGACCTCGAAGCCGTCGAACGCGATCTCGTATTCCTTCATGCCGCGATAGCCGAGCACTTCGATCTCGGTGCCGGTCATGCCGGCGGCGGGAAACGGGTTGCCGTCATCGCCGCGCGGCTTTTCGGCGAGCAGCATCGAAAGCCCGCGATAGCCGGGCTCCTTGGGGTTGGTGCGGACCAGGAGCGTCATCAGATCGGCGCGCACCGGATGCGTGATCCAGGTCTTGTTGCCGTAGACCTTGTAGACATCGCCGTCGCGCACCGCCCGCGTCTTCAGCGAAGCCAGGTCGGAGCCGGTGTTGGGCTCGGTGAACACCGCGGTCGGCAGGATTTCACCGGAGGCGATTTTCGGCAGCCACTTGGTCTTCTGCTCCTCGGTGCCGCCGCCGAGAATGAGCTCCGCCGCGATTTCCGATCGGGTGCCGAGTGAGCCGACGCCGATATAGCCGCGCGACAGCTCCTCGGAGACCACGCACATGGACTCCTTGCCGAGCGCCATGCCGCCGAATTCTTCCGGAATGGTCAGGCCGAACACGCCCAGCTCGGACATCTGCGAGATGATCTGCATCGGAATATAGCTGTTGGACCGGTGCCAGCCCTGCGCGAAATCAATCACCTCGCTGTCGGCGAATTTCCGCATCTCGTCGCGGATGGTTTCGAGCGTGTCTTCGAGACCGCAGACGCCGCAGGTCGCGCCGTGACTGTCGCCAATCAGTTCGACAAGACGCGCCCTGTTCTCCGCGGTGTTTCCGGAGGCGATGAGCGAGTCCACGCCGGGCGTGATGCGAGCCGCGACCGCAGCCGCCGACAGTCCGAGATCGGCCGGCCGGACGATCTCGCTTTGGCTGATCGGAATTCCGCCCTGCATCTGGGCGAGATATTCGCCGAGCCCGATGCGGACGATCAGCTCTTCGAGTTCGGACATTTGTCCGGTGTCACTCAGGCGCTGGGCATAGGCCGTTAATTGCCGCACCGCCTCGACATAAGTTGCGAACCAGGCGAGGCCGTGCGTGGCGCGCTGCTCGCGGTCGAGCAGTCGCGGCGCCGCGCGTCCGTCCAGCACCACGCGTTCGCGCACCTTCGCCGTCGCATCGGACAGCAGAGCTTCAGCGGCTTCCGTCGCGGCTTGCGCTGCGATCACCAGGGTGTTGGCTGGCATGCTTCGCTGGGCAGCTTGCGGCATGGCGCGTTCCATTGCTTGGAGCAAAAGGGGCGTAGCGGGTAGTGTGCAGCGCACAATTTTATGGCGCAATTCAATTGATGTCTAAATCGACGGCAGGAACCGCCCAAATTTCCGACATTATTAAGCACTTTGGCTCACTTTCTTGGCGCCAAGCTTGTTCTTGGGGGCCAAGTTTTGGGGCCAGGCTTTGGCCGGTCAGCCGCCGTTTGCCTGGAAAGCGCTGTGCCATCCATGATCCGAACCCTGCATCGCTTGATCACGAGCGTCTCGGTGAACACCCGTGTCGTCGTGCTCGCGGCAATCCCGGTGATCGGGTTCGTGATCAATAGCATCGCCTTCACGGTGGGCCAGTACGACGTCGAGCGCGCATTCCACGCCGCCACGCAGGCAACCAACGTCTCAGAAGCCAGCCGCGACTTCCGGGTGTCGGTGAACGTGATGCGCGCCCGCGCCCGCGACTTTGCCGCGTCGCCGAGCAACGAATTGACCAGACAATTCGAAACCGCCTACGCGACCGCGCTTCGCACACTCAGCATCATCGACAGCGCCATCGATGATCGCGGACGGCAAAACATCACTTTGCTGACAAGTCAGATCGAAGAGGTCAACGCGCAATTCGATGACCTGGTGCACAACCAGAAAATCCTTGGGTATAGCGACTCCGAAGGCACCCGCGCCCGGATGACCAAGGCCGCAGCGACCGTCGAGCGCATCATTCACGATGACCTGTCGTGGATCAGCGAGCGCGATGCGTATCGCCTGTTGGCGTCGTTGCTGGCGATACGGCGTTATGAGGCCGACTATCGGCTGACCCGCCAGAGCATGATCCAGACCATGTTCTTCGAGGAGCTGCAGCGCTTCAAAACTCTCTGGGGCAATGTCGTCGCAGCCGAATCCACCAAGGAAAGTCTTGAGCGAGAGGTGAAGGCCTATGGCGCGACCTTCGCCGAATGGATCGAAGTGACTGACAAGATCGGTCCTCCACTGGCGGTGATCGACTACAATTCGAGAAACATGCTGCCGGTCGCCGATGAAATCGCAACCTCGGCCAAAGCAAACACCCAAGCGGTCTGGAGCGCACTCGGAGCTTCGCAGGCCCGGACCCGAAACATCATCGTCAGCGTCGGCGTGGCCACGGTGCTGTTCGGGATAGTCTTAAGCCTGGTGATCGGCCGCAGCATCGCCGGTCCGCTCAACGAACTGGCGCAAGCCATGAAGCGGCTCGCCAACGGCGATACATCGGCGAAGATTCCCGTGACGAACTCCGGCGATGAAATCGGCGGCATGGCGCACACCGTCGTTGTGTTCCGCGACAATATGATCGAGCGCGAACGTCTGGCGTCGGATCAGGCCATTTCGGCCCACGAAAAAGAACAGCGCGGCGAGAGCGTTGCATCCGCCATCGCCACATTCAGAGATTCGATCAACCGCGCGCTGGGGAACCTGCGCGGCACGGCGCAACACTTGGAATCGTCATCGGTCAAGCTCAACACCGCGGCCGATGCCGTGACCGCCGAGTCCCGCACCGCGGAGACTCGGGTGATCGCTGCTTCGGAAAACGTGACCGGCGCCGCCAGTTCGGTCGATGAACTCGCGGCTTCCATCGGCGAGATCGTCAATCAAACCGCGCGATCGAACCAGGTCGCAACACATGCCGTTTCCGAGGCGCGGCGAACCGCCAAGACGATGGACGAACTCGGCGACGCCGCGACGCGGATCGGCGAGATCATCGGTCTCATTCAGTCGATCGCCGGACAGACCAATCTGCTCGCGCTCAATGCAACGATCGAAGCCGCACGCGCCGGCGAAGCCGGCCGAGGCTTCGCGGTGGTTGCGGCAGAGGTCAAGTCACTCGCTGCCCAAACCGCCAAGGCCACGGAGGACATCGCGAGCCAGGTTGGCGCAATCCAGGCTGCCGCGGCCGACTCCTCGCAGGCGATTGGACAGGTCAACACGATCATTGCGGACATGTCGGCCATTGCATCGGCCGTGTCGCTCACGATGGAGCAGCAGAACACCGCAGTGGCTTCGATCGCCGAAGGCGTCAATCGCGCCTCGATCGAAGTGCAGACCGGCGCGGCCGCCATGGGCCGTGTGGCCGGCGCCAGCACCGACGCCCGCGCCACAGCTTCGGAAGTCAAATCGCTGGCGGATACGCTGACGACGGCGGCGGAAAACCTCGATGCCGAAGTGCAGCGCTTCCTCGTCCGCGTCCAGGCGGCCTGAGCACCGGGCTCTATCGCACCGCGACTTTCGCCTCGACCGAAAACATTCCGATCGCGATCACGCGGCACTCCTGATCGCGCGTGCCGCATTCCGTCAACGCCTGGGCCACGGATTCGCTCTCACTGGCGGCTTTGAGCGACAGCCCGACAAGGCCTCGGATACCGACCGCGACCGCGTTCCAGCCGCTGCTGTTGTCGGCGAGACGCCGCGCCACGTCTTCGCGCTCGGCCGGCGCGATGGCCCGTTCGGCCGCCGGCCGGAAAAACCCGACGGCTTTCATGCTGGTCGGGACCGCAACGGCAAAGACATTGTCCGTGGCAATGATCGCGCACGGAACGCCGGCCGTGAGACCGCAATACTCCAGGGCGCGGCGCACCGCTTCGGATACGCTGTCCTGGCTGAGGTAGTATCCGATCTGCCCGGTCGGCGCCAAAGCCAGCACCTTGTGCATCGGACCTGGAACATAACGTTGCGCGATGCTGTTGCGCGCGTTGTTGGCGATCAGCGGAACATCATCGGCGGAGAACGGCCGTTCGACTGCCGGATTTTTCACAAGCCAAGGCTCGGGCGGCAGCGGCGGATGGGTGCGCGCCGAAACCACATTGTCGCCGACCGCAAACAGTTCGCACATAAGACGGGGACCCGGATTGGCATCGGTCGCCGTCTGGCATGAAGCGAGCGCGCCCGCCTTCGCGGTCTCTTCGTCGGGTTGGGCGGTCAGGAATCCAGCCCGCCGCGGGCTGATCGCCAGCGCCTTGTGACCGGATGCCGGGACGTAATTGTTGCGAATGCCGGCGCGGTCGCGCTCGGGAATCATCGGCACCTTTTCGGCGACCAGCTTGACCAACGGAGCGGCTGGCAGAGGCGCGGCTGCTTGGGATGCCGGAGGCCCCGCCACAACACCCGCTGGAGGATGGACCGGCGGGGTCGCGAGGAAATAGATCGCCACGGCGAGCGCGGCCACGGCTCCTCCACCAACCACGAGGAATAGAGGCAGCGGCAGTTTTTGGACCTGCGGCTTCTGAGAGCCCGCCATTGGCAAATCGGCGTCGCCACTCATCGCGACCGTGAAGGCATGCACCGGCGTCGGAATGTTTTTGACCTGCTGCTCGCCGATATCGGCGAACTGGACCGACAACTTGTTGGCGACCTGTTCGTAGACATTGCGCGACACGCAGATGCCACCGATCGGCGCGATGCCCTCCAGACGCGCCGCGATATTGACGCCATCGCCGAGCAGATCGCCGTTGCGTTCGACCACGTCGCCGATGGTGATGCCGATGCGGAAATTCATCTGCCGGCTCGGCGGATAGGCGAGATTGCGGGTGCGCAGGCTTTCCTGGATGTCGATCGCGCAGCGCACCGCTTCGACGGCGCTGGAAAACTCCGACAGCACGGCATCGCCGGCGGTGTTGAAGATGCGGCCGGAGGCTTTGGCGATGAAGTCGTCGATGACTTCGCGATAGGAGCCGAGACGGCGCAGCGTCTCTTCCTCGTCCTCCGCCACCATGCGGCTATAGCCGGCGACGTCGGCCGCCAGAATGGCTGCGATTTTGCGCTTCATTGGACGGTCCGGCGA
>Ga0075366_10001788_pt1 | contig 10859 bp, 11 predicted proteins | sample EndMethybrTD3031_FD_72351 | JGI IMG/M metagenome (GOLD analysis project Ga0075366, IMG submission 72351) | Populus endosphere microbial communities from Tennessee, USA - Endosphere MetaG P. TD hybrid TD303-1 | ecosystem: Host-associated > Plants > Roots > Endosphere | place: USA: Tennessee... | reverse complement strand
CTATTATTACTGCCCACATAAAACGCATGGTCAACGTGGCTATAAACCCATTTTAGAAAAATAGTCCGCAATAGCTGTTTAACGCCCGGTTTAGCATCCAGCAGCGTCGAGTCGCCACGAAAATAAACCGGTATTTTATTTTTAAAATACCGAATGGCCTTTAGATGACTATCATACGCCCAGCCATAAACCAAAACCGCATCGGCCTGCCAGGATTTTATTTGGTTGATGAGACCGGGGTTTACAATGCCTTTAAAATGATGGGAGCCCGGATCTGGGGCTGTGTTTTGAATCCACTCGTAACTATAGCCGTCCAGCAACGGGATATCCCATGAAATGGTTTTGCCAAAGCCGGGATCAAATTTTTCCTGTGCCTCATCTCCCCAGGTATAAAACACCTTAACATCGATTTTATCTGCCAGTAATTTAAATACCGGTGCGTAGTACTGGATGGGGTGTGTAGTGATAATGGCTAAGCGCATTTTAAATCGTTTCGCCCATGATTTTAAATCCACCGGCTGCTTTTACGCGTGCTTTTATAAATTCCACATCGCGGCAATAAATGGTATTATAACTGCCAAATGAATCCATCAAATGTAGTTCCCGTTTAAAAGGATCATATTGGTAAGGCTTAAAACTGTTTGATAAAAGTGTTTGGTGTATATCATCTTCATTAAAACCGTAGCGTAAACCACTACCATTCAGTTCAATAATGATTGCTTTGAGAGTGGTCTGCTTTAGGGTGTCGGTCATCCCTTTCAGTACTTCGGTTTCAAAGCCTTCTACGTCAATTTTTATGAGGGCTGGTTTATCATTAAGGCTGATAGAATCAACGCTGATTACATTTACCGTTTCTACATCCGTTGCCTGGCTTTCATCGGCACTGATGATGTGGTTGGTGGTGTCTTCGTTTTTCGAAAAAGTTAATATGCCTGCCCTGGCACCCGCGGCCGCGTTTATTAAAGTCGCCTTGTTTTCCAATTGATTCAGGCTGATGTTTTTTGCGGTTATGGCCGCGGTATTTGCCGATGCCTCAATGGCAATGGTTTTTGCGTTGCATACTCCCGAAGCCAATAAGGTGTACGAGCCTGCATTGGCGCCTATATCAAGAAAAACATCGCCCGGCCTTAAAAAATGCAGCAAAAAGGCCATATCATTAAACTCATGCAAACCCGTATAAATATTGCCTGTAATACCGGTAAGACCCTTGCGTGCATAAAAATTGATACCGGCAATATACGGTTTCACTATAAACTTTGCCGGCTGCATGCTGCTTTGAAGCTGCCAGGTTAAAAAACGGATAAATGCTTTAAGCGGATGCCTTTTACCTAAAGGATGGTTTAATATAAAACCAAATGTTCGTTTAATTTTTCCCACCGGTAACGCTGTCAAAAAGTTTGCATTGGTTTATAGTCATTTGCCTTGCCGAATATTTATTTATGGCCTTGGCATGATATTGGGGCGGTTCCGGGCTGCCGTTGATAAGGGAAGATAAAAATGTGCTGATGCTGGCATCGGTAACAGTTTCATAATCATATACCTGTTTAACGCCATATTCCTTCATAATGTTTATTACCGAGCTTGCCTTGTTAAATATAGCTAATAATGGTTTTTGGGTAAGTAAATATGGATAAATTTTTGAAGCCGTGTATTTAGGATCATCCGAGCCCGGAATAAACAATGCATCAGCCTGTTGCAGGGTAATTAAGGTGTGATAGTAGCTTATCCTATCGGCAATTTCAATTACGCTCTCAGCAACGCCAAATTGCAGGGCAAGTGGTAAAATGCTTGGCTTGCCTTGCCCATTGGCTGCATAACTTGTGCCTATAAAATAAAACCGTAATGATTTTAAAGCTTCGTTACCTTCATCCAACTTTGTTTTGAGTACTTTAAACAGGGGAGTTATCGCCTGGTGCATATCCGCACCACCGCGACCAATATAAACTATATTGATGTATTTGGAATTGAGCAGGCTATTGAAGGTATCTTTGTTCTGTTCGGCTATCTGCATATCAGGCCCAAACGCCCCGAAGGTTATAGTTGCTGATGGAATGTGTTTAATTGACGGATAACGGTTTTTAAGATCGCTGATGTAATTGTCAGATACACTGATGAGGCCATCCACATTATTCATAGCAATGGGTTCCAGGTATTTGTTCAGGCGATAAGAGAACCAGTATTTGGGTGGCCTTTGTGTTTTGGGCTTATCCTGGTAATAATCAGAAAACCAGGGGTCCTGCATATCAATTACGTAGGGGACACCGTAGCGCTTTTTAAAATAAGCGCCCAAAATACAAACCGGGAATTGGGTGGTCGAAAAATAGATCAGATCGTAGGATTGTGTTTTTAAAAGCTCCTTTATTTTTTGCCTGTAAAACCACAGCGAACGTAAAGCAATACTGCCCAGCCCGAGTTTGGATGTAACACTTTTTTTTAACGCTTTAACTTTATGGATCCTGATTTGCCCAGGAATACTTTGCAAAAGCAGGTAGTCGGTAGGCAGGTCGGTGTATTGTTCATCAACCATCATCACCTCTGCTTCCCAGCCGTTAGCTGCAAAATAGGGCAGGCTCATGCGGATGCGCTGCATATCGGCCCCATTTACGGGTGGGAAATAGGGAGATATGATGAGTAGTTTTTTCACGGAATTATTTTATGGCCCTTTTCCACCAGCGATTGTTGCCGATTTTTTCGCGCGCTGCCGACCAATCGCAAACCTCATCTATAACATCGTAAAAGCCCTGCTGTTTTTCGGGCAGGTCATTGGATGTTATCCTTTTGATAAGTTGCGGCAGCCCGTCATAAAATGCTTTGGTACGGTAGGGCGGATGTAACGACCATAACCCCTTGCCGCTGCCTAAAAAATCAATCCGTTTTAAATTGTGGCTGTTAATATAGGCGGATATGAGGTGTTCGGGTAAATCCGCGTTGGCATTGCCTTCAATTATTGCCTTTACCTGGCCTCGTATCGGTGGTTTGGTTAAAATTAATTTATCCGTTTTAAACCGGCTTTTATCAATCATGAAAATTCTTGTGCTCATGCCTGCCAGCTGCCAGGTGTAAGGGGCAATTTTATTAACCACTTGTTGCGCGGTCAAAGTATCCAAACTATTGGGCGGGCCGGGCAAAGGGGCCATAACAAAGCAAGCCGGATCTGTTTCAAAAAAACGTGCGGCTTCGGCAACCCATTCGCCGTTTTCGCCACCTAAAAACATATCCGAATCTAAATGAAAAACAAGGTCATTAACGGCGGTATATATCCCAAAAAAATAAGCATAAAAAGGACCACCCCTAAAATCTTTATCTGGCATGTCGTTTTTGCCGAAGAAGTAGTCTGCAACTTTTTGTTTGGTTGCCGCGGTATAATCAACCGGGACAATTTTAATGTTGTAGCCACTTTCAATTTCTGTCGATAGGAATTGGTTTAACAACTCTTTGTTTTCTTCCCACCCTTCGGCAAAACGGCCTTTGCTTGGCCGGGTATCAACCGTTAATATAATCTCATCTACCTGCGTACTTAAAATAGCTAACTGATGTTTGAGGATATACCTAACATGCGGATAATCCCCCGGCGCCAGGTTTATTTGCAAGCTTACCTTATTCTTCAAGGGCGTTTTTTACTAATGCAAGCAATTTTTTCGACCCATTCTCCCAATTGTAAAACGCAGCTGCTTCAATAGCTTGTTTTTGGGCAAATTGTAATTCGCCGGGATTGTTAAGCCACGTTTCCAGTTTGTTTATCTCAACAGCCGTTGGGTGTTGAGATAATTTGAATCCCGGTTTATATTTATCAAATCCTTCATTCTGGCCATCTGTTTCGCTGGCGATAACCGGAAGACCCGATTGTATATACTGGAAAAATTTATTGGTAATGGTATAATTACGACTCGGGGGAGTATCCAACTCCAAAGCCAGGCCAATATCAAAGCCGGCTATTTTTGCAGCCAATTGATTTTCATTAACAAGGGAATGAAAGTGTAGCTGGTGCTGCGTAGGAATTAGGTTGGTCAGTATTTCGCGATAGTCTGTAGTTATATTGCCCAGCAGGTGTAATTCAAGGCTTGTTTTTAACGCGGCCAATATCTTCATAAACTGCTCCAGCCCCCTGCCCGGGCCAATGGTTTGCGAAAACCAGAATAGCTTCAGCGGTTTAGTAAACTGTTTTGTTTTATTGTGAATAATGCCGGGAGACGGAAAAACATTATAGATGATTTTTGGTTGCGGGCACAAATATACTTGCGATAATTGTTCAGCCAGGGCATTTGACGTTGTAATACAATATGTGCCTTTATTTAAAGCGATAGCTTCTATCCGCCGAAGTAAGTTGATGGGCCTTTCGGCGCGGGCCCGGGGGAGCAGGTCCTCCGAGTACCAGTCTTCAAAGTCGAAAGCCACTTTGTAACCTTCATTTAACAGCCGGGTACCCATATACGTGGCTAGTTCCTGGTGGCAGATGTATAGTTGAGCTTTTACTGCTTTAGCTCTATTATAATAACGAATGGCGCCGTAGCCGAGTGCTAGACTGCTATCTATCTTAAAATTACGCACAAGCAGTCGGCCAATTTTACTTAAAAACTTATCTGTAAATGAATTTATGGTTGATGTAGAAAGATCTGATACTACCTGTAAGTTAATACCAGGAGAGGCTTCTATAGCTAACAGGTCTTGTCGGTAAAGGTCTTTCGAAATAATGCCGGTTAAAATATGAACATCATAACCTGCGGTAGCCAAAGTAACCGCCTCTTTTAAAACCCTTGGGTTTCGGCAAAGGTGTGATTGCGTAATGATGCAGATTTTATTTGGCAATACGTTAATTTTTAGCTAAAAAGCCGGTTTTTTATGAGTTGTAATGATTGCGGGATGGAATGGATATTAAGCGCCCGTTGCTGCCCTTTTATCCTCAGTTCTTTACGCTTATTTTTTGATGCAATGAGTTCCTTGCTTTTGTAAATCAATTCATCGGCATTGGCAAAGGTTTCAATATCGGTACCCAAATCATATAACTGCGAGAGCCCGGCGGTATATTCCGTTAGATAACAGGCCCCCAGCATAGGTGCTTCCAGGTCGCGGAGCCGGCTATAGGTTATGATATTTTTACCAAAGGTGTTGAATGTTGGCACCCGGTTGATACCAAGTGTTACCATGCTTTCACGGCTAAGGCGGATGTAATCATCGAAACCAGGTTTTTTAAATATGTTTTCAACGGGTATGTCTGCGGGTATTACTTTTTTATTGCGTTGAAAATGATAAGCTACAAAACCCTTGATTCCTGCATTACGCAGCAGGTTGAATTGATTTTTAATTTTGGACGAAGGATTTGGCGACAGTTGCTGTACCGTAGGCTCGTTTGTATCATTCCATCCGTTTCCCCTGATCTGTATCGGGAGGCCCCTGGTAATGGCATCTGCCAAAAGCTGCGCGCGTAAATCATCTTTTGACCCGATGAAGGAGATGATGTCAGTTTCCTGCTCATTAAAATGGCGGTACTGTGGATCGACCCACATAGGCATAGGTAGATTAATGTGCGGAACCCGGGCGGTTTGATAAAGGTGCAGGGCTTCAAATTCAGGTACCCATACCAGGTCAAATACTTTAAATTGATGTGGCAATTTGGTAAACGAGCGTACATTATCACAATAAAAGTTAATGCATGGCACGCCCATCGCTTTAATTTGTTTTATCGCCCCGGTATCTATTTGTTTGGGATATAAATAACACAAAAAAATATCTATTTGCCCGCGGTTTGCTTCAATGTGCTTTATCGTTTTTTCCCATGCCTGCTGTTGCCATTGTTGCAGGGCCGGATCGTTTTCATAGGGTACCAGGCCTGCCGCCCAGTCAAGGCCGGGTATTTCCGTCCACTGCATTCCTGCTTCCTCAATACCGTTTTTGATATAGTATGTCCAAAAACGGTAAGCTGGAATGGGATGTGGCTGGCCACCGTTATCCTGTAAAAATGAAAGAAGGATTCTCAATTAACGGATGTTAAATACTTGTTTAAGGCGCGTTGTGGTTTTCCAGCCAATTAAACCGGCAATTATTTTGGTGATGCCGCCGGCCATAAATTTTAGTGTAGAACCGCCAAGTTCGTTTACACGTTTTTGCGCTTCATTTGCCAACCCGGAGTGTTTTGGATAAGCAATGTATACGTAATGCTGCCAGGTATTGGCGCAGGCCAGTTTTGCCTCGGGACTTGCTTTTACGGCCAGCAGGTTTTTTGTGGCTTTATCAATAGCTGTAAATGCCGATTGCATAGCTTCCTGTTGTTTACGGTCGGAAAGGCTACCGCTATTGCCCGACCGGTAGTATAATATAGAATTGGGATCAAACACCACTGATTTGCACTTCAATATTACCCGCGTAAAAAAGTCCAGGTCGTCAATCAGGGTAAGTTGTTCATCCCAAAGGCCGGCGTTTTCAATGATATCCCTGGGCAATAAAAAAATGCCCGATTGTGTCATCGAATGGCCGTTTTTCCACGATGAACAGATCCAGTCATAAGCAGGCAGCGTTTGCCAGCAGTCTTCGGGGCTCAGCTTAAAAGTATCCAGGTTGTTATCGTAAAATCTGCCCCATTTTGCCGAAATTATACAATCCGGTTTTCCGACAGCCAACTTAACCTGGCTTTCAATCATTTCGGGATTGATAACATCGTCACTATCCAGAAATTTGATATACTGACCCGTTGATTTGCCGTACGCCAAATTACGGGCCGCCGCCGCGCCGCAGTTTTGCTGATAATAAACGCTGACATTTTGATACGGCAGGTTTTTTAATAAGGTTTTAGTGTTATCGGTTGAACCATCGTCGACAATAATTATTTCAATGTTCTTATAGGTTTGATTAATTACTGCTTCAATGGTTTGGTTGATGTAGTCTTCACCATTATAAACCGGAATGCATACAGAAACTAATGGGGCGGAAACAGCCATTTTATTTTATACCGTGTTTACGCTTTAACTTTTCGAACAATGAATTTCTATCGTACTTACCGTTTTTGTCAAGCTTTCCTGTATTCCATATTTCGTTCCAAAAATGTACAGTATACGATTCCGGGCCTATTTTTCTGCCAGGCATGGTACCAGGCTTTAACAGCGGTCTCAATATCTCTTTGATTTTATTACTTGTACTCATTTTTCCTAAAATCAGTTCGCTTACATTTTTCCAGGCTATAGGGTTAAAGTAATGGTAGGGGAGTACGAGTTTTTCCAGTTTCAGCTCTTTTACCGCTTTTTGAAATAAAAACGGACCAGCTAACCCGAAAGACATTGTTTTAAGGTCTATTAACGCAATCTGGTCGAGGCAGTATTGTATAAATTCGCTATCCTTTGGTGCTTTAAAAACGCAATTGTTTACCAACTGATCATATTCGCCTTCATAGCTTGAACAAAAAACGGTATCGGCTTCAAAATCGAATTTTTTGAGGCAAATGATATCCATGTCAACCCACCAGCCCCCATTTTTTTGCACCATCAGCAAGCGGAACAAGTCGGCAAAGCCCGATACAGATCCTGCACCCCAGCCGGTTTTGTATTTAAAAATAGCGTCTTCGCCAATAATACTTCTTGCGTCATGGATAATGGTATCCTTAGGTGCGTTGGTTATTTCTTCGTAGGCATATAAGTGGAAATTGTGCCCGTGATCAATAAACGATTGGATGCATAGTTGTTCAACTTTTGACAACTGGCCACCTATCCATAAGGATTGGATATGTTTATTTATATCGCTTTCCATGCTTTTTTAAAGTATCCTTCTTTTGATAAATCTACGTAATGATGAAGTGCCCCGGTATGATGGTCAATCCTGGTTATATCCGGATTCACAATGTATTCATCTGCCGGTAAAACTACCGCTTCAACATTGGCCAATAACATAGCCGTTAAAGCTTGTTCAAGATAATACGAACTGCCTTCTTTTTCTTCCAACCCTTTTGTCCAGTTTTCTAAATTGTCCCAATTTATCGTACTGCTATTGAGGCCAATGGCTCCAACGTTTAAAAGTGTGGGAATCTTGTTTTTGCAAAGCTGTTCCATCAATTGCCTGCTGTAACCGTACGATTCCTGGCAATCCTGCATATATATGGGCTTTTGAGGCTCTGTTAGCCAGTTAACCAAGGCCGACGGATCGTCCCAAAACATCATATCCGAATCTAAAACGAGTTTCCAATCCTTACCGGAGATGGTGTGTACATCTGTCAGTTTTTTAATATGCGGGTAAACCTCGCGTTTCTGGTGTAAAACCGGGTATTGGTGTTTTGGCAACGCTTTGTTCAGGTTTCGATCTATCGTTTGCCTATCCACTATACCGGCTCCCGGCAATTGGGTGTTTATTTGTTTAATTAACTGCTCGTCAAAACTGCCATCATCAACCAATGTAAATTTAAACGGAGTTTGGCTGACTTTTATCAACGACTGGATACAAAACAGTGTTTGGTACAGGTACTTTTTCCCGGTTAAAAAGTAAACCTCCAGGCCATCCGCCGCCGACTGAACGGGCGGCAAATGAATGGCCGCCTGCTGCATCAGTTTTTGACCGTGCAGCATTTTGCGGTAATTGAAATATCCCCCAAAACGGTTGAAGTGCTTTAGCCGGGCCTTAGGATACCGATATATAACATTAATTACTGACTGTAACACTTGTAAAACGCCGATTTAAGTAGATCAAAGAAATTTTTATTGCCTGGCCAGGCCATCAAAAGTGCCGCAGGCGCCCTGCCACCTGATGTAGTTTACATCATTTTTCCAGGCTTTATAAGTAAACCATGCTTTTACCTTGCGCGGCAAAACTGTCCACCGGGAAACCGGGGGCCAGGGGCTTATGTCGTGGCTTTGCAGCAGCCGTACCCATGAATTACTGCTGTTGTTGATTAGCCGGGCCATGTAGCCGGCTTCCATTCTTTGAGCCGGGATAAAATGATGTAATACCAAGCCTGGTAAATAGGCCACATGCCACCCCGCTTTCAGTATTTCTAAAACAATATCATTGTCGCCACCCGAGCTTAGGGAACTGCCTTTTCTATCGGTAATGACATTTTTTTGTGTTTCAATTTTTTTGATATAGGTGTTCAACGCCGCTTTCCTGATAGCTATCCCGGCGCCAATTGGTGCGCAAACGGGGTATTTGCGATCCCATGCCGCGGTTAAAACCTCGTCGCCAAGGTCGCGCAAAGCTAAACTTGAATAGAACTCTGGTAGCCAATCCGGTGGGTTGCCTTCAAATATAGGAAGCGATTTACCCCCTATGGCACCAAGTTTAGGTTGTTCCTGAAAGGCGTTTAATACGTTTTGCAAATAGTTTTCATCCAGTATGTTATCGTCATCAACTAATATTAAAATTTGTCCGTTGCCTTCTTTAAAGCCTTTCAATCGGGCATAGGTTAAACCTTGCGCTGTTTCCCTAACAATTTTATGTTTCGGATGCCAGGCGAGGTCTGCGTTGATGGGGTAGCTTGAATTGTTATCAACCAATATTAATTCCCATGCCTGTAATGGAAGGCTTTGCTTTTGTAGGCCGGCTAAAGTTTTGGCAAGCCGGGTTGCATCCGGGTTATAAGTGGGGATAATAACACTTAGTATATCAGCCATTCCTGTAGCTAACTATTTTTGCAGGCACCCCCATGGCTATGGCATAAGGCGGCAGGCTTTTGGTAACCACCGAACCGGCGCCAACAACGCATCCATCGCCAATGGTAACGCCGCCTAAAACTTTAACCCCGGCGCCTATCCAAACATCGCTGCCAATTTTAACCGGCAGCAAAATATCGCCTTGCGAGCGGATTAACGTGTCCCTATCTGGTACAGTGTGGTTGGCACTTACAATGCAGGTATGCATGGCAATCAATGTGTTTTCGCCTATCTCTACGCCTCCGTGGCCATAAATACATACATACTCGCCTAAAAAAGTGTTTTTGTGTATGTTGACAGTGCCGCCATATGCCTTGATAATTACGCCTCTTGATAACTCACATTGCGGGGCAATTGTGATAGTGCCCTTTTGTCCGTTCAAGAAACCCCGCGACAAAAAAGTATTTGGTTTTATGATTACAGGCTGATGAATAGCTATGCCTAATAACCTAAAAAAAATGCAATACAGGCTACTTATTAATTTTGACATACAAAATCATTCAATAATGTTCTCAAAAAGGCCAGGCCCTGTTTACTGTCGCTTTCATCTTCAAAATTGAGCCAGGCTACATGGTGTTTCAACTGACATACCGATGATAACCTGTGATAACAAGGCTTAAAAGACATCCCTTTGGGGTATAGCTCCAAAATGTGTGTATCCTTGTTGCATAGATAAATATTACTTAAACCTGCGCCATGGGGCGCAATAATGTGTGTGGCAGACTGTATTTTTTTGATAGTTTCGATAGCACTCAGGCCCGAAAGATCAATGGTTTCAATTGACGGGAAATGCACCAGCAATTGGCGTTCCCACGCAATCTCTCGTGACCCAGCCCCTTTCCGGCTGATCCAGAGTATTTTGTATAGAGCAGGTTGTTCTGTTAGGGTGGTATCGAATAGCGCTTTTAGCGCGCCAATACTCCAGGGATTTATCTGCTGATCGTTAACCAGCCTGCCGGTAAATAGTAGCTGTTCGCATTCGTAATGGGCGGTGTTATTGGTCCAGATTATTTTTGAGGTGTCGATGTTTGCCCTTTGCAGCCACTTTAATTTCCAGGCGGTTGCCGGTCCGTTAAACAAGATATGATCAACATGCTTTATTATCGGCATGGCAAAATGGATTTTCACTATCGATTCAAATAAAAAATGATAAAAACCACCGTCGGCGCCATTTGTAAGGCAGGAAAGGGTGGTGCCCTCCAGAAATGTTTGGGGGGGGAAATGGACAACATTGGT
>Ga0075366_10001787_pt1 | contig 10861 bp, 9 predicted proteins | sample EndMethybrTD3031_FD_72351 | JGI IMG/M metagenome (GOLD analysis project Ga0075366, IMG submission 72351) | Populus endosphere microbial communities from Tennessee, USA - Endosphere MetaG P. TD hybrid TD303-1 | ecosystem: Host-associated > Plants > Roots > Endosphere | place: USA: Tennessee... | reverse complement strand
GTGTAGACCAGCCCATGGCCGACCAGGCCGTGCAAACCGGTAAGCGTATTGGGGTTATTGCTACACTGCCCACAACGCTTGAACCCACCAGCGATTTGGTGAAACGTCGTGCCGCAATAGCCGGTAAAGAAATTGAACTGACCGCCAAGCTTTGCACCGGCGCATTTGAGGCACTCATGAGCGGCGATACCGCCACGCACGATACTATTGTAGCCAATGCCTTGCGTGAACTTTCAAAAGAAGTAGATGTGATATTATTGGCCCAGGCCAGTATGGCCCGTGTGGTAGATAGCTTAAGCGCTGAAGATAAAATTGTGCCCATAGTTGCCAGTCCGCCGACGGCTATTGAATACATTTCAGGCATTATAAACAACTAAAAAAATGAAAGTATTGCAAAAGGTTTGCCTGGGTATCAGCAGTCTGACACTAATCGGTTTATTGGTTGGAATATTACTAACCAATCTAACCATTTGGCAGCCATCCGCGGTAGTACTGGCGGTATCTTTTGCAATAGGCATTGGCGGTTTACCAGCCTTAAAAAACTACCAGTACACCGCCTGGATCATCGTTGCTGTAGTTGCAGCCATGGTGTATCCCCATGCCTTTTTGAAATGGGGCCCGGTCGATCTGCGTAATAAATGGCTGATATTGGTCATTGTTCAAATGGTGATGTTTGGCATGGGCATTCAAATGAGTATCAAGGATTTTTCCGGGCTGGGCAGTACGGGCAAAGGCGTATTAATTGGTTTAGCCTGTCATTTTTCTATTATGCCGCTAATGGGTTTCCTGCTTACCCGAATCTTCCATTTTGAGCCTGAAATTGCCGCAGGCATTATCCTTATCGGCTCATGCTCAAGCGGTTTAGCCTCGAATGTGATGGTTTATTTGGCGCGCGCTAACCTGGTGTTATCGGTAACCGTTACGGCTATGGCTACGTTAGCTGCACCCTTTTTAACACCGTTACTGATGCGCTTATTAGCAGGAACACTCATCGAAGTTAAGTTTGTGAATATGATGATGGAGATCATCAAAATAGTCATTGTACCTATAGGCGCGGCTTTTGTGCACGATTACCTGAAGCGCGCATCGCCGAAAGGCAAACGGAATACGGCTATAATTGCGGTGGTTTGTATGGTTTGGTTAATCTGCCAGTATTTATTCCTGTGGGATGTATTCAGCAAGCATTTCTCTGACCCGGCTTTGCAATCGGCATCGGTATTTAATTTCCTTACCGGGGCGTTTATTGTGGGCTGGGCCTATCACCAATTGTATACAAAGTATAAAAAGATAGACGAATATATCCCCTACCTTTCCATGTTTGGCATTGTGTATTTTACCACCGTCACTACTGCCGCCGGCCGTGATAACCTGCTGAATGTAGGCTTATTACTCTTCCTGGCATCGGTGATACATAACGGCGCGGGATACTTCTTCGGATATTGGCTTAGCCGCTTGTTTAAGCTGGATAAAAACTCGGCACGTACCATTGCTTTTGAAGTTGGTTTACAGAATGGTGGTATGGCTTCCGGATTGGCCGGCACTATGGGTAAATTGGCCACCGTTGGCCTGGCTGCGGCCGTGTTTAGTCCGTGGATGAATATTTCTGGTAGCATTTTAGCGAATTATTGGCGCAAACGCCCGGTGGAGGATAAAATCATACAATATCCTGATAACCTTTCATCACAATCTTAATCGATTATACAATAGTTTTGAAATGGAAGCCGCATTCTCTTGCGGAATTTATCCAGATAACCAATTAATACCATTTCAAGCAAATATGAGTACTAAAGTAAGTTTAGGCGTAATTATAGGTAACCGCGATTTTTTCCCCGACCGCTTAATTTCGGAAGCGCGGGCGGATATACTGGCCTTATTCAGCAAGTTGAACATCACGCCAATAATGCTGGAAGAACATGAATCGAAACTGGGCGGGGTGGAAACTTTTAGAGATGCCCAGCGCTGCGCCGAACTGTTCAGCAAGCACCGCGATGAGCTAAGCGGTATATTGGTTTTACTGCCCAACTTCGGCGATGAAAAAGGCGTAGCCGAAACCATTAAACTTTCGGGCCTAAATGTACCCGTACTTGTACAAGCTTACCCTGACGAATTGAATAAACTGGATGTGGCGCATCGCCGGGATTCCTGGTGTGGCAAAATTTCGGTTTGCAATAACCTCTATCAATACGGCATAAAATATACGCTGACCAGTCAGCATGTTATCCACCCAAATCAACCCGAATTTAGCGCCGAACTAATGGATTTTGTGGCTGTTTGCCGGGTGGTAAAAGGCATGCGCAAAGTAAGGATCGGTGCCGTTGGTGCAAGGCCGGGCGCATTTAATACCGTTCGGTATAGTGAGAAGATATTGCAACGTAATGGGATATCCGTAACAACGGTAGACTTATCAGAAATACTTGGTCGCGCCAACCGCATGACCAAAGATGACGCCGAAGTAAAAGCACACCTGGAAAAAATAATGAACTATACCCCCATTGGCAATACGCCCGATGAAGCCATGATACAAATTGCCAAACTGGACGTGGTACTAAACCAGTTTGTAGAAGAAAACGCGCTTGACGCCACCGCTATACAATGCTGGACATCGTTACAAAAAAACTATGGCTGCAATGTATGTACCAGCATGAGCATTATGAGTGAGAACATGCTGCCCAGCGCCTGCGAAGTAGATGTGACCGGGACGCTCACCATGTATGCCATGCAATTGGCTTCCGGATCGCCAAGCGCGTTAGTTGACTGGAATAACAATTATGCTGAAGACCCTAACAAATGCGTGCTTTTCCATTGCGGTAACTGGGCAAAATCGTTCCTGCCGGATATTGAGATCAGCACCGCGCCTATTTTGGGTACTACGGTTGGCGTTGAGAATACTTACGGCGCGCTTTCGGGTCGTACTCCTGCCATGCCGTTAACTTATGGCCGTATTAGTACTGATGACCCGAAGGGAATTATTAAAGTATATATGGGCGAAGGCATGCTGACCGATGACGCGCTGAACACCTTCGGAAACCGGGCCGTAGCCGAAATACCCGATCTGCAAGGCCTGATGCAATACGTTTGCCGCAACGGTTTTGAACACCATGTGGTAATGAACGCCAGCAAAACCGTGGGTATTTTAAAAGAGGCTTTGGGTAATTATATGGGTTGGGAATTTTATCAGCATAATTAATACCATGACTGACCAGGAACTGATAGCAAAATCGATACGGTATCGAAAAAATATCCTCAAATATATTGTGGGTGCTAAAGCCGGGCATACAGGTGGCAGCTTATCCTGCATTGATATTTTGAACGTGTTGTATAATGAAGTATTGAACGTATCCCCTGAAAATTTTACCTCGCCAGATAGGGATAGGTATATCCAAAGCAAAGGCCATTGTGTGGAAGCGCTGTTTGTAACCCTGGCCGATCAGGGCTTTTTCCCGGAAAGCGATTTGGAAACCTTGTGTAAATATCAATCGCATTATATCGGTCACCCTACTAAAAAGGTACATGGTGTTGAACAAAACACCGGGGCACTTGGTCACGGTTTACCAATAGCGGTGGGTACCGCGCTGGCAGCAAAGATGGACGATAAGGATTTCAAAGTCTATACCCTTTTGGGCGATGGCGAATTGCCTGAAGGTAGCAACTGGGAAGCAGCATTAACTGCAGCCCATTACAAACTGGATAACCTGTGCGCCATTATTGATAACAACAAATTACAGATAACAGGCACTAATGCCGAAGTATGTAATACCGAACCCATCAAAGGCAAATTTGAGAATTTTGGTTGGGCTGTACGCGAAGTTGACGGGCACGATGTAAAGGCCCTGAAGGAAGTGTTTGCCGCCATGCCATTTGAACCGGGCAAACCAAACCTGGTGATTGCCCACACCATAAAAGGCAAAGGAGTAAGCTTTATGGAAAACAGCGTGAAATGGCACCATGGTGTGCCTAATGCGGAACAATATGAGGCAGCGTTAGCAGAATTAGAAAATTAAGATATACACGTAGCGATAGGTTTGAAACCATCGCTATTGCAGAAAAAACAAATGGGAGCACCTATTATAAATTCCGATCCAAACAGTCAACCTAACCAGGATGTATTCTCGGCTACGCTGCTGGAATTGGCGCAGGCCGATAGGGATATTGTGGCGGTAACCAGCGACTCGCGTGGTTCGGGTAAGTTGGTGGTTTTTGGTCAGACTTTGCCTAAGCAGATTGTGGAAATAGGCATAGCCGAACAAAATTTAGTGGGCGTGGCCGCGGGACTTGCATCGGCTGGAAAAAAGGCATTCGCGGTATCTCCCGCCTGCTTTTTAACAGCAAGGGCATTGGAACAAATTAAGAACGATGTGGCTTATTCGGACAATCCCGTGCGCCTAATTGGCATTAGTGCCGGTGTTAGTTATGGGGCACTTGGTACCACGCACCATAGCCTGCATGATTATGCGGTGCTGCGGGCCATTAACAACATCACCATTGTGGCCCCGGCCGATAATTTTGAAACCCGCGAAGCCGTAAAGCTGGCCGTGAAACACAACAAACCACTTTACCTGCGTTTCGGCAAAAAACCTATGCCATTGCTAACTGAAGATAGCAGCATTGGCTTTGAATTTGGCAAAGGGCGGGTGATAAAGCAAGGCAACGACGTAGCCATTATCGCCAACGGCGAAACTGTTTACCCGGCTTTGCAAGCTGCCGAAAAACTAGAACAGGAAAGCGGCATCCGTGCCACGGTGGTTAGCATGCATACCATAAAACCACTGGATACGGAACTGATCTTGGCTTTGGCCGAAAAAACACAGGCCATCATCACGGTGGAAGAACACATGGTGAATGGCGGCTTGGGTGAAGCATGCGCATCGCTGCTGTTGCAAAACGGCTACAACAAACCATTTAAAATTATGGGTATCCCTGACGAATATACCGTCACGGGATCGCAAGTTGAAATATTTAACCATTATGGCCTTAATGCAGATGGGATTGCAGCGGCTGTGAATGGAATGTTAGTGAGTTAGATTTATAAAGATCTATTCCCGAGGTTTGTGTCCCCACAAACAACGCAACGGTTTGTGAGGACACAAACCTCGGGATATAATACCAATTAGATAACCTAAAATAATGAGATACATCAAAATACTGCTGTTACTGGTGCTGCTACCTTTCGCGGGCTGTAAAAGCCGCACAGATAACCATCAAAAAAAGATGGCTATTGTGGTATCAACCCTTAATAACCCGTGGTTTGTGTTTTTGGCGCAAACTGCCGCCGCACAGGCCAAATCGCTGGGTTATGAATCAAAGATCTTCGATTCGCAGAATAATACCGCTGTGGAAGCTGACCATTTCGAGAACGCCATCGCATCAGGCTACAGCGCTATCCTGTTTAACCCTACCGATGCCAACGGATCGGTTGCTAATGTGCTGAAAGCTAAGAAAGCCGGCGTTCCTGTGTTTTGTATGGACAGGGAAGTTAACTCGCCCGATGCTGCCACTTCGCAGATCCTTTCGGATAGTTATTCGGGCTGTGTAGACCTTGGTAAATACTTTGTAAAAAGCACTCACGCCAAAGGTAATTATGTAGAGATTTTAGGCATAGTAGCCGATAACAATACCTGGGCGCGTTCCAAAGGTTTCCATAGTGTGGTTGATTATTACCCCGGCCTTAAAATGGTGGCCCAGCAAAGCGCCGACTTTGATCGCAACAAGGGTATGGAGGTAATGGAATCTATCCTCCAGGCCCACCCTGATATCATCGCGGTATTTTGTGGTAACGATGCTATGGCTATGGGTGCTTACCAGGCGCTGGCCGCTGCGGGTAAGGCTGACAAGGTTAAAGTATTTGGTTTTGATGGCGCCGGCGATGCGATACAGGGCATTAAAGACGGTAAGATAATGGCCACGGCTATGCAATTTCCGAAGGTGATGGCCCAAACTGCTGCTAATTATGCCGATGCCTATTTTAAAGGCAAGCGCGACTTCCCTAAAAAAATACAAGTAGGTGTTGAAATGGTTACGGCTGATAATATTAACGATTACATAGCATACGGTAAAAAGAATTAATTAGCCTCACCCTAAATCCCTCTCCAGAGGAGAGGGACTTGAAAGTCTCCCCTACCGGGGAGATTTAGAGGGGGCTTATAACAGATTAGATATTATGGGAAAGAAAATCATAAAATACACACTAACCATTATTGTTGTTGCTTTTCTGGCCTATAACTCGGTTTACTTTAAAAAGCTGAGCGATGTTAAAGCAGCCGCAAGCAAAACCTTCGACCCGGCTGCTTATGCCCGTACTTATTTAGATAAAAAATTACTTCCTGCGGCAAACAATGCCCCTGATATCGACCAGCTGATTAACGAAGTAAAAAGTAATCCCGGCAAAGCTTTTAAAGCTTATGCGCATACGCTTAACATTGGCAACACCCGCTTTTTTATGGCGAAGGGCGAGGGTACTATTACCAATATTGATGAAAGCGATATTTATATCACCACTACAGGTAAACAAAACATCAAAATAGCCACTGAATACATCTTTGGCAACGCTTTGCGCGATGCGCCGGGTATTATCACCGTGAATGATTTCACCAATAGCATGGACCTGAACAATGTATCGGCCGAGGTGAATAAGCTGGTGCGCGGCGAAATACTGCCACCGTTTAAAAGCAAAGCTAAAAAAGGCGATAACATCAGTTTTGCAGGCGCTTTTGAACTGAACCAGGAACATTTGAACCTGAACAATATCGAGATCATCCCGGTTAACTTAATCATCAAATAGCTTGTTAGTAGCCGAAAACATATCAAAAAGATTTGCCGGCGTAACCGCGCTGGATGGTGTGAACCTGCAACTTGAAGCTGGTAAGGTGACTGCCATTATCGGCGAGAACGGTGCGGGTAAATCAACCCTGATGAAGATCCTCTCGGGTGTGTATGATGAATACGATGGCCGGATCTTGTTTAAAGATCAGCACGTACATTTCAAAAATCCGCGCGAGGCACAGCAGGCCGGTATTACTATTATTCACCAGGAACTTAACCTGATCCCTTACCTCAGTATTACCGAAAACCTATTCTTAGGTCGTGAATTGAAAAATAGCTGGAGCATTCTGGATAAAAAAGCCATGCATGATAAGGCCGTAGAATTGCTGCAAAAACTGAAGCTTTCGGTTAACCCCGATACACTGATCACCGATTTAAAAGTTGGGCAGCAACAAGTGGTGGAGATTGCCAAAGCACTATTATACGATGCCGAGGTGATCATTATGGACGAACCTACCTCCGCGATCAGCGAAAGCGAAGTTGAAGTTTTGTTTGGCCTAATTGCCGATCTTAAAAAGGAGAACAAAGCCATTGCCTATATCTCGCATAAGCTGAATGAGCTTTTCAAAATTGCCGAAAACTATACCGTATTGCGCGATGGCAAAACCATTGAAAGCGGCGAAATGAAAAGCATTGGTCACGATGAATTGATCCACAAAATGGTGGGCCGAGATATTGATCTGGTACGCAATAGCAACCTGGCGAAAGAAAAGAATACCCTGCTACAGGTGGATAACCTTTGCCTGGCTACCAAAACAAAAAAGGTATTACAGGATATCTCGTTTAACTTAAATAAAGGTGAAGTATTAGGCATTTTTGGCCTGATGGGCGCCGGTCGTACCGAGTTGACGGAAGCTTTGCTGGGTACTTACGCCGGACTTGTTACCGGTACCATTACCCTTGATGGTAAAACGGTAAAATTCAAATCGGCTACCGATGCGATAAATGCCGGGATGGCCCTGGTACCCGAAGACAGGAAGAAAGACGGCCTTGTTTTAGGCCTGGACGTAAAGACCAATATCAGCCTAAGTTCGCTGGATGCTATGCAACATGCCAGCGGTTTACTGAACCATAAGGCAGAGCTGGCGTTGGCGCAAAAATATATCGGCGCGTTAAAGATCAAAACACCATCGGAAAAGCAAATAGTAAAAAACCTGAGCGGCGGCAACCAGCAAAAAATTGTGATAGCCAAGTGCCTGGCAACAAACCCAAAAGTGCTGATGCTGGATGAACCGACCCGTGGGATTGATATCAATGCCAAGAACGAGATCTATAAACTAATTGCCGAACTGGCCGCGTCGGGGTTGGGCATTATCATGGTATCATCGGAACTGCCGGAGATACTGGCAATATCCGACCGGATACTGGTGATGGGCGATGGCCGCATTACTGCCGAATTTGAAGCGGCGAATGCAACTGAAGACAATATACTTAAAGCCGCCATAGCGGACAGCATTTAATATATGGACACAACATTAGCAACCTACAAACCCCAACTGGTAAAATTTCAATCGCTGATAGCGCTGGTTTTACTGTGCATTGGTATTGCCCTGATGTCGGATAAATTCCTGACGGTGGATAATACCTGGAACGTGATGCGGCAGATATCGGTCAACATTTGTATCTCGGTTGGGATGACCCTGGTGGTACTCACCGCCGGAATCGATCTATCTGTAGGTTCTGTCCTGGCGCTTTGTGGGGCTATGACGGCCGGATCGTTAAAATTCGGGATTGAAATGGCGGGGCAAAACCTGTTTATCGGGTTCACCGTTTTGGGCGCGATACTGGTTGGATTGATCGTCGGAGGATTATTAGGCCTGTTCAACGGCTGGACTATTACTAAGTTTAAAGTACCGCCCTTTGTAGCTACGCTGGCCATGCTCACCATTGCCCGCGGATTGACCATGCTTTGGACAAAGGGCTTTCCTATTTCTAACCTGGGTGATAATTTCGATTATATCGGCACGGGCTGGTTCCTGGGCATCCCGCTGCCGGTTTGGGTATCGGGTGTAGTGGTTATTGCTGCGGTTGTCATCACTAAAAAAACAGCCTTAGGGCGATACATTTACGCTATTGGCGGTAACGAACATGCCTCGCGCCTGTCGGGTATCAATATCAATAAAGTAAAACTGACGGTATATGCCATAGCCGGGGTGTTGGCCGCGGTGGGTGGTATAATGGTTACCTCAAGGTTGGATTCTGCCCAGCCAAATGCCGGGATGAGTTATGAACTGGATTCCATCGCGGCAGTGGTTATCGGCGGTACGTCATTGTCAGGCGGCCGCGGTACGATTATGGGTACAGTGCTGGGGGCGATCATTATCGGTGTCCTGAATAACGGGTTGGTACTGCTGAATGTGTCGCCTTTTTGGCAGCAGGTAGTTAAGGGCGGGGTGATATTGTTAGCGGTAATTATTGATAAAGCCAACTCAAAAAACGACTAAGCATTTATGGAACACAACTACATATTAGCCATAGATCAGGGTACCAGCAGCACTAAAACCATTGTTTTTGATAGCAAAGGACAAGTAAGGGCTAAGGCTACTGAACCCCTGAAAACGTTTTATGACGAAGGCGGTTTTGTGGAGCAGGACCCTGAAGAGATCTATACCAACGTATTAACCTCTGTAAAAAATTGCCTGGCCGAATTTGAAAAAGCTGGCGGTAATTTAACCGATATTAAAACCTGCGGCATCAGCAACCAGCGTGAAACCTTTGTGGTTTGGAACGAGTTTGGTCAGCCGCTATATAATGCCGTGGTTTGGCAATGTAAGCGCTCGGTACCGGTTTGCAAGGAGTTATTAACCCGCGGACTTGAAGCCGAAATAAATCATAAAACCGGCCTTATTATCGATCCTTATTTTTCGGGGACTAAAATGATGTGGCTGCATCAGCATATCCCTTTGGTTACTGCTACTGTTGCCGAAGGCCAGGCCCGTTTTGGTACAGTAGATACCTGGTTGCTATATAAACTTACCAAAGGCAAAAAGTACGTTACCGATTATACCAATGCATCGCGCACCATGTTCTTTAACCTGCATACACTGCAATGGGACAGAGAATTATTGGCGCAGTATAACTTAAGTTCGTTAAAATTGCCCGAACTAAGGCCATCATCATCGCACTTTGCCGATACCGATTTTGGCGGCTTATTGCCTGCCCCTATCCCGGTAATGAGCATGATCGGCGATTCGCACGCGGCAGCCTTTGGCGAGGGTTGTTTCGCGCCGGGTACCGCTAAGGCCACTTTGGGAACAGGTTGTTCTATATTGATGAATATTGGCGACAAGCCAAAAGCATCCGGTAACGGGATGATCACTACCATTTGCTGGAGTACCGAAAAACAGGTTGATTACGCGCTGGAAGGCGTTATTGTATCCTGCGGATCGACCATCGAATGGCTGAAGAATGAATTGGGCATCATCAGCAATGTATCCCAGACAGAAAGTATGTCCAATGCCGTAGCCGACAATAACGGGGTTTACCTGATCCCGGCATTCAGCGGGCTGGGCGCACCGCATTGGGATATGAGCCGCAAAGCCAGCATCTGCGGACTAACTTTCGATTGCAATAAAAACCACGTGGTACGGGCAGCGCTGGAATCTATTGCTTATCAAATAAAAGATGTGGTAACAGCCATGCAAACCGACGCCGGCATCCAACTTAACGAACTGATGATACATGGCGGGTTAACCGCTAACCAGTTTGTATTGGGCTTTTTAGCCGATCTGCTGGATTGCACCGTTGTACGCAGTGAAATGCCCGATATATCGGCCCTGGGCGCGGCTTTATTAGCCGGGTTGCAAGCAGGGATATTTAAAGATATTACCGCCATTAAAAAGCTTTACGCCAAAAAATCGGCTGTAGAAACCGGGAAATACGCCGATAATATGGATACCTTTTACCAAGGTTGGCAGCAAGCTGTTGGTACTAAAAAGCAAGAGGTACTTTATTAATTAACGTGAGTTCGGGATAAGAGATGGCTAATAAATCAAACAAATATGTCATTTCGAACGAGGTACGAGGAGAAATCTTCTGCGTG
>Ga0075366_10001786_pt1 | contig 10865 bp, 13 predicted proteins | sample EndMethybrTD3031_FD_72351 | JGI IMG/M metagenome (GOLD analysis project Ga0075366, IMG submission 72351) | Populus endosphere microbial communities from Tennessee, USA - Endosphere MetaG P. TD hybrid TD303-1 | ecosystem: Host-associated > Plants > Roots > Endosphere | place: USA: Tennessee... | reverse complement strand
CGTCAGGAACATTTGCGGCTCCGACAGGCTGTAGCGGATCGCACGCAGGCCCAGTGCCGGATTTGTCTCGCCGCGTGGGCCGCCGGAATTGAGCGCCTTGTCGGAGCCGATATCCAGCGTACGGATCGTCACGGGCCTGCCGCCCATGGCTTTGGCGACGGAACGATAGGCTTCGAACTGCTCATCCTCATTGGGCAGTACATCGCGGTTCATGAACAAGAACTCGGTACGGAACAGGCCTACACCATCAGCATCGACCGCGCGTACCTGCGCCACGTCGCCAGGCAGTTCGATATTGGCCTGCAGTGATACCACTTCGCCATCCAGCGTGGCGGCGCGCATGGTGAGCAGGCGCTTGAGTTTGCTGCGCTCCAGATCATAAACACTGCGGCGCAGGCGATACTCTTCGAGCACACGTTCATCGGGATCGACGATGACTACGCCGCGGGCGCCATCGATAATGACAACGTCGTCTTCGCGAACCATGTTGCGTACGTGCCGCAAGCCGACCACGGCCGGAATGCCGAGGCCGCGCGCAACGATGGCCGTGTGCGATGTGGCGCCACCGACATCCGTCACGAAGCCCGCAATCTGGTTGTTCTTGAAGTGGATCGTATCGGCAGGAGACAGGTCATGCGCCACGACGATGGTGCCCACCACGCCCTTCAGCCCTGAGCCTGCACTGCCAGTTGCGCCATCGCGGCGCTTGGCCTGAACCGAGCCGGGGTGCCCCAGCAGCACCTTGAGCAAGCGCTCGACGACCTGCACGACGTCTGCCTTGCGCTCGCGCAGATAGGCGTCTTCGATAACCTCGAACTGCTCGACGATCTGCTCCATCTGCTGCACCAGCGCCCACTCGGCATTACAGCGCCGTTCGCGGATCAGGCGTATTGCAGAGTCCACGAGCATCGGGTCGTCAAGCAACAGGGTGTGCAGATCGACGAAGGCCGCAACTTCGGACTGCGCACTGGTCGAAGTCTCACGCAGCGCGCGAAGTTCGAAACGAACCTTGGCAGCTGCATCCTCAATCCGCTGAACTTCGGCCTCGATATGCCGCGGCGCTATCTGGAAGTGATTGACCTCCAGCAGCGCATGCGAAACAAGGTGGGCATGCCCGATCGAAATTCCTTGCGAGACGGGAAGGCCGTGTATGACAAACGGCACGTTTTACTCGCGCTCGCCGAAACGACTGTTGATCAGTTCGACGATTGCCAGCAAGGCTTGCTCGCCGTCTTCGCCTTCAGTCTCGATCGTGAGTTTCGCGCCCTGGGCAGCAGCCAGCATCATCACGCCCATGATGCTTTTGGCATTGACACGACGACCCTGGCGTTCGAGCCAGATTTCGCTGCGAAACTGGGTAGCCAGCTGCGTAAGCTTGGCAGACGGGCGGGCATGCAAGCCCAGACGGTTGGAGATTTCGGCTTCGGCGCGCGGCATGTGTACCTCTAACTGCCTTTCATATGTAGCACGCCATCACAACCTCCTGTGATGGCCTTCTGGATAACAGTGTCAATATCGCTCTTGTCACGATAGGTCAAGACGCGAAGCAGCATCGGCAGGCTCACGCCCGCGATGGCTTCCACGCGGCCGGGCTCAAGAAGCTTGGTTGCAACATTTGAAGGTGTTGCACCGTAAATGTCGGTCAGGACGATGACGCCCTTACCGGTGTCCACCTGCTGCAGCCATTGGCGTGCGGCAGGCACCAGATCCAGAGGATCGTCCTGTGCCGATACACCCAACTGGGCGATCTGGACCGGACGACGATTCAGAACATGGCAACAGCATTGAATGAGGGATTCACCCAATGTACCGTGTGTCAGCAGAAGTATGCCTATCATCGGCGCGCCTCCGCGCTACTAGCGATGGCATCAATTTACCACTTCAAAGGCCCGTGTGCCCTTGCTCACACACAATCAGGCGCGCATTTTCGATTGCGGATTTGTGTCGATCGGATTTCTCGCGGACACATGGTTTACCCGATGCGCGTTCATTCCGGCGAACGCGGAGGAAAGCGAAGTTCGGGCAGCGGGGCGTGCAGGCGTGTCCGGGGCGGACTTGCTGCTTCAGGGATTGGCTTGCATCACTATCTTGCTGAACTGCCGGGCTTCTTCTTCACAGTGTGCTTCGTGCGCCAGGACCGGCTGCGCGTCGCTCATGAGGCGGGTACCGGCCCGAGCGTCTCCGCGAAACAGGGCAAGCAGCATGCCCATGGGGGCGTGATCCACTGAACTGCGCAAGGCATCGTGGTTCTGCAGATGACCCAGCTGTATGGTCAGCGCGGCAAGGAGGGCACGATCAGTGCCGGATTGCATGACTAGCTCATCCGTCACAATGATCTGCCCGCCTGCAAGGGTGAAGCTGCGTGCACCATATGGACCGCCATGGCGGAATATCAATGCGTAGAGGGGCGTCTCGCCCTGGGGTATCCGCAGTGCAGCAAATTTGGTGTTGATGGTGTTCTGTCTGTCAGCGGGCAATGCACTGGGTGCCAGCACTGTGGCATCGAGCCGTTGCAAAGTGTTTGTTGAAGCTGCCTGTACCCAGCTGGCAGGCACGCGCTGGCCGAGCCAGCCTGCCCATTCACGTTCGAGAAAGTGCGCCGAGGCCGTCAGCACGACAGCTACCGCTAGCAGTGTCAGCCCCGTGCGCGGACTGATGTAGCGACCCAGCGAGCGACCAAGCAGACGCCAGCCAGCAGCAATCACTGACGGCTTGTCAGGTTTGTGCTCGGCGGGGAGTCGTGGCGGGCGCGGTGATTTGCGCTCGGGTGACGATTCTCCGCGAAAGAGAGGGGCGAGTTTCGCCGATGTTGGTCGCATAAGTTGGGGAAGGGGCTTGCAGACGCACCGCTACGCCTTGGGTGTATCCCCTGATTATGCGCAGTGAATCCCGGGCCAGCTGGATATTGCCCGTTGGTACATATTGTGTGTTGTGAGAATTTGTTGCTTTACCAGGATTTACAAAGTGCGCGCATTCATGCGGCATCAGTCCGTCTTGTCGTGCAGCTTGTCGATGACGCACTGCGCAATATCCAGCCCGGTCTGCTGCTTTATCTCGACCATGCAGGTCGGGCTCGTGACATTGATCTCGGTCAACTGACCGCCAATCATGTCCAGGCCGACGATCAACAGACCGCGTGCCCACAGAATGGGCGCCAGTTGTTCGGCAATTTCCTTCTCGCGAGGGGTGAGAAGCATGGCCACGCCCCGACCGCCAGCGGCCAGGTTGCCGCGTGTCTCGCCAGCCATGGGAATGCGTGCGAGGCTGTAAGGCATGACTTCGCCGCCGATGAGCAGCACACGTTTGTCGCCTTCAGAAATCGCGGGGATGTAGCGTTGCGCCATGATGCTGCGGGTGCCGAAGTCGCCCAGTGTTTCGATGATGGCGTTGCGATTCGGATCATCGTGGCGCACGCGGAAGATGCCGGTGCCGCCCATGCCGTCGAGCGGTTTGAGGATGACATCGCCCAGCTCGTCTATGAAGGCGTTGATGTCATCGACATGGCGTGCGACAAGCGTGGTGGGCGTGAGCTGCGGAAACTCGGTAATCGAAACCTTCTCGGAATGATCGCGAATTGCCCGCGGATCATTGAAGATCTTTGCGCCCTGCGCGACGGCGCGTTCCAGCAGCCAGGTGGCGGCCACGTATTCGGCATCGAAGGGCGGGTCCTGCCGCATCAGTACCGCATCGAAGGTGTCGAGTGTCTTGCGTTCGCTACCCAGGGCTTCAAACCAGTGCGCATCGTCCGCCGACATGTGCAATGCCACGGCAACCGCACTGACCCGTCCGTCACGCACGATCAAGGATTGTCGCTGGATGGCAAACACCTCGTCGCCACATTCCTGCGCAGCGCGCATCATCGCGATGCTGGAATCCTTGTAGGCCTTGAGTTTTTCCAGCGGGTCGACGATGAAGGCGATTTTCATGCTTCGACCTCGTCTACCGGCGCGGTCTGTTCGATCTCCAGCGATGCGGCCAGCAGGGCGAGGCGTCCGACGACACCGTAGGCATAAAAACGGTTGGGTGGTGCATCGGGTTCCTGTTTGCAGTCCGGCACAGTGCAGCAGGTCTCGAAACTCAGCGGTTCGAAGTGCATGCCGGGAGCATTGAGGTTCTCGTCGCGACCACGTGCAGCATTGACACGATAAAAGCCGCCCACGACGTAATGATCAATCATGTACACCACGGGCTCGGCAACGCCGCCATCGACAGTCTCGACGGTGTGTACGCCTTCCTGGATGATGACTTCCGAGACCTGCACGCCTTCCTTGCCGACGCTCATCTTGTTGCGCTGCTTGCGATTCAGCCCGGTGACCTCGCTGGCGTCGTGCACGGTCATGACGCCCATGCCGTAAGTACCGGCATCGGCCTTGACGATGACGAACGGTTTTTCCGTAACGCCGTACTCGGCGTATTTCTGCCGGATGCGCGAGAGCAGGAAGTCGACCTGGCTGGCCAGACAGTCTTCGCCTGCACGTTCATGAAAATTGATCTCGCTGCACTTGCCGAAATACGGGTTCAGCAGCCAGGGATCAATGCCGAGCATCTTGCTGAACGCCTCGGCGATCTGATCGTACGCAGCGAAATGCTGCGATTTGCGACGTGTCGCCCAGCCGGCATGCAAGGGCGGAATCAGCCACTGGCCTTCCAGGCCCTGCAGGATTTCCGGCACGCCGGCGGACAGATCATTGTTGAGCAAAATGGCGCACGGGTCAGCGCCTTCCACACCCAGCCTTCTGCCACGACGCACCAGCGGCTCCAGCAGCAAGGTTTCGCCATTCGGAAGTTCCATAGGCGTAGGCGCCGTGATTTCGGGCAGCATGGAGCCGACACGCACACGCAAACCCGCATGACCAAGGATCGTGACCAGTTGTGCGACGTTCTGCAGGTAAAACAGATTGCGCGTGTGATTCTCGGGGATCAGCAGCACGCTGCGCGCGTCCGGACAGATGCGCTCGACTGCAACCTGTGCAGCCTGCACACAAAGCGGCAGGAATTGCGGGTTCAGGTTGTTGAAGCCACCGGGGAACAGGTTGGTGTCAACCGGCGCGAGCTTGTAACCGCTGTTGCGCAAGTCGACAGAACCATAGAACGGCGGCATATGGTCTTGCCACTGGCTACGAAACCATTGTTCGATGGCTGTGGAATGATCGAGGAAGCGGCGTTCCAGTTCGAGGAGCGGACCCGCCAGAGCGGTGGTCAAATGCGGCACCATTGTTACTGACCCCTTGGTTGCGTTTCACTGCTGTGTTTCAGATTTTCTACCCCCGGATCGTACCGGGTCGGCATGAGGCGATTGATGTTACACCACGCACGCTTGTCGCCTTCGCTAGTGGCGGGTTCAAAACATTGTCCGGAATGTTGCGGATAGCCGTGTTTGCAAAGCGGTCTTTTGGTGCCTGTTGCTCGGGCTCATACGGGTATTACAAGGCGATTCAACGCCGTTTCGCGTAAAATCGCCGCTTCCTCAGGCATCCGGCAATCCAATCCCATGTTCTCCGGCATCATTGCCACCACCGGGCATATCGTAGCGGTCGATTCATTGCAGGACGGCGTCAGGCTGACCGTCGATGTACACGGCTGGAATATTTCCGATGTCGCCATTGGTGATTCCATTGCCAACAATGGCGTCTGTCTGACCGCTGTCGTCAAGGACGGTTCGCAGCTGGTTTTCGACGTGTCGCGCGAAACGCTTGACTGCACGGTCGGTCTCGATGCGCCAGGCGAAGTCAATCTGGAAAAGGCGCTGACGCTGGCAGACCGTCTGGGGGGGCATCTCGTCAGTGGTCATGTCGATGGTGTGGGTGAAGTGTTGAAGTTCGAGCCTGTGGGTGAAAGTCATGAACTGATCATCCGTGCTCCCACCGAACTGGCAGGCTACATTGCGCGCAAAGGTTCGATCACGGTCAATGGCGTAAGTCTCACGGTCAACTGGGTACGAGGTATCGACTTTTCAATCAACCTCATCCCGCATACCGTGGCGGTTACGACGCTGCGGCTTCTCAAGGCGGGTTCGCGGGTCAATCTGGAGATCGATCTGATTGCGCGTTACGTTGAGCGCATGCTGGAATGGAGCAAGACAGGAGGTGCCGCATGAAACAGGCTGGACTGGAGTTTGCAGAAGGCAGGATTCACGTTGATCCCGATATCTGCAACGGGCGCCCGACAATTCGGGGGACACGTATCGCAGTAGAGTCAATTCTCGATTATCTCGGGGCCGGTGACAGCGAGGCAGACGTGCTGGCGGCTTTTCCGGATCTCGAAGTGGCTGATGTGCGTGCCTGCCTGGGCTTTGCCGTGCGCCTCATGCATCAGCGCTACGATCTCGCGAAAGTGGCCTGATGCCGCGTTTCCTGATTGACGCGAATTTACCTGAGCGTATGTCAATCTGGCATCACGATGATTTCCTGTTCGTGGCACGTCTTGGCGCTGATTGGAGCGATTCGCAAGTCTGGGAGTTCGCTCGCGAGAACGAAATGGTGATCGTGAGCAAAGACGCATGGTGAGCGACCCGCCACCACGTGTCATTCATTTTCGAACCGGCAATATGCGATTGGCGCAATTCCGGGAATTTCTGATGACCCACTGGAAAAATATTGCTCCATTGAGCGAAAAAGCCAGGCTGGTCATTGTCAGCAACGAATTAGTCGAGTGTGTTGAATGAGCGAACTCTCCCCTATCCGCGACATCATCGAGGATATCCGCGCCGGGCGCATGGTCATCCTTATCGACGATGAGGACCGCGAAAACGAAGGCGATATCGTCGTGGCGGCGCAGTTTGCTTCGGCCGAGGCGATCAACTTCATGGCCCGGCATGCGCGCGGGCTCATCTGTCTCACGCTGACGGAAGAACGTTGCCGACAGTTGGGCATCAACCAGATGGCGCGCGACAATCGCAGCCAGTTTTCGACTGCCTTCACGGTTTCCATTGAAGCCGCCGAGGGTGTCACCACAGGCATTTCGGCAGCTGATCGTGCGCGCACAGTTGCTGCGGCTGTGGCAAAGCACGCCAGGCCGGCGGACATTGTCCAGCCCGGCCACATCTTCCCGATCATGGCCAAGCCGGGTGGCGTGCTGGTGCGCGCAGGTCACACCGAGGCGAGTTGTGATCTGGCCGCGCTGGCCGGGCTGGAGCCTGCAGGCGTCATCTGCGAAATCATGAATGATGATGGAAGCATGGCGCGTCTGCCCGATCTGTTCGTCTTCGCGAAGCAGCATGGCCTGAAGATCGGGGCGATCCGCGATCTGATCCACTATCGCGCGGCTGTCGAGAAAATGGTCGAGCGTGTTGCCGACAAACCTGTTCAGACGCCGCATGGCGAATTCCGCCTGGCCGCTTTCGAAGATCGTGCTTCGGGCGAATTGCACCTGGCCATGTATCTGGGAGACATCCGGCGCGATGTCGAGACCTTGATCCGCGTCCATGAGCCCGTGTCGGTCCTCGACTTCATCGACCCTTCAAACAGCCGTCACTCCTATACTGTGGACGCAGCGCTGGCACGCATTGCCAAACATGGACATGGCGCGCTGATCTTGCTGCGGCGCGCCGAGAATCCTGAGGAAATGCTGGCGGCGCTCGGTGTGAAGCAGGATTTGCCACAGCCAGCCACCAAGTGGGATCCGCGCATATTCGGCATCGGTGCGCAGATCCTGCGTGATCTTGGGGTGGGCAAGATGCGTGTGCTGGCTACACCGCGGCACATCCCGAGCATGTCGGGCTTCGGCCTGGAAGTCACCGGCTACGAAGTGCCGGAGCCATCGCAGGCCTGAGCACGAACTACGTAACTCCCGCACAACACAGCAATTCACTGGAAGACCCATGCCCCGTTTTGAACACGTACCTGAAGTTACCCCACGCCTCGACGGCAAATCCCTGCGCGTTGGCGTGGTGCTGGCTCGTTTCAATTCCGAGATTGGCGAGAACCTGCTCAATGGCTGCATCACCGAACTGCTCTCGCAAGGCGTTGCGCCGGAGCACATGCTGGTGGTGACCGTGCCTGGCGCGCTCGAGCTGCCGCTGACCTTGCAGACCATGGCGCGCAGCGGCCGTTACGACGCCCTTGTTGCACTCGGTGCGGTAATTCGCGGCGACACCTATCACTTTGAAATTGTCTCGAACGAAATGGCTGCTGGCATCAGCCGCGTGCAACTCGACACGGGCGTGGCGATTGCCAATGGCGTGCTGACAACAGAGGACGATGATCAGGCCGTGGCCCGCATGCACATCAAGGGTCAGGAATGCGCGGTAGTTGCCATTGAAATGGCCAATCTCCTCAAGGTATTGCAGTCATGAATGATGAAATCAAGAGCGAAGGCCCTGTCGATGTCCCGGCGGAGCCGAAGAAGTCATCGCGCCGCCTTGCGCGTGAGGTTGCCATGCAGGGCCTCTACCAGTGGCGTGTGAGCGGCAATTCCATTGAAGCCATCGAAGATCATCTGGAGCAGGAGTCCGAAGCCTGGCCGCGTGCCGACAAGCCGCTGGCTCTGGTGCTGATGCGCGGTGCCGCGCAACGCGCGGATGCACTCGAAGCGGCCTTCACGCCATATCTTGACCGTCCGATCGGCGAGCTGTCGCCCATCGAGCGCGCGATTCTTCTCGTCGGCGCGTACGAACTGGCGGAGCGCCTCGAAACGCCTTATCGCGTTGTCATCAACGAAGCCATTGAGCTGGCCAAATCCTTTGGTGGCACGGACGGGCATCGCTACATCAACGGCGTGCTCGACAAGCTGGCGCCGCAACTGCGTGCTGCCGAAGTTCAGGCTTCGGTCAAGGCAAAAAGATAGAAACCTCACCACAGAGACACGAAGGCACAGAGGGCCACAGAGAAACCTTTGATGACGTGAGCAGCCAATGCCAGTGTTTGTTTCTCTGTGTTCCTTGTGCCTTTGTGGTAGCCGCCCGCAGGGCCTCCTCAACTCAAAATGAGTAGCGAATTTGATCTGATCCGCCGTCATTTCTCACGAGGTGTGCAACACACCGATCTGGGTGTGGGCGACGATGGCGCATTGCTGCGCACGCGGTCTGGCATGCAACTGGTCGTGTCGACGGACATGCTCGTTTCGGGCATTCATTTTTTTCCTGATGCGGAACCCGAAGCACTTGGCTGGAAGACCGCGGCCGTCAACATCTCCGACATGGCGGCGATGGCCGCGGAGCCGCGCTGGATAACGCTGGCGCTGGCATTGCCGGCAAGCGATGACAAATGGGTCGGCGCTTTCGCCGATGGTTTCGCCAGCTGCTGTGCGGCTTTCGGTGTCGACTGGATTGGTGGTGACACAACGCGTGGGCCACTGAATCTGTGTGCTACCGTGTTCGGCGAAGTCCCGCACGGACAGGCCGTCATGCGCAGTGGTGCCCGGCCCGGCGACGACATCTGGATATCCGGTATGCCCGGACTTGCCGCGCTTGGCCTGCGGCTGTTGCTCGGCAAAGTCGTGTTATCCGAAGAAGCCCGCAGTGGCTGCCTGTCTGCCCTGCATCGCCCTCAGCCGCGAGTCGCCCTGGGTCTGGCCCTGCGTGGTGTGGCGACAGCGATGCTGGATGTTTCCGATGGCTTGCTTGGCGACCTCGCTCACATACTGGAACGATCGAATTGCGGCGCGTTGATTGAAGAGGCCTTGTTGCCGGTCAAAGCTGCGCAGTCGGCCTGTGGCAGCGAAGTGCTGGCGCGCGAGGCATTGCTCAGCGGTGGCGACGATTACGAGCTGTTGTTCTGTGCGCCGCCTGGGCAGAGGCAGACGGTGCTCGATTTGTCGCAGCAGATCGGACTGCCGATTACGCGACTTGGCGTCATCACGCAAAACGGGAATGCCATCTTGATGCAGGGCCGAGATGGGTCAAGCGCGCCAGTCATGCCGTACGGGTACGATCATTTCGGGTGTGATTCGCAGGCGGGAAAAGCGTAGCGTCTTTCGATATCGTGTTACGCAGGTATCTGCACCTGCTCCCACGCCGTCCACAGCAAGTCCGGTTTGGCGTCTTTCAAGGCCTGCGGGTCGGACAGGATGCGGCGAAAGCTGCGTGCTCCCGGTAGTCCGTTAGCCAGCCCCAGTACATGGCGCACGATGGCGCGCAGCGGCGTGCCGTGCTCGGCGTATTCGCGTTTGCAATAGGTCACCAGCGCCTTGATGACATCGGCGCGAGTTGGTGCCCAATCGGCGTTGAACAGCGCCTGTTCCCATTCGACCAGCATCCACGGGTTCTGATAAGCCTCGCGGCCGATCATGACGCCGTCGATGTGCTGGAGCTGTTCGTGGATCGCTGCGGTGTCGGAGATGCCGCCGTTGACGAGGACCTCCAGCTGCGGGAAGTCGCGCTTGAGTTGCCACGCGAAGTCGTAACGCAGTGGCGGCACTTCGCGATTTTCCTTCGGTGACAGACCCTTCAGCCAGGCATTGCGGGCATGTACGATGAAAGTCTTCGCGCCGCCTTCCGCGACCGTGCCGACGAAGTCGCGCACGAAGTTGTAGTCCTCGCCCCGGTCGATGCCGATACGGTGTTTCACGGTAACGGGGATGGTCACGGCGTCCTGCATGGCCTTGATGCCATCGCGCACCAGTTCCGGTTCTGCCATCAGGCAGGCGCCGAACGCACCGTTCTGTACGCGCTCGCTCGGGCAGCCGCAGTTCAGGTTCACTTCGTCATAACCCCATTCCTCGGCCAGCTTCGCGCAGTGCGCCAGCGCGGCGGGCTCCGATCCACCCAGCTGTAGTGCCACTGGATGTTCTTCTTCGCTGAACCGGAGGTGACGCGCCAGATCGCCGTGCATCAGCGCGCCGGTGGTGATCATCTCGGTGTACAACCAGGCGTGCGGCGCCAGCAGGCGGTGGAAGTGGCGGCAATGCTTGTCCGTCCAGTCCAGCAT